>ERZ780021.12-NODE-12-length-66392-cov-4.676983_pt1 | contig 66392 bp, 61 predicted proteins | sample MGYA00511864_ERZ780021 | MGnify/ENA primary metagenome ERZ780021 (study PRJEB29588, sample SAMEA2156186) | human gut metagenome | biome: human gut; feature: human-associated habitat; material: faeces | place: Denmark | collected 2008/2010 ...
ACATGTCTCCCTGTCACGGAGAAGATCGCGAGTTCGATCCTCGTCAGATCCGCCATGATGGCCCGATAGCTCAGTTGGTAGAGCAAGGGACTGAAAATCCCTGTGTCGAGGGTTCGATTCCCCCTTGGGCCACCATTTAATCAGTAATACCGATAGAAATTTCTATCGGTTTTTTTAAAAATATAAATGGCATTAAAAAAATATAAAAATATCTATCTTGTTTTAAACGTCCTACTATGGTATATTTATTAATGTTGTAAATAACTAAGTTATTTTATGTTAAAATAATTACGGAGGCTTCAATGAAAGTTATAGGAAATTTCTTTGTTAGAATTGGTCAATGGATTAAAAATACAGCTTGGATTCAAATTATTGGTTTAGTCGGTATAGTTGTCGGTATTATTATTGCTGCACCTTATGCTATTCGTGGTATTCAAGGTTGGGTAGCAACTTGGGATAATTCAACTTTCTATCAAGATCACCGAATCAATTATGAAAAATATCAACAAGTTATCAGCGATGACAAGACTTCTATCATCTTCTTCTATGAAGAATCTTGCGCAAATTGTGAAAGCACACAAAAACACATTGAAGATTTCTACAAACAATATCATGATCTTGAAGGTACAAAATTTGATTTCTATTCCATCAATGTTGCATGGAAAGATGAAGCTAACGATAACGATATAACTAAAGATCAATTAGAAGCTGCTGGTGAAGATTTATTTAATCTTTATAAATCTCAAACTGATTTAAAGATTCTCGGGCAATATACCGATATGAATAACACTCAAGTTACAGGTTTAGCTGATCCATATGATTTCCCAACACCTACTATTCTTTTAGTACAAGATGGTGGTTTAAAGAGCATTCGCTTAGGTTATGATCAAAACACTTTAGATGGTGTCTACGAAAACCTTTATTACATGCTTACTGGTACTGAGTTCTAATATCATTGCGTAAATTTAATTTAGGAGTTTGTCTTACCAAAGATAAACTCCTTTTTTCTTAAAGGAGATATTATGAAAAAAATAATATATTGTTCTTCAATTCTATTAATATTAAGTTCATGTAACATATCATCAACCACTTCATCTTCTTCACTTTCTAACTCTGATATTCCTCTAAATTTTTATGCTGATAATTATTATTTGCTAAAAGACATCAACGCTGACAAAGAAAATATATTTGTATTAATATATAGCTCAACTTGCACTCACTGCATTGAAGTTGAAAAAAGTTTAGCAAATGTCTACAACAATAATTTTTCAAATATCCCACTAGTTACTATAAAACCAAGTGATACTTCCAAATACACATTGCCTTTAGAATATAAAGATGCTGTTGACTTTTATTATCAGCAAGGAAGTGAATATGTATCTCCAGAATTTTTACCAGACTATCTATATAGATTTGAAAACTATCCAACACCTACACTTATGTATCTTAAAGAAAATAGAGAATTAAATCATATTATTTTCGGATTAGAAAATAATGAAGAACTATTGAAAGATTCTTTTCAAAGTTTAATCGAATGAAAAAAGCAGGTCGCCCTGCTTTTTTTATTTCATGAATTGACTAGTCGAACCATTAGGTGTTGCTCCAGTACAAGTTTGAACTTCTTCAGTTTGTGTATAACTTGGATAATAGACTGGACGAGGAACATAATGATGAACTATGCGAGTATTAATTGGACAAATTACAGGTTGTTCAACAGTATGATATCTGTTACAAACTCTTTCTTGAACAGGCATAACAATTGGTTCTAAACGTGGATCGTTGTTTTGATAACAAGGACGAGAATACATATATTTCCTCCTAACTCTCAATTTAAGATATGTATCTTATATAATTATGTTTAGTTTGAAGCCCAATTTATTATATAGAAAATGAAATTTGCCATTCTTCTAAGCATAAGTTTTAATATGAAGAAAAATTATATAATCTTTTATCTTTGTCTATTTTTTATATTTATAATTTATATTTATCCAATTCAATACAAATCAAATATAATCAATCTAGTCAATTTGTTTTTTTATTTTTTCTTACCAGCTCTTTTACCAACTTCTTTTTTCTTAAATATACTTTTAAAAACAAATATAATTCAAAATATAAAAAATAAAAAAGTCAGTTCTTTTCTTATTACTTTTCTTCTAGCTTTTGGTGGAACACCCTTATTTTTAGTTCTTTCTAAATACATAGATAAAACCAAATTTAAAGGGCAAGAATATCGTTTTGTTGGGCCAAGTTTTTCTTTTATGATTTATCTTTTCCAAATAAATCACAATCAATTCGCCTTTCTTTTCAGCTTTCTTTTAATAATGCCTACAATTATTTTAAATTTTATCAAACCTATTACTTTTGAATTTTATAAATTGCCAGAAAATCAATTTAAATTAAAAGATTTCGTTTCTAGCATCGATGAAGTCATCAAATCAATATATAAACTTTTAATGATTATAGCTTTAATATTTTTATTTAAACCACTATTTGAAAATATTTTTCCACCAAATATCTATAATTTTATCTGTGGAATATTTGAATATACTTCAGCTTCTATTCAACTTGTAAAAAGCGATGAAATTTTACCTCTAATTTTCATTTTAGAGTTCAATGGTATCAGTTCAATGCTAGCAATAAAAAATGAATGTCCTAAATTAAATATAAAAACATTCATTATAAAAAGAGCATTTTTATCTGGAATAATTATGCTATTATTTTCTTTTTTGCTTAAATCCCTCAATTACTGAAGCCGGAACTAAAGGAGTAATATTAGTGTTTTGAAAATATAATTCTTTTATCCTCGAAGAAGAAATAAAAGCATGATCACGACGGCTGATAAGAAAAACCATTTCTATCTCTGGATCAATATATTCATTGACTGAAGCCACTTGATATTCATATTCAAAATCTGGAACAGCCCTAAGCCCACGAATAAGAATTTTGCTATTGAATTCTTTAGCCTTATCAACAACTAAACCATCAGTTATAGTAACAACAACATTTGGAGTATCTTTTAAAGCTTCTTCGATCATCTTTTTTCTTTCTTCAGCTGTGAAAAAACTTTTTTTATCAGCATTATTAGCAACGATAACAACAATCTTATCAAATAATTTTAAAGAACGCTTTATTATATCTAAATGTCCATTAGTAATTGGATCAAAACTTCCAGGATAACAGGCTACTCTCATTTTATTCTCCTATAAACTGTGACATATTTATCACTATATTTATATACTTTACTTTGAAAGTTTTCATTTTCTATCGGTTCTTCCAAAGTTTCTATAACCACACGTGAATTTTCTTTTAACAAATTCAAATCCAAAAGAGTCGAAAGTAATTTTGTAGCCACGCTTTTCATTTTATATGGAGGATCTGCAAAAACCAAATCAAATATTTTTCCATTTAAATTTTTTAACGCCTTCATATAATCATCCAAGACAATATCGTAATCTTCTGAAGGAATTTTAATTTCATCAATAGTCTTTTTTATAGCATTTGTCGATAATTTTAACGCATCGACAAAAACAACATGTTTAGCTCCGCGAGATAAAGACTCAAGTCCATAAGCACCGCTACCAGCAAATAAATCCAATACTTCATATCCATCGATAGGACCGATAGCCGAAAATATAGATTCTTTTATTCTATCCATCGTTGGTCTAACGTCTTTAGAATCTGGTTGATTAATATGACGATGACGATATTTTCCAGCAATTATTCTTATCATAAACACCTCTAGTGTTATTTTAAAACATTTCTATCAACTTTGTCATCGATTTAATATAAATTGTGAGAAATCTTCTATTTGATCATCAGAAGAAGCAATGATTTCTTCTTTTTGTTTTTTCCATTTTTTATCCATAACAGCTACTACATTGAATCCTAAAGATTTAGCACATTTCATAGAAGCGAGAGAATCCTCAAAGAAGAGAATCTGATCAGGTTCTATTTTATATTCATTCAAGATTTCTTTAAAAAAATTTGTATTACTTTTATTTATCTTTAATTTTTGACTGGTATAAAAATGTTCAAAATAAGAAACAATGCCATATCTTTCTAAACAAGGCTTAAACATTTCTTCATTGCAAGATGTTGCTATTGCTAAATGAACATTTTTATTTTTCAAATAATCCAAAAACTCTTTTACACCTTTTTTTAAATTTACATTTTCAGCATATTCTTTAATTGCAAGATCAGACCATTCTTTCATTATCTGCTCTTCATCAATATCTAGTTTATATGTATTTTTTGTATAAGTTGCTGTTTCTTCGAGCGTCAAAGGAGCAATAGCAATATGATAATCTTCGCCCATTATCAAATTATGATTTTTAAAAAATAATAAATCGATATCATTCCAGATTTTCAAAGAATCTAGAATTGTTCCATCTAGATCAAAGAGAAATAATTTTATATTTTCAATTTTTTTCATGGCTTTATTATAAATTATTTTCAATGTATTTCATTTTGAAAACGCTTTATTTATAAAATTAATACATTTATTTTACATTGCCATGAATTGTATTTAATAAATTAATAAATAAATTGCAAAAATAAAAAATATATGCATTTTGAAAACGCTTTATAAACACAATAATTATGTTATATGTTAAAATTATAGAGTTAAAACTAAATTTATGAGGTAACTTATGAAAAACATACGCAATATTGCAATTATAGCCCATGTTGACCATGGTAAAACAACTTTGGTCGACCAATTGCTTAAATATTCTGGAACTTTCCGTGACAATGAAAATGTTGCAACAAGAGTAATGGATTCCAATGATATCGAACGTGAAAGAGGAATTACTATCTTAGCTAAAACAACTGCTATTAACTATAAGGACTATAGAATCAATATTCTCGATACTCCAGGACATGCTGATTTTGCCGGTGAAGTTGAAAGAATTATGAATATGGTCGATGGTGTTGTTCTCGTCGTCGATGCTTTTGAAGGAACAATGCCACAAACTCGTTTCGTTTTAAAAAGAGCGTTAGAATATCATTTAAAACCTGTTGTTGTCATCAATAAAGTTGATCGTCCAAATGCTGATATTCAAAAAACATTAGATGAAGTATTAGAATTATTCATTGAACTCGGTGCTGATGATTCACTTCTCGATTATAAAACAGTCTTCGTCTCTGCTTTGAAAGGAACTTCAAGCTACGACATGGATTTATCCACACAAAAAGAAGGAATGGATCCATTATTTGAAACTATCATCAATGAAATTCCTGCCCCAAAAACCGATAGTGATGCTCCTCTTCAATTCCAACCATCACTTCTTGACTACAATGATTATGTCGGAAGAATCGGTGTTGGCAGAGTAGATCGCGGTACAATTCATGTCAATGATAATGTTACTTGTATCAGAATCGATGGAAGCACAAAAAATTTCCGCATACAAAAACTCTATGGTTATTTAGGTTTAAATCGTATAGAAATTGAACAAGCAGAAGCCGGAGATATCTGTGCTATTGCTGGACTTGCTGATATCAATGTTGGTGAAACTATTTGCGATCCAGCTCACCTTGATCCACTTCCACTTTTAAGAATCGATGAACCTACATTACAGATGACATTCTCTACAAACAATTCTCCATTCTCAGGAAGAGAAGGAAAATTATTAACTGCCAATAAAATTTACGAAAGACTCCTAAAAGAAACAAGAAAAGATGTTTCGTTAAAATTCACTCAACCTTCTCCAGAAACATTCATCGTTACTGGACGTGGTGAACTTCATCTTTCAGTTTTAATTGAATCCATGAGAAGAGAAGGTTTCGAACTTCAAGTTTCACGTCCTGAAGTTATTCTCAAGAAAATCGATGGAGTAGTCAATGAACCTTTTGAAGATTTACAAATTGATGTCCCAGATCAATATGTTGGAAATGTCATGGATTTAGTCGGAAAAAGAGGTGCTGAACTTTTAAATATGAATAGCGAAAACGGATTGACCAGACTCAATTACATCATTCCTTCTCGCGGTTTAATTTCCTTCAACAGTACCTTCATGATTCTCACTTCTGGATATGGAATTATCAATCACTCATTTAGAGAATATCGTCCTATTGTTAAAATGAATATTGGACAAAGAAGTGTTGGTGTTTTAGTCGCTACAGATAGCGGTAATGCAACAGCTTATGCTATTAAATCAACTGAAGAAAGAGGAACTATGTTCATCTCTCCAGGAACCGAAGTCTACGAAGGCATGATTGTCGGTGAAAATAAATATGAAAACGATTTAGCTGTCAATGTTGTCAAAGCTAAAAACTTAACCAACCAACGTTCATCAAATAAAGACCAAACAGTTGTTTTAAAAACTCCAAGAAAACTCACCCTTGAAGAATGCTTAGACTATATCAACGCTGATGAATTAGTTGAAATAACTCCGAAAAGTATTCGTATGAGAAAGAAAATTCTTGAAACAACTTTACGTAAAAAATACGAAGCCCATCATCAAGACGATATAGCTTAATTGATTACATTTAAAAAATAATGTAATATAATTAATATAGATGGGAGGTCCATATGGCAAAACATAAAATTTGCATTGATTTAGGCACTGCCAATACTTTAATTTGGACAGACGCTGGAAAAACTATTGCTTTTAATGAACCTACCATTATCGCTATTGATAAACAAAAACAAGAAGTAGTCGAAATCGGTTATTTAGCCCATAAAATGATTGGAAGAACTCCTTATGGAGTAGATGTAATCTTCCCGATTCAAAATGGAGTAATAGCCGATTTAGATGCTTGTTTAAAATACATCGAACGCGCATTCAATATATTGCGATTAGAAAAATTGCTCCATAATTCATATTTATATTTTGCAACTCCGAGCAATATAACACCTGTTGAACAAGAAGCTTTAATTCAACTAGGAATAAGATTAGGGGCAAAAAAAGTCAATATTGATTCCGCTTTAAAAATGTCAGCACTTGGAACTGGCACTGATATTTATTCACCTCATGGTACTTTGGTTCTCGATATCGGAGCAGGAGTAACCAATGTTGGAATAATAGCACTAGGCGATATTGTCTATACTAAAGCTTTTTATCTAGCTGGCAATTCTTTTACCAAAGCTATTATCAAACACTTAAGAAAAAATCATCATCTTGTCATCGGAGAAAAAACTGCCGAATATATTAAGATGAAAATTGGCTCTGTTAATCTAGAAAATAGCAATCAGTTATTAGAAGTTAATGGACGAGATCAAATAACTGGACTTCCGCATTCTATAATATTATCTGAAAATGAAATTGCAAATTGTTTATTACCATTTGCTCAAGAAATATTAGATCTAGTAATTGAAGCTCTAGAAAAATCTCCAGCTGAAATTACAGCCGATGTCGCAAATAACGGATTAGTTTTATGCGGTGGTGGTGGATTACTAAATGGCTTAAGAGAATATCTTTCAAGCAAATTAGGAATTATGGTTCATCTTGCATCATTCCCACAAGAAACTGTAATCAAAGGTCTTATCGAATATTCAAGCAATTCATTTGTAAATAAATACGAAAAAGAAGAATAAAATAGTGCAATTTTAAAAAAACTTTGCTATAATATAAAAATGTTGGAGGTAGTGTTATGCTTATTGATGAAATTAAAAAAGCCAATATGCAAGCTTTGAAAGATAAAGATAAAGCAACCCGTGCTGCCTTATCAACAGTTATCAACAAATATATGCTTTTAAATGTTGAGAATAAAGCCAAAGGTAAAGAAACAACCGATGCTGATGTTATCAGCATTCTTCAAAAATCTGTTAAAGAATTAGAAGAAGAAAAGAATATGTTTGTTAAAGCTGCTCGTCAAGATAAAATTGATGAGATGAACATTCAGATAAACGCTGTTAAAAAGTATTTACCTGAAATGATGAGCGAAGATGAGATCAGAAAAATCATCTCCGGACTTGAAGATAAATCTGTCAAGTCAGTTATGGCTTATTTTAAGGAAAATTATGCCGGTAAGGTAGAAATGGCTAAAGTAAGTCAAGTTCTCAGATCCTTATAAAAGGATCCATTTATGGGAAAATAGTTAAATGGTATAACCATGGTCTCCAAAACCATTATTGAGAGTTCGATTCTTTCTTTTCCCGCCATTAAAGAAGCGTTAGTTTGATACAGTAAAATGTGTCAAACTTTTTTAATTTTTACGGAAGTTTGATTCTTACCATTGGTTCGAACATTCGAACTTTGATACACAAAAATTTTTATTTTTTTAATTTCTATTTGTGGATTTGTGCAGTTTTATGCATCAACGATTGAACGATTATCCTAACAAATGAACGATTACAGGAACTATTGAACGTTTACCCTAACTATTGAACGATTATTGTAAAAGTGATAAAAAAGTGTTATAATTTTAGCACAAATTCAAAGTGGGAGGACGTTTTTATGACATATCCTGAAGCAATAAAGAAATTAAGAAACAAACTAATTCTTTCACAAACAGAATTTGCTGAGCTTTTAGGTGTTTCTTTTGGCACTGTAAATAGATGGGAATCTGGAAAATATACGCCAACTATAAAGTTGAGAAGAAAATTAGCATCTTATTTTGAAAAGTACAACATAAAAGTGGAGGAATAAACATGAAAAAGAATCAATCAAAAAGACTAACAGAACAGCATAAAGAATCACATGGTGTAATTGGTATTTTTGGAGAAGGTTTAGCTGATGTAGCAAATGCTGGTGAAGAAGATAAAAATAAAACTGAATAAAAAATGTGCCTGTTGGAGTAATATCTGACAGGATTTTTTTCATTTTCATTATTGACATAGTAAAATTTATACAATACACTTTAGTTAGTTGATGCTAACAACAATGAGTGATTGGAGGTTATATGAAAAAATCAATAAAAAAGTTAGTAATGTTAACAATATTAGGAGTAAGTGTTTTATCTTCTAATACATTGTCATCTGTTAGTGAATATAGTAATTATTCACAAGAAAATGGAATTGCTAACAAACGGTTGTTAAAATTAGCAAATAATAATCAGAAAGATGAATTAGCAAGCATGTCTTATGTTGATAATTATATTCCACAAGAAAGAAATGAAGCTGAATTCGATGAAGAAATTTTGCTTGAAGAAAATGATGTCATCTATAATTTATATGCATCAACTAATGAGTATACTGATAATGGACATAAAGATGATCATCAATCAGGGGCTACGAAAGTAAGATTTATTATAAGGACTAATCTTGTCCAAAATTCAAACAATCGTGGTCGTATGGTTATAGGTGATATTGATTATAAATATGGAGTTTAATTATGGAAAAGTTTAACATTAAAAAGATGTATGGTTATCATAGGATGATAATATATTTAGTTATGCAATTAAGTATTTTTATTGTTTTACTAGGAATAACATTGTACTTAAAAACAATTGATTTATCAAACGTTAATAACAAAGAAAATTTCAATGAAGGAATTATAATTTTTATAATACTTGATGTAATAAGTGCTATTGTTTTTCTAACTTCTATAGCCATATATTTATACTGGTTCTTGCCTTTTAAAAACGCTGATGGAGAAATTATAACTGTTAAAATTACAGAAAGATCCATAGGAAGTATAATGTATGGTACTATTGAATCAAAAAACTTTGATAATAGAGTAGTCCGAATCAGATTTGTATCAAGACGTTTTATTGATTATTTTGCTTTTTACGAAATTGGTGATTATGTAGATTGCTTCATTAGAGAAAAGGATTTATCTAATCCTAAATTTGTTGTGCTTTATAGATAATTATAAAAAAATATATAAAATATGCTAATTAAGAATAATATCTCTTAGTATTAACGCTAAGAGATATTTTTTCTTTGGTGAAGGTTTAGCTGATGTAGCAAATGCTGGTGAAGAAGATAAAAACAAAACTGAATAATAAAATTTATGCCTGTTGGAGTAACATCTGACAGGCTTTTTTCGTTTTAAAAAAATAATCTATAGCACTTCAGTTTTATTAATAGAATCTCAAGTAGAAATTTATGGTATGCAAATTCGCTCTAAGGGTATGCACTTTTTAGATAGGGGTATGCAAAGTTTCATTACTTAGGGTATGCAAAGTATCAATATTGGTCATCATATCCATTAAAGAAGCGTTAGTTTGATACAGTAAAATGTATTGAACTTTTTTTATTTTTACGAGGGTTTAAATCCTACCATTGGTTCGAACATTCGAACTTTGATACATAAAATATTATATATTTTTCATTTTATTTAACATTTATGTCTTACTCAAATTTATAAATTTATATTTTAATGCTACTCCTGTTCCACTACATGAACCTAATTCATTATTGACCGGAATCATAAAGGAAAAAGCAAGTGCAATATACCCTTCATCTTTATTAAAAACTTTGGATGGTATTTTATGATGGAAATGGCTAAGTATGATTTAATTATTGCTTTATCTTTAGCCATTTATTTTGCAAGATTAAATCAAGGTGTGTGGAAAGATAAAATAATTACATTTTCATCTGAACCATATTTTATTGATTTTACTGAATGTAAATCTTTATGTGACTGCTTAAACAAGATTCCTTGCATTAATGAAAACACTGACATAAATATAATTTTAAATACAGCTATAAAACATCATGTTCCAGCCGAAAATATGGTTAAAAATATTATCATAATTTCAGATATGCAATTTGATATATTTGATGCTCAAAATCAAATTTCTTTTACAAATTTTATAAAAGAAAAGTATAAAAAAGCAGGCTATGAAATGCCGTGTCTAATATATTGGAATGTCAATAATCGTACAATGCCAGTAGCTCACGCTTTAAATGATGATAATAATGTCAAAATAATCTCAGGTTTTAGCCAAAGTGTTTTTGATACTATTATAAAATCACAGGCATATGATCCTAAAATGGCTATGCTTGATATCTTAAATTCAAAAATATTTGATAAAGTTAGAATTTAAGAAGTTATGCTGATGAAGAAAGTTCTCTTCATTTAGCATCAGATAATGTAGCAATTATCTAGCTACAATACATAAATTATTCTGCCTAAAAATAAAGGGTAGAATAATTTTTATATTTAAATATTTAAAAATAATCTCCTAATTACTAGCATATTTAGAGGATTAACTATTTATTTTTTTCTCAGTTGTGACGGAGAGCAGCCTTTTCTTCTTTTTATCAAGGCAATTAGTCCTTTTGCATCAGAAAAACCAACTTCATTTGCAATTGCAGTCACCGACAAGTCAGTATTTTTAAGTAAACTAACTGCTTCGTTCAAACGAAGTTCATTTTGATATTCTTTTGGTGTAAATCCTGTAAGAGAGTAAAATTGTCTAATAAAATAAAACTTATCCATATATGCCATTGAAGAAAGTGTATCCAATGTTATTTTTTCTTTATAATGTTCCATTACATATTTAATTGCATTTGTAATGCCGGTACTTTTGTCACTTACATCGCATTTTTGCAAAAGTTCAGTCAGCATATTATAAAGAAGCGAAGAAATAAGATATATATTTTCATTTCCAGATCTTATCATATCTGTAATTTGTCGTACGGCATCAACAAATGAAGGAGGAATGAATCCTGTCATTATATATTCAAATTTAGATTGAAAACTATCGTAAAAACCCTTTACTTCTGGTCCATACAAATATACAAAATATGCCTCATAAGGTATATCACCTCCATTAATAATGGTATGATCCTCTTGCTGTGAGAAAAAAAGTGTATCTCCAGCATGTGCTTTATACGTTTTATTTTTTGTTTTTAAAACAACTTCTCCTTTAGTCACTCCATATAATCCATAAGAGTTAAGCCCTGTTCTTGAAACAGAATGTTTTAAACCACCGATTACATATCCTGATTGCACAACATTATATAATAATGGATGACGATAATAATTATCCGGATGTATAGCTAATGTTGTTCCAGAAAGCAATTCTACCGTTATTTTAGTTGTTTTCATCTTTATTTATTACCTGTAATTGTGTTTAATTTTGCAATTTTATGTATTAAAACGAAAAAAGTAAATTGATATAATTCAAGTATACTTGACATATTTAAATTATGTCAATAAAAAGAGTTTTTAAGGAGAGAAAAATGAAAAAAGTTTCATTTTTAATGGTTTCAGTCGTCTTTTTGCTATGTTTATGTGCTTGCAACAAAGGAACAACAACATCTAGCAGTACTATTAGCAGTTCAAATAGTACAACAAGCGTAATCAGTACCCCTAGTAGTTTATCATCTAGTTCTAGCAGCTCTTTTAATAGTACCATAAGCTCTAGCAGTAGTTTTAATAGTACATCGAGTTCTAGCAGTTCAAATTCATCATCTAGTTCAACTACAAGTTCTAATAGTTCATCAACAAGCTCAAGTAGCAGTACAACTACTAGTTCATCGTCTAGTTCTAGCAGCTCATCAAGTAGCTCGTCTACTAGCTCAAGTAGTTCTATAATTGAAATTAATCCACTTGACAATTTTAATATAACTGCAGTAGCTGGAGTAGAAATAAAAGACAATAGTGTAACACTGACTAAGTCACAATACGATGCTCTTGTTTTATCACCGGAGACTAATTGCGATTATACACTTTTAAACGGAGTAAAAGCCGATATTTCGGTAACTGAAAACAGACTTATTTTTGATTTAACATCTCCAACTGGCAACAAAGATAAATACATTATTACATTAATTGTTTTATCTAATCTTGCCGATATCAACATAAATACAATTTATAATAAAAAAGTAGTAAATGGCAAAGTCACATTTAGTGAAACTGAATACGCATCATTTTTAAATCTAGGGGATTATAGTTCCGTATGCGATTATCAAGCATCCGAAGGTGCAACAGTTAAAATTGAATTTGATAAACAAACACATACATTTTCTTTCAATGTTTTATCTCAGGATAAAACACAAAGAAATGAAGTTAAAGTAGAAATTAATGTTGAACTTCCTTTCGGTACCCATTCTCTTACAGGTAGTGGTGACAAAAAGTATGTTACCTACGATTATGAAAATCTGCTTTATTCATTAAATGGATCAGCAACAGTCACTGATGAAAAGGGTAAAAACTTAAATGGTAATTATGCATTTTCAGCACAAATTTATCCACAATCTCTTGCCCAGGGAAGCGAAGTTGTTTTGTCAGCAGTTTATGCAAACAATTATCAAATTCGTTTCGTATTAAGAGGTGTTGATGAAAGTCATTATCTCATCTTCTCCGACTATAAAGATAGATCAGATTTCCTAAATTATAAAGAACATATTTCTTCAACAGAATATGACAAAGAACAAGGCGTAAACATGGGTGTAATAGTAGTCGATGGCAGTATGGCTATGACTATAGATGGCAATGTTATCTATAGAAGAGCACTTCCAGAACTTAATTATACTGAAATGTTTATTAGTACTTACGAATGCACTGCACAAATGAAAAATTTACAAATTGTATCCGATGAAGTACAAGCAAAAACCATGTACAATAGTAGTCTTACAAATTATAAGGACAAATTAACTGGTGTATCTTTGATAAACACTTCCGAAAATATTAGCGAATTTGTAGAAAATGTTGATGGTGGTATATATGTTGAAGGTAAAAATTCAAACAAAAGAGTAATGGGAGCTCTTTATCAAAACGGAGTACCTGTCGGCGGCTATGAATATGCTGTTTCTGGCCATTTGAACATAACCGATACAAAAACTACTGGTGGTGCAGCCAGTAAAATAGAATTGCAAATTGCTAAAAACGTACAGAACTTTGTCAAAATTCAACTTTTCCGTTATCCAACAAACAATAGTATCTTCGCTTATCCAACAGTAAATGGAAAAGCATTAAGTCAAGTAACTTGTGAAAAAAACACCATGCCAAAAGGTACGGAATATCAAATCGATTACATTTTCGTATATAGCGGACAGGAAATAAAGGTGTATTTCAAAGATGGTAATTATTTACCTGATTATAAACTTGTATATAGTATGGAAGCAAATTGGGGATATACAATGTTTATCTTAGCTATGAGACAATATTGCAACGTAACTTTTGATAATTTCAAAACATATTACGGAGATGATTTCGATGCACTTACAAATTCGCTTGAAAGTCGCACCGCTGAAGTTGAATTTTCCTCTGAAAAAGATACATTTGCCGATAATGGATGTTTCAATAGTGGCAATGTTGGTACATATTACAAGACAGAAACTGGATATAACAAGGCCTTTGCTTTTAAAGATAACAAGGCAGTAAATGGAGAATATTGGCTTGTTTCTGGAAAAATGCAATTTGGAGAATATTCCGCATGGACTCAAGGTGAATTATCTGCATATGTAGATGAAACTCACGCTGTCAGGTATGTCTTTGAATATACCGGTTCTGGTTATCAGGTTTTCCATGAAGTCAAAAATGGCGACGATAATTGGAAAGGATATACACTGATTTTAAGACCACAAATAAAAAATCCTGCGACCATGAACTTTACACTCGTTAATTATGGTGGCAAAACATCTTTGCTTATTGATGGTTACGTCTATCATACTGTCGAATTTGAATTCTTAAAAAATTCTGCTGCAACCATCGGTGGCAAAGGTGGAACATTAATTTTAAAAAATATAACAGCAAATACAGATAATCAATATGTGGAGAACTTTGTAAATAATATGAAAGATTATACTTATATTTCACCATACGAAACAAGAATTAATAAACTTGCAAAACAATATGAATCAGCTGAAAAAGGCGGAGTACTCATTATGGGTTCAAGTACCATGGATTATTGGAGTACCTGGCAAGAAGATATCGGTGGCCGACTCGGCTACAATGTTGGTATCGGCGGAACAATTGTAGAAGATTGGCTCTATGCTTATGACAAGCTTGTAAAACCATTTGATCCATCGGTTATTTTGGTATATTTAGGCGGTAACAATATCAACAATATGGGTCATACTGGAGAATATGCAAAAAATTTAATGGCAAATTTGTTAAACAAAATGCATGAAGACTTCCCAAATGCCAAAATTTACTATATTTATTCTATGGCTGTTCCAAGTTGTTATAAAGGTGGTAAATTCAACTACGAATACGGTCAATTTATAGAAGAAATGAAAACACTTGTAACTAATACAGATTGGCTTACTGGTATTGATACATTTAGTTCTTTAACAAAAGATGGCGAAGCAATAAAAGAATATTACAGAGATGATGGTATACATTTAAATGAAAAAGGCTATGCTATATTTGCAGATTTAATAAACGATATTGTCTTCAGCAAAAACAATCAAGAATAATATTTATAACTATCAAAAATAAAAGTTGGATATAATCATAAATAATGATTAGCCAACTTTTTTTATGAATTAAATTTCTGTCAGTTAAAATTATGTAAAAAATATTTTATTTAAGTTTCTTTATATTTTTTAATCAATGAACTTTTATTTACAATGATTAAAATCTATAATTAATGTTATCCATTGGTTGATTTACTGATAGATTTCTATAATATTTAAAAAAAGTTATGTGGTTTATATGAATATCAGAATAATAGAAGAAAAGATATCGCTCAATGTTTAGAAATTTACAATTATTATATAGAGAATACATGCTTTACTCTTGAAGAAGAAAAACTTAACTTAGATAGTTTTTAAAAAACGCTGTAAAGATATATTCCAAAAATATCCTTTTATTGTTATGGAAAATGAAAAAGAATTAATTTATCGGATATGCTTATTTAAATGCTTTTAATCAACGAAATGCGTATAAAAAAACAGATGATCTTTCTATATACGTTCATAAAGATCATCTCCATGAACATGTTGGAAAAATTTTATTGCAAGAAATTGAAAAGATGGCACTTAAATATAATATTGCAAACATTATATCTATTGTTACAAGCGAGAACCAAAATTCATTTAATTTTCATCTGAAAAATGGTTTGGTTCTAGAAGGCACAATTCATGATGTTGCAATAAAATTTAATAAAATTATAAGCGTCAATTATTTTAAAAAAGCTATAGGTAAACTAAAGTAAAGAAAAAATATAAAAACTTCTAATGAATTAACTACAGAAAACTTTTAACATTCATAAATTAAAAATTAATGATTTGCTATTAAACAAAGCTGTCTATAATAAGAATTTTATTTTTTATAATCTTACCTACTATATAATTTAAATATGATGAGAAATGCAAACAAATATTAAAGTTTTATCTAAAAAAATCTAATATAATAAAAATATAATTTTTCTAAAAAGGAGATTATTTATTATGGATAACAAATGGAATGAACTATATATAGCAGCTAAAACTGTACTAAATCCCAGAAAAATATCTGAATGGATGGAAGCTGGAGGAGTTTCTGCCGCCATCGAATCAGAATCAGGAAAAATCTATACAGGAGTTTGCATAGATGGAGCTTGTTCTTTAGGAATTTGCGCAGAAAGAAATGCAATATTTAATATGATCACTAATGGCGAAAGCAAAATTAAAAAAGTCATCGCTATAAACTATGAAGGTAAAGCCTTGGCCCCTTGTGGTGCTTGTCGTGAACTTATGACCCAACTTATGCCTAATGATTATAAAGAAATTGAAATAATGCTTGATTACGAAAATAAAAGAATAGATAAATTAGGGCAATTAACCCCTGAATGGTGGATTTAAATATATCTAGTTAAAAAATTTCACAAAAAAATTAAGGAGTAATAATAATGACTGAATGGGAAAGAATGCAAAAAGGATTAGTATATAACGACTTTGACCAAGATTTATTTAATAAAAGAGTTGAAGCTAAAAAACTATTTAAAGCTTATAATAAAACTGATGATGAAGAAGTTGATTTACGAAATAAAATCATGAAACAACTATTTAAAAATGTTGGCGAAAATGTTTGGATTGAACCTGATTTTAGATGTGAATTTGGCAAAAATATCACAATAGGTGATAATGTTTATATAAATTTTGGATGTATAATTTTAGATTGCTCAGAAGTAACTATTGGATCTCATACATTATTAGGACCTAATATCGGACTTTACGCTGCTAATCATTCTACCGATGCAACAGAAAGAATAAATGGTGGTTGCTATGGTAAGCCTATTCATATTGGTAATAATGTTTGGCTCGGTGGAGATGTCAAAATATTACAAGGAGTTACAATCGGTGATAACACAATAATAGGAGCTGGAAGTATAGTCACTAAAGATATTCCAGATAATGTTATCGCTGTTGGAAATCCCTGTAAAGTAATAAGAAAAATAACTGAAAAAGATAAAACGGATTATTTAGAAAGAATGGGAATTAAATAATATGACAGAAAAAGAAAAAATGTTAAATCAAAAAATGTATGATGCAAACTATGACAAAGAATTAATAGAAGAAGGAAAAAAAGCTAAAGAACTTTGTTTTCAATTCAATAATGCCAATCCTTCTGATGAAAAAAAGCAAAAAGAAATTCTCAAACAATTATTAGGAAAAACAGATGATAATTTTTGTATTATTGGTCCCTTCTGGTGTGATTATGGTTATAACATAGAAATTGGAAAAAACTTTTTTGCTAATCATAATATAGTTATTTTGGATTGTGCAAAAGTCACTTTCGGAGATAATGTATTCATTGCACCAAATTGTGGATTTTATACCGCTGGCCATCCAATCGACTACGAACGTCGAAATAAAGGTTTGGAATATGCCTATTCAATTAAAGTTGGAAATAATGTGTGGATTGGTGGAGGCGTACAAGTTATGCCAGGAGTAACAATTGGAAATAACGTTGTTATTGGCGGTGGTAGCGTTGTTGTTAAAGACATTCCAAGCGATTCAGTAGCAGTTGGAAATCCCTGTAAAGTTATTAGGAAAATTACTGAAGAAGATAAAAAGAAATGTTGGGATAAATTATAATAGAAAAGAGTAATTTTTTAATTTAGAAAAAAGCTTATTTTAATATATGATTTAAGAAATTTTTCATAAACAAAATACTAGCTAACAATAGATCAAACATTGATAATATTTTAAAAACATATATAGTATTAATAAAAATTATCGATAATTTCAAAAAAGTAAAATTAAATAAATTGTTTAATAGCTAGTTTTTTTTAATTATTTATATATACTTAAAATATAAGAGGAAATAAAAATGAATAAAATTAAACTAAGCCTTTTCTTATTAATTTTACCACTTACTTCTTGCGGTCACGCATCGTCTACTCCCTACAAAAATAATAATAGAATTACTAGAGTAATGACTATTGATTATGGTACTACTATAAGCCACAAAGCCACTTTATTATTCGGAATGGCTAATCTATTTTTTGACGTTAGTGAATATGGATATGAAAAACTTTATGCTGGTGATAAAGTAAAAGTTTCTTTCGATGGTGATTTGCTTTTCCAAACAACTTATCCAGAAAAAGCTACTCTCAATGGAGTAATTACCAATATTGAAGTAACTCCAGCAGAAAGAATTAATTTCACCACATTACCTATATCAGAAGGTAGATATAAAATATTAGCTGATAATTCTTCAACGGAATATGTTTTTCCTCAATATTTCATTTTAGATGACAATAGTTTTTATTCAACTGACTATTTATATTCAGGATTAAAATTTATTGGAACAAAACAAGTAGATAAAGAAAATAATGAAATAGATGGTCTATACGCAATTGACTTTGATGAAACTAAAGTCAATATAAAATAAATAAGAAAATACAGGATTTAATAATTATATAGTTAAAGATATTAAATATTTATTGTCTAAAATAGAGTAGAAATAACTAAATTTATAAATTCAATTTCTTTTAAATCTCATAAAACAAATATTTTTTTAAGTATTATTAATTTAATAAAATAGCTATAATAAATGCTTGTCAAGACTAGAATTTTAAATAAAAAAATGATATAATAATAGAGCAATTTGAAAATTCTTCAAGAAAAAATAATTACTATAGTAGCCAAAAAACACTTGAAAAATAGAAGAGAACATCTTTTTATCTCTTAAAATCAGCCGAGTTTCAATCTTTTCGTCTTTTAATTGATAAAATCCCCTCAAACATAACTATTTTATAGTTATATTTTACACATATTAATGTGTCTTTAAAGTTGGAGGAAGCACTTTGGAATGATTAAATAAGAAATATAAATTATATAGAAATATTATTTTCTATAATTTTTAATCCTATTGCTATGTTTTTCTAATATTTTTGCTAAGTATTATATATAAGTCTTTTAAAATTAACTCATTTATACCATATTTTAGTATGTCCATTTTTGCCAAAAAATGAAAAACTTATCTTTTTTTGCTGGTAAAAAAAGCTTATTTTTACCAATGGTTTTGTGTTTCAAAAATTTAATAATTATTATATAAATAATACTTAGCAATTCTTTAATATTTTTAAAAATTGGAACCTATGCTTATAGGATGTTTTAACTTGCTCAAATTTTTACAAATAAAAAATTAAATTAACGAAAGAGGTAATCATATTATGATAATAGAAAAAAATTTTGAATATAAAATTACAGAAAATGATGGAAAGAAAACCATTGCAATCACAAAATATTTAGGCAATGAAGAGATAGTTACTATTCCTGATGAAATTGACAATATTCCTGTAACTGTAATCGATGAGCACTCATTAAGAAATAAAAATATAAGACAAATCATTATTCCACAAAATATAGTCTCCATTAAGCAAAATGCTATTCCTAGTAATTACCATATTTTATTATGCTTTAAAAATAGTGAATTGCCTTCATGGTGGAATCATAGAGCTAATAAGTATATTTATTTTCGAACTATTTTAAACTTTCTATATTCTGGAAAAACAAGTGACAATTTTGAATATGCTGTAATTTTTGATGGCAAAGATAAGAAAGTGGCTATTACTGAATATAAAGGGGAAGCAGAAAACCTAAAAATACCTAATTATATTGAAGATATTCCTGTGGAAATTATCACGAAAAAAGCTTTTAATAATTGTTCAACTTTAAAGACTGTAACTTTGCCCCTCACTTTAAATAAACTTTGCTGGCTAGGTTTTCAAGGGTGTGAAAATTTACATAGTATTTTTATTCCAAATTGCGTTGAATATATTACTGAAGATGCTATTAACTTTTGTAATAACGTTGTCATTTATTGTTTTGCGCAGAAGGAATATACATATGGCGAATATAGTTATTTAAATTCCTATACTCGCCGTCCATTTATATGGGGATATATAAAAGATGGAGTTACAGAAGATGGTTTTAGGTACGCCATCTCTGATGACAAAATGGAAAAATATGTTAGTATCACCGGATATATAGGTACAAAAAAAGATATAGAAATACCTGATATGATTGAAGGTTATCCTGTAAGAATTCTTGAAAATATGGCATTTTCTAACCGCGATGATTTGACAAGTATTATTGTTCCTAAGACTATTAAAAAGGTTTTTAATAGAGCTTTCCCAAAGACAAAAAAACTCACTGTTTATTTTTTAAGTGATAAGAAAGACTTTAAACGGACTAACCAATGGAATATATACTGGGCTCCAACTATTTTTAATTATAAAAAAGAGGACTAATGAAAAAGTCTTTTAAGGAGGATAAATAATGTTAGGAGCAATTATCGGAGATATGATTGGCTCAATTTATAATTTTAAACCAATTAAAACTAAAGATTTCAAAATTTATGATTACAATATGAGAATGACTGATGATTCTCTTTTAACTATTGCTGTAGCAAAAGTAATAATGAATAATTATCCAATAATCTATAAAAAGAAGAATCTAGAAATAATAAAAGAAGAACTACGTTATGAATTTGTTAAAACATGGGAGTCAAATAAAGGAGCTGGATTTGGAGCCATGTTTTATCTATGGTGTCAAAAAGCTAAATATAAAAAAGTTGAACCCTATAATTCATTAGGAAATGGATGTGCAATGCGCATCTCCCCTGTTGGTTGGATTACTAATACTGAAAAACATTTAAAAATACTCTCAAAGGCTGTAACTGAAATTACACATAATCATCCTGATAGTATTAAAGGTGCGGAAGCTATCTCTTTATGCATTTATCTTTCTCTACATAACTATTCTAAAGAAGAAATTAGAAAAAGAATGATTGAAGAATATTATCCTGAAATACAAGATTTTAATTTTTTGGATCTTGTAAAAAATTATGAGTTCAGTGAAATATGTTCAAAAAGTGTACCACAAGCTATATATTATTTTCTTATATCAAACTCTTTAGAAGATGCAATTAGAAATTGCATAGCTATAGGTGGTGATTGTGATACCACCGCTGCAATGGCTGGAGCTATTGCTGAAGCTTATTATCAAAAAGATAAGCTATCTCCATTTGAAGATAAGTTTTTATATTTTTTAATAGATAAGGAAGTAGAGGATTTGATAAAGAAATTTCATAAAACAATAGGAAGTAATAAATTTAACAATATATAAACTAAAAATACGAAATAATAGGAAATAAAAAATCCTATTATTTCTTTTTTTATAAAAGTCTATTTTAATTTGATATTATATTTCCATGGAGAATATTATGATAAAGAAAAATTCTAAAAAAAACACTATGCAAAATTTAGGAATATTATATTTTAGCTCTACTGGAAATAGTTTATATATTTCCAAAAAAATAAAAGAAAAATTAGGTGGAGAAATAAAATATATTCCAAATTATAAAGAAGATGGTTCTATATTTGAAAATATTATCATTGTTGCTCCTATTTATTCTTTTGGATTACCTATTCCAACTTTTAATTTACTTAAGCAATTAAATAAAAAATCTAAAATCTATGTTATACAAAATTACGGAGGTATGGTTTTAAATGCTAATGCACTTTTTTATAAATATGCAAAAGAAAACAATTTAAATATAAAAAGTATATATACGCTTAAAATGCCAGAAAATTATACTCTTGTTATGTCTCCACCTAAATTTTTCCAAAAATCTATTTTAAATAGTGCGGATCAAAGAATCGATAAAATATTAAAAAATATAGAAAATTATAAATTTAAAATTCCTAAAGATAAAAGTAAGTACGAGAATATTTATTTAAAAAATAAAAGTAATTGGCATTTGATAAGCAGTTATTTCAGTGTTACTGATAAATGTACAAAATGTCAACATTGTATCAACATCTGTCCAACCGATAATATAACTCTTCAAAATGGAAAAATAGTATTTAAAGACCAATGTATAGCTTGTTTATCCTGCTTTCATAGATGTCCTAATAAAGCAATTATTTATAAAAATAAAGATAATAAAAAACGTTATATAAATCCTTATATTGATGAAAAAACAATAGGAAAAGATTTATAAATTTCAAAAAAAGATTTTTATATATTAATAATAAAAAATAAGTGATAAAATTGTGTTAGAGGTGACTAACAATGAAATTTTATGAATCTGGAGATATAAATAAACCTGTAATATTATTAATACCTGGAACATGTTGCCATTACAGCTTGTTTGATAAAGTAATACCTTTATTACAAGAAAAATTTTATACAGTTGTTGTTTCTTTTGATGGTTTTGATGAAAATGAAAAGTCAGAGTATAAAAGCATGGAAGATGAAACAATAAAAATAGAGAAATATATCAAAGAAAAATTTTATAATCACATTTCCTGTATTTATGGGTGCTCTCTTGGTGGATCTTTTGCCAGTTATTTAGTCCAAAGAAATAATATAAAAGTTGACCATATCATTTTAGGAAGCAGCGATATGGATGAAAGCAATAAGCTTGTTGCTTCTATAAAAGGAAAAATCCTTTCTCCTATTATGTATAAAATGATTCATACTGGACAACTTCCTAAATTCATGCAAAAAGAATTAGAAAAAACTAAATTAAATGATCCGACTAGATATGAACAGATGACTGAATTTTTAAATTCTTTCATGGTTCCAGCACTAAAAAATACTGTAACTAAAAAAAGTATTTACAATCAATATGTTTCTGATCTTGTAACAAAAATAGACAATAATATCTACCAAGAAAATACAAAAGTTCATATATTTTATGCCTTAGGTATGGGTAAAAAATATCGTAAAAGATATTTAAAACATTTTAAAAATCCTGATATAAGAGAACAAAACATGAATCACGAAACATTCTTTTTCTGCCATCCTAAAGAGTGGACTGCTGAAGTTTTTGATTGTGTATTTAATTAAAAAATATCTATTTTTCTATTAAACTATAAGTATATAAGAATTATTTAAAGTTAATGGAGTACCAAATGCACTTTCAATATGATGAAAAAGAAATAAACTATCTATCTACTAAAGATAAAAAAATGCAATATATAATCAATAAAATAGGCATAATAGAAAGAGAATGTGATGATAATCTATTCGAAGCTGTTCTTCATCATATAATTGGGCAGCAAATATCTACTTTTGCCCAGACTACAATTTGGAACAGAATTAAAACTAAATTGATAAATATTACTCCAGAGACAATTTTAAATATCAATGATGATGAACTACAATCCTGCGGTTTAACTTATAGAAAAGTAGATTATATAAAGGACTTTGCTAAAAAAATAAATAGTGGAATATTCAATTTAAATGAAATAAATAACATGGAAGATGAAGAAGCTATTTCATATCTTTCTTCTTTAAAAGGGATAGGACGCTGGACTGCTGAAATGATTCTTCTTTTTTGCTTGCAGAGAAAAAATATATTTAGCTATAATGATCTTGCAATTCAAAGAGGACTAAAAATGATTTATCATCATAAGAAAATAACTAAAGACTTATTTGAAAAATATAGAAGAAGATTTAGTCCATATTGCAGTGTTGCTTCTCTTTATATTTGGCATGTATCCGGAAATAGATGTAAAGATATAAAGTTAGATAAAAACGGATTTGTTATTTACAAATAAATTTTAGGTGATTAAATTATGAAATATATAAGTTACTATAATTCTCCACTGGGAAAAATTCTTCTTGCTTCAGATGAAATCGGATTATTTGGTGCTTGGTTTGAAAACCAAAAATACTACGCTGATATTGATTTAGGCGATGCATTTTCAGAAGAAAACGATACACTTAATAAAGCTAAAAAATGGCTTGATAACTACTTTCAAAAACAGCAAAATAATATTGATATTCCTTTGCATATTATTGGAACTGAATTTCAAAAAGAAGTATGGAAAATTCTTCTTGCCATTCCATATGGCGAAACAACAACATATGGAAAAATAGCTGAAGAAATTGCTGAAAATCGGGGAATAGAAAAAATGTCATCAAGAGCAGTTGGGCATGCTGTAGGAAGAAATCATTTATCTATTTTTATACCTTGTCATAGAGTCGTTGGATCAAACAATAAATTAACCGGATATGCCGGTGGTATTGAAAGAAAAGAATATCTTTTAAAAATAGAAAAAAACATATTGATTAATGTTAACACAAATAAAAAATATATTTGACAAAATTAAAACAAAATCGTAATATATGGCTGTAGTTAAAAAAGATAGCATTACGAAGTCCAAATAAGCTTTAGCTAAAATTCCAGGCAATTATGCCAATCCTCGTAAGAGGATATTTTTTTTTGCATTTTTTATTTCATTAATGTTACAATACAAATACAGATAAAATTAGACGAGTTTTAAAGGAGTGCTTAACATGGAAAAAAATTATTATCTAGGATTAGACCTTGGCTCTAATTCAGTAGGCTGGGCTGCAACAGACGAAGACTACAATTTTTTGCGTCTGAAAGGAAAAACAGCTTGGGGTGCAAGAATATTTTCTGAAGCAAAAGATTGTAAAGAAAGACGCACCTATAGATCAAACAAAAGAAGATTAGCTAGAAGAAAATATAGACTAGTTCTTTTGAAGCAATTATTTGCTGAAGAAATGACAAAAGTTGATAAAACCTTCTTCTTAAGATTAGCAAATTCAACTTATTGGGAAGAAGATAAAGCCAAAGATTCCAATGGTAATGAAATTGGAAAAAATTTAATTTTTAAAACCCATGATGAAGAAAAACAATACTATACAAAATATCCAACAATCTGGCATTTAAGAAAAGCTTTAATTGAAAACGATGAAGAAGCTTTATCTAATTTACGTTATGTATATTTAGCCATTCATCATATTGTTAAATATCGTGGAAACTTCCTTACCGAAGGTGAAATGGGAAATGATATTCCTCCTATTACTACAATAGAAGAAATAAATCAAACTTTATCTTTGCTTGAAGTAGATAGTAGTGAAGATGCGACAGATAAAACAACTTATATTAAACCCGAATCCTATAATGAACTTTTTACAATACTAGAAAACAATAATCTCAATAAAGTTAAAAAACAACAAGAAATTGATAAATTATTTATTTCAAGTAAAGAAAGATCTGAAAATATTAAAAATTATATAAATTTGTTTAAAACAATTATCGTTGGTGGAAGTTTTAGTCTTAAAAAAATTAATGAAGACACTGAAGATATTTCTGTAGATTTTACTAAAGATTTTGAAAATTCAGAAGCTGATATTTCCAAAGCATTAGGAGATGCTTTCAATTTAGTTTTGATTGCTAAAAAATACTATGATTATATAATTTTAAAAGAACTATTAGGAAAAAATAAAGAAATTTCAGAAGCAATGGTTCAAATTTACGAAGAGCATAAAGATGACTTAAAATCTCTTAAAACAATTTTGAAAGATTTAGATAATAAATTAGGCAATGATGGTAAAGATAGAATATATTATTCTGTTTTTAAACAAGAGCCAACTGAAAAATTTAAAGAAACTAATTATTTATCTTTCGTTCAAGGTGGAAAATTAGAAGAATTAAATAAATATATAAAAAAGATTTTAGAAAATAATGAAAAAGACATCGATGATAAAGAAACCTATAATGCTCTTTATGAAAAAGCATGTAAGGGGGATTTGTTTAAAAAACAAGCAAACGCTTGCACAAGTTTAATACCGCATCAATTCCATTTAAGAGAACTCAAGAAAATTCTAGAAAATGCAGGAAGAAAATATTCTTTCTTAAACGATATTTCAGATAAAATTATTAAGATATTTAAATTTAGAGTTCCATATTACTATGGTCCATTAAATAATGAATCAAATGCTCATTCCTGGGTTGTAAAAAAAGAAGGACAAGAAAAAGCAAAAATTACACCTTGGAATATCAATGAAATTATAGATACTCCAAAAACAAGAGATAATTTCTTTAAAAAACTAACAAATAGCTGTACTTATTTAGTTGGTGAAACAGTATTGCCTAAAACATCTTTATACTACGAAAAATATTTAGCACTAGATCGTTTAAATAAAATGCAAGTCAACGGAGATTACTTAAGTGCATCTGAAAAGAATGATGTTTTAAAATTCATTTTAAGCCGGAAAACAACTACAATTGAACAAATAAGAACTTATTTTTCTAAAACTAGGTCAACAAAAGCAAATGATATAAGCATAAGCAATATTAAAGCAACAGATCCTTTTAATGCAGTAAGCCATGCTTTTTATGGAAAACATCCTGATTTAAATATAAATCTTTGCGAAGAATTAATTAAGTTTGCAACTATCTATGCTGATGATAAAAAGGAATTGAAAAAATTTGTTTCAAGTAACTTCAACTTAACCGATGAATTTATTAAAGAATATTTAAATACACCAACAAATAAATGGGGAAGATTATCAAAGAAATTCCTATGTGGCGGTGATCAACTTGAAATGTATTATGTTGATGATAATGGCATTTTGCATTCCATTTTAAATATACTTGAAGAAACGAATGAAAACCTTCAAGAAATTTTAAATAACGAAAAATATGGTTTCAATCAAAAAATAGCAGATTTTAATAATACACTTACTGCGGATAAAACTACTGAGGAACAAATTGAAGATATATTAGATAGTACCCCTGCTTTAATGCGCAGAAGTATTATTCAAACACTAGCTGTTGTTGATGATGTAATTAAAGCAGCAGGAAAAGCTCCACAAAAAATAATGATGGAAGTAACCAGAACTGATAGAAAGAAAGAAGAAACTAAATCTCGTTATGTTCAACTAAAAAAGCAAATTACTAACGATAAAGTTTTAACGTCCGATGAGAAAAAAGAGTTACTTACAAATCTTGAAAACAAAAAAATTCAATTAAAAGGAAAACATATTTATCTTTATTTCATGCAAATGGGAATTGATTTTTATACTGGAAAAATAATGGATATCAATGATGTTATTAATGGCAAATATGATATAGATCACATTATTCCACAAAGTATGATCAAAGATGATTCTTTAGATAATATGGTTTTAGTAAGCAAAGACTACAACCAAAAAGTAAAAAAAGATATCTATCCTATCTGCGATGAAATCAGAAACAATATGTTAGATAAATGGAAAGGTTATTATGCACGAAAAATCATTTCTGAAGAGAAATATAATAGATTAAAAAGAACAAAAGAATTAAATGCTGATGAAATTAATGCCTTTATTAATAGACAAATAAATGTTGTTAATTATTCTAATATTCAAATTAAAAGAATATTTGAAATAAAATATCCTGAAACTAAAATTATATTTTCAAAAGCATCTTTCCCATCACTTTTAAGAAAAGAATATGAAATAGCAAAGATGAGAGATTTAAATGACGCTCACCATGCTGTTGATGCTTATTTAAATATTGTTTGTGGAAATATTTTAACAACTTTATATACTGATATTTTCTATATGTTTAAAGAGAAAAAAGAGGACCATAAAAATATTTCCTTTAACATGGAAAAAAGATTAATAAACTATATTGATAAGAATAATTTAAAAGATAAAATTAAAACAAGCTGTTTAAGACATGATGCTTTAATTACTTATAAACCAGATTATGACTCTGGAAAATTCTACAAAGAAACAATATTCAAAAAATCTGGTGACAAAGAAACCGGACTCATTCCACTTCATACTAAAGGTCCAATGAGTGATACTAAAAAATATGGTGGATATTCAAGTTTTAGTCAATCTTATATTATTGCTGTTGAATATAAGCTAAAAAATAAAACAGTTAAAAAGCTTTGTCGTGTTCCTACTCTCTATTTAAAACAATATAATAATGATCTAAACACAATAGCTAAAATAATGATTGATGATGAAAAAGCTACCGATATTAAAGTTTTAAGAAAGATTTATTTAAATCAAAAAATTAAATACAATGGCTGCTATTATTTGATATATACATCAAATGAAAAACAAAACAAGTATAAAATGGCTTATCAAAATTACTTAGACAATGATTATTTGATTTATCTTAATAAATGTTTAAAGAAAATAGATGAACTAGATGATGGAGAACTAACTTCACAAGAATTTATAGTTAATAAAGATGGAGATAAATTTTTAATTGATAAAAATCATAATTTAGAAATATTTAAATCAATTAAAGAACAATATAATAAAACAATTTATGATTATACTCCATATATAGTCAAATCTAGAGAAATGAAAGAAGAAGATTTCAATAACTTGTCATTAAAAAAGCAAATTGATACTTTACTAAATATGATAAAAATTTTATCAAGATCCAATGAACAGGTGAAGTTTGAAACTGCTTTTTTCGAAAATTTTACAAAAGTATTTTTAAAAATTATGACTATAACTAATGAAAAAGTCTATATTGTCAACGAATCACCTTCAGGATTATTTAAAGGCAAAGAGGAATTAATTTAGTATGGGATTTAGAACAGTTGTTGTTTCAACACACAGTAAATTAGAATTGTCGCTTAATTATTTAGTTTTTAAAACCCCTGACGAAATTAAAAGAATCAATATCGATGAGATTCAAACACTTATTGTTGAATCAACAGCTGTCGCAATCACTTCATCTTTACTATCTGAACTTGTAAGAAAAAAGATTAAAGTAGTTTTCTGCAATGAAAAGAAAGAACCTTTTTCTGAGCTTGTTCCTTATTATGGTGATAGTACCTCCTATAAACGTATAAAACAACAAATTTGCTGGTCAAACGAAGCAAAAGATTTAGTGTGGCAAAAAATAATTATTGAAAAAATAAAAAATCAAGCAAATGTTTTAAGTGCTATTTCAAATGATGATAGCTTAATTCTATTAGAATTTGCAAATAATGTTCAAATAGGTGATATCACTAATAGAGAAGGACATGCGGCTAAATTTTATTTTAATAGAATATATGGAGAAAATTTCACAAGAAATAACAACAATGAAATAAACGCTTATTTAAATTATGGATATACAATTATTCTTTCTCAATTCAGCAAAGCGATTGTTGCTAAAGGATACTTAACGCAACTTGGAATTCATCATATAGGTGAAACAAATTACTTCAATTTAGCTTGTGATTTTATGGAACCAGTTAGACCTTTTATTGATAAAAGAGTAAAGGATTTAACCAGTGATAACTTCAAAGACAAACTTATAGAAGTCTTATCTGAAACATTTTTATTTGATGGTCAAAAACAAACATTATCTAACGCAATCTCTTTATATGTAGCTTCCTTATTAAATGCACTAGCATCTGAAGATGCATCAAAAATAAAATTTATAAAAGAATATGAGTAATGTTTTTATGAGAATGATATTGTTTTTTGATTTACCATCAACAACCAAAAAAGATATTAAAGAATATACACAATTTGTGAGAATGCTTAAGAAAAATGGTTTCTTTAGAATGCAAGAAAGTGTCTTTACCAAATTAGCCTTAAATCCTTCAATAGTAAATTCTACTATGCTAGAACTTAAAAAGAATCTTCCACCAGAAGGTGCAGTATCTGTTTTGACATTGACCGAAGCTCAATTTATGTCTATTGAAAATCTTATAGGAGAAATGAAAACAGATGTAGTTATGAGCTGTGATAAGGTGGTAAGATTATGAAAAAATTAGCAATTAATGCATTAAATATATGCGACGATATTTCCAATATAGATAGTTATTTATTAGTTATAAAAAACAAAAAAATACTATACAAAATACTTAGTAATTCTGATCTTCAATATGAAAACAGCTATATTCAAATATTAGATGAAAACTATAAAGAATTAAAACTAAGTGACTATGTTGACTTCATTTCATCAATTATCAATTTAGATTCAAATTCCAAAAAGAATTTAAATGTTCTTATTAGAAGAATAAAAAAAGAAGAAATAGAAATTTTAAGAAGTACTTCAGAAAAAATAAATGAAATTTTAGAAGAATGTGCTAAACAGATTAAAGTAAATTCACCAATAAATATCTCCTATGATATTGAAGTAGATGAAGATGATATTATCAAATTACTTAGTATTTCATTACAAGATGATTCACCTGACTTAATAGAAAGAATAAATAACTACATTAATATATCTTTTGAACTACGAGGAATAAAAATATTTATTTTCTATAACCTTTTAGCATTTTTAGAAGAAAATGAACTTGATTCTTTAATTAGAACAAACAAATATAATGGAATAAAAATAATAGATATAGAAAATGTAGAATTCAAAACAAGCATTTTCGACCATATTAAAATTTTAGATGAAGATATTTGTGTTATTTAAAATAACCATATATAATATCAATAGATGCACTATTTTACCTTATATTTGAGGTTTGGGAGTAGTGCTATCTTTAATTACTTTTAAACATACATTTTCTAACCGAAATAATATCAACTGTTTGGGAGTAGTGCTATCTTTAATTACTTTTAAACAATTATAACTAATGCTATTATCAATATAATGTTTGGGAGTAGTGCTATCTTTAATTACTTTTAAACAAGTATTGGTTATAATGATGATTTTACTTTGTTTGGGAGTAGTGCTATCTTTAATTACTTTTAAACTCTCATTTGCTATTATAAATTAGCTGATGGGTTTGGGAGTAGTGCTATCTTTAATTACTTTTAAACGCTATTTCTTCCCCTTTAATAGTTCTGGTTGTTTGGGAGTAGTGCTATCTTTAATTACTTTTAAACTAACGATTAAACAATAGATTAATACCCCTAGTTTGGGAGTAGTGCTATCTTTAATTACTTTTAAACTGTAAAGATTTGTGGTAGCCTTAATAGTTGGTTTGGGAGTAGTGCTATCTTTAATTACTTTTAAACATCTATGTCTTGCATTCCATAGAATCTATTGTTTGGGAGTAGTGCTATCTTTAATTACTTTTAAACAAAATGTTGACAAATAAAAAAGTACTATGAGTTTGGGAGTAGTGCTATCTTTAATTACTTTTAAACAGGAGATATAAAGGATATGCAAAAAACATTGTTTGGGAGTAGTGCTATCTTTAATTACTTTTAAACAATATAATTTTACTCTTTCAAAATCTTTGAGTTTGGGAGTAGTGCTATCTTTAATTACTTTTAAACAATAATAAATCAAATCAACTATAGTTAACAGTTTGGGAGTAGTGCTATCTTTAATTACTTTTAAACAATCTTGATTCTTATATAGTTGTTGATCGGGTTTGGGAGTAGTGCTATCTTTAATTACTTTTAAACATGGATGCTGAAGAACTTCTTAGACTTAAGGTTTGGGAGTAGTGCTATCTTTAATTACTTTTAAACAAGAAACCAAAAACTATTTAACTATATTCTGTTTGGGAGTAGTGCTATCTTTAATTACTTTTAAACAAGCGGTTTTAATGGCTTTCTTATAGTTTCGTTTGGGAGTAGTGCTATCTTTAATTACTTTTAAACTCATTCGGATTAAATTAGCCCACTTGCCGAGTTTGGGAGTAGTGCTATCTTTAATTACTTTTAAACGTTTTTGATAATATTAGTACTAGTTTTTCTGTTTGGGAGTAGTGCTATCTTTAATTACTTTTAAACTAAAAAAATACTCGATCATGTACATTAATGGTTTGGGAGTAGTGCTATCTTTAATTACTTTTAAACATGGTATTCTATAATAAGTTACTTTAGTATGTTTAGGAGTAGTGCTATCAAAGTATAAAAAAAGAAGAAAACTTTTGTGAATTCTTCTTTTTTATTTTAATTTCATATTTTGTAATTTTTTAGCTATACTTTTAGCTTCATCTGATGATTGGCATCTTATGACAATTTTATTTTGATCTACTTCTATTTTTAATAGGGAATTTAAATTTGGATTTTTATATGTTCTTACTAATTCTTCTATTTCATGGGTAGTTAATTTATTATCGATTATCTTTTTAAATACTTCTTCTTTTTGTTCATCTGTACTTAACCCATTAAGTGGTCTTGCTGAACTATAAGATAATTTATGATTTAATATTACTTTTTTTATATCTTCAGGTAAAGAGAGCAATTCTGCATAATTTATCAACTGAGATTTAGAGACATGAATTAATTTGCTTAATTCCGAATAGCTGAGATTTAATTTTTCCTTTAGTTTCTTATATGCTATAGCTTGGATTAAAGGATTATCAGCATTATTTTTCAGATATTCTAAATAATATAAAATAGCTTGTTCTTCAGTAACGTGTTTTAAAAGATGGCCTTGAAAAGAATTCTTATTTTGTTTTTTAGCTGATATATATTCTTCCCATCCTGAAAAAACTGTGGGCTTATCTTTATTTATAAAAAGAAAAACCGGAAAGACTTGATTTCGATCTTCATTAATTTCTTTATTGAAATAATTCTCATCAAATAAATCTAATACCGGAGTTTTGGCCATATCAAAAATGGCAACATTGGTGCTTTGAAGGTTTCTTTCAATTTGGCTTGAAATGGTTTTTCCTTCGTATTGTTTAATTAATTGGGTTAATTTTCCTGAAATGCTGGTCTTGGAATTGACCTGTTTTTTAGATGTCTTTTTTATTGACATAATCAATAACCTCTCTTGCTAAAGAAGAATAGGCTAATGTTCCCGCTGCTTTAGGTTTATAATTTATTATCGGTTTTCCTAAAGCTGTACATTCGGCCAATGTTATATTTCTTGGAATTGATGTTGCCAAAGTTTTTTCTTTGAATATTCCAGTAATTTCCGAACTTACTTCGGTGCATAATCTTGCTCTTGCATCAAACATAGTCAACAAGAAACCGAGAATATCCAAGTTTTCATTAGTAGTGGATTGAATACTTTTTATTGTTGATAAAATTTGTGCTACTGCTTCCATAGCAAAATATTCGCATTGTACAGGAATCAAAACAGAAGTTGAGCATGTTAAAGCATTTCCTGAGAAGAATCCTAAAGAAGGAGGGCAATCGATAATTACAAAATCATATTTTTCAATTATTGGTTCTATCGTTCTTTTGAGTGTATAGTAATCTGGTGAATTTCCATTATTGATAAGAGTTGATTCAACAAGAGCTAATGAAAGGTTAGCTGGTAATAAATCAACGTTTTTTATAACGTTTTTTTTCAAAACTTTTTTTACATCTGCGGTCATTAAAAGAGCATCAGCAATAGTTCTTTTTAAAACTGTTGAATCCACTCCTATCCCTCTTGAGCAATTTCCTTGAGGGTCTAAATCGATCAACAAAACTTTTTTATTGCTGGCGCCTAAACAAGCTGATAAATTTATAGCAGTGGTAGTTTTTCCAACTCCACCTTTTTGATTTGCAATTGATATAATTTCTGTCATAAAAAACACCGCTTGAAAAGTATAGCAAAAAGCAGAGAAAAATTAAAGAAAAATTGAGATTTTTTCTATATTAATTAAAAAGTAAGTAAAATGTTTTTTTATATCTTTTATTGTAAAGAGGTATCTTATTTATTTCTTATGCATTTATTTTAATATGAAAATAATTATCTTATTTTTCTTTCTTATTTTTAATTCTCATTTTGTAAATATCAAAAGCAATATATTTCCTGATATTAATTGTTCTAGCTATATTGTCATGAATGCTAAAACTAAGGAAGTTTTAGCAGGGAAAAATATCAATTTAAAAAGATCTGTTGCATCAATTTCAAAAATAATGACCGCTATTTTAGCTTTAGAAAGCGGAGAAATTTTTGACATGGTAACCATCGAAGACAAAGATACAAAGATGGAAGGAAGCTCAATATATTTAAAATTAGGAGATAAGATTTCTATATTAGATTTAACCTATGGTCTTTTGCTTCGTTCGGGAAATGATGCTGCTTCGGCCATCAGCAGACATATTGAAAAAAATGATAATTTTGCTTTAAAAATGAATGAAAAAGCACAAGAATTAAATCTATCAGATAGTACTTTTAATAACCCTTCGGGATTAGATATCGATGATGAAGGCAATATTTCCACAAGCTTTGATATCGCCTTTTTATATTCCTATTGCCTTGACAATAATCTTTTTAAAGCTATTGTCAGCACCAAAAATTATTCGATAAATAATGTTTCTTGGAAAAATAAAAATAAATTACTCCACAGATATAAATATTGTACTGGAGGAAAAACTGGTTATACATATAAAGCCAAAAGAACTTTGGTAACCAGTGCCAAAAAAGAAGATTTTGAACTTGTTATAGTAACTTTAAATTGTGGAAATGACTTTTCTATTCATGAAAGTCTATATGAATATTTTTTTAATAATTATTATTACATTAATTTTTTGGAGAAAGGAATCAATTATATCAACGATAAAATTATCAAAAGTGAAAAAAATATCGGTTTGACAATAGAGAAAAATAAACTTGATGATAATACATATAAAATATATAGATTCGATAACAATAATAATCTTTTAGAATGTCAGTTAAGAAAAAATAATGAAATACTTTGGTCGAGGTTTTTAAATGAATAAAATTTTTATTGGAATTGCTGTTTTATCTTTAATCTATGGATTGATTACTGGTCGTTTTATCGATATGGCAAATGTTATTTTGTCCATTCCTGAAGATGGTCTTAAAATTGCAGTTGCTCTTGTTTTCTCAGCAGTTTTCTGGAATGGTATCATGTATATTTTAGATGAAGTTGGTGTTATTAAATTTATAGCTAAATTACTTCATCCATTATTGCATTTTTTAATGCCTGAATTAGATGATGAACAAACATTTAAATATATTTCTACAAATATTGCTGCCAATATGTTCGGTCTTGGTTTTGCCGCTACTCCTAGTGGTTTAAATGCCATGAAAAGAATGAAGAGTTTGAGCAAAGAAAAAGAAGGAGTAGCTACCGATTCAATGGTAACCTTTCTTGTTTTAAATACTGCTGGAGTTACGATTATACCAACTTCTGTTTTAGCTATAAGACAAATGTATGGTTCTTCTAATCCGGCTGATTTCGTTCTTCTTGGTATATTTTCAACATTCATGGCTTGTGTAGCTGGATTATGGCTCGACAGAATTTTAAAGAAAAAGAGAATGAAAAAATGATATCTACCTTATCTTTATTGATGATTCCCTGCTTAATTTTATTTACATTTTTACTGGCAGGCATAAAAAAAGTTAAAGCTTATGATATTTTTGCTAAAGGATGTAAAGATGGATTAAATCTTTTTACCGAAGTTTTCCCTTCGGTAATTGCAATGGTTATGGCTGTATCTTTACTAAAATCTTGTGGAATATTAAAGGATTTGGCTGCTTTGCTTGGAAGGATTTTTCCTTCGGCTAGTCTTATAGCTGATTTGACTCCAATGGTTATATTTCGTCCAATATCAGGGTCAGCATCTATTGCTGCTTTATCCTCAATTTGCGCTAGCGATGCTGATAGTTTAAGCTGTAAAATCGCTTCAACCATTCAAGGATCAACCGATACAACTATTTATGTTTTAGCACTTTATTTTTCATCTGTAGGAATTACAAAATGGAAACATGCTCTTCCTGTTGGATTATTTGCTGATTTTGTCGGTATGTCTATCGCTATTGTTCTCGGATTACTATTTTTTAGATAATAGTCATTTTTTCTAGATTATGATAAAATAAGCCCATGGAAAATAGATTACAAAAAATTATTGCTGATCGCGGATATTGTTCCCGCCGCAAAGCTGAAGAATTAATTCAAGAAGGAAAAGTTAAAGTCAATGGCGAAACTATAACTGCTATGGGAACCAAGTTCGAAGATGATGTAACAATAGAAATTGATGGAAAAATATTAAAACCTCAAACTAAATCTGGTTATACCTATCTTCTTTTCAACAAACCATTAGGCGTTTTAACTACCATGAAAGATGATCGAGGCAGAAGAACAATTGCCGAACTTATCCCTGAAAAATATGGAAGACTTTTCCCTGTCGGTCGTTTAGATATCGATACTTCAGGTTTAATTATTTTAACCGATGATGGTAATTTTGCTAATTTGATTATGCACCCTTCTGGTGAACTTCCAAAAAGTTATTTAGCTAAAATTACTGGAAGAATAACTTCTACTGAATTGAAACAACTGGAAAAAGGTATCATGCTTGAAGATGGTTTAACCGCCCCTGCTAAAGCTGAAATAGTTTCAGTAACCATGGAAGAAAGCGAAGTCATTCTAACCATTCATGAAGGTAAAAATCGCGAAGTCCGCCGTATGTTTGAAGCTTTAAATCATCGTGTTAAATCATTGGAAAGAATTAAAATCGGCCACCTTGATACCAAAATTGGTCGTGGCCATTTCGTAGAAATAAAAGAACAAGATATTTTAAAATTAAAAAATTATTGTTTAGCTAATAGAAAAAAAGCTGGATATAGAGATTAAAAAATTTGGTAGAAAGAAAATAATATTTTCATCCCTCACATCGCAATATATACAATGCTACGCCTATATTGATTAAAAAATATTAAGATAGTAATTTAAAAGGTTGACCAATCCAGGTCAACTCTTTTTTGTGTCTATTGCACCAAAAAAGTGCTAAGTTAATTTTTTCCTAGCACTTTTATTTTTATTATAGTGGTAAATCTTTCTTTTTAAATCTTATAGAACCAATGACATATCCAACAAGACCGATAACAAATAATATTGCTAACTTCCAGATAAATGTTGTTGTTCCACTAATAATAGATACTGAATCAAACAATGTAATCAAAGATACATAGTTGAAATTATTTAAAGCATCTAAACGAACAACTGATGGGATGACTTGTGAACCGAATAAACCGAGCATTGTAGCAACGAGGAAGAACATGCTGAAGCCACCGCCTAAAGCCATTGAACGTTTACTTCTATCAAACCAACAAGAAGTTAAGAAGTTGATACCAGAGATGGCAAATAATGTGATGAAGGCACCAAGATTCAATAAGATTAACTCTCCATATGTAAGTTCAGTTACCGATGGATCAACAAAGGCAAAGCATATGCAGCTTGTAATTGTTGTAGCGCACATCATCAAGAATAAGGAACCAATCAAATAGCAAGCTTGAGTAAATGTAACTTCTTTTCTTTTGGTTGAAGTTGATAAAACATAGGCCATACTTCCAGAATCGACTTGACCAGAAATGAGGTTATTTGAAACCATGATGATATAGATGATAGGAAGTAATAAACCAGCCATCTTGAAGAAGATTGAACCGACGATTAAAGCATATAAATCCATTTTACCAATTTCTTCAATAGCATCGGATACTTCACTTGGTAAAGCATCTAATAAACCATTGGATAATTCTGTTTGTAATTTATTTGTAGCTTCCAAAACCGCTGCATTATAAGCTTCTTCTGTTTGATAATCATCGCGGTTGATCAATGAATTTTCATAATCGAGTCTTGCTTGATAGGCAATAATTGAAGTTGTTGTACTCTTTTTAACACCTTCATAGGTATAACCAAAGCTATCATATTTTTCTTTTGTTACACCGAATTCATTTAAAGCAATCAACATTTTTTGTGTTGTTTCTTCACTGGTTAAATTGCCAGCAAGAAGAATTGGAGTGGCATATTGTGTACGTTCGATTCGATAATCTTTTCTTGTATCGCTATTTAAATAAGTTTTAATGTCACTAGCTTCTTCACCTTTTGCCCAATTTACTAAATCGCTGGCAGTGATATTTTGAACTAAGGTTGCAACATCATAATCTTCTTTTGGTGTAGATCCTGGTTCATATTCTTCATACATAGAATCAAAGTTAGAACCGGGGTTGATAGCAAAAAGCATTGAACCCATAATTTCTTTATAAGCTGATGAATTTTCATCATTTTTTTCATCTAATTTTTTAGCTTCGACTAAAGCTTGATCTTGGACATCTTTTACTGCTGCTAAATAAACTTCAGAAATTTTTTCTTTAGCAACCATTGCATAAGTAGCATATATAGAAGTAGGTTTATTATTGTTCCAAGCAGCTAAAGCTTGTTGATAAGCTTCAGTACTTTCAAAATCACTAGACTTTGGTGCTTGTTCAAGCCATTGAGATACAAGTCCAATATAATACATTTCGACTGAATTTTCTTCATATGCTGGAACATTTTGTTGCCAATTTTGCATAGCTAATAAATATTCTTGCATATTAGTATAATTTGTTTGAACTGGCATTGTAACTAACCAAGCATCAACTTTTTGAGAATATTCATCAGCCTTTTCTTTATTGGCTAAAAATTCATTTTTATATTCAAGAACAAAACTATTATCAAATAATTTTGTACCTTGATTGGCTCTTTCATAGAAAGTTAATGCTTGCTTATCCATATTGGAATCAATTGTTTCAACAATTATCGTATCTTCGACCGAATTTTTTATATCAGAAATATTTCCTGAACCACTGATCAACATTACGCAAGCTAACATGAAGCAGACAGCAGCGGTAATTATCGACCACATTACGCCGTTAGCTTTGCATGATTGTTTAAATAACGCTTTACTAAACATTTAATTATTCTCCTTTTCTAATTTTGAATGAATTATTTCATTAAAATGACGTTCCAAAGTGTACTTGACTTCCGCGATAAACTTAACATCATATTCCGTTAATATTCGGAATAACGAAGTCATTTTCTTTTTATCTATGCGGATAGTAACTTGATTATATTGTTCTTGCTTTCTCAATATCACTATTGGAAGTGTTTCAAATTTTAAGAAATCATCATGATTTTTAAATTCAATTTTAAAATCACGAACAGGCCTATTATGAATTTGATGCATATCGGCAATATCGATGATTCTTCCATCATTGATTAAAGCAACTCTATCACAGGTTTCTTCCATTTCTTCAAACATATGAGAACTCATGAAGATTGTCTTTCCTTTTTGATGTTCATTTTTTATTATTTCCAAAAATGCATCACGCATCAAAGGATCAAGTCCAGTTGTTGGTTCATCGAGAAGAATTATGTCAGGATTATTCATCAAAGCAGCAACCAAAGCTGTTTTTTGTTTCATACCCTTACTCATTCTTTTTAGATTAGCTCTTGGGTCCAATTGTAATTTTTCAATCAATTCATTAGCATAATCCATACTTTTCATATTTAAAAAGTTAGCTTGACTTTTTAAGAATTCTGTTCCGGTAGCTAAATCAGGAAAAGCGATTTCTCCAGGAACATAACCAACATGTTTAACATATTCACTTGAATGATCCCAAGCTTCTAGTCCATTGACTTTTACCGTTCCACAAGATGGTTCGATAAAACCCATAATACTTCTGATTGTCGTTGTTTTACCTGATCCATTAGTTCCGACAAATCCAACCATTTCCCCTTTTTCAATATTGAGGGTCAAATCAAAAATTCCACGATGATCACCATAATCTTTTGTTAAGTTTCTTAACTCGATAACACTCATTATAAGGCTCCTTTCTTGAAATCTTTTTCTTCTTTATAGAACTTCATAAAGTAATCTTCCAAAGTCTCTTTACGATTAGAGAATTCATCTAATTCGTAACGGGAGAAAATAGAGATCGCTTTATTGATATCACTATCATTAGTTGAAACTAATATTCTCTTTTTTTCTGGATTTGATTTTAAAATATTGACAACACTAACATTTTCTTTATCATTTAAAAATCTTTGATAGTCTTCAAGATTATTAAATGTCAATCTATAAGTTTTAATTGCTGAATGCTTTAAATCATTAGCGACAAATTCAGAGACAATCTTTCCGTCTTTAATGATTCCAATACGATCGCAAGTAGCATCAACTTCAGAGAAAATATGGCTGGACAAGAGAATTGTCTTTCCTCTTTTCTTTTCATTTTCAATAAATTTGATGAACACTTCCTGCATGACTGGATCAAGCCCACTGGTCGGTTCATCAAGAATTAAAACTTCTGGATCATGCATAAATGCTGTTACAACAGCAAGTTTTCTTTTGACACCTAAACTCATTCTTTTTGTCTCACCATTTAAGACATTTGGTTCAAGTTTAAATAGATCCAACATTTCATCAAGTCTAGCTTGATTATGAATATGTTGCAAATCTTGCATCATTTTCAAAAATTCATAACCAGTTAATCCCGAAGGAAGAGCGATTTCACCAGGAATATATCCCACTTTATTTAATAGCTCATAATACTTATTAAAGGTATTCTTATCAAATATTTTTGTTTCACCACTATCTGGCTTAGAAAAACCCATGATATGTCTAATAGTTGTTGATTTACCAGCACCATTAGGACCTAAAAAGCCATAAACCTCTCCTTTAGAAACTGAGAATGATACATCGAAAACTCCTCGGCCTGAACCATAGTCTTTTGTAAGATTATTTACTTCAAGTACTTTCATTTCTCACCTCCAAGAACAAATATAAACTTAAGTCTAATATTGGACACAGGTTTACTTTGTTCAATAAAAGTACTATACTATCATTGTTGGCAAGTTAAAAATACTAATTATTGACTTTAGTTCAATATTGGACTAAAGTACAGAATTGGTACATTTAAGGAGAAAAATGAATACATATAGAAATTCAATTCGCACAAAAAACAATATTCGTAAAGCTTTTGCTGAATTATTAAAGGAAAATAAAGTTGTTGAAAAAATAACAGTAAAGGACCTTATTGAAAGGGCTGATATTTCTAAAAGTACTTTCTATTTACACTATAGAGATATTTATGACATTATCGAAGAAATGGAAAATGAAGTACTTGATGTTATTGAAGAAGCTTTGAATAAAGCCTATTTAGATAATTCCACCTCATTTATGCCTTATTTAAATTTGATATTTGAACTTCTTAAGAATAACGAAGAACAATATCGCTTGATAATGACTGCTAAATACCCTGTTTTATTTATGGACAAACTAAAAAAGATGATTTATTCAAAAGTTATCGAAGATAAAACATTAACCGCTTTATCGAAAAATCCTGATATTAAAAAAGCAGAAGTCAACATGATGATCAATGGAATTCTCCATTTAGTTTTGGATTATATGCGTGATAAAATCGATCTTACATTAGATCAAATTTTTGAAACCATCAATGCCTTGTTAATTAGAATTTCAATTTTGGATAATTAATTATAGTACAACATTAAAAGTACAGCATTCTTCATCTTTTTCGTTGATTATTTCATGAGAATGACCCTTGGGACAATAATGGCATTGTCCCTTTTTTACTATTTCTTCTTTTCCATCGAGAATACATTTAATTTCGCCTGAAATAACATATACTATTTCAGAATTATATTCATGTTTATGAAGACCAATACTGCTTTTAGCCGGAACTCTCGAGACTAAGATTTTTCCATTTTCATCTTTAAACATTCGGCAATAGATATCACCTTTTCCACCATAAAAATTATTTATCACTGTTTCTTCTATATCTTTAAAATCAATCATTTTTCTCTTCCTTTTTTGTAAAAGCTGAAACTCCCCATTTTTTCAAAATATTATGATATAAAATTATACCAACAATACCTGCTACAGTTTCTGATATTGGAAAAGCAATCCATGTATAATCAAGACCTATTAAAGAAAATAGATAAAAAATAGGAATTAAGCAAAATATTTGTCTGGTCAAAGAAATCAATAACCCTTTTTTCCCTTCACCGATAGATTGGAAAAAAACCGGTGTCATAAGTGAAAAAACAGCGGAAAAGAAACTACAACCAATTATTCTAAAAGCTACTACACCTACTTCCATAACTTCAGCATCCTTACTGAATAAAAGTATACATTTATCGGGAATGACCAAAAAGCAAAAAACACCGATAACCATAAATAAAATAGCTATTAAATACGAATAATTCATGGTCTTTTTAATTCTTAAAGAATTATTTATCGCATGATTATAGCTGATAATTGGCACAACACAAGTCTGAAGACCACCAATCGGAATAAAAAAGAAACTCTGCATCTTGTAATAAAGACCAAGTACTGTTACTCCAGCATCGGAAAAGCCACCCAATATAAAATTTAAAACAATAATATATACCGAAGCCAAAGCTTGCGAAACTATATATGAATATCCATAATGAAAAATTCTTTTAGCATAATGATGAAACTCTTTTAAAGCAGGTGGTTTTCTAAAGCCTTTAACACCTGTGATTAAACAAGTGACAAATTGACCGATAACTGTTGCAAATCCAGCACCGGCTACTCCAAGTTTAGGAATTGGTCCTAAGCCAAAAATCAAAATAGGATCCAAAATAATATTAATAATTGCACCAGTAAGTTGAGAAATCATCGGAACAATCATATTTCCTTTAGACTGATGGACTTTACTAAATGTTCCATCCAGGAATTGAAAGATAGAACCACAACAGACAATATAACCATAGATTATCGCATCACCAATCGCCTGCTCTGTATTAATTGTAAAATTGACAAAGGGTTTTATAACTAAAACAATGAGCAAAGAAAATAAAGCCCATTCCAAAATTTCAAGAACAATACCTACCCCGGCTGCTTTATTAGCTTCTTCAGTTTTTCCATGAGCAAATTTATGATCCATATAGGCGTTGACACCAACACCAGTTCCCACCGATAAAGCCATAATAACCCACTGCAAAGGATAGATAACACCTAAAGCTGTCAGAGCATCATTAGATAATCTTCCAACAAAAAGGCTATCAACAATATTGTATAAAGCTGATATCAACTGCGCTAGCATAACCGGTGGTGCTAGTTTTAACAAAATTTTACTTATTTTTTCTTTTCCAAGAAATTCTGATTCTTCAAGACTTTTTTCCATATATTATTCTTAGCAATATCAATCAATGCGCCTATAATTCTATCACTTCTAATTTTTAAAAATCTACATTAAATATAAGTAAAAATTTTCTTTTTTAAATCAAATACTAAAGAGTAAGAATCGAGATTGCTGATATTTTTATTTTTATAAAAAAACTTAAATTAATTTTTAAAAGTTGCTACTTTATTTTCGATACTATATCAAAGCAAATATTTGCACTTTTATTAGCCATTAGTTTTTCAAATGTTCCATAATCTTTTACTTGTTCTTCAGTTCCAACAATATCCGAAATAAAGCGAATAGAAACAAACTTAGTATCGAGAAGATAACAAGCTTGTGCAATTGAAGTGCCTTCCATCTCACAAGCGCAGACATTTTCTAATTCAATATTAATTTGTTTTAAATCTGTTACAAAAGTATCAGCGGTATATATTTTTCCATTTTTAAAACTAATATTATTATCTTTTAATATTTGTTGAATTTTTTCTTTTATCTTAACATCTGTTAAATAATCTAGTGGCATTCCTGGAACTTGACCAAGTTTATATCCAAAATTCACTGCATCGACATCTGAATATCTTAAAGAATCAGCAATTAAAATATCAGCTGTATGAAGTCCATTTATTCCACCAGCAATACCAGTATTTATAATAAAATCAGGATGATATTCTTCTATCATTAAACCAGCGCCAACTGAAGAAGCTACTTTTCCAATTCCACTTTTTATAACAACCACTTCTTTATTTTCTATAGTGCCACTATAAAAATTATAATTAGCAATCTTCTTTTCTTTTTTATTTTGAAGTTTACTGACTAACAATTCAACTTCAACATCCATTGCGCCGATGATACCTATCATATATTAACTCCTTTTTTTAATTTATAATTCGCTTTTTCTATTAGATAATATATTGAAACAATTATATCAAAAACATAGATAAAACTTCCGATTCCACATATTATTGCCATCTTTTTAGTGATAATGCCATTCTTTTTCAATGAATAAGTACATCCAATTGAAGCAATTCCGCTTAGAACAATTGTTAAAAAATCAACAATGACGGCATAAAAAATTAAACCTAATCCCCAAATGCTCATCAAAACTCCAACCAAAGCAACGATAAAATTAGCAATATACGAAGGAATTTGAAGACATTTAGTCAAGATATTCATATTGCACGCTTCAAAATATGTAATCTTATTATTTGTCGAAAATACAGCAATAACAATCGCAAATACTAAACAAAGCAATGTATAAATAATTAGAAAAGCTGATAATACTATCAATCCAATTTCTAAAATATTACCAATAACCACATCATTGTCATCGCTTGGAAAATTAAGCAATACTAAAAAATATATCAACAAAACGATTGAAGTTATTGAAAATACATAAGGATAAATTATATTTGGAATTGTTAAAAGATATTTTTTTATTTTTTTCACAGCTAGATTCTATCACATTTAAAAACTATTCTTCTATTATCTTAATTTTTTCACTAGTTGCAAAATTAAAATTCTATTGACATTTTAGATTATTTTTCTGGCTAATAAAACACTACTAATCAATATATTTATAATTTTTCTAAAAACCATCAAAATAATTAGAAATTATAATTCAAGGCTATTAGGGTCTAATAAAAATTCTTTTAGTCCAACAATCAAATAGCCTTTTTCATTGCGACGTGGTTTTATACTATTCCTTACTACTATAATTTTTTTAAATGAATCATCGATATTATCGAGTGATTTTGTTTCTTGTTTCATCTTTTCTTCATTTGGAATATCATAAGCTGATTGAATATAATAACGCTTATTGCCTTGGTTAGCGACAAAATCAATTTCAAGTTGCTTTCTTTTTAAAGTTCCGTCGATATTTTCTCTTGTTTCTACAAAACCAACATCAACATTATACCCGCGATAACGTAGCTCATTATAAATTATGTTTTCCATTAAATGAGTTTCTTCTATCTGTCTAAAATCAAGTCTTGCATTACGTAAGCCAACATCTTCAAAATATATCTTATAAGGTGTGTTTATATATTTTTTGCCTTTTACATCATATTTATTTACTTTTGAGAGAATAAATGCCTGTTGCATGTAAGTAATATAACGATCAATAGTAAGAGCACTTAAAGAAGTATTTTTAATACTTTTAAAAGTATTGGCAAGTTTTGTTGGATTAGTCAATGAAGAAATACCAGACGCGATAATATCCAGTAATTCACCAATATTTTCATCTGAATTAAGATTATTGCGTTCAACAAGATCTTTAAGATAAACATTTTGTAATTGTGTTTTAAGATAACTCGACTTTTGTTCAGAAGTTTTCATCAACGCAACTGCAGGTAACCCACCATAAATCATATAATCATCAAAAGCATAATCTAATCCATCCTGATAATTCGCATAAAATTCTGAAAAAGATAATGGTAAAACATGTATTTCATCTCCTCTGCCAGCAAACTCAGTCAATACATCACTTGATAAAAATTTTGAGTTGCTGCCAGTTACATACACATCCATATTTTTTTTGCGTAAATAACCATTGAGCACTGCTTCAAAACATCCAAGATTTTGAACTTCATCAAGCAAAAGATAATACATATCATTATCTATCATTCGTTGAGAAATAAACGTCATAAATTTTTTAGGATCTACTTTCTTTTTATTAATAAAAAGATCCTGTAAATCTTCACCAATAAGTAATAAATCTTCAGCAGAATCAAAAGCAAATTTAATTATATGGCTTTCATCTACGCCCTCATGTCTCAATTTTTCGTAAAAAATATCATTCATAAGATAAGATTTGCCACATCTTCTAATTCCAGTAATAACTTTTATAAATCCATTATGTCGTCTTATTTGAAGCATTTCTAAATATTTATCTCTTTTTATCTCCATTTTGAGCACCTCAATTAATATTTATGGATTAATTGCCACTTTTATTAAACGTATTATAACATATTATTTTCTAATAATAAAACATCAATCCACTTAATTTCTTTGGCAAAAAAACCGAAAATATTAAGTATTATGTCGAATCGCTTTCTATTCAATTTTTTTATTGTCTTTGATTTATAATACAAATTAGAAAACTTTTTTATAAAACAAGATAATATTTAAAAACTATTCTTCTATTATCTTTATTTTTCCTCTGCTTTTATAGGCATATAAAACCATTTTGCTTGAAACTATGGCTTCTTCAGCATCTATTTCAAACTTCTTCTTTTTTTCAATCTTATAATAAAAATCGGAAATCAAATGTTCATGGCCATTTCCATAACATCTTTTACCATAGATATTTATATCATCTTTGATTTCAATTATCTTGTTATCAACTATGAGTCGATCTTTGGATAAAATTATATTTTCTCCAGTTTCTAATTTTAAATTTATTATCGGTGATAAATCTGTTTTAGCAGAATTGGTAGCAAAAATTGAATAACTTGATTTTTCTCCTTTAAATAATACCATCGCACTATCTTCAACTTCTATTTTGTCTTTTAAAGAAAAATTGTTAATATCTGCAACAACTGATTTCGGTCTTCCACAAAACCATTGCAATAAATCTAAAGTATGGATAGCTTGATTTATTAATACTCCCCCACCTTCTAATTTCTTTTTTCCTCGCCAATAATCGCTAGCATAATATTTTTCATCTCGATGCCAGCAAATATCAGCATGAGCATAAGTCACTTTTTTATCTTTTAAATAATTATAGAGCCAAAGCGAAGTAGGGTTATATCTATTTTGGAGACAGACACCATATTGTGCTTGACTCTTTTTTGCTATTTTCTCAATTTTCTTCAATTGATTTAAAGTGATTCCCATCGGTTTTTCCGAAAGAACATTTATATTTTTCTTCAAGAAAAAGTAAGCCATTTCCACATGAAGATAATGAGGAGTTAATATATGCACAACATCAATATCTTTTTCTAATATTTTTTGATAATCTTGATATATTTCAGCATTTAAATTAAATTCTTCTTTTATCTTTTGAGCTTTAATAACATCGATATCACATAGTGCTACTATTTCGGATTTAGTTTTTAAAATTGCATTAATATGTGTTCTAGATATTCCACCACAGCCAATAATTGCACTTTTCATTATTTTGAACCATTATAGGTGTCCTTAGTATCCAATATTTTTTCTTCAACATTTTTATGTATTTTAGAATTTTTTATTTGTTTTAATAAAAGTTCATAATACTTTTCATCATCTATAGGAAGTTCAATCATCTTATTTAGCCAAGTAGACATCAACATTGCATCCATCAATTCAACGCTTTTTAAACCTTCTTTGCCATCGACAAACAATGGTTCAATTCCTAATATAGCATTGGTAAAGTTACGGCAAATTCCCGTATGTTGTAAATTTTCTCCATCTGTTTCAACTTCAATTTCTTCAAATTTTGGTGAACCAAACCCACCTTTATATTCTTGATTAAATTTTCTTTCATCAATCTCGTTTTTATAAAGTTTCAATTTATCGTTTTCGCAGACAATCTTTCCGCCTGTTCCTAAAACTTCAAATCTGTTTGTTCCAGGGGCATCTGCGGTACTGGTAACAAAAACGCCTGTAGCACCATTTTCATATTCTAAATAACAGGTAACATCATCTTCAACTTCAATATTATGCCATTTTCCAAAATGACAAAAAGCTTGAAGTCTTTTTGGCATCATACCGACAACCCAGGCCAAAAGATCCAATTGATGTGGGCTTTGGTTGAATAAAACTCCACCGCCTTCGCCTTCCCAAGTAGCTCTCCAATCTCCGCTGTCAAAATAACTTTGTGAACGATACCAATCCGTAATAATCCAATTGACTCTTTTTACTTCACCTATTTCTCCACCGGTAACAATTTCTCGCATTTTCCTATAGACACAATTTGTTCTTTGATTGAACATCATTGTAAATAAAGCGTGTGAATTTTTGCTGACCTCGATCATTTCTTTAACTTGTTTAGTATAAACTCCAGCTGGTTTTTCACAGATTACATTGATATTTTTCTTCAAGGCCAAAATTGTTAATTCCGGATGTTGATAATGTGGTACAGCGATAATTACAGCTTCTACATTTCCATGCTCTATCAATTCACTGCCTTCTAAATAACATTCAAAAGTATGATTAGGGTAAAGATTTTTTATTCTGTCGATTTTTTCTTGCTTTCTATCAGCAATAGCAACAACTTCACCAAAAGGAATATTGCCTTCTTTCATAAAATTGGCGATATGTCCACTTCCCATATTACCTAAGCCAATAACGCCATATCTTACATATTTTTTAATAAATCCATCTTTGTACTCGGTATAATTTTTTTCTTTCAAAAGATTTTTTAAATTTAAACAGGCAGCATTGAAAGCTTCTTTATTGTTTTTATAAACAAATTTATTTTTTAATTCTGTCTTATCAATTTCTGAATAACCAGGAAAAACTGAAAGATGAGGTTCAATAGTCAAAGTGACATTTTTGTTGTCGATTAATTTTAAAATTCTATCAATTTTGCAATCGCCTTTTCCCGCCGGAACTATTTCTCCGCTTCCTTCAATAATGTCTTTGATATGAAAATAATCCATTTTATCAAATAAAGAATCGATGGTCTTATCAGGATTTTGTTCACATTGAATAAAATTTGCAGGATCATAAACAAATTTTAAACCTTGGACATTTTGCTTTAATTCTAAAACTCTTTCTAAACTATCACCATAGATATCTTTTTCATTTTCATGATAGAGTTCAACATTATATTTTTTTGCAAAATTTACCATCTCTTGAAGTTTTTTTATTACTTCATCTTTCTTTTCATAGGCTTTAAAAAAGCTGAACATTCTTATTCTCGAAGTTTGGAATATATTAGCTAATTCACAAAGTCTTTTTAAAACTGTATTTTTATATTCTTCAAAAGCAACATCAATATCAACTTTCCCTAATGGAGAACCGATCGACCAAACTCTGATATCATTTTTTGCTAATTCTTCATAATAATATTTTGCTTCTTCATCAGTGAAATTCAAAACGTTTTTTCCATCGACATTTCTAATTTCAATAAGATGAATATTATTTAATTTAAGTCCTTCAATCTGCTCTTCTAACTTATTTCCATATTCATCGCTAAATGCACATAATCTAATCATATTCACTCCTTATTTGACAAGTTTTATCAACTCTTTTATACTTTAATTATATAGTACAAAATATGCTAAAAAACCTGGATGAAACCGTTTAAATATAAGAAATTTAGCACAAAAGAGAACTAATATGAACTTGAAAATAATATATCATAAGCACAATAGAGAAAGAAAAAATATCCCTCCTATCAATTCGCACATCCTCTATTTTTATGAACTGACATTTGTTTTAGATGGCAGTTTAACTTATATTGTCGATAATAAAGTCATCGAATTAAAAACAAATGATGCGATATTTATAAAATATGGTCAACAAAGAGAAAGAAAAGTCCAAACTTCAAAAACAAATTACATCAGTTTTAATTTTCTTATTGAAGAAAAAATAAATATGCCAACCTATTTTAAAAATATAATCGACAATGAATTAAAACTAGCTTTTTTATACTATGATGAAATGATTAGCGCTAGGACATCATCAACAACCAAAATTTCTAATTTGCTTATAAACATAATAGAAAAATTATTATCTTATCAAACTAAAGTTTCTTGTTCTCCACTTACAGAAAAAATAATTATCTTTTTAAAAGAAAATAAATATGGAAAAATAACTCTTAAAGATATTGAAAATTTGACCTTTTTCTCTTCAGAATACTGTGAAAAAATATTTAAAAAAGATACCGGTAAAACAATATTAAAATATTTCAATACTCTAAAGATTGAAAAAGCTAAAGAATTAATAATAATCGGCGAACTCTCTTTAAGTGAAATATCCGAAAAATTAGGATTTGAAGACTATAACTATTTTTCAAGATTATTTTCCAAAATTATCGGTTGTTCTCCTAAAAATTATTTAAATAAATGGATCAAACAGATTTATTAGGAACGTATTACTTCAACATTTTTTAAATAGTCATTAGCTGGAGTTTTATAATTTCCTACAATATTATTTCGGAAATAAAATGTTTGAATTTCATCGCTCGGCGCTAAAAATAGAAAACGGCTCTTTTTACCGATTGCATCTGTTTCAACAATATTGTTTTCAAAATAAATAATATTATCATTCATATTCATATCGTTTAACATGATGATATAAGAAATATCTTCTTCGTTTTCTTTATAATTATATTTAATAATATTATTTTTTATATTTATACTTTGAGAAAATCCACATCCATAATAACGGAATACAGTGCCGATTTTAACATTCAAATTGAAAACATTGTTCTTACATTCTTTTAGCACATTGTAAACAATAAATTCTGAATCTGAATTGATATTGCAGACATTTCTATTTAAGACATTACAATTTAAGAATAAATCGGTAATTCTAAAATTGGTAGTAATGACATTATTTTGTACGATGTCAGCATTTTTTATAATATGAATCTGTTTATCTAGATTCTTTTTATTCGAATCAAAGATGATTTCATTTTCTTCAATCAAATCAATTTTATTAGTTTCTTCACCATTAGAAGAGGCTTCAATTAAGCGAAAAGAATCAGTTGTTTTCGAACTTATATGCGCTTTAATCTTATTTTTTCTAATTTTAACACCAGTAGCTTTTCTGACCCAAATTAAACCACCTGTTGAACAACAATCGATTTCATTGTTTTCAAAAACAATATTATTTGCTTTTTGTGAAGAAGCAAAAGAACCAAAGGAAAAATTCATTACACTTGAAGAAACTCCTTCATCTTCTACTTTAAACTTATTATTTTTTATCAAAACATTTTCGATGCTTCCCATAAAAATTATTATGAGAAGATTAATTGTAAAGCTATATTTTTTGAGGTTCCATTTACTATTCCTGACACATGGATATGGGTCAAAGCAAAAACGTTACTTAAGAATTTACAATATGGATTTAATGGCTGTGGTCTTTCCGAAGGCAAAGTTAAAATGTTAAGAATTACTGATATTCAGAATAACTCCGTAAATTGGGACACTTTGCCTTATTGCTCAATGCCTGAAAATGCAGTATCAGATTATCAGATTGCGACAAATGACATATTTATTGCACGAACCGGAGGAACAATTGGTAAATCATTTCATTTAAAAGAACAAATAATAAATACTGTTTTTGCTGGTTATTTGATTAGATTTCAATTTATAAAAGAAGAAATTAGTGATTATATTTCTTTATTTTTAAACTCACCTTTATATTGGAGCCAAGTTGCTGATAAACAGGCAGGAACAGGACAGCCAAATATTAATGGTATCTCTCTAGGCAATCTATTGATTCCAATTCCGCCTATAAACGAACAAATGAAAATTCAAGAAAAAATTAGCCGATTATTTGATGTAATATCTTTTTAGTTTTATTAGCTATTTTAATTTGTTCTCTAATTGGTGGAAGCGAAATTGCTTTGCTTAATATTTGATTTCTATCAATGCCAGGTATCATACTTTTTGCCTCTAAATTTAATGAACTAATAATGGTTTTTAAGTATATGACCATAAAATCATTTGGTATAAATGATCTAATTGACATGAATTGTCTTGCAACATGGATGTCACCAATAGTATTGATTGCAATTTTTCCAATGGTTCCTTTGCAAGTCAATAAGATTTCATCTACATGAGAATTAACGTAATTAATCGTCGTATATCTATTGATTATTATTGAATTATCCTCAGCTATATTACTAGCCCCAGTCAAATATGGTACACCTATATTATTAGGTGAGTATTTTTCTAAAGTTAAATCATTTCCAGATGTTAATGAAATAACATTTTTAACGTAGGCTCTAACCCAATTTAAAGGTAAGTTCTCATAATAATTTTTATCATCACCTTGATAGATATAAGATTCATTCTTATCTCGTTTGATTTTGCCTTCTTTAATAAGCTTTTCTTTTTCGGCTTTTATACGTTCTAGAAGCACTGATGCTGGCTCATCATTTGGATCTTGTTTTACCAATTTGCCTTCAATTGCATATTGAAGAATTGATTTCTTTAGTTTTTCAGGAAATTCTTGTTCAAGTTTAGTAAGTTTTTCTTCGGTAAGAGAATATTTAGCAATTAATGGTTCAAATGAATTGATTTTATTAACTATTCTTGTTTGTTCATTTATAGGTGGTAATGGTATTGCGACATTCTCTAATTTCTTTGTGCTTACAAATGGAAATGTAGTCGTACCAGCCAACTTTAATAAAATTGATTTAAACCAAGGCGCTATTGCTAAAAGATAACTTATATTAAAAGCACTTCTTGAATACTCATTTAGTGATAATCCATTAAATTGCTGATTTGTAGTAAGTGGTATGGTGGTTAATGCATATTCACCAATTGAAGCAGTACAACATAAAAGTAACGAACTTGCTGGAACAATTCTATCTTCCGTGCACGCACATTTGTTGATTTTTACTACTGTCGACGTAATAATATGACCTTGATTATGAATATCTTCAACAGTAAACCAATTAATTGTTCCTTTTTCCCAATACTTTGCTTCACTTCTCAATGGAGTAAAACCGTTTCTTATTTCAAATAAACTTTTCAATCTTACCCATGTCCAATTTTCAGGAATATCAAAAGGTAAATCTTCAAGTTTTACAGGCTCATTCTTACCTATCTTCTCATAATAACAATTATCGTCACCTTTAAAGATGAAAGATTCATTCTTATCTTTCTTGATTTTTCCTTCTTGAATTAGCTTTTGTTTTTCAGCATAAATTCTTTTGACAAGTTCACTGGCTGGTTCGTCATTAGAATCTTGCTTAACAAGTTTACCTTGTATAGCTAGTTGAAGAATAGATTTTCTTATTTCTTCTGCTTTAAGATTCTTAATTGTCTTCATCTAAGAGCTCCAAAATTTTAGCCAGTGTTCTTTCCATTTCATCATTATAAAAATTTCTCTTTTCAATGAATTGGTGAATTAATTCTTTAGGTTCAAGAATTTCATCTTCTACATGTGGGTATCCACATAAATCTAAATTGTAGTGAAGATCTTCTAATTCCTTCTTTGTATAGCATTTTGCTTTAGGGAAATCCTCAACTATTAATTCTTCTCTCTTATTCCACCATTCAATTACAGGTTTAAAATGTTCTAATTGAATTGGTTTAGTCTTTGAGAAATTCTTATATCCTTCAGGCATATCCATTCTGTATACCCATGTTTTCTCAGTTGGATGAGCGTTATCGAAGAATAAGATATTTGTTGTAATTGAAGTGTATGGTGCGAAAACGCTGTGAGGCATTCTTATGATTGTATGAAGGTTGAATTCATTAAGAAGCTTAGTCTTAATTGCAACCTTAGCGTTGTCTTCACCAAATAGGAATCCATCAGGAATGATAACTGCACATCTACCATTCTTCTTCAAGCGATACATAATAACATTCATAAATAAATCTGCAGTTTCACTACTTCTTAAATCTGCTGGAAAGTTACTCTTAACAGCATCTTTTTCAGAACCACCATAAGGAGGATTCATAAGAATAATATCGAACTTATCTGATTCCTTGTAATCTCTTACGTTCTTCTCAAGGGAGTTCATGTGATAAACCTTAGGTTCATCAACATCGTGAATCAACATGTTAGTGATACATAAAAGGTAAGGCATTGGCTTTTTCTCGATACCATAGATTGTGTTGTTGTACTTGTCTATATCATCAGCTGTTTTCTTTTGTGGCTCTAAGTATTTAAGGGTAGATGTTAAGAATCCGCCTGTACCACAGGCAAAGTCAGCCACAGTCTCGCCTAATTTTGGATTGATCATTTGAACCATAAAATCAGTTACAGCACGAGGTGTATAGAACTCACCAGCGTTACCTGCTGATTGAAGGCTCTTCAAGATTGTTTCGTAGATTGTACCGAATTCATGTCTTTCTTTGTATTCAGAGAAATCAATCTCATTAATAACATTGATAACTTGTCTTAAAAGGACACCATCCTTCATATAATTTTGAGCATCTTCAAAGACATATTTAGCGATTCGTTGTTTTAAAGGAGTGTCTTCACTGATTTCAAGGCTTTTCAATGTTGGAAATAATTTATTATTGACTAGTTCTAATAGCTTGTCACCTGTAATTGTATTGTTTGAATGATTGTCAACAGCCCAATTACGCCACTTTAATTCATCAGGAATAAGACTCTTGTAATTTTCATCATAGAATTCCCATTCCATTTCCTTTGCATCATAAACCTTTAAGAAGAACATCCATGTCATTTGGCTGATACGCTGTGCATCCCCATCAACACCTGCATCGTTTCTCATGATGTCTTGTATTCGTTTTACTAAATTTGTTACCGCCATATATTTACCTCATTTCTATGCACAGTATAGTGCGTTTTGTACTTGATGAACTGCATTTAAATATCCGTTTAAACCACCAAAAAAACTAGCAATCTTCATAGGGTTGCCATATTCATTGAATTCAGGCAATTTTAAAATCTTAGAGTCAACAAGCTCATCTATTTCATCATTAGAATATTTATCCAACAATATTTGTAATATTTCTTTACATTTGTCTGAATATGCAGCTAATACTTCATCAACTTTAGTTCTTTTAGCTCTCTCACTCTTTGTAAGTGGCTTAATTCCGTATGCAATATCACAGATTAAATCAAAGTCATCTACATCTGCAGGATACATCTTTCTAAGTTCTTCTATGAAAATACCTTTATTTTCAAGTTCCTCGATAATAGCAGATCTCTTCTCATCACTTGTCCATAAAGTTAAGAAATCATCTAAAGATGCAAAATCTTGTAGAATATTTTTTCTTGTAAAATCTATTAAACTCTCAGTTACAAGTTTTCCATCCTTATCGTAATATTGTACTCTTTCAGATAAAAGCACAACTTCTACATTGTTTATATATATCTTTTTCTTTTTTTCCCCTCCAGGTGGATCGATATCCTTTGGTGGGTTAACATCAATAACCACTTTCTTCTTGCCCTTATAATTTTCAGGATCGTAATCCTCACTCTGAATTTCAGGGCCATTGAATGCAGGATCTGCAAATAATCTAGTGGCATTTCTAAAATCAAGAATTGTGAAATACATCTTATCATAATCTTCCTTAATTCTTGTTCCACGACCGATAATTTGTTTAAATTCAGTCATTCCGTTTTCACCAAAAATATTATCTAAAACAATATTCTTACATGTTTGACAGTTAACACCTGTTGTCATTAACTTACTAGTAGTAACAATTGTTGGATATACACTATCATTATCAATGAAGTAATCTAGTTGTTTCTTTCCTTCATCATTATCACCTGTAATTCTCATTATATATTTATGATTATCAGCGCATAAGTCTGAGTTAAGATTAACTAATGCTTGTCTCATTCTTTCGGCATGATCAATATCTACGCAAAATACGATTGTTTTAGCTAACCTGTCTGTATTTTTCAAATATTCTGTAATCTTCTCAGCAACAAGTTGAGTTCTTTCATCGATTACAATATTCTTATCAAAATCCTTAACTCCGTATTCCCTATCCTCAACTAGATCGCCATTTTTATCTGTTTTACCTTTATTTGGCCTATATCCATAAACGTCAGTATCGATAGCATATCTAATAACCTTATAAGGAGCAAGGTAGCCATCTTCGATTCCATCTTTTAATGAATATGTATAAATAGGTTCACCAAAGTAATCTATATTAGATACTTCCTTCGTTTCCTTTGGCGTAGCTGTCATACCGATTTTGCTAGCGCTTGAGAAATAATCTAATATCTTTCTCCAATTAGAATCTTCTCTAGCACTACCCCTATGGCATTCATCTACAATGATTAAATCAAAGAAATCAGGATTGAAGTTTTCTTTCAAAATTGTAAGGCTGTCATCGGTATCATTTTCAGCAAGTTGTTGATACAAGGATAAATAAATCTCATGCGCTGTATCCATGTTCTTGTGATAAATTTTAGTCATATAATTCTTAAATGGTTTGAAATCACCAATAATCGTCTGGTCAATAAGAATATTTCTATCGGCAAGATATAAAATCTTCTTTTTTAATCCTGATTTCCACAACCTCCAGATGATTTGAAATGCCATATATGTTTTACCTGTACCCGTAGCCATGACTAAAAGAACCCTATCCTTACCTTTAGCAATAGCTTCTACCGTTCTATTGATAGCGATTCTTTGATAATAACGTGGTGTAAATGACTCTTCACCAAAATAATAAGGTGTTTCAAGAATTTTCTTAAAGTTATCAGATTTTTCGACTTCATCCTTATATTGCTTATCAAATAGTTCTTTGGGAGTTGGAAATTCATCCAAAGAAATACGTTTTTGCTCACCCGTTTTCATATCATATGAAAGAAATCCATCGCCATTAGAAGTAAATACAAATCTCACATCCAACTTATCAGCATATTCCTGAGCTTGGAACATTCCATCACCAATATTATGATTATTATCTTTTGCTTCAACTATAGCAAGCGGCATGTTTTCTTTATAGAAAAGAACATAGTCAGCTTTCTTTTTGGGAAGTCTCTTTGCAACATTTCCTCTAACAACAATTTTACCTGCGTTTATCGAGTACTCCATTCTAATTTGTTTCTTTGTCCATCCTGCATTTTCAATGGCTGGTGTTATGTAATTAAGTTTTACTTCTTCTTCAGTCATAATAGTCACCTCCGTTAAGCATCAATCTTGATGTCATATTCACGCATCAAAGCTTTTATTTTTCTTTTAATTTTGATTGTAGGTTCGTGTTTTCCAGTTTCCCATCTATTTACCGACGCAAAAGAAACGCCAAGAAGCTGAGCAAATTCCGTTTGAGAAAGAGTCATCTTGCTTCTCAATTCTTTAATCGCTTTTGAATAATCATCAACCATATGAAATTACCTCTCTCGTGATATCTAGCAATATTATAACACTTTTTGCTATAAAAGGCCATTAAATACATATTTAATACCAAAAATGTTTCATCATTTCTCAAATTATCACTAAGTTGTTGCTAAGAAATATCTAATTTTCCTCTTAGTGCTAGTATCGTTTTCGCATAATAAATTTTCATAAATTTTATTCTCCAAAATCAATTGCAATATACTCTATCTTGTAGCACTTTTTCTCAAATTTTCTTACATTTAGCAAATATTTTTCAACAATTTTCTTTATTTTCTATAATTCTTCAACTATTTCTTCAAAGAATCTTGTTCTTAATATATATTCTTTAAAACCACTAATAGAAAATTTAAGACTTTCATTTGCCACTGCTTTAATAAGTTTTGGATATTCAGAAGGATTCTTTTCTATCTCTGCTATCAAACTAGAATTATCACCAATACCTTCAATTTTATGAGGAACTGGACCACATATAATATCAGAATACTCATTTGAATAACGCAACCTTTCAGCACTCAAATGTTTTGCTCCAGCATAATCAACAAAATCCAAATTGTCTTCTTTAACACCGAGTTTTTTTGCGGCAACTTGATAATCTTTTACTTTTCCTGACAACTGACCTAAAACCAATATTTTGCTTCGTCTAGTAACACCAGAAAAATACTGTGTTTCTTCAATTTCAACTCCATATTTTTCTATTATTTCATCGATAGTAGAATTCTTTAATGCTAATTCAATTTCAGTATTTATTTTTCGAATTATTTTACTTTTCAAATCAGATATTTGACTTTGTGAATAAGTATTAACCACCTTGTTAATCCTCCTCTTCTTCAAATATATTTTTAAGAGAATTCTCAATGCGTTCAATTTCTTGTTTATATGCTGCTAATGTTGATAATTTTGTATTATATCTTTCAGCTTTCTCATTTTGTTTTTCTAATCCAATTAACGGTATTTCCACAGTTGATAAACCACTTGCAGTAATTGTTACGATAATATTACCCTTTTGGATACTCTTAAGAGATGATTGTCCCATTTCAGAATCCAAAAACATCTTTAAATAAGTAGGATTTAATTTTGTTTGATTAGGTCTAATTATAAGCATTCCACCAGTAACAAGAATTTTTTCTTTTGGTTCAATATCAACTACTACGGTTTTAACTTTAGAGGATTTGCTAGTTACGACCACATCACCAAAATGAGCAGCAAACTTATCAAATTTGTCATCTTTCATATTAATAAAGCGAAGACTTCCCCAGCGAACCATCCCGTTTTCAATATCACTCGAAGTTAATATTCTGTATCCAGTATTTTTGTCACTAAGAAGACCTTTGTTCTCAAATACTCCTAGAGTGTATTGATTGCCAATAAATATATCAGCAAGTTCTTTTAATTTCACACCATTATCAAGTTTTTTTACATCTAATAAAATAGTTGATGGACACAAGTTTGGAACATCAATTAATTTTTTAACATCCTTAGTTGTTACTGTTTCTGAATAATACATTTCTTCTATCTTCTTTACAGGTAATTCAAGATTAACATATCTTTTGTTTTCAACTCCTAAAACTTTAGAAGCATCAACAAACTTGATTTTTTTATTTCCTTTGCTGAAAACTATCATATATACTTTGATGCCAGTAAATGATAAAGAGCCTGCTGGAAGTTCAATAATTCCTTCAATCCAACCTGAATCAATTAATCTATTTCTATATTCAATATCTGTGTTACTAAATAAAGCCCTTCCAGCAACTAATGCAACTGCCCTATCTCCTGACAAACCACTTAACATATTATCAATAAATAGCCACTCGCCTGAATTTCTATTTGATAAATAAAGATCATTAAACAAGAAGCTGTTTCTTGCTTCCACACTTAATACTTTTCTCATTCCTAATGGAGGAAAAACATATGCCTTTGTGTATGGATAACTAATTTTTTCTAAAGCATTACCAATTATAATTCTAGGATTAACTGAACCATCGCTCAAAATAGCCAATGCCATTTTTGATATTTGTGCTTGCTCTACATTAATTTCAATACCACATAAATCTTTTAAGACTAACTTTTTATCATGAGCTTTCTTATAGACATTTGCCAAGAAATTACCTGTTCCAGAACCGAAATCCATTACAATATGGCCAGAATCATCAATCTCCAACAAGTCATTAGCTAATTCACTGATATATTTGTTAGAATTTTCAATAAATGACTTTGGACTATAATTTTTACCAGATAACAACTCATATACAAGATTTCTTATTCCATCAAGACTTAGTTCAACGAATAATAAGTTTAATCTTTCTATAACATCATTAGAAACATGTTCGTTTATTTCATTAGCTTTTTCTAACAATTCACCATCTTTATAATAAATGAGATTATTAGTGCATGCGTATAAATAAGCATTACTTATAACTAAGTATGAAGATCTATCCCCCAACGCTTCTACTCTTGTAATTGTTTCAACTTTCCATAAAATTTCATTTATTTTTGCCACAATAAGTACCTCCATTTTTATCTTTGCAATTTAAGTTTATCAAAACTCAAAGCTTTTGTCAATATGTTTAATTAAGTTTTTAAAAACTTAAATATATAAAATTAACAAAGACAATCCACTTTTGCACGTTTTTTATAATCAAAGAATTGTTTTAGAGTATCAAAAACTACTATTTTGTCACCGTTTTGAGAAAATTAAGAGACTATTTTGGATTAATTTGAGATTTATATAGTCATTAAATTGCCTTTTGTTTTTAATACCCCCTATCGTTTTTTATAGGGTGATTCGTTTTTTAGAAAATTTATCAATAGAAAAAATCCTGAGTTTGAAACATCAATTTTGTCTAGCAGCTCAGGATTTTGTATGAATATGGTTTATTCAACTATCAAATGCGGGGTTTCAAACCCTATATCAAGACATAAAAAAGGCTTGATGGACAATTTTCATTGTATCAAACCTATTGTTGTTATATGTGTGGAATAACCTATTTTGATACAATTTGCGTACACCTCTTAAAAAGTGCGTACAGTTTGCTGAAAATGCGTATAGCTGAAAAAAGAAAAAACCTCCCAACAAGTAGGAGATCTGTAACTATTTCTGTTACCGAATGTGCTCTAGCCTTTTAACGTGATACTAGGCACTACGCTGTCCACGATCCAGTCTCACAAGTAGATAATAGTCAATGACCATAAGCATTCTAGACTGCTTAAATAATAGAGGGTTCAAAAAAGCCACCTTTTTAAATTGTGATTTCCTTGCCATTTTGCAATAAGTGCTCATCTTTGGTATATTGCATACCACCACAATTCAAAATAACTAAGCCTGATTAACATTCATTTTTAAGTAGACTCGCTTAATCGCTTCGAGTCCTGCTTTTTCGCCGTTCTCTACTGCTTTGCCATACATTTCGATTGCTTTTTTATAATCTTTTCTCACACCGAATCCGTTCTCATAACATATACCGAGATTGTGATACGCAACGCCCGAACTGTACTTTTCGGCGGCTGTCTTAAAGCATTTTACCGCTTCTTTTTTGTCTTCTTTCACGCCGTTGCCTTGAAGATAGCAAAGTCCGATATTGATAATTGCTTCGTACTCGCCGAGATTGTATGCGTCGGTAAACAAATAAAAGGCTTTTTTATAAGCCGCTTCGGTTTTGACGGTGTAGTAGTAATGAAGTCCCACTTGCAAACATGCAGACGAATTTTCGCCTTTCACGCTCTTTTTGAGCCAATGAAGTGCCGTTTTTCTGTCGGCAGTCACGCCATAATACCCGCAAGCATACGCCATACCGAGATTATACTGCGCGGCGGCATTTCCGAGTTTTGCGGCTCGTTTGAAAAGTTTAAGGGCAATTTTCTCGTCCTTTTCAAGTCCAAGTTCGTCGCCGAGATACGCTTCTGCCATTCTCTCGATAGCGTCCGGATAATCATCTTCCATTGCCATACGATAATAGAAAAGCGCGTTTTTGTAATCTTTCTTTTTTGCCTCATAAATTGTCGCCATTGCCCAATATAATCCGACAACCTCCAACTCACACTGCGCGAAACAATCGAGCGCGTCGTCATAACGTCCTTTATTATAGTAGTAATACCCTAAATCAAGCAACGCATCGTCCTGTCCAAGCCTTGCCGCTTTTTTAAGATAATGAATATACTTCCTCTCGTCGGGTTCTATTCCATACCAACCTTCTTCGTATACGCGGGCTTGCATATAGAGACTTTCAGGATCGTTGTGTTTTACGCCATCCATTAAATATGCCAACCCTTTTTCATAGTCGTGCGGAACAAATCTGTCGTTCAGATACACATACGCCAAGTCAAAATTGAGAGAGTGATCGCCGAGGTTCAATCCCTTTTTGTACCACTCTATGGATTTGGGAACGTCTTTCAGTTCTTCATTGTTTAAGTAGATAAATCCTATCTTCTTTGCGATTTGAACGTCGCCGAGATAAAAAGCACGCTCGTAATATTTCAACGCATTTTTAACGTTTTCAATCTTAGAATCTTCAATCGGAGTATTGAAATAATACAAATCGCCGAGAGATCTTGCTGCTGCCGCGACACCCAAATCGGAGGCTTTGGCGTAACACTCGATTGCTTTTTGAATATCGATTTTTACATAACCAGTTTCATAGCAAAATCCGAGACGGGCAAAACACTCCGCTTCGCCTTTGTTTGCGCCCTCCGTATAAGCGTCGAACGCTTTTTTGTATTGGGAGCGGTAGCCCCAAGTGTCGCCAAGAACAGTATATGCCAAAACGCCGTTGTCGACGGCTTTTTGATAGTACGTCGTTGCGGTTTTGAAATCGCCGTCATTGGAATATAAATCGCCTAATTTGGCATAATACTGTGGTTTCTTTTTAGCAAGTTTTAAGTACTTTTCTATTTTATCGTTTGAGACGCTCATATCTTTGCATTACCTTTTTATTGATTTCATGTTTAAACTATAATTGATTGGTTCTGGATGTTTGTTTTGTAATTTTCCTATAAAATCACAAATAATTTCATATAAATTATCTTTTGTATATGCGAGTTTTTCTGGAATAACATCATCATCTGTTATTTTTCCTTTATTGTATTGTTGAGCATATAGTCCACATTCTTTAATATAGTTCATTATTACATAAATTTTTTGTTTTTCATTTTCTGAAAAAATTGGCTGATTTACTAGGTTTTGTGTTATAAATTCACAAAAATGAGTAAACTCTTTATCCCAATTAATATTACCATTATCTTGTGCTTCACATCGTATTTTTTCTATTTCTCTTAACAATTCACCCTGTAAACAGTTTGATTTACCTTTTAGTGGAACATAATTTTGCCATATATGTTTGCATTCTTCAAAATATTGTTGTTCAAATTCTTTTGATATTAATTCGTTAATTAAATCACTATTTGACATATTTCCTTCTCCTTTAAAAAATTTAAAGTCTTATAATTAAATTTCTATATGTTCTATGTTGTTGCTTGACGAACGCCTATAAACCACGATTTCATTGTTGTTTATACTTATAGGTTCTGCTCCTGTAAGAGCACAATTAGCATTTAAAAAAGTCTTTGCATTATTTTTTGCATTAGGGTGAATTGATATTTTGATTAGTTCATGTAAATCAAGGGCAATAGAAATGTCTAAAATTTCTTTTACACCAATATCCTTTTTGCTAATTTCCAAAGTTGGTTTTATTTTTAGCGCCATACTTTTCAGGCGTTCACATTGAGAATTTGTAATCATTTTTCTCCCTTAAAGTGTTGTAAATGGTTTTGACACAATAAGTTTATAGTCATCATCGTGAGTATAAAATTGTTCCATTAGCCAATATATACCATTTGTTCCTTTTTTTAGTTTTTTAGAAAGTTGTTCTTTTGTTATGGGCATAACTTGAAAAATGCTAATGTATTTATGTTTGGAAACAAAGCACTTAACTATGCTTGGAGATTTAAATATTTCTGGTAATAACAATACAGTTCCGCAGTATTTGCCTTTTATTTGCATGTCAATGGTATCGGAAACCGTAATATTTTCTTTTGCATTAAAGGCGTATTCAGCAGTTGCCCAGAGCAATGAGTTGAGCGATAACCATTCCGTTTTCTCCTGACTGATTTCGACTTCTGGATCGATAAGCATCATGTATTCGTTACGTTGATTTGCCTTTCTTCCCCACCCAATATCACGTTCAGGCATTAGGTAGTCGCTAGCACCAATCGTGCATATTTTCCAGAATGGCATATCTTTTGAGGGCTCAAATACAAGAATAGTAATTGGCTTCATTTCATTTGATAGAACATTCTTTTTAAGTCTCAAGCAAAAAACAGGCTTTTGCTTAAAAGTCTCAACATAATGGTCATATAATTTTTGTTGTTTCTTGTTACTCGCTTTATAAGCAAATTCTTTTTCATCTAATTCTGGCAAACCAATCACTCCTGCATAGTATTCTAAATATAATGTTATTTTACCACAAAAGACTCAAAAAAGCTGAAAATGTCGCAAAAAAATAGCCATTTTAAGTACAAAAAAGGCTTGATACGCTATTTACTTTGTATCAAACCTATTCTTTTCTTATGTATAATGACAAGAATGGTAATACGGTTTCACTTTTTGATTGGTAGTTTCATTTTGTGCTCAAGCGGTTTCAAATGAAGAGGCTAGATAATGATGATATGAAAAAAGAACCCACCTCGTGTGAAGTAAGTGCTTATCTATTTTAAACTCTTATGGTTACAGCGCTTTTCCAATTTTGTACATATATACTTGTCTTATCAAACCATTCTGTATAGTTTTGCGATTTTTTTGCAATTTCATGTATTTCTTCAAGAACTTTAATTAATTCCATAATTTCTAAATTTTGATTATAAATAGTTTCAATTATAAATTTATACTGTCCGATTGTTAACGGAATTACAGGAACTGGTTTTTCGACCCAACTTTCTTTATTAAGTATGAAAAATTGCCATTTTGTTCTTATATTTAATGATGAAGATATAAATAAACCTCTAACTGTCTTATCATTATTATCTTTTATGAAAGAAAGAACATGATCTATAACACTAGAAGCTTCGTGTTCCCATTGCTGTGTACCTGTCATCAAGCTAACTTCAGGTATGATAATATATTCATCAGTGTATAATTCCATATCTGGCGTATTACCGATTCCTGGAGCAAAACTTTTAGGTGTCAAATCTTCCTCAACATTAAAATTTCTTTTAACAATTTTATTGCCACCTACAGCAATTAAAGATTTCCAAGTATTAACTTCTAGCCATAATGCACCCATATCTATTTTTTCAAGAATTTGATCATACATATCAAGAATCTCTTGTTTTGCTTCTGATGTTTTTGAATACACTTCAATAAACTGCTTTTCTTTAATGGAAGTGATGAAATCAACAAGATTGTTTTCAACAGTTTTCAATTCATCATATGTTGAATTTGAGTTAATAACATTACTAGCATATTCTACTTTATCTTTTACAACTTTTAATGACTCGTTTCCAAATTTTGTAATAAATGCTTTGTCATTTTCATAATTCTTAATAAATTCGATTTTTTCTTTTACAATATCTCTTCTAGCTTCAATATTGTTCCAAGGCAAGTTTGTAGAGGAAGTTTTGCCAAACCAATCCATGTATTCTTCTACATTACTAAAAACTTGCTTTTTAAAATCATATTTATGTAAGAGCAAATCAAATTTAATTTTAGAATATTCCGCTACTCTTAATTTGGTCGCAATACTTCTTCCACTTGTTTTAAAAAGTCCAGTATAATTTAAACATCTACATAATGCTTCAGCATAATCATAGTAAGAACCTATTTTATTATCCAAACAACCATATGTTTCAAAAAAAATCTTTTCACATAATTTTTTCACTTTAGAAGTATCATTTTTATTATTTAATAACTCATATTCCTTTTTAAATCTTGCAATTCCTTCCAACACATTATTAGTTTTTTTAATTGAATTACAACCAAATAACAAGACCAATTCACTTCTATTCAACGACTCAAATCTTTCAAATGCTTTTAATATTAGTTGCATTGGATATATAAATTCATCATTTTCAAAATTGTTACCTCTTGAAATTGGATTTGGAAATTGTAATTTTAACAATTGCTTTAGATAATCTTCGCCGTCAAAATTACCATTTATAATTTTATTTCCCACATCAGTGACTTTAATTAAACCTTTGCTATCAACATATCCAAAACCAAAAAACTCATAAGTTATCTTATCATTTCTACCATTACTCTCTGTTTCCCTTGTATCATATTTTCCAGATAAATATTTATTTAATGTTAGGCGCCCAATATTTGAATCTTCTTCAGAATGGGCTGAAAAAATATATTCCCTTCTTATAGGATGTATTTTGCTTAAGTCAAAGGAACTCACTTGATTTCTATCCTCAAGGTTCCAGTTTTTACCTTCTAATTTCCCAAAATAATTAAACCATTGTACAGTTCTAATAATACTTCTAGGTTTTGTTCTCCACCACCAGCTCATTATTGAACCTCCTGTAATTGATAATTTGTAATTAACAAATGTGAAACATTTTTATCGTTTCTATTTTTAAATGAAACCATATAATTTTTCCCATATTCATATACATGAAAATCACGATATAATTCATTAATGAAATCGGTCTTTTTTATAATCAACATCCATTTAGCATTTGTATGAGTCAAAAAATCTCTTAATCTTATTTGCTCGTTTCTATCGAATGGATTTTGATCGTATGTTGAAAAATCAGAATCATATGGTGGGTCTAAAAAAATAAAATCCCTATCATTAAATTCATATTGATTTAAAAAATCTTCAAAATCATTTTGTTGAATGGTAGTATCTGCCATATAATTATGCATTTCTACACTAAACATTTCGTCTATTTTATTTATTAGAAATTTGTTATTGTAAGACATCCCACCATAAGGAACATTAAATTCACCATTATTTGAAAATCTAAACATTGATGAGTAACAATATTCTCTTAAGAAAAAATATGTGGCTGCACGCATAGCGTTATTGTTGGGTTGCAAATTATATTGTTTTCTTACCATCATATAAAATGCAGTTTTTCTAGCAGTAATTCTTATATTATTAATATTGTTGTTATCTAACTCATGCCCATCATTTATCAATTTTCTTATGGTTCTTTGCTTACGAGCATTTGCTTGATGGCAATTTTTTAAATAATCATCAGCCAAAAAATTCTCTAATCCAATTAAATCGTTTTGATTAATTTCTCTTTCATCAAGCAAATGCCATATGTTATCAAAGATAATCAATAAATTATGTAAGGCTTCATCCTGTTGTTGAACTAATGTGTATAAATTGATTAAATCAAAAGAAAAGTCATTTATGAAAGATGGGTGAATATTTAAATCAAAATATACTGAGCCGCCACCAACAAACGGCTCAAAATAACGTTCTATATTAAGTGGCATATATGTTCTAACAAGAGGGACTTCCTTTGTCTTTCCACCAGGATATTTCATAAATGGTTTCATTACTCTTTAACCTCTTTCAATTCGATATTGTTTTCTTTACATAGTTCGACTATTTGCTTTCGAGCTGTTGTAGTTGGTCTATTAAGACCGTTTTCCCATCTAT
>ERZ780021.51-NODE-51-length-40258-cov-6.007238_pt1 | contig 40258 bp, 28 predicted proteins | sample MGYA00511864_ERZ780021 | MGnify/ENA primary metagenome ERZ780021 (study PRJEB29588, sample SAMEA2156186) | human gut metagenome | biome: human gut; feature: human-associated habitat; material: faeces | place: Denmark | collected 2008/2010 ...
AAGTACTTTCTTCCTGAAAGCGGTGCAAAGGTACGCTTTTATTTTAAAACTGCAATACTTTTAGGAGAAAAAAAACAAAAAACACTATATTTTTTCTCTTAAGACCACTTATATCCCACTTTTTAAGTCTACTCTCCTCATAAATTATTATAAGAAAGAGACAATGCAGAATGAAAATCCCAAAATTATCATGTACATTTGCATCTACAATAGAAAAAACGCATGAAGATAACGTATCTCCTTTTAGTACTTTTCCTTTGGACACCCTTTTGCGCAAAAGCGCAAAAGAAGCCTTTTATTATCGAAAAGCAACTGGAAGTTATCAAAAAGGAACCTGAAAATAGTAATGCACTAAAATTTCTATGTCAATATTACCTCAATAAAGGAGAATTCTCCAAAACAATCACTTATGCTGAATACATGAAAAATATAGCGGATAAGAGTAAAAATCCATCTCTCTATCTATATTCCTATCTCTTTCAAGGACAAGCACAAATGATGAGTGGCAGGGAGAAGGTTGCCAAAAAGAATTTGAATCTGGCTTTGGAGTTGGCAACCAAACTTCACAATGATTCTCTTCTATGCTCAGTGTATGGCAATTTAGGACTATATGCTGCCAATATCGATACAGATTATTATCGTGCCATTCAATGGCTGTATAAGGGTATCACGTTGGCACAACAAAATAAATATCAAGAGCAATACGCTATCCTATTAGCTAATTTAGCTAATATCTATTATCTGAAAAAAGATAAAGCCGGCATCAAATATGCGTTAGAATCGTATGAACTCGGACATAGGCTCAACGACCCCTATATTATTTACACCGGAGCAATCAATACCGCTTATCTGTATTTCTTGATGAAGCAAAACGAAGAAGCCATAAAATATATTCATGAAGCAGAAAAGTTAATGCTGGAAAATGATTTTTACGATCAGGCACATACTTATAATCTTTTCGGAAATATCCTATGTGATTCAGGAGAATATGTACAAGCCATCGAATACTATAAAAAAGCAATGAAAGATAAACAGGCTGCACAAACTTCTTCCATTGTATATGCCCATTTGGGATACGCCCGTGTTTTAATGAAGGAAAAGAACTATGAAGAAGCTATCCTGTTACTGAAACAAGGATTGGCAATTTCGTATGCACGGGCAAATGCAATTCACCGCAATGCACTTTATGAAACTCTTTCTACCTGTTACGAACAACTTCATCAGTACCATAACGCACTGAATTACTATAAGGTGTTCCGCTTGGAGAATGATAGTCTTTTTAATAAAGATAAGGAAAGAGATTTAAGCGAGATGAGATTTAAATATGACACCGAGCGACAAGAGAATATGATAAAACAGAGTAAGCTAGATGTGATGCAGAAAGAACAACGCATCCAGCAGCAAACATTTATCCTTATCATTATCTTTATTGTATTGGGATTGCTGTACTACCTCTACCAACGTAAAAATAAACTTTATGTAAGTATCGTCAAACAAAATCAAGAAGCCATCAAAAGAGAAACAGAACTGAACCGACGTATCAGAGAACTGGAACAAAACGGAAAGTCCGGTAATGCTCCCGAAAAATATGCCGGATCATCACTCACCGATGAGAAAAGTCTGGAACTTTTCAGAGCTTTAGAGCGAGCCATGCGTGAAGAAAAAATTTACAAAGACAACAGTATTACAAAGGATAAAATAGCCGATTTATTAGGCACAAACCGCACCTATCTTTCTCGTATTATCAATGAGCAGTCCAAACAATCCTTTACTCACTATGTAAACAGTTTCCGTATTGAAGAAGCCATCCGCCTATTATCCAATCCCCAAAACGACACCCCGCTAAAAGCAATCTCTGCCGACTTGGGGTTCAACTCCATTTCCACTTTCTACAACCTTTTCCAATCGGTGGTGGGAATGACTCCTTCTCAATACCGCAATAAAGTGCTGGAATTACAAAAACAGCAATAAGTCACTATATACCCTTGATTTTTCTTCCGAAAACAGCAATTGCCGATATTTATATAGGTATAAAGACTCTTTTTTTAGATTTTATCCCTTTCTTTGTATCATCAGAATATTAATAACGTAAAATACAGACAATGAAAAAGAAGTTTTTATTAAGCTGCCTCTTGATAATCATGGCATGGCTTCCGTCATTTGCCCAAATTCAAGAACCAGTCAAGTTTAAAACTGAGTTGAAAACAATTTCCGACACAGAAGCACAGATTGTGTTTACCGGTAATATTGATGCCGGATGGCATGTTTATTCCACTGACCTTCCTTCGGGCGGTCCTATTTCCGCTACCTTTAATGTGGAAAAAATACAAGGTGCAGAGCTGATGGGAAAGCTCACTCCACAGGGAAAAGAAATTGAAAACTTCGACAAAGTGTTCGAAATGAAATTACGTTACTTCGAGAATACTGCAACTTTTGTTCAGAAGTTTAAAATCACAGATGCTTCCTATCAAATTGAAGGCTATCTGGAATATGGTGCATGTAATGACGAAAACTGCTTACCACCGACAGAAGTACCGTTCTCCTTCTCGGGAAAAGGGAATGCCGCTACCGCTACAGTTGCAACATCGGAAACCAAAGCCGAAACAGTAAACCAGCCTGCTGCTGAAAATTCTGTTGCAGAAACAACTGCCATTGACAGTGCTGCTACTGTAGCCTTATCCGATAACGAAACCTCTGTACAGGACTATTGGACACCGGTTATCAAAGAATTGAACAGCTATGGTGAGACAACTTCGCAGCAAGATCGTTCTTGGATATATATTTTCTTTGCCGGATTCATCGGTGGGTTGCTTGCCTTATTCACTCCGTGTGTATGGCCTATTATTCCAATGACCGTAAGTTTCTTCCTGAAACGCAGCAAAGATAAAAAGAAAGGTATCCGTGATGCTTGGACTTACGGTGCATCTATCGTAGTTATTTATGTTGCATTAGGTTTGGCTATTACTTTAATTTTCGGTGCAAGTGCATTAAATGCTCTATCTACCAATGCTGTATTTAATATCTTGTTCTGTTTAATGCTGATTATTTTTGCTGCGTCATTCTTCGGAGCATTTGAATTGACATTACCTTCCAAATGGAGTAATGCAGTGGATAGCAAAGCAGAACAAACAAGCGGTTTATTGAGTATCTTCCTTATGGCATTTACCTTGTCATTGGTTTCTTTCTCTTGCACAGGTCCTATTATAGGTTTCTTATTGGTAGAAGTTTCTACCACCGGCAGTGTCATTGCCCCTGCTATCGGCATGCTGGGTTTTGCTATCGCTTTGGCTTTGCCATTCACACTGTTCGCTATGTTCCCGTCTTGGTTAAAATCAATGCCGAAATCCGGAGGCTGGATGAATGTCATAAAAGTAACATTGGGCTTCCTTGAATTAGCATTTGCCTTAAAGTTTTTATCCGTAGCCGACTTAGCTTATGGATGGAGAATTCTGGACCGCGAAACATTCCTTGCCTTGTGGATTGTAATCTTTGGTTTGTTAGGATTCTACTTGTTAGGCAAGATTAAATTCCCACATGATGACGATGACAATACCACAAGTGTACCCCGCTTCTTTATGGCATTGATTTCTTTGGCATTCGCCGTATATATGGTTCCCGGATTGTGGGGAGCACCGTTAAAGGCTGTCAGCGCGTTCGCTCCTCCTATGACAACTCAGGATTTCAATTTGTATAACAATGAAGTCCATGCCAAATTTGATGATTACGATGCCGGCATGGAATATGCCAAACGCAATGGAAAACCGGTTATGCTCGACTTCACAGGCTACGGATGTGTAAACTGCCGCAAGATGGAAGCTGCTGTATGGACAGACCCGAAAGTAAGCAAACTGATGACAGACGATTATGTATTGATTACATTATATGTAGACAACAAAGAGCCATTGCCGGAACATATCAAGGTAATGGAAAACGGTAAGGAACGTACTCTGCGCACAGTAGGTGACAAATGGAGTTATCTGCAACGTTCTAAGTTTGGTGCTAATGCACAACCATTCTATGTATTAATAGACAATGAAGGAAAGCCGCTGAATAAATCGTATTCATATGACGAAGATATAGATAAATACGTGGATTTCCTTCAGACCGGATTAGATAATTACAAGAAAGAAAAATAAAACCCCGGATAAGAAGGCTGTCTCTAAAGACCCGGCAGTCCCATCATCTTGTCATTCTGAATAAAATGAATCGGACAGCCTTCTTATTCATAAAAATTCTAAAACTATGATTGCCAAGTCAGAAAGAGAGCAAATCATTGCCCTGATTAACCGCGAAGTGGTTCCTGCTATCGGATGTACCGAACCTATAGCTGTCGCACTTTGTGTAGCCAAAGCAACTGAAACATTAGGGAAAAGACCTGAAAAAATAAAAGCACTGTTAAGTGCCAATATATTAAAAAATGCCATGGGAGTGGGCATCCCGGGAACCGGTATGATCGGCCTTCCCATTGCCATCGCTTTGGGAGCTTTAATCGGAAAATCCGAATACCAACTTGAAGTATTAAAAGACAGCACCCCCGAAGCTGTAGAAGAAGGAAAAAAGCTGATAGATTCACAAGCAATCTGCATCGGGCTTAAAAAAGACATAGACGAAAAGCTATATATTGAGATAATCTGTGAAGCCGATAATGACAAGGCAACGGCTATTATATCAGGAGGGCATACTAATTTTATATATGTATCTCATAACAATGATGTTATACTGAACAAACAGACTACAAGCTCCTCTGAAGAAAAACAACATGAACCAGAACTTTATTTGCGGAAAGTTTATGACTTTGCCACGACTACCCCTCTCGAAGAAATCCGCTTCATACTTGAGACCAAACGTTTGAACAAAAATGCAGCCGAACGCTCTTTTCAAGGTAATTACGGACATCAATTAGGCAAAATATTAAAAGAAAGCAAAAGTGAAAAACAGTTATTAGGCAGCAATACTTTCACTCATATTCTATCTTATACTTCTGCAGCGTGCGATGCACGTATGGCCGGAGCCATGATTCCTGTAATGAGTAACTCCGGCAGTGGAAACCAAGGAATTACTGCTACTTTGCCTGTGGTGGTTTATGCAGAAGACAACCATAAATCTGAAGAAGAATTAATTCGTGCACTCGTTCTCAGTCATTTGACAGTTATTTATATAAAACAAAGTTTGGGGCGTTTATCTGCTTTGTGCGGCTGTGTAGTTGCAGCAACAGGTTCCAGTTGTGGAATAACCTACTTAATGGGAGGAAATTACGAACAGATTACTTTTGCCGTACAAAATATGATAGCCAATATCACGGGAATGATTTGCGACGGAGCAAAGCCCAGCTGTGCCCTCAAACTGACCAGTGGTGTATCTACAGCTGTATTTTCCGCTATTTTAGCAATGGAGCATAAATGCGTCAGTTCCGTAGAAGGTATTATCGATGATAATGTAGACCGCAGTATCCGCAACCTGACCAAAATCGGCTCACAAGGCATGAATGAAACAGATAAATTAGTATTGGAGATTATGACTCACAAACAGTGTGACTAAAATACGGATACCAAAGAAGGCAGTGTGTCAAAACAAACCAGTGTAATAGTTACATTGGATTTCCAACACACTGCTTTTTCGTCTTTATACCAATAAATCCCCGTATTGCGAATGACGTATGAAATATGTTTTTGCAAATGAACAAGTAGGTTTTATCTTCAATTGATTTATTTCGGCATATCTGGCAGCAGCCGTTGTCAAATCTGCTGCTATTCCCATTCCTTCCAATTGTGGAGGAACCATGGTATGGAGTATATCCAGCACCCCGTCTTTTTCCTCATATTGCAGATAAGCAATCTGTCCCGATTCAAAAACCTCAAACCGATTTACCTTCTCATCATGTATGACTGTATGTTCCATTCTATTCTTATTTTAAATGTGATTATTACAAATAAAACAACTTCCAAATGGAATTGTTCTTATCATTCGCCTTGTTCTTGTTTTTCTTTCTCCTGATACACTGACGGAAGCATACCAAATTCTTCTTTAAAATATTTAGTAAAATACTTAGGATTATTGAATCCCACCTGATAAGCAACTTCCGATATATTCATCCGAGTCTCACGCAACAACTTAGCAGCATGCTTCAAACGAATAACACGAATAAACTCTATCGGTGTCTTCCCTGTCATAGCCACCAATCTCTTATATAAGTTTACACGGCTCATTCCCAGTTCACGGCTTAATTCTTCTACCGATAAATCGCTACGGGAAATATTACTTTCTACATATTTCATCGCGGCTCCCAATAGCTTCTCATCTACCGATTCATCATTACCACTATGGCTTACAGCTTTCTTCGCTCCTATCATCTCACTGATAGCAGGAGGGATAATACCATCAACCTTCTTACTTCCTGCAGTAATAATCACCTCCGGCAACTCATCTTCCGGTACTATATAAGTAGTATACTCGTCACTGTTTTCATCTTCTATAAGTTGGATAACTCTGGCCCTCTGGGTCTTGATGGTTGAAACGGTGTCAATTTCCTTTTTTTCCTCCAAAACAGATTCTATCGTTTTTATCTCTACAACCTCTTCTTCTTCAACTGCTTTCGAAACAACTTCATCCACAACTTCGGAAGATATTGATTCATCGTGAGCAAGTAAAACGGCATCGGATTCTTCTTCAGACGTCACCTTCTCTTCCGGTTTATAACTGCCGGGCTGTTCTAATTCTTCCGATTCCTCATCCGATTCATCCTCTCCTATCTCAGACTGCTCCTCTGATTGTCCGGATTTACGTTTGCCACCGCACATTTTACTGCACATTAACAACATAATGCCAACAAACAGAATAACATACAGTATACAAGCCCATGTAGACAGCCAAAACGGAGGTGTAACAACTATTTTCAGCGAAGCTTCTTCATTTCCACTGAATCCATCACTGTTTATTGCTTTTACCCTCAATAAATAAGTACCGGGAAATAAATTGGTATAAACCGCCTCTCCTGTCTTAGTCGTAATCCATTCATCACTGAATCCTTCCAGCTTATAGGCATATTCCACTTTCTCAGGAATAATATAATTATCTGAAGCGAACTGCACACAAAACATATTCTGCTTATAATCCAACTCCACTTGATCTACAAAATTCAAAGCCTTATCCAAAATGACTTTATCACCATATACTTCTCCTACTTCAACTTCTTTATTGAACAACAAGAAATGAGTAAAAAACACGTTAGGCAATACCTCGTTGTATTTAATCTTATCAGAAAAGAAACGATTAATTCCATATACTCCTCCTATTACGATTTCACCGGAAGACAACTTTTTCACAGAGCGTTGATTAAAACCGCTACTCTGTAAACCATCTCTTTCATCATAAATATTACAACGAAAATCATACATACCGGTCTTTGAGTCAAGCATCGGTATGATATGAGTCAATCCTTTGGCAGAAGTTATCCACATATTCGAGTTATCATCCTCCACAATTCCGACTGTCAACAGGTTTGACAAACCATTTTTCTCTGCAAGAATCGTCAATTCATCTATCTTCGGGTTATAAATATTCAATCCCTCACGAGTTGCTATCCATATCAGCCCACGACTATCTTCATACACCTGATTTATATTCTGGTTTGAGAAACGAGTCTTTCCCGATTTAGTTCCCGTCAAAGAAATAATCTTTTTTGTTGACAATTCCATGACAGACAGTCCCCGGGAAGTCCCTATCATTAAGGAGTTATCCCTAGTTATATACAATGAAGAAACAGTATTAAATGCAAGGTCAGACGTTGTGGTATTATAAGTATTAAATTCTCCTGTACGTGGATTGAGACTTTGCAGACCACCACCTGATGTACCTATCCAGACAATACCGGATTTATCTTCCGCCAACGCCACAATATTATTATCAGTCAATGATTTACTATTTTTCACCATATTCTTATAATGAGTAAATCGTCCATTATCATAACAGTCCAATCCTCCTCCCAGCGTTCCTATCCAAAGCTTTCCGTCTCTGGTTCTCAATAAACAAGAGACAGCATCCGATGATAAAGAATTGGCATCGGATACCTCACGGACAAACAATTGAGGTTCATCGGTATTTATTTTCCAATGTATCAAACCATCATTGTTGGTTCCTATCCACAAATCCCCATTCTTATCTTCTTCAACAGCAGTAACATCACCCACATAATCAAGACTGAATTTGAAGATACTTTCATGATAATAAGATATTCCTTTCTTCCATGTGCCTAACCACATCATTCCATTAGGATCTTCATATAATGCAGAAACAGTATTATCTTGCAGACTGCGTTCATCGTCAGGTTGATGCATCAATGTTTTTATTTCCCCGGTAGACTTATTCAGGATATTTACCCCGTCATGTTCCCGTCCTATCCAAATACGTCCTTGCAAATCCTGAGCAACGGACAACACCGCACTCCGCGATTGCCGATTTATAAGGTCTCTTAACTTCTTTTGCCACTTCTTCTCTGCCGGATTATAAATCCAAAGTCCGGAAGGACTGTAAATCCAAATGTCATTCTCTTTATCTACGAAAAAAGAAAAAGTCTCATATTTATTATTTCCCAATTCTTTGGATATATCCTTTAAATCCCAATTTATTTTATTTGTATCCCTGTTCAGACACACAATCATTCCCGTATTATACACAAGCAATACTCCATCACTACACTCTGAAATATCCGTTATCTCTCCTTCAGGCAATTGACCGGCATCAAACAAAAGCGGATAAAGCAACTGTGATTCAGGAATATAAAGATAGCATCCTTTAGAAGCAATATAGAACCACATGTTCTTATTCTTATCAATATAAGTCAAAGCAGGGATTCCGTCAATACCGGCTTCCCACAACAAAGCATGCACATCACGATTAAAACTTTCTGTTTTAGAATCATAAATCGTATAACCGGCAGCGGTACGTATCCACAGTCTTTTCTTTCCATCTTCCTGTACCTTTTGAACACAATTATCCGGCAAAGGTCCCAAGTCAAGGTTATGGCTGCGATAAACTTTCATTTGGCAACCATCATAACGATTCAGCCCCGAAGCCGTAGCAAACCACATAAAGCCTTCTGAATCTTTAAATATATCATTTACCCGATTACTAGACAAACCATCTTTTACTTCAAGATGCTTGAACATAAACCCACCTGCACTAACTGCCATAGAAAGACACAACAGCACAATGACAAGTCCCAATTTCTTCATATCCTTTATTATTTAAAAGCTAATTTCTTTTTCCTATGCAAATGAAAGAAAAAGCTTGATAATAACCAAGTTAATTCTTTCATTTTTATCATTTAATACCTATAATTTGTTTCATCCTTCCTCCTCCCTTTTGAGCATAAGCATTATTTTTCCTATTTTTGCAACCGAAATGAAGCCATTAACAGATACCCAATACATCCGGCAACTGGTCTCGGAGGGAGAACATTGCCATCAAGATTTTAAATTCGAAATATCGGATGCACGCAAGATAGCCCGAAGCTTGTCCGCCTTTGCCAATACAGAAGGAGGACGATTGTTGGTCGGCGTCAAAGACAACGGCAAAATAGCCGGCATTCGTTCAGAAGAAGAAATATATATGATAGAAGCGGCAGCCACAATGTATTGCTGCCCTAAAGTAGAAATCGAGACACGGACTTATTTGGTCGAAGGAAAAAGCGTATTAGAAGTTTCTATCGGTGAAATGGCAGTCAAGCCTGTCTATGCACTGGATGAAAAAAATAATCCTTGGGCATACATCCGTATCAAAGATGAAAATATCCTTGCCACACCTGTACATCTGAAAATGTGGCAGCATACAAAAAAAACGGAAGGCGTATTGGTTGAGTTTACAGAAAGAGAACAACGACTGCTTGACACACTGAAAGAACGTGGAGAAATATCTCTCAATCAGTGTTGCCGAATTTGTAACTTAAACAGGAAGACTGCAAGCGAACTATTAGCAGACTTTATTCGTTTTGGCTTAGTAGAGCCTGTATTTAGCGGACATAAGTTTTACTTCAGACTAAACCAAGAATAAAAACATCAATATTAAAACCTAAACTAAAGACAATATAAAGTAATGGATATTTTAACCCAATTAATCGGCAACGTAAATGATGTTATTTTGACATACATCTTAATTATAATGCTGCTAGGTTGCGCATTCTGGTTCACTTACAAAACGAAATTTGTACAATTCCGCATGATAGGCGAAATGGTACGCCTGCTTGGAGATTCCACCGGCAAGACAGAAGGTCGCGAACATCACATCTCCTCTTTTCAGGCGTTTGCCATCTCCATAGCAAGCCGCGTGGGAACAGGCAATCTGGCAGGAGTAGCCACCGCCATTACATTGGGTGGTCCGGGTGCAGTCTTTTGGATGTGGGTAATTGCACTTTTTGGTGCCAGCAGTGCCTTTATCGAATCCACACTTGCCCAACTATATAAGGTACATGGACATAATTCTTTTGTCGGTGGTCCCGCTTATTACATGAAAAAAGGATTAAAACAACCATGGATGGGAATTCTATTCGCCTTTTTGCTCATTTTCACCTTCGGGTTTGCTTTCAATTCCGTGCAGAGCAACACTATCTGTGCCGCATTCGAGGAAGCTTTCAATATTTCTCCGGCTCTGATGGGATGCATATTGACTGCACTTACATTAATTATTATTTTCGGAGGTATTCAGCGTATAGCCAAAGTCAGCAGCATCATTGTACCCATCATGGCCTTGGGGTATATTTTTTTAGCACTTTTCATCGTGATTATGAATGTCAAACATTTGCCGGGAGTCATTGAACTGATTATTGAGAATGCTTTCGGTTGGGAACAGGCATTAGGCGGGGGTATAGGCATGGCATTGATGCAAGGCATCAAACGCGGATTGTTCAGCAACGAAGCCGGTATGGGTTCTGCACCCAATGTGGCAGCAACCGCCCCCGTCCCCCCCCCCCCCCCCCCCCCCCCCCCCCCGCCGATGTCACCCATCCCGTAAAACAAGGATTGATTCAAACATTAGGTGTTTTTACAGATACCTTGGTCATTTGCACATGTACAGCATTTATCATTCTTTTCAGCGGGCTGGCGTCTACAGGAGAAGCCAACGGAATTAAACTGACACAGATGGCGTTAAATAATGAAATAGGTGATATCGGAACAATTTATGTAGCAGTAGCAATTCTATTTTTTGCTTACAGTAGTATATTGGGAAACTATTATTACGGCGAAGCCAATGTACGATATATCACCCGCCAACGCTGGGCTATTCCGGTTTACCGCATCTCTGTATGCGGCATGGTAATGTTCGGTGCACTTGCCAGCTTGGACTTGGCATGGGGCCTGGCAGATATAGCAATGGGATTCATGACCATTTGTAACCTGATAGCCATCGTTCTATTAGGCAAATATGCTTTCCGCCTATTAGAAGATTATCGGATACAGAAACGTAGCGGAATTAAGAATCCTGTTTTCACGAAAGATAGAATGAAGGACATTGAGGAAGATTTGGAATGTTGGTAAAGTATTAAAAAAAATAAGTATCTTTGCGGCAAGAACATAAAATAAAAAAGCCATGAGCATATTTTCAAAATTATTCAGTAAAAAACAAGCAGAAGGAGAAGAAAACACCAAAGTAGGTGGAATGGAAGACTTCATGACGCTGATTCGTGTATATTATCAGTCTGTAATGGCCTGCAATATAGGTATTACCAATATTAATTTTCTGCCTGACATGGCAGTTTTCAAACGTACACTTAAAATCCCGACCCAAAACAATAAATTAGGAATTGCCGAAAAGTCACGCTGTAAAAAAATGTTAGTAGAACTTTATGGACTAAGTGATGACTTCTTCAAAGAAATAGACAATTCCATTAAAAAGAATTGTAAGAATGTAAACGATGTAAAGACATATCTTTTTATGTTCCAAGGATTCAGCAATGACTTGATGATGCTTATCGGCAATCTGATGCAATGGAAGTTCCGTATGCCCAGCGTAATGAAGAAGATGTTACGTAATATGACGGAAAAAACTATCCATGACATTATGACCAAAACAGACTGGAAAGATGACAGCGTACACAAAACTTGTATTGCTATCCGTAAGTATCAACACGCATTGGGATACTCTGAAAATTGGATGACCGAATACGTTTACAATATCGTTTTATTGGCTAAAAAAGAGCCGAAGCCAAAAGAATAAACTCGCATTGCGGTTTACTACTCTTGCCATTATAGCTTTGCTGTAGGGACGAATCCGAGTATTTGCCCCTATGGTAAAGGTACATATTTCGATATAGCTTCATAAACTTAATTTCCAAAGATTTCATGGATTCTCTATTAAATATCGAAGAACATCCATTAGAACCCTTTCTGCCGGCTAACGCTGTCCTGCTGATGCTTGGCAGTTTTCCTCCGCAAAAAAAACGGTGGAGCATGGATTTCTTCTACCCTAACCTGCAAAATGATATGTGGCGTATTGTCGGACTTATTTTCTTTCAGGACAAAGAGCATTTCCTGAACCCTGAGAAGAAAGTATTTGATAAAGACCGTATCATTGAATTCCTAAACGACAAAGGAATCGCACTTTATGATACAGCTTCAGCTATCCGCCGTTTACAAGACAATGCCTCCGACAAGTTTCTGGAAGTAATAGAACAAACAGATATCAGCCTGTTACTAAAACAAATTCCGATGTGCAAAGCCATTGTTACCACCGGACAGAAAGCAACAGACATTATCCGCGAACAAATAGAGGTAAAAGAGCCAACCGTAGGTACAAGCGAACCTTTCGAATTTGGAGACAAGGCTATGAAATTATACAGAATGCCTTCTTCCAGCCGTGCCTATCCTTTGGCCCTGGAAAAAAAAGCTGCAGCTTATCGGGTCATGTTCAACGAATTAGGATTACTGAACGAATAGAAAAAAAATATTTTTCATAAATAGATTTGTATATTTCAAATATTACACTACCTTTGCAGCCGAAAACACGGGAGTAGCTCAGTTGGTAGAGCACCGGTCTCCAAAACCGGGTGTCGGGAGTTCGAGCCTCTCCTCCCGTGCTAAAAAGTTGTATCAAATTGATACAACTTTTTTTATATCATGCAAAGCCTCAACTTTCCCCGTTTCAAGAAATGGACAATGGAAATTTCGGAAACTTCTTAATTATACCCTCATACTTTTACGTTGACCCGACTTTACCATAAGTAAATTCTACGACCAAAGCTTTATGGTCAGATGGCCAAACAGAACGAGGGATAATGAATGAATCCTGGCTATTCTCTTTCATCCGTCGCCCTCGTACAATAGATGAGTCAGGACCTAGAATAGACGCTTTGACAGGAGTGAAGCCTGGCAAATAATAATAATAGATAAAATCTATTCTGTCGCGTTCGTCAGCTTCAGGAGCCCATGCCAGCTTGGATATGGGTACATCTTTATTATCAGAAGGAAATGTAAAGCCGGGATGGGTCTCTACATTCGGGTAAAGGACACGATAAGCATCCTTAAAACCGCCATCATATAATAAGATAGAGCAATCCCAATCAATCACCAATCCGTTGTGGTCCCATTTGTCTTTCGTATCATCCTGCCAATCTAAATGGGAAGGTTCGTTAAAGTCACCTCCCAAAATGACCAAATACCCTTTTTCAATATCTTTACGGACTTTTTGGAGAAAAACGCGTATGGATTGGTCTCTCCATGATTTTCGATTAGCAACCAGCACAGAGTCGGCACAATTAACAGGAGCTTCTAATTTTTTCCACGTAAACCCATCATAACCACGTGGTAAATAACAGGCATAATTCGTATAATTAAGATGGGCTGAATAAGCAGCAATAGTCTGTTTACCCATTTGTATGGTAACTCTTAAGATGGAACCGGATCCTTCCCCATCAGGATAAACTTCTACTTGATCGGATAGTTTGTATTTTGAAAGGATGGCTACATCTAATGCTGTTTTGCGATTACCGTAGTAATGTTTGCCTCTCTTTTCCAATGCATCCAACACTCGTGGCACAAACTGCTGACCATTATAGTTTCTCACTTCACTGAAAAAAATTATATCGGCATCAGCACGAACTATTTCATCAATAATGGCAACAAACCCTCCTTTAACCATGGTTCCTTCCTGCCAGATATTCATTTGCAATACTTTAAAATGGGCAGTTGGGGAGGATTTCCCCAAACTGCTTTGACTGAACCCACAAATGAAAAATAATATAAAAATTAAGAATTTCATTATTGCAATAACCACATTATAGCGTTTACATCATCATCACCTGCAAACTGTCTTTGAATGGCTTCTTCAACGTTTTCTTTGTTATAGTCAAATTCGGTAGTAGGATATAACCAACGTACCGGCATCTTAGTAGGTGCATCATGATTCATGTTTGTTTCCGGATTGATGGGCAGTACAGGATATCCTGTACGACGATAGTCATAATAAGTCTGATAAGGCAATTGCATAAAACCTGCCACATATTTCTGTTCAATTATCTTTTTCAGATCTGTATCAAAATTACCATTAAGTTGAATCGTGGGATTAGCCAATGTTTGAGCAATCACTTCATCTGTAATCATACGGTTATGGTGGTAATCGGCATTGTCCGGGGTATTGTCCGCCGCAAAACGCATACTTCCTTCAATCGCTTTTTTATAATATTTATCGGGATCAGGAATCCATCCGCGTAAGGCTGCTTCTGCCAGAATAAAATTCTGCTCTGCATATCCTATGATAATAAATGGCTCTCCCTTGCTGTAATACATATAACGGTCATTTAGTGAGCAGTGTGTCTTTTCGTTCAGAACCTGTTTCAATTCGTCTACCGGACGGGAAGGATCGATGCCTGGATAAGCATCCCAGTCATTAGCAGCCAGCCCTTCTTTCAATTTGGCTCCCGAAGGTGCGGCGTAATAAAATAAGCGATAATCCTTATTGGCTTGCAGGATGTCGATTACAGTATTGGATACAATAGGGTATTGGGTATATTTATTCTGTGAGTGATTAAATGGGTATAATTGTCCGTCCTTTTCAGAAAACACCAGTTGCAGATTATCATCATTGGAAGTCATCAGATTATTGCGAGCTACAACATCTGCAAATTTACTTTTCACATCCAAATCCGTATCATTTTCCTTTTTAGACAAGTTGATAAGTACCCTTAATTCTAAAGCAGTTATAACCTTTGCCCATTTTTCTGTATTACCACTAAAAATGGGGTCTCCGCTAAATTCAGAAGCGGAAGACATCAATTCATAAGCACGGTCCAAATCAGTAATCAGAAATTTAAAAACATCCTTTTGGGTATTATATTTCGGTGTCAAGTTGCCTTGTGCTCCTTCCAATATACCTTCATAAGGAATGTCTCCTACATTTAATGTATAATTGAAGAGCTTATAGGCCTTTAGGAATAAGGCAAGTCCTTCATAAGCATTTTTATCTTGCTCATTAGCCACTTCAACCATCAGATTGTAATCTTTTAGAGCGGTATATCCACTAAAATTTTCACGACCGAAACTATTGTACTGCGCTCCTTCGAATCCCTCTGCCCATCCAAGGTGCTTAGTATAAAACTGATGTACCACAAATGGTTTGGCAGTAGATTGCTTCATAATACCCATAATGGCTCCGGTTGCCAAGATAGAGGCTGTAACCTTAGTCGCTGAATCCGGATTTGTATTGATTTCTTCGAAATTATTGCATGAAGCCATGATGGAACCGGCTAAAAGGCATGCTATGTATTTATTCAGTTTCATATTTATTTTTTATTTAAAAATCGAGTTTAACATTGAATCCTACGTAACGAATAGAAGGGGAGTTTAAGTTCTCAGATGCCTTATCGGGATCGGAAAAGCGGAATTCTTTGGTCCACATTAGTAAGTTTTGCCCCACAAGGCCTACACTGGCTCCTTTCATTTTTATTTTATCACATATTTTTTTAGGGAGCGCGTAATTGACGGACAAGTCCCTGAGTTTGATAAAGGTTTGGTCAAAGATGTTTTGTGTCCTTACAGTTCCGATGTAAGGGTTCATTTTCATCATATATGTCTCATAAGAAACAACTTTGTCATTGGGAGCATATACACGGTCATCACGTATGATATTACCGTCAGAATCATAATCAGCACTTCCCGAAACCACTTTTACTCCTTGTCCGATGAAAGTTTTATTTCCGTTCACAACTTCTTCATAACGCCATTGGTTATCACTGTCGATATGTACTCCTGAGTTCCACATGGCCTGATCAGTAACAGAATGGGCAATACCTCCCACACGTCCGTCAACACTGATATTGACTGTAAAGTTTTTATAGTTTAAAGTTGTAGAAAATCCCCATATCCAATCAGGTTCAGTATACCCTTGTACAGTGGCATAGTCACTGATAAGGGGCATACCATCGTTTCCATGGATAATGTTACCTGCGGGATCTCTTTGATAATCATATGCTGATAACCAATCCCAACGTTCACCTTCTTTCACCCATGGCTTTTGTGTAGAATATACTGGATCTATCTGACCATAAAAATAACGGTCACGCGACCAGTTGAAAGTGGCAGACCATTGTAAGTCTTTATTTTTGATAATGTCACCTGAAATAGTTACTTCCCAGCCTTTACGCACTTGTTCTTCATCCATATTAATAAGAGTACTGTTATAACCTGAAGTTGGAGATAAATTAGCAGAACGGGTGTTATTATATTTTAGTTTGTTATAATAGGTCACATCAAAGCGTAAACGGTTATTGAGTACATGAATAGCTGTACCAAATTCGTAAGAACGTGATGCCGATGGAGACAACAAACTGTTTCTCATAGTGTTTGGAGTATAAGCTGCCGTCATATTATCCCATACATCAGTCGAAAGACTATATACATCATTAATAGCATAAATGCTCATGTCATTTTTGGTTTGAGTCCATGACCCCCTTACTTTCCAAAAAGAGAGAAATTCAGGCATAGGAAGCAATTCAGATAAGACCACACTTCCCGCAACCGAAGGGTAAAAGTAGGAACGTGTTTCTTTTGGCAGTGTAGATGACCAATCGTTGCGTCCTGTAAACTCCAAGAATACAGCGCTTTTCCATGAAAGGGCTGCTTTCCCATAGAGTGAGTTTACTTGTTTGCTATTATATGATTTACTGGTTTCGGCCGGATCGACAGAGGCATTAAGCGAATAATAGCCCGGGATAATTAAACCGCCCGACGTTTGTGCATTAAGTACATCATTTTGGAAGTAATAAATAGTTCCTCCCAAAAAACCATCAAATTTAAAATTACCAACCTGTTTTTCAGCCATTAACAGGGCATCATTATTGATACTGAAACCACTGCTCCGTTTGAATTGATAATATCCTTTCTTTTTTCCCCATCCGCTTACTGAACCAACCGGAGTTTTCCATTCGTTTTTCTGAGTGTATACATCAGCTCCTGAACGGAGTGCCAACTTTAGCCACGGCGTTATTTGATATGATGCATTCAGAAATGCATTGATAACATCGTAGTTTGATGAAGAGGTTACTTCATTTGCCATATAATAAGGGTTGTCATACCAACTTCTATCCATCCAATTGGACTGTTCATCCTTTTTTACCCAGTAATTCTTGTAATCGCGGATGTCAAATTCTGTTCCACTCCATACCAACAGGTTGTACAGATATCCATTACCTCCATAACCGGTTCCGCCCATATTCGGATAAAAACGTTTGTTATAAGTAATACCACCTTCTGCTGTAAAATTTTTATATTTGATATCACCCGATACGGTATAAGTGATTTTATTCAGCTTCTCATTAGGCCATTGTCCTTTGTTATACACATGAGTAAGTGATGTTCTGAAACTTCCGTATTTGCCTTTTTGACTTACACTTACATTATTATTCGTAACAAAACTAAATTCGGAGAAATTTTTTAGATTGTTTTTTCCTTTTGAAACCAAAGGCATCATTTCTTTTTCGTATGTATAAGGATTATACTGCATTGCCTCACGGCCTATATCCAGTTTGTCGCCCCATACATAGTCACCTGTTTTATATTTACCGCCCGAACCTGAACTGTATGCTGTCTGCACTTCGGGAAGTTTTAGATATCCGGCGTTGAACATAGTACTGCTGTTGATGGTTACATTCAGCCCTTCCTCTTTACCTCTTTTTGTAGTAACCATCACAGCTCCCGAACCTCCTCGCGCACCATAAAGGGCTGATGCGGTGGCCCCTTTCAGTACGTCAATTGATTCAATATCATCTGGAGCAATATCGCGTAATGACATATTGCGATAAGGGACTCCGTCGATAACCAGCAATGGGTCTTCACCACGGAGTTTCAGTGTAGGAGTTTCATTAAACTCGGTACTGTTCCTTACATTCAGGCCTGCTATTTTTCCTGTCAGTCCAGTGGCTACATCTACAGTTTTTACAGTAGATAATTTGTCTCCACTGATTTTTTGGGTAGCATAGCCCAATGCTTTTTCTTCACGTTTAATACCAAGAGCTGTTACTACTACCTCACCCAATGTTTCCGAGTCTTCTTGAAGTGTAATTTTTAATACTTCTTTATTGGCTTTTACTTCCTGATTTTTATATCCTATATACGAAATAACCAGTGTAGCATTCTTAGGTACGCTTAAGGTAAATCTTCCATCAACATCGGTAATGGTACCTATTGTTGCGTTTCCTTTTACAATGATGTTAGCCCCAATGATGGGAAGTCCTTCACCATCAAATACTGTTCCTGCTACTTGCATATTGCTTTGTTGTGACAGCTCCGTAATAGGTGCGGCAGCTTTGACAATGTTAGCAACATCAGCGTGTGCAGCTATGCTCGATGTGAGCAATAATGCAACCGAGAGTTGGATTGTTTTTTTCATAAATTACTTTATTATTAAAGGTTTTAATTGGTAATTATGACGTAAAATTAGAGTATTTTGAGAGGGACGGTCATATAAAATTGTACAGGAAATAGGGCATAATCTTCACTAGGTACAATTGTATATGGCTTATTTTATGGAGAATAATGTTAAGATGTGAATTACATATTATTTCTATAATATAAATGCAAAAAGTGAAGAACATATGGAGGTAAGAGAAAAAAAAGGAGAGTAAAAACGATGAAATGGTGAAAAATACTTTCTTCATAGCTGAAACAAGTTGTTCCATCTATTAATTACATCCTCTTAGAATGATAGATGTACAGGTTGAACCAGCCATTATTTATAGCTTTTCTCCCCCTCGTTGCAGTAACATGTCAATATAGTTATTTTCCTTCAAACTTTTTAATCTCTTTTTCTGTAGTTTAGTGGCGCGATTCCATATATACTTTTAAAACATTTGGTGAAATAAGGAGTAGATGAGAAACCCAAGCGGTCTGAAATTTCAGAAATGTTTAGTTCCGGATGGTTATTTAATAGCTCGATACTTTCATCAAGCTTTAACTTTAATACGAACTCATTGGGAGTCATACCTGTCAATTCTCTGATACGTGCATATAGCTTATTGCGTCCTATAGCCAATTCAGCCGCCAATACATTCATGTTGAAGTCCTGGTTTTCAAAGTTATTTTTAATAATTTCGATAGCTTTATCTAATAATTCTTTGTCTGCGTGACTTACAGCATTTCCTATTACCGGATTCTCGCTCTGCTGTTTTCTGAATTTCTTCATTAATAACCTTCGATTATTTATCAGATTATTGCATCGGGATAGTAAAAGCTGTATATTAAAAGGTTTAGTGATATAGTCATCTGCTCCATACATATAGCCTTCTATGGCATACTCCACAGAAGACAAAGCAGTAAGTAACACAACAGGAATGTGGGACAAATTCACATTATTCTTAATCTTATAGCACATCTTTTTACCTGACATTTCAGGCATCATAATATCACTCAGTACCAAATCTGGCTGTAAGCGTTGTGTCTCCTCCCATCCTTTTAACCCATTTGAAGCTGTATATACTTCATAAGTAGGAGAAAATATATCAACCAACATATTCAGTATTTCCTCGTTGTCTTCTACTAGCAAGATAGTAGGTTTGTTGGCGGACTGTGCTTGGTCATCAGGTAATTCTATCTCTTCTTGCATTGGCAGGATATCTAAGTCAGCGGTACTAGAAACCGAAGAATCATTTTGAAGGTCTTCAGGAGTAAAATGTGCATTCCCTGTCTGTAGAGCGACTATGAAGCAACTTCCTTTGTCTACTTCGCTTTCTACTTGAATTTCGCCTTTATGCAGTTCCACAATGGCTTTTGCTAAAGCCAGTCCGATACCTGTCCCTAAGCTGAATTGTGACTTTTGACCATCTATTTGGTAAAATCGGTCAAATATTTTTTGAATAGATTCTTTCGGAATACCCGTTCCGCTATCTTTTATTTTAATATAAACCTGTTTTATCCCTACCTGTACACAAACAGAGATATTTCCACCTTCCGGTGTATATTTAAAAGCATTGGAAAGCAGATTAAGGATAACCTTTTGCATCTGTTTGGAGTCGAACCAAAGTTCACCACTCGGTTCAGATGATTCAAATTTATAGGTGATATGCTTTTTCAACGCATATTCATAGAAAAACATATATATTTCTTTGGTGAATGTAACGATGTCATGATGTTCTATTCTTAATTTCAGGTACCCTTGCTCTTGTTTATGAATGTCTAACAATTCAGAAATAAGGGTGTTCATGTGGCTTGCATTCTTATAAATGCGCAAAATTCGGTTGTATATAGATGGAGAAAAAAGATTTAGCTGAAGCAATGATTCGGATTGCCCCATGATAAGAGTCAGTGGAGTGCGAAATTCATGAGAAATATTGGTAAAGAAACGCATCTTGTGTTGATTAAGCTCTTCCACTTTTTCTTTCTCCTTCCGCTCAAACAATACAGAGGCTTTAAGTTTAGCCTGACGATTATTGAAGCGAATAATAGAAAAAAGAATAAATGCCAGCAAAGCGCTATAAATAAAATATGCATAGATGTTGGCGTAAAATGGCGGAGTTATGTGGAAAGACAATGAAATCTCATCGCATACCATTTGAGTGTTTGTCAGCTCTCTTACAGTTAGTTTATAATTCCCTGGTGCGAGATTGGTGTAAATAATCTTTGGACTATATAATGGTAGCCATATATCACCGAAACCTTCCAACTTATATTCGTAGTTATATTTGTTTTGCAAGTAATTGGAATTTCCTAATAATATGGCGAGATTATTTTGGTTATGTTTTAAAGTTATTTTCTGAGTGTATGGTAGTGTTTGTGAAAGGATATTAGATTCGTCTCCAGGAGTTATAGACTTATTATTAATGATTAGTCGGTCAAAATAAAGATTGTGGTCTTTATTGTGGACGGATAGCGTATTGGGCGAGAGGGCTACCATTCCATTAATTCCTCCTAAATATAGTTCCCCATCTGAGGTGCAGTAAATACTTGATCCTTGGCAATAACTGGTTTGGGGAGTGCGGTGGGTATAAAGTAATTTATGATTTTCGGTATCTAGAACGGAAATTCCATGATTATGCAATACTATTAATTCGTGTAATTGATTCTCCGTAGCATAATAACAATAATTACTATATAGCAGGTTATTATCCTTAGAATAACATTTAAAAGTTTCTTCTTGAGGAGAATATTTAAAAAGACCAGAACCGGAAGTAGAGAAAAATAATTCTGCTTTGTGATTTTCAAATATATGCAAGACTTTAAACCTGCCAATAGTGTTATCGGTATTGTCTTTATGATAGTAATATTTTATTTTTCCTGTAATTAAGTTGACTTTACTGACTCCGCCAGTACCACTCGCCAACCATAAATTGTCATTTTTATCAATATAAAACGTTTCGTAAGTGTGATTGGTAACTATACTTTGAATAGCCGGGATGTCGGATACCGGTTCGATTACTTCAGTTTTCAGGTTCATAGCCACCAAGCCTGATTGGGTGGAAAGAATCAATCTATCTTTATAAGGTTGGAGGTTGAGTACGAAATTATTGGGCAGGCTATTCTTTTTATTTAGTTCTTTTTTTATATTTCGGGAGTCATTTGTTTTTGTATTAAAGATGATTAACCCCTCTGTATAAGTGCCTATATACAGCTTTCCTGTCTCTTTCTGATACCAAATGCATTTCATGTTATTTTTTCCAGTCGGTGATGTTTTCGGTTTTAGGTTGCTATAACAGGTAAATTGCTTAGTTTGACGATCGAAATAATGCAATCCTCCTCCTTCTGTACATACCCACAGATTATGTTTCTCATCTTCTTCCATTCTACCAACAAAAGGGAAACTTAAAGCAGACGGGTCATCAGGGTTGGCACTGTAAAAATTGGCATGGTCACTAGTAGGATTAAAATAGTTTACACCCCCATAATAAGTGCCTATCCATATTCCTCCTTGTGTATCTTTATATAATGCAAAAACAGAAGAATGACTCAAGCTTTGTGAATCTTGGCTTTTATGTATAAAATGACTCCACGTATTTTGTATAGGATTGTATCTGTTTAGACCATAGAATGTACCAATCCATAGATTGCCTAGGTCATCTTCAATAACACAACGCACTCGGTTGTTAGACAGCGAATTAGGATTATCCGGATGATGAATAAAATTTTTCAACCCCTGTTTTTGGCATAGTTGATATAATCCTTTATCGCTAGTTCCTATCCATATATTTTTCTTGCTATCTTGGTAGATACATTTGATAATGGTGTTTGGTAATATTTTTTCATGTGCAGCAAGAGGAGTAGAGCGTGATATACGGATTATACCATTGTAAGTACCGACATAAATGTATTGGTCTGTAAAGCATAAAGGAGCATAAGCGCTTATGTCTTCCTTGAAGGCTGCGAAAGAATGAAATACCGAATCATTTTCCGTGCGGTATAAAAGTTTTTTAGCTGTGACTACCCATAAAGTATCTTTTTGATAATCAACATTAAACACCTTGTTAGATGCAAGGCGATGAAATGTTTGCTTCTTTATATCGAAATGAACAAGGTCATGTGAAGCCTGTATATACATATTTCCTTTTTTGTCACCACAAATTGCCATTATTTCATTTTGTGCCAACCCTTCATTGTTTTGAGAAGGGTGGAAGACCGTAAATGAATGTCCGTTATACCTATTGATACCTTCTAATGATCCAAACCACAAAGCGCCGGTCTCATCTTGATAGATAGAGATAATATTGATTTGTGACAAACCATCTTTTACATCTAGATGATTAAAATAGGCTTGGTTTGCTCTACCTTCGGTGAAAAGACACAATAATACAAAAAAGGTACTAATCAGAATGTTTTTCATAATTGAAATATTAATCATTCAAAAGTATAAAAAATATAAAATAGATTACTATAAATTGAATATAAAAATAGGAGATTATGTGGATTTAGGCTACAAGGGATTTCTTTATCCGTTTCAACTCATATTGAGCTCTCTGGTTAAAACTAAAGAGATAGCCAATTTATGTGCTTCCAAAGTAAGGAAGCAATTTAATCTGTGAAATAATTACAGCGGATTGTTGGCACCTGTCTTTTTTTAATGCATTTCCAAAAAAGTTTCTAAAAAAAAATGCTGAGACACTTCTTATTTGGAAGAGATGAACAAGCTCATCCTTTTCGAATACCCATTTCCTTTTTATATTTAAAGTTCTCAAGAGCCTCCAAAAACTTCATCGGCTTTTAGAAAAAGACTTTGTTCTTTTTAAAAAAGAACAAGATGTTTTGCGAAAAGAACAAGATGTTTTGCGAAAAGACCAAGGTCTTTTTTTCCAAAACACTTTTCTCTGAATTTTCTCGCCGATTTAATGCATTAATTGAGTTTTGAACGAAAGTTGATAAAATGTCCTTTCACATTTCACAAATACCGGAAACTCACTGTTCATAAGAGTTTCCGTGTGAAAGCAATAAATTCACCTCTTAAAAATCCTTTTCACCCAAAAAGCCGATGAATAAAGGGTTTCAGAGAGCGAAACGTGTGAAAGCAACTTTATATCAACTTTTTCTTGAAAGCATTTTTATTGCAGAAAAAGACATCAGGGGATTTGCAATAACTTATGAGTTTGCAAACTCAATCGCCACTTGGGATACTTCAGAATATAAGCAATTACTGCCTCGGTATTGGAACAGGAACAAGGCTGTATAAAATAATACCGAGCAGGCAAGTCCAAATAGACAGATACATCTTGTCCCACATAGACAACCTTCACCTCATCTATATGGTTCAATCTTACTTCCCCTCCTTCTTTTGGCGAACAAGTTACCCAGTCTACATTGTCTGGTAGCACACACGTACCGTTAGTTTCGACACAGACATATTTTCCTTCATTATGTAAAGCATCCACCAAACTTTCGTCAATCCATAAACCCGGTTCGCCTCCGGTAAGAACAACCATAGAAGCGGGGTACTTAACAACTTCCGATATTATTTCTTCATCGCTCATCATTATCCCGTCTTCATGTAACGTATCGCAAAAGGAACACTTCATATTACATCCCGAAAAGCGGACAAATATAGCAGGAATACCTGTATGATATCCTTCACCCTGCAAGCTATAGAAAATCTCATTAATCTTTTTCATATATCACAGTATTACCTTCCGATTCACGGACTTCAACTTTAAAACAAAAGGGTATTTGCTCACAAATCCAATGTGCAATATTTTCGGCTGTAGGATTAAAATGAAGTACCTCATTCAGATTTTGATGATCCAAACGCCCCATCACAGCCTCTTTGATATGGGTAAAGTCCACCACCATTCCATCTGCATTCAACACCTCCGAACGGCAATAAACTGTAATAATCCAATTGTGACCATGCAAATTCTCGCATTTACTTCTATACGAAAGATTCAGGCTGTGCGAAGCCGATACTTCCATTCGCTTAATTACTGTATACATCACTTTAGTTTATATTTAGAAAGAACTTACACCTAATGTCACCTCGGTGTGCAGATGCAAAGATACATTATAAAATCTAAGAATATAGAACAGTTATCCCTATTTTTTTCATTTTTTGGTCTATATTTGCATCCATGAAAATTTTCTATACCGTCACCGGAACGATATCACTGGTATTAGGCATTATTGGAATCTTTGTACCTCTTCTGCCTACCACCCCTTTTTTATTATTATCCGCCGCATTCTATTTTCGCGGTTCTCCACGTCTGTATCGTTGGCTAATCCAACAAAAACAACTGGGACCTTATATTAAAAACTTCCGCGAATACCGCGCTATCCCCCTACGTGCAAAAATCATTTCCTTATCATTGATATGGATAACACTCAGTTATTGCATTTTCCAAATAGCCCCCTACCTTTGGTTGAAAATAATATTACTCGCCATAGCTATTGGCACTACCTGGCATATCCTTTCATACAAAACGCTGAAAAAGTAAACCGACAGAAAGACATAAAAAAAGGAGTTGCAAAAGACTTAAAAAAAGTTTTTTTGGTCGGGATTGATAAATTCCTTTCAAAATATTTTCTTGTTTGCTTTCAATCCTATATATTTGTGTACAATTTTGGTATAAAATGACTGAAGAAGACAAAAAGCTATTAAGTACTTTTGAAGCAAGACTGAGACATTTTATGTATTTACACGACGAATTAACACGTGAAAATGCCCGGTTGAAGCAACTTCTCGCCGAAAAAGACGAAGAGATAAAACAAGTAGAAAATAGTCGTAAAGAATTGGAAGCAATGTATACCAATTTAAAAATGGCGAGGACAATCAGTATCCACGATAATGATATCAAAGATACAAAACAAAGATTGTCAAAGCTTGTGCGTGAAGTCGACAGATGCATCGCTTTATTAAAAGGCCAATAGGATTTTAAAACAATAAAACGATAGTATGATGGACGATGTGATGAAAATACATTTGCTGATTGACAACGAAAGATACCCTTTAACTATTCGTCGGGAAGATGAACTGTTATATAGGAACGCTGCCAAACAGATTGATAATAAACTAAACAAATACCGTAGCCGCTTTCCTGATTTCAGCCCTACAAGGCATTGGGCAATGGCTGCGTTGGAATTAGCTTTTGAAAACATTTCTATGAAAGACAAAAATAATACTGAACCTTATCAGGAGAAGTTAAAAGAGCTAACAAAAGAGATAGAGCAATATCTTAGTAAAAACGGATAGTTTAAAATTTTAAATTAAAGATATTCACGCACAACTTAACTGTCAAGAGAAGAGTTCTTGGCAGAATGGTTGTGCGTTTTTTATTTATATAAATTAATAACAATGGTAACAACAGTAATAATAGCAATTGTGTGTTTCGCTGTAGGTGGTGGGTTATCATACATGCTTTTCAGATATGGCCTGAAATCTAAGTATGATATCATCATTAAGGAAGCACAAACAGAAGCTGAAGTAATTAAGAAGAACAAGCTTCTCGAAGTTAAGGAGAAATTCTTAAATAAAAAGGCCGATTTGGAAAAAGAAGTTGCATTGCGCAACCAGAAAATCCAACAAGCCGAAAACAAGTTGAAACAGCGCGAACTGATGCTGAATCAAAAACAAGAAGAAGTACAACGTAAACGTACAGAAGCTGAAGCTATCAAAGAGAATCTGGAAGCACAGATTGTTATTGTAGACAAGAAAAAAGAGGAACTTGATAAACTACAGATGCAAGAACGCGAAAAGCTGGAAGCACTATCCGGTCTGTCTGCCGAAGAAGCCAAAGAACGTTTGGTGGACTCTTTGAAGGAGGAAGCCAAAACACAAGCTGCTTCTTACATCAATGATATCATGGACGATGCCAAGTTGACAGCCAACAAGGAAGCCAAACGAATCGTTATCCAGTCCATTCAGAGAGTTGCTACAGAAACAGCTATCGAAAACTCTGTCACCGTATTCCATATCGAATCCGATGAAATCAAAGGTCGCATCATCGGTCGTGAAGGACGTAACATCCGTGCCTTGGAAGCAGCAACAGGTGTTGAAATCGTAGTGGACGACACCCCGGAAGCTATCGTGCTTTCTGCATTCGACCCGGTTCGCCGCGAAATAGCCCGCCTGGCACTTCATCAGTTGGTGACAGACGGACGTATTCATCCGGCACGTATCGAAGAAGTGGTTGCCAAAGTGCGTAAACAAGTAGAAGACGAAATCATCGAAACCGGTAAACGCACCACTATCGACTTGGGTATTCATGGTTTACACCCTGAATTGATTCGCATCATCGGTAAGATGAAATATCGTTCTTCATACGGCCAAAACTTATTGCAACATGCCCGCGAAACAGCCAACCTCTGTGCTGTGATGGCTTCCGAATTGGGATTGAATCCGAAGAAGGCCAAACGTGCCGGACTCTTGCATGATATCGGTAAAGTGCCTGATGAAGAACCGGAATTGCCGCACGCACTGCTAGGTATGAAGATTGCAGAGAAGTACAAAGAAAAACCGGATATCTGCAATGCTATCGGTGCTCACCACGATGAAACGGAAATGACCAGCCTGTTGGCTCCTATCGTTCAGGTGTGCGACGCTATCTCAGGTGCACGTCCGGGAGCGCGCCGAGAAATAGTAGAAGCTTATATCAAACGATTGAATGACCTCGAACAGTTGGCCATGTCTTATCCGGGAGTAACAAAGACATACGCTATCCAAGCCGGTCGTGAACTACGTGTTATCGTAGGCGCCGACAAGATTGACGATAAGCAGACTGAAAGCCTGTCAGGAGAAATTGCGAAGAAGATTCAAGATGAAATGACTTATCCGGGACAGGTAAAAATAACAGTTATCCGCGAGACACGTGCGGTGAGCTTTGCCAAATAATATCAAATAAAACAGAATTTTATACAGAGGATGTTTCATCAAAATGGGACATCCTCTTTTCATTCCCTATCAAATGTCCGCATGAAGTTACAGTCTCTCTCAATATTTTCCCTGCTCCTCTTACTTACCGCCTGTTCTGTACGAGAAAATGACTTATGGCTGCAAAAAGCTGAACAATTCTATGCAGATAAACAAATAGACAGCACGCTCACTTACTTAAACAGAATCATACCTGAAAAGTTGGAAGGAGAAGACGTCTATACCTATTGGCGAATTCAGTTCAGCACCTCACCCCAACCGTTCATCCGGCATTCTGCAGAGAAGATAGAGCAACTGTCTCAACATTATGAAAAAACAAAAGACACAATAAACCTGAAAGAGATAAACCACATCAGGTACAGACTATTCCTATACAATCAAGCATACGATAAAGCCGATTCCATGCTTCAAATAATTGAAAAAAGAGCAAGGGGACAACAATGCCCCCAGGAGCTTGTACGCACCTATATATATAAAACACAATTCTTTAAACAAATAGGGAAAACAGATTCTGCTTTGGCTTACATCAACAAAAGAATGGGCATAGACACCACTCATCTGCACCGCAAGCATTATTATCGGGAAAAAGCTCAGACACTACTCCAACTAAAAGAATTCGGAGTCGCAAAAGAAATGCTGGATTCCGCCAAAGCCTGTGCCATGAAAGACGAAGACAGCGAATTCGTCTATAGCCTTGCTAAAGAATATACCGACTTATACACAGCACAAGGACAGTTCTCCGAAGCCCTGCGAGCCCTACGACAATCCCGTCGATATATGAAGCGAAACGACATTCCTTTGCACAACATGTACAAAGCTCATGTTTACGAGCTCATGCACCGGGAAGACTCCGCCTGTTATTACTATAATCTGGTATCCCAATCAAGCAATATATTTTTGGCAAGTGAAGCCGCACTACGCCTCTCTCACCTGTACGAGTACATCGGCTCTCCCGAAAAGGCATTCCGCAAACATGAAAATGCCATTGCTTTCCTTCATAACATCTATTCAGCCTATAACCATCAAGCCAGTGCCAGCCAGTATAACGAACTAAAGTTGGAAACAGAAATCAATGCACTGGAAATTGTACGCCAACGTCATATCAACCTCATATTGCTACTTACATTCATCCTCTCCATGATTGTCAGTGCCTTCCTGTTCTATCTCCAATACAAAAGAAAAGAAGAAATGAAAAGGCTGCTTCAACAAGAAAGCGACCGACTGAAGCAAGAAAACAAACTGCTAAAACAAGCAGAAGAATTAAGTGTTCTCAGAGAGAAGGCCGGCATGTTACGCGAAGAGCTGCTTCGTAAAATGGAAGTATTCAAAAAACTACCATCTTTAGACAATGACACAGAAGAAGACAAGAACAACAACCGGCAAATATCATTGACAGACAATGAATGGCGGGAAATAAGAATCATACTCGACAGTAACTATGACCATTTCACAACACGCCTGAAACAGGAATTTCCCGCCTTGAGTGTAGCGGACATTAACTTCTGTTGCCTGATAAAAATCAATGTCAGCCTACACGATATGTCGAACATTTACTGTATAAGCCGAAACTCTGTCAGCAAGAAGAAGCTACGAATGAAAGAAAAACTCGGTATCACCTCCGATGAAGGAATTTCATTGGACGAATACTTGCAAAAGTATTAATTGTCCATCACATAAAACAAATAAACAGCTAATACACAACAATATAATATTTTTCAGTTGTCCATCACGATTTTACAATCAAATCCCTTTCATACCTAACTTTGCGGTAAATTTTAAAACTACAAAGTATGAGAACACATTTCTTTTGGGTTTTGGCAACCTTGATTATAACAGCCTGCAACAACAAACAAAAAGAGAACGACAACACAGCATCGGACGATTCAAAGATATGGAACGAATTGCCCACTGTAGCAGCCGAAGTGAAAACAAACGGAACAACCCTCATGGTATGCGACTGGACAGCCGTTAAAGATTCCATCCACTTGCCACTCAGTTATTTCATTGAAGACTTGGATATTGTAAAGTTGGACAATAAGGACGAAGCACTGGTAAGAAACAGTAGCGTAACTGTATCGGATAACTACATTCTAATCCACTGTTCTCAAAACATACCTTTCAAATTATTCGACCGTAAAGGGAAGTTCTTGCGTAACATCGGCTCAGTGGGAAACGGTCCCGGAGAATACACTCAGGTAGGGCCTTTCCAACTGGATGAAAAGCATGACCGCATCTACCTCATGCCATGGAATGCAACCAAACTCATCACTTACAATCTGAACGGAGAATTGCAAAAAAACATTCCCCTGATAGATGAAGCAGAAAAATGGATGCTCCCCAAATCCGTCTTCTATGCAGATGGAGACAAAGGGCGGATTACTGTAGCCACGCTGCCTTGGAAAAACAATCCAAGAATGATTTGGGTACAAGACTTCGAAGGTAACCGACTTGCCGAGCTTTCTCCCATAACAGAAATGAAGCCCGATTACAGCAACGACATTTACCATAACAACAACACGGAAGCCTTTGATTTCTCCTTTCTGGACTTTCATATAGAAAAAGCAGATACCTTGTATCATTACGATTATGCACAGAACAAGCTACAGCCGACCTTTACCATCCATTTCTCTGGTGGAAAAATCCCAATTCACTGGCAATACGAATACCCGACTTGCTTTATTGGGACTGTCGTAGGAAAAATGAAGCAAACAGACAATCACGGTGGCAGCGAAACAAGAGAGCACCGAAATTTTATTGTAGACAAAAAAACACTGAAAGGAGGATTGTACAAAGTACACAATGACTTTTTGGGAGGAGGAGATGCTTTTTGGTTCGCAAGTTGCCAGAACGGGTATTACATTCGCAACGTAGACCCCGGTGTGTTGAAAGAGGAGCTGGAAACAGCACTCAAGACAACCAACCTGTTACCTGAAATTAGGGAGAAGGTAAACACACTGGCAAGTTCCATCCAAGAAAATGACAATAATTACCTGTTGATCGGCCGCATGAAGCAAATGAACGATAATCATTAGAACCAGGGCATTACAACAAGGCATAAATAAAAGAGAGTGTGACAAAACTAAAATGACCTATCCAATCATCAGCTGTAGGGACAGGGGTTGCCTGCCCAAAGACACAAAGTAAACTGTTTTCGGGCGAGTGCACCTCGCCCCTACGAACTAAACGACAGCATTATCCATGTTTTGACACACTCCCTTTTATTTATATCATCAGAAAGAATATCCAAGAGTTGCCCAAAATGTATTTCGGAACGGACAGTCATCCGATGCAAACAACCATGCAAAATCCAAATGTCCACCGTAACGGTTCATTCCTGCACCCACAGTGGCAAAGCTATGGTCGCCTTTTTCCTTGTCTCCATAATGGTAACCGCCTCTAAACATAAAATGCTCTGCCAACGTATATTCTGCTCCGACACTCACATTCACAGCCTGCACATCCGAAGGAGCCAAACGATACCCCAAATCGGCCGTCATCATCAGACGGTGCATCTGTGAAAACGGCAAGTCTACCGAACCGCCTACTTTGGCCATCATCGGCAGAGACTCGCTGGATTTGGGATATTTAATCTTTGGCCCCAGATTGCTCACCTGCAATCCGGCAGACCAACTCGCCCCTTCCATCCTGGCAATCGCCTTTGTATAAAAAGCGCCTAAGTCAAAAGCAACTGTACTTGCTCCCCGGTCATTACCCACCTTTCCCATATCCGAATAAATATAACGGAAAGTAGCCGACACAGAAAGATTCTTGATTAACTCACGAGCATAACCCACCTCGGCAGCCAATTCCTTCGGACGTATACTCTCTCCTCCGGTCTCAAGCACACCCAATTTCGGATAATTATAATAACGAAATCCTGCCAGAATCACATTCTTTTCGTCTATCTTATAAAAACCTCCCAATGTATGCAACGAATAACCTGACTGATAATCGCGCATCCACGGAGCATACGTGTAAGAAGCACCTCCCCGGCAGTTTTTATCCGCTGCAATGGTCGCGCCATTCAAAAAGATGGCATTCTCATTTCCTGTGAGTGAAACACCTGCACCGGCCAATGCAGCGGTGCGAGCATCGGGCATGATAGTCAGGAAATTGGCAGCACCCGTATTGATAGCAGTTACCTCATCCTGCCCATAAACTGTGGCAACCGACATGCCAAGAGCTATTACACAAAATATCGTTTTCTTCATATTCTACTGTTTATTCTTCTACCGGATTAATATTTAATAAAGTTCTGTTTCATCGTGCAGCCGTTGCATTGATATTCCATCGTGTAATATCCGGCAGCCAACTTACTTACATCTATTGTTGTGATAGACATAGCCATTACTCCTCTTTTTGAGTCGAATACCTTTCCACCCGTACTATTATAAATAATGATACGTGCATTACCGGCCAACTGATAGTTTACCCAAAAAAGCAAGTTTCCATCACTCACTTTATTGTTTTTCAATGTCAGCGTCGGCATCTCATCCGTTACTTCAATTCCCAATGCCGCAGTAGCGTCTACACAACCATAGCCGAGTTGTCCGGCATATTTCGGATTATAATTATCCACATCATAAGCACTCTTGAAGAGTATTTCTTTTAACCTGTCAGGAGTAAATCCCCGTTCGTTCAATCCATATTTCTGAATAACTAACGCAGCCACCCCCGACACCATCGGACAAGCCATAGAAGTTCCACTCATATCCCCGTAAGAAGAATTATGAATAGTACTATATACCATTCCATTACCATTCAAGTTACCTCCGGGAGCCGAAATATCAATGTATGAACCATAGTTGGAATAAGAAGCCTTTGTATAGTCCGGAGCAATGGCAGCCACCGACACCACCGCATCATAGTCTGCCGGAGAAGCCGTACCGGGATTAGACACATTATCATTACCTGCAGCAAAGATTACAATACCGCCTTTCATCGGACTATCAGGCAATTGATTGCCATCATTGTCGCATCCGGCATACTTGATAAAATAGTCAATTGCCGCTTTATCCGCAGGATCAATATACGAAACACTGGTAGTGGTCGTATTATAACCCCAGCTGTTCTGACTGATAACCGCTCCATTATCGGCACCATACTTAATAGCCGCAGCTGTATTATTTGAACTTGTAGCCCCCAGCACTTGGGTAGACATCAGTTTTACGCCACTTCCCGCCGTACCGTTTCCTCCTGCTATTCCGGCAATTCCCTTACCGTTATTTCCACTCGCCGCTATGATTCCCGCCACATGCGTAGCATGTTTCATGGGAGTCAGTTTACCGGAATCATACATAAAATTATAACCGTTTATATCGTCTATATAACCATTCCCGTCATCATCAATACCGTTTCCGGGTATCTCTCCTTCGTTCACCCATATATTATCTACCAAATCGGGATGGTCTACCTGAACACCTCCGTCCATCACGGCAACGATGATACGGGGGTCTCCTGTGCATTTTTTCCAGGCATCAGCCACCCGGATATCGGCTCCTAATTGTTGCCACGACTCCGTACCCGGATTTTCCAGATACCACTGCTTGGCAATAAAAGTATCATTAAAGTCGACGGCACGCCAAACCGGTTCGTCCGCCCCCAAAGATCTCACCTTCACGACAGGCGCGGCTATTTCTATCCCTTCCAGCACTGAAACTTCACCGGTCGCACGCGCCACAGAAACATCCTCCGAATACCAAACATCATACCACAAATGCAGTCCCTCACGGCGTGTACGTTCTTCATATTTCCCGGCATGAGGAAAAGTACGTTCCATGCGGGTTATTTTCAATGCAGAAGCAGAACGGCCTATCATTTTAATTCGTGCAGATATGCCGCCTTCGATACTCTTCTCGCTTAAATTTCCGGCAGGTTCTTCTTTCAGTTTAATGCGCATACGTCCCTGTACAACATCATTTTCAGACAGTCCCAACTCAGCAAGATTAATAACCGGCCCATCGGTCGGCAGACTGATTTCTTCCTCCTGATGACAAGAATAAAGAAGAGAGACAGATAGCAAGAATGGAATTATTCTTTTCATTGTATATTTTTTATGTATAATAATCTACGATAAGACTTATAGTTGAAAATTGCAAATATATGCTTTTTTTCTTCACTCTTACGATTTTACCTATCAAAATAATTACGCTCATCCTATGAAACGAATTAGGAAGTCCGGCCGATATCAGCATAAACCCCAAAATATAATCAATAATTCAGGAAGAAAACAAAATGCATAATATAAAATTAGCGTTATGACTGCCTCAACCATAACGCTACCTGAATATATTCATCAAAAGTTTTTCCGCTAAATTCACTTCTCCAGCAAGTGCTTTTCCTCAAATATCTTTTTCGCACAAGCATACCCTTCGTCATACAAATCGGTCAGCTTTTTTATATCCGTTTCAATCCGGTCGACTTCCATGGGTCTGTGAGGACGTATCACTATAATCCGGCCTTCATCTTCCAACTTCTCAACCAGTTCCAATTGTTCATTATAAACGCGGCAACGTTTACTGAGCACCACTCTCAAGCGAGGATATTTTTTATAAATGAAATGAGGTATCTTAATATCCCTTCCCTTTTTACGATAACCACGATTACGGGTAAGCACCACCACATTCTTTTCATATCCCTGCTCAAAAGCCCGCATCACAGGAATAGAATCAATAATTCCGCCATCGAGCATAGGTATGCCATCCACATATGCAACAGGACACACATAAGGCAAGCTGCTGGATGCCTTAGCTATGTCTATAATACGTTTCCGGTCATACTTCTCCTCCAGATAACAGGCGCGCCCGGTATGACAATTGGTGGTCACCATTTCGAAACGTGCCGGATTCTTTGCATACGTTTCATAATCGTATGGCAGGATTTCTTTAGGGAAATGCTCGTAAAGCAATTCTTGGTCAAGGATGCTATGTTTGCTCCACAGATGCTTGATACCGATATAATGATACTTATCCAACAAATCGATATTGCTGAATTTTGCACGCCCTCGCTGACGGGACATATACGAAAGCCCGTTGCACGCACCCGCCGATACTCCTACTCCGTAAGAAAACCAGATTTCGTTATCCATCAAATAATCCAGCACGCCACAGGTAAATACCCCACGCATGCCTCCTCCTTCCAATACCAATCCTGTTTTATCGTCTATTTTCATAATCAAAGTCAAGGAACAAACAGCCTCCCATTAAAGTTCGGCACAAAGTTATCTTTTTCGATGAATATTCAAACATCTTTTCTCCAAAAATTATTTTGCTATAAAAAAAGGTCTCAACTCATTTTTATCCTTGTCGATGGGATAGAGTGCCTTTTCCATCTCTAATCTTTTCACCATCAGCCCAAACAATTCTTTGGCTTTCTTCTGCTCTGCTTTTGCCACATCATTCTTCTCATAGGGATCTTCTGACAGATTAAACAGCTTATAATAAGGAGCATCGGGATGTTCCGGGTTATAATAATAAATCAGCTTCCAATCGCCTTTGCGGTATGAAGTAAAATAACTGCCACGATGTTCGTGAGGGAAATGCATCAGGAAGTCATCCCGATGTGCTTTATCCTTCTTGCCTGCTATCATTCTTTCAAGAGTAGAACCGTCCAATATATGATTTTCCGGTACTTTTACTCCGGCAACAGACAATACGGTGGGATAGATATCCATCACTGTCCCCATCTGTGTCTGTATGGCATTTTGTGCAACGGGAAAAGCTTTCTGAAACTTATTTTCCGCATCAGGATGCGCCCAGGCAACAATGAAAGGCACTCTCACTCCGCCTTCATATTCCGAACCTTTTTTACCTTTAAAAGGTGCTGACGAGCCATAATCCGCAGCTCCCCCCAAAGGGGCATCACCTCCATTATCCCCCAAAAAGATAATCAATGTATTCTCAGCAATACCTAATTCTTCCAATTTATCCATCAAATCTCCCAATGATTTATCCATACCTTCGATTAAAGTGGCAAAGGCACATGCTTGTTGATTCTTCTTCGGGTCTGTGTAATGTCCTATAAACCGTTTGTCTGTCTCGAAAGGAGAATGAACGGCATAATGAGCCATGTTTAAGTAAAAAGGTCGTTTTTCGGCAACAGCTTTCTCTATTTCTTTATCCGCCTCCGATGTCAGTGCATCGCTCAAAAAAGTGTTGGTATGAAAATACTGCTCCAAACCGGGAACAGCGCGAGACTTTGCTCCTTTTATCGCCCCATAACCATTTTCTCCATAATAACTGCCCGGACTGCCGATAGCAGAACCGGCTATATTAATGTCAAAGCCTAAATTCTTAGGATCAGCCCCTTCGCTGCCTATACAGCCAAAATGCGCTTTACCGACATGAATGGTCTTATAGCCCGCCTGTTCCAATACATAAGGATAAATGAGATTATTACGAGTCAGTCCTTTCCAATTCCAATCCAATGGTCCATAAGGAGTACGGTTGTTATTCTCCGGCTGAATCCAATTTGTAGTGCGATGCCGGGCTGCATTCTGCCCTGTCATTATAGAAGCTCTTGAAGGGGAGCTCACGCTCTGAGCATAAAAAGTAGAAAAACGAATACCCTGTTTGGCAAGGCGTTCCATATTAGGAGTGCGATACCATTCATTCAACGGTTGTTTTACCGCATTTCCATGATAGTCTGTTACAAAAGGAACAGAAGTATCCATCAACCCCATATCATCCACAATAAATACTACAATATTGGGACGGTCTTGTGCATTCATCACCGAAAAGCAAGCACTGCAAAAGACCCCCATCAGGCTTCGGCTTATCATTCCATTCATTTGGTTAGTTATTAAGAAGTTAAAAGAAACAGTTCTAATAAAAATCTCATTGAAAACATGCGGCAAGTTATTAAGAAATTCCCGTTTATACAAGAAAGAATAAAAAAATATACAGGGATAAATAAGGTCAAAGTCACTCCGCAGTGATTATTTTTTAAACTTCTGCGCATGAATTTAAAATTATAATTGTTACATTTGCAAACAGTTCATTAATATTCAATTAAAATCAAGTTAACCATGTTTGATTCTGCTATTTATAAAAACCGTCGGCAAGCACTGAGAAATAAAGTGCAAAACGGCCTTATCCTTATACTAGGCAATAACGAAGCTCCGGCAAACTACCCGGATAATACATATAAATTTCGTCAAGACAGTTCTTTCCTCTATTTCTTCGGTCATTCTCATCCGGGATATGCAGGAGTGATGGACGTTGAAGCAGGAGAAGACTATTTCTTTGGCAATGATGTCGATATGGACGATATTATCTGGATGGGACCTCAACCAAGCGTCAAGGACTTGGCCGCACAGGTAGGTGTTCAGCAGAGTTTTCCTTTTGCACAACTGAAAGAAATAGTGGGAAAAGCCATTGCACAAGGCAGAAAAGTTCACTTTCTTCCTCCCTATCGTTATGATAACATGATGCTGTTGGAAGAGCTGACCGGTATCCGTGCTTCTATCGTTAAAAAATATGCTTCACTGGAACTGATCAAAGCCGTCGTTGCTTTACGTTCTGTAAAAGAAGCCTGTGAAATAGAAGAAATTGACTTGGCTTGCAATATCGGCTATGAAATGCATACCGCTGCCATGCGTTTATGCAAACCGGGAGTAAAAGAACAATATATTGCCGGAGTATTGGACGGCATCGCTTCTTCTTATGGAAGCATGACTTCGTTTGCCACTATCCTGACTCAGCATGGTGAAACATTGCATAACCACGACCACAGCCACATTTTGGAAGTAGGACGCATGATGCTGACCGACGCAGGTGCAGAACGACTGAGCAATTATTGTTCCGACCATACCCGTACCGTTCCTGTCGGTGGAAAATTCCAAGGACGTCAAAAAGACGTATATAATATAGTATTGGCCTGCCACGACAAGGCATTGGAAATTGCCCGACCGGGCATCACTTACATGTCGGTACATCAAGAAGTATGTAAAGTATTGGCACAAGGACTGAAAGACCTGGGACTGATGAAAGGCAATATAGACGAAGCCGTTGCAGCCGGTGCACATGCCTTATTCCTCCCTCACGGATTGGGCCACATGATGGGACTGGATGTACATGATATGGAAGATCTGGGACAGATTTATGTCGGTTATGACGATGAAGTACGCCCTTCGTCACAATTCGGACTTGCTTCTTTGCGCATGGGACGCCGTCTGCAAGAAGGTTTTGTTATCACAGACGAACCGGGCTGTTACTTTATTCCCGCTCTCATTGACAAGTGGAGAGCCGAAAAGATGCATACCGACTTCCTGAATTACGATGCGATTGATAAATTTAAAGACTTTGGCGGCATACGTCTGGAAGATGATATTCTGATTACCCCCGAAGGCTCTCGTTTTACCGGAGAAAAACGCATCCCCATCACCATCGAAGAGGTAGAAGCAATTATGAATGAATAATAATTTAATATCAAACAAAACTATTATCACTGAATGAAAAGATTTACATTACTCGCCGCAGCCGGACTCTTCAGCATGAGTCTGTCGGCTCAAGAAGCAAAAGAAGAACCTAAAGAAGAAGGATTTGTATTTACTACCGTAAAGGAACTTCCTATTACTTCTATTAAGAACCAAAACCGTGCAGGAACTTGCTGGTGCTACTCAAGTATGGCCTTTTTGGAATCAGAATTACTCCGTATGGGAAAAGGAGAATACGACTTGTCCGAAATGTACATCGTACATCAAACTTATCTTGACCGTGCCGATGCAGCAGTGCGCACTCATGGAGATGTATCTTTCTCACAAGGAGGTTCTTTCTATGATGTAATATATGGTATGAAAAAATTCGGTTTGGTGCCGGAAGAAGAAATGCGCCCGGGTGTGATGTATGGAGATACATTAAGTAACCATACAGAACTGACTGCCGTATCTGATGCAGTTGTTGCTGCCATCGCAAAAGGAAAACACCGTTCGCTCCAAACAGACGAAAACCGTAAACCGCTGTGGAAGAAAGCTATTGCTGCCATCCATGACATTTATTTGGGTGAATGTCCCGAAAAATTCACTTACAAAGGGAAAGAATATACTCCGCAGTCATTCTTCGAATCAACCGGACTGAATCCGGACGATTATATTTCATTGACTTCTTACACCCATCATCCGTTCTATGAACCGTTTGTTCTTGAAATTCAGGACAACTGGCGTTGGGGACAATCTTACAACCTACCAATTGACGAACTGATGGAAGTATTTGACAATGCCATCAATACCGGCTATACTATTGCATGGGGGTCTGACGTCAGCGAACAAGGATTTACCCGCGATGGTATCGCAGTGATGCCCGATGCTGAAAAAGTACAGGAATTAAGTGGTTCCGACATGGCACATTGGCTGAAAATGAAGCCGGAAGAAAAGAAACTGAACAGCAAACCGCAACCTCAGAAATGGTGCACTCAGGAAGAACGCCAGGAAGCATATGACAACTGGGAAACTACCGATGACCACGGAATGCAGATTTATGGTATCGCCAAAGACCAGGATGGAAACGAATACTATATGGTAAAGAACTCTTGGGGTGAAGCCGGAAAGTACAAAGGACTGTGGTATGCTTCCAAAGCTTTCGTGCGCTATAAAACAATGAACATCATTGTGCACAAGGATGCACTGCCTAAGGATATTGCCAAGAAACTGGGTATTAAATAAATAAAAGAAGGAGATGCAGTTTGATGCATCTCCTTTTTCAATTCTTACCAAATCCTACAGATATCTTCCACAATCTGCGGAACCGTCAACCGGTTCTTCTTCAACTGCTCCTCCACATCGTAACGGTCGATAAACTCTTTCTTCACACCATAGTTCAGTACCTTCATATCCGACGGACCGTAATAACGGGCAATCTTCTCGCCAAAGCCACCGTCCAGCACTCCGTCCTCAAGAGTAATGACCAGTGTATGGTCGCGCTTCAGGTCATCGAGCAAAGCCTCGTCCACACCCGTGATGTAGCGAGGATTGACAAGCGTGGCATCCACTCCTTTCTCTTCCTTCAACCGGGCAGCCACGGCTTCGCCCAACTGATAGAAAGAGCCCAGTCCCAATATGGCGACCTTCTCTCCACGATGGGACACCTCATAACGGTTCAGCGTCTTGCCGTAATCCTTCTCCGGTTCTACATTCCTGCGGACAACCCCATTGGCCGGCACGCGAATGGCAACCGGATGTTCCGTTTGACGGATGCCCCACTCCAGCATTGCCATATACTCCTCACGACAAGTAGGTGCCAGATAAACCATATTCGGAATATTACCGATGACCGGAATATCAAAAAGACAAAGATGGGTAACATCATTCATACTCGATAAGCTTCCCCAGAAGACAAGAATCAGTGCAGGATTATTGTTGATGCAAAGATCCTGGGACAACTGGTCGTAGGCGCGCTGGATAAAGGTGCTGTAGACCCCGAATACCGGTTTCCCGCCACCGGCGGCAATG
>ERZ780021.62-NODE-62-length-37147-cov-6.137766_pt1 | contig 37147 bp, 26 predicted proteins | sample MGYA00511864_ERZ780021 | MGnify/ENA primary metagenome ERZ780021 (study PRJEB29588, sample SAMEA2156186) | human gut metagenome | biome: human gut; feature: human-associated habitat; material: faeces | place: Denmark | collected 2008/2010 ...
GATAACGCCATTCTGGCTGTAACGGGACATATTACTTTTGAAGAAACGGTGGCATTGGCAGAGAAATGGTTCAGTCCGATTCCCCGTCGACACGTTCCCCGCCGTTCACTCCCCATGGAGCCGATGCAGACAGAGGAACGCCGCCTGACGGTAGAACGGAATGTTCCAGTGGATGCCCTGTATATGGCTTTCCACATGTGTTCACGCAATCATCCCGACTATTATGCATTTGATATGCTGAGCGATTTGCTGAGCAGCGGACGTTCTTCACGTTTCGTGCAACATTTGGTACAGGATAAGCAAATATTTAATTCCATTGACGCATATATATCCGGAAGCATCGACAACGGTCTTTTCCATATCGTAGGAAAACCTGCACCGGAAAAGACGCTGGAAGAAGCAGAAAAAGCTATATGGGAAGAACTTGCCTTACTGACTGAAGGCAGTATAGACGAGAACGAACTGGAAAAAGTGAAGAACCGCTATGAAAGCGAACAGATATTCAACAACCTCAATTACCTGAATGTGGCCACTAATCTGGCTTATTTCGAGTTAATCGGAAAAGCTGAAGACATAAATACGGAAGTGAAAAAATACCGTTCTGTCACGCAAGAACAGATTAAGAGAGCAGCGAAACAAACATTTTTGCCTGAAAATTGTTCCGTATTATATTATAAAGCTGCCGCCAAAGGTGCAAGCCACACTCCGTAAGAGAACGGAAAAATATATATAACCTATGAACCGTACATACATTCAACATTACAAATCTCTATTTACACTCGGAATTCCCATTGTCATCGGCCAAGTGGGTGTTATTATCCTTGGGTTTGCCGATACGCTAATGATCGGACATCATAGTACCAACGAATTGGCTGCCGCCAGCTTCGTAAACAATATGTTCACGCTGGCCATCATTTTTGCAACCGGCTTTTCGTATGGCCTGACCCCTATTGTCGGCAGTCTGTTCGGACGCGGGGAGACATCGGTAGTGGGGAGAATGCTCAAAAATAGTATTTTTGCCAATGTCCTGCTGGCGGTACTGCTTACCTTTATCATGTGGGTGCTCTATCTGAATATCCATCGCCTCGGGCAACCCGAAGAATTGCTTCCACTGATGAGACCTTATTTTATCGTACTGCTCATATCACTATTGTTTGTCCTTCTGTTTAATGCTTTCAAGCAATTTGCCGATGGTATCACCGATACCCGCGTATCGATGTGGCTGTTGCTGGGCGGTAATGTCATGAATATCATAGGCAACTATATTCTGATCTACGGAAAATTCGGCATACCTGAAATGGGACTGCTCGGTGCCGGTATCTCTACTCTCGCCTCCCGAATTATGATGGTAATAGTATTTGCTCTCATCTTTTTCTGTACTAAACGATATCATATATATAAAGAAGGCTTTGTACACAGCAAAATAAACCGTGCCGATTTTATTTATCTGAACAAACTTGGTTGGCCTATCGCATTGCAGATGGGCATGGAAACTGCATCATTCAGCTTAAGTGCCATTATGGTGGGCTGGATAGGGACTACAGCACTTGCCGCTCATCAAATTATGCTTGCCATTTCACAGGTATGCTTTATGATGTATTATGGCATGGGGGCAGCTGTGGCTGTACGTGTCAGCAATTTCAACGGACAGAATGATAGAGTTAATGTACGCCGCACTGCATATTCGGGCTTCCACATCATGTTGGGTATTGCCCTTATAGGAGCGCTTCCCATCTTCTTATTAAGACATCAATTGGGAGGCTGGTTCAGTGACAGTCAGGCAGTGAGTGTGACGGTGGCACAATTAATCATCCCGTTCATTGTCTACCAATTCGGTGACGGACTCCAAATCAACTTTGCCAATGCACTGCGAGGCATTGCAGATGTCAAACCGATGATGTATATTGCTTTTATCGCTTATTTCCTTATCTCCTTACCTGCCGGATATTTCTTCGGATTCGTAATGGACTGGGGAATCGTAGGTATCTGGATGGCCTTCCCATTCGGTCTCACTACTGCCGGTATCATGTATTATCTACGTTTCCGGTCGCGAACGCTTGAAAAACATTAACCATCATTTTGAAGTTTTCGTTTATGCCACGTTTATCAACACAACTGAAAGTAGCTTCCGGCTACATCTTGCTCACGCTTCTGTTATTTGCTTCCATTCAGTATATCAACCATGAAATGAAAGCATTGACCGAAACGGATGACAACGAAACCATATTGAATTTACGCCGACGGGTAACCAATGAAATTGTCGGTCAGCTGTATCAGGCTGAAATCATCGGACAATCCTTAAGTGCCGGTCAATTGGGACAATACTTCCGTTACAAGGCATCCATGCAAAAGGCGAACGCTGCAGTTGATTCATTGCGAAGCTTGTTGACAGATAGTATCCAGACCCTCCGCTTAGACACTGTCGAGATGTTTCTGACAGAAAAGGAACGCAATATGCGCAATCTTCTCCGCGCCATCCAGGAAGGAGGTACCGACAAAATTTATCAGCAACATATCGAAAAACTAATAGCTGAACAAGATTCATTACTCAACCTTCCCCATGTACGCCGAAAAGTAGTGACACATACCAATTCTTACATTATCCATAAGAAGCCGAAAGGATTTTTCAGAAGACTGGGAGAAGTCTTTTCTCCCGGAAAGGGCGACTCCACCCAAGTCAATAATGTGATTCAGGAAGAATTTACAGATACATTGACGGAATCATACAGTCCGACCGATACTGTTGTCACACTGCTGAAAAACGTACAGAGTCGTGTAACCGACACTCAACAGCAGCAGTTGAAGATGCTCAACCAACGGACACAGTCCCTGCGTCTCAGCGGCTTAAAACTAAGTCAGAAAGTGAACCAACTGTTAAGCACCATCGAAGATGAAGGGCTAAGAATGGCACAACAAAAACAGATACAGGAAGAAGAAATCCGACAAAGTTCGGCACGCACCGTAGAGGCCATAGCCATCGTAGCTGTGCTACTGGCAAGTATCTTTCTGATTTTTATCTGGCGGGACATCACACGCAGTAACCACTATCGCCGAGAATTGGAGAAAGCCAAACGCCGCGCCGAAGACTTACTGGTAGCACGCGAAAAGTTAATGTTGACCATTACACACGACATAAAAGCACCGGTAGGTTCTATTATTGGTTATACCGACCTGTTAGAGCGAATCACCACAGAAGAGCGACAACGCTTTTATCTCAACAATATGCAAAGCTCTGCCAAGCATTTGCTGAGTCTGGTGAATTCTTTATTGGATTATCATCGTCTGGATGCCCATAAAATGGATGTAAACAAGGTAACATTCAACCCTCATCAATTATTTGACACCATTTATATAAGCTTCAAACCAATGGCAAATGCCAAACATTTGCTATTGGAGTACGACTGTGGAGAACCCTTAAACCGCTTATATATAGGCGATCCGTTCCGCACCAGACAGATAGTAGAGAACTTGCTTTCCAATGCATTAAAATTTACACAAGAAGGAAGTATCACGCTCCGTGCAGCATTGGAAAACGGACAACTGCACTTCAGCATCAGTGATACCGGTTGTGGAATCAGTGAAGAAGAACAAAAACGAATATTCCAAGAGTTTACCCGCCTGCGTAATGCACAAGGACAAGAAGGTTTCGGACTGGGACTGGCCATTACAAAAAAACTTATTTTATTGCTCGAAGGAGATATCAGGATAGAAAGTGAAGCGGGAAAAGGCAGTACGTTTCATGTATACCTTCCTCTTCCTCAAGCTCCCAATACCGATAAAAAGAATAAAAGAGAGGAAGGTATAAAGAACTTTATCCTCATTGACGATGACCGCATTCAACTGCAATTGACTGCCGCCATGCTTAAACGTCCCACCATCCATGTCACCTGTTGTGAACAGCCTGAAGAACTTTTCCGTCAGTTGGAAGAGAATAAATTTGATGCACTTCTGACCGACATACAAATGCCCGCCATGAACGGCTTCGACCTATTGGATGCCATCCGTGCACTTCCGGCTGTCCGGGCAAAAACAATTCCCGTTATTGCCATTACCGCACGTAGCGACATGGACGCTGAATATTTCCGTTCCAAGGGTTTTGCCGGATGTCTCCACAAACCCTTTAACACACATGAAATTTTCGAGGTTCTTTCGCAAGCCATCCGGCAAGACTTGACAGATTTGGAAGAGACCGGCACTGAAATCCTACAGGCGCCAACCAATGACAGTTCACATACAGACTCGTCTTCATTGGACTTCTCGGCTCTTACCGCTTTCTCGGAAGATGACCCCAACGCAGCGAAAGAAATCATCCGCACATTTGTGTCGGAAACAAAAAAGAACCGGAGCTGCATGGCCACCGCCCTTGAAAATGAGGAAATAGAAGGAATAACCGCCATGGCACATAAACTTTTGCCTTTATTTACCATGCTGGGAGCCAACACTTCTATCGCACCTCTCACCTGGCTGGAACAAAAACGGGGAACAACCGAAATGACCTCCGAAATACGCGAAAAAGCTTTATTTATCCTTGATGAAATAGACAGAGTAATCCGCCAAGCTGAAGAACAGATTTAGACCTTTATAAGTTAAAAGGTATTAGAAAATCCTCCGGCATTTCGAAGCATAGTAAAAAAAGGTATATTTTTGTATCATTAAAAACATAAAAATGCCATACTCTATTTTAATAGTAGAAGACGATTTAACTTTCGCCACCATGTTAAAGACATGGCTAGGAAAGAAAGGGTTTCTGGTAGACACTGCCGGCAATAGTGCACGTGCCCGAAAACAACTGGATGCCCAACCATACAACCTTGTGCTTTCAGATCTGCGTCTGCCGGATCAAGACGGTATTTCTTTACTTGCATGGATGAAAGAGCATGGACACCAAATTCCCCTTATTATCATGACCGGCTATGCAGATATCCAAAGTGCTGTACAAGCCATGAAAAATGGTGCCAATGACTATATCTCCAAACCAGTACAACCAGATGTACTGCTAAAGAAAATAAATGAAGCGCTACAAAACGAAACTGTTATTGCAGCTCCTTCCGGCTCTGCTCCTTCCGGCTCTGCTCCTTCCATATCAATTGCTCCATCATCCAACTTTTTGGAAGGTGAAAGTGAAGCAGCACGCCAATTATATAATTATGTAGGCTTAGTTGCCCCTACCCCCATGTCAGTTCTTATCAATGGAGCCAGCGGAACAGGCAAAGAATACGTTGCCCACCGCATCCATCAATTAAGCAAACGTGCCGACAAGCCATTCATTGCAATAGATTGCGGCTCTATCCCCAAAGAACTTGCAGCTTCCGAATTCTTCGGCCATGTAAAAGGCTCCTTTACCGGAGCACTTAACGACAAAACCGGTGCTTTCGTCGAAGCCAATGGCGGCACACTGTTTCTCGATGAAATAGGGAATCTAAGCTACGAAGTACAAATCCAACTTCTGCGCGCCCTGCAAGAACGGCGTATCCGTCCTGTAGGTTCCAATAAAGAAATAGAAGTAAATGTCCGACTTATCAGTGCAACTAACGAGAATCTTCAAAAGGCTATTGAAAAAGGTAATTTCCGTGAAGATCTCTTCCACCGAATCAATGAATTTACCTTGCGTATGCCTTCTCTGAAAGAACGCCAGGAAGACATCTTGCTTTTTGCCAACTTCTTTTTAGATCAGGCCAATCACGAACTCGACCGACATCTGATAGGTTTTGACGCGGCTGCCAGCAATGCACTGCAAACCTACTCGTGGCCCGGCAACCTTCGCCAACTGAAAAATATTGTAAAGCGTGCCACGCTGCTCGCACAAGGCAGCTATATTACTTTAACAGAATTGGGATATGAACTGGTTGAGTCATCCAGTGCTTCTCCAACAAGCACAAGCCTCAGTCTGCACGACGAGGCAACAGAAAAGAAGCGCATCCTGGAAGCCCTTCAACAAACCGGAAACAACAAAAGCAAAGCAGCCCTCTTATTGGGCATTGACCGCAAAACACTGTATAACAAACTGAAGCTATACAATATCCAATAAAAAAGAGGAGTGGGGAATAATTCCCCACTCCTTTCCACATATTCCCCATTTTTTTCACATTCCCCCACACTGAGCCAAACTCGCATTTATACTGTAAATCAACAAGTTATAAAACAAATTATACTTTGGCATGCCAATTGCTCTTTAAATATCAGAGAGAACAAACGAGATAAACTATTAACCTGTAAAAACTTACAATTATGAAAAAATTATTTGTAGCAGTAGCATTAGTAATGGGAATTGGAACAAGTGTATTTGCTTACAACATGAATCCGGCAAGTATCGAAACCGTTACAACAGTGAATGATTTCACTCCAATCGAAGTAAAAGATCTTCCGGCAGCTGTCCAAGAAGCCATTACCAAAAACTATGCAGACTTAACTATCAAAGAAGCTTCAGTTGAAGCAAAAGAAGATGGTACAAAGACTTATAAAGTTGTTTTAACCGACAAAGAGGGTACTGAGAGCACTGTACTTTTCAGCGAAAGCGGAGAAGTGTTGAAGTAAATGAAAGATGCCTAAAATGAAAAAAGGGAATGCTGTGAAGCATTCCCTTTTCTATTTCTTTAGTCCATATCAAAACCGTTCCACAAATTACCTGCGGGCACCGGTGCCGTTAATTCAATCAGTTCTTTCGAAACAGGATGCATAAACTTCACCATCCGTGCATGAAGACAAATGCTACCATCCGGATTGGAACGCTGAGCACCATATTTCAAATCGCCTTTGATAGGACATCCCATTTTTGCCAGCTGACAACGTATCTGGTGATGACGTCCTGTCTTTAAATCCACCTCCAGCAGATAATAATTCTGTGAATGACCTATAAGCTTATAATGAAGTATCGCTTTCTTCGAGTTCTTTACTTCTTTATCATATGCATAAGACTTATTCTGTTTCTCATTGCGGACCAAATAATGAACCAATTCACCTTCCGTTTCTTTCGGACACTCTTTCACTATCGCCCAATAGGTTTTCTTTACGTCTCCATTACGAAACATTTCGTTCAGTCGTGCCAACGCTTTACCGGTTTTGGCAAAAACCACTAAACCACTGACGGGACGATCCAAACGATGAGTAACACCTATAAAGACATTTCCCGGCTTATTATACTTCTCCTTCAGATACGACTTTACCGTTTCCGACAAAGGAGTATCACCGGTTTTATCCCCCTGAACAATCTCAGAAGAAGTCTTATTGACTACGATTATATGATTATCTTCGTAAACGACTGTCATGCAAAGATTACATATTCATACCACCATCTACCTGAATCACTTGTCCGGATACGTAAGATGACATATCAGAAGCAAGGAATGTAGCCACATCAGCCACATCTTCAGGAGTACCGCCACGACGCAAAGGAATCTTCTTAGCCCATTCCGTTTTTACCTCATCACTCAGTTTGGCTGTCATATCAGTAATGATAAAGCCCGGAGCAATAGCATTGGCACGAATACCGCGAGAACCCAGTTCCTGAGCAATAGACTTAGCCAAACCAATCATACCGGCTTTAGAAGCTGAGTAGTTACATTGACCGGCATTTCCGTGAACACCTACCACTGATGCCATATTGATAATGCTTCCGCTCTTCTGACGCATCATGATAGGAGTACAAGCATGAATAAAGTTGAAAGCAGATTTCAGATTGACTGCAATCACTGCATCCCATTGTGCTTCGCTCATGCGCATCATCAATCCATCTTTTGTGATACCGGCATTGTTGACCAGAATATCAATAGAACCGAAATCTTCCTTGATTTGATTCACTACTTTTTCTGTATCTTCAAAATTTGCAGCATTCGAAGCATAACCTTTTACCTTCACACCTAAAGCAGCAATTTCTTTTTCAGTATTCTGACCATTCTCGTCGATAACCAAGTCTGTGAATGCAATGTTTGCTCCTTCAGAAGCAAACTTCAACGCAATTGCTTTACCAATACCACGAGCAGCACCTGTTACAATCGCAGTTTTTCCAGTTAATAATCCCATTTTGTTTTCTATTTTACGTTATTAATTAAATTATTCTTTTCCGGTATCTTTGCGTCCCAAAGCACCGAATACGATTTTCGCCACATAAGCCCAACCGGCTTCATCATCCAGCTCCTCCGCTATCTGTCCGCGAATATACGGCACTTCAATTCCCTTAATACAATAATGTACAATATCAGCTATGATATCTACATTATCAATATCAAAAATACCCTTGTCTTTTCCTTCCGCCAATACTTGTTTGAAAAGTTTGATTTCTTTTGCATCAAAGTTTTTACGCACAGCTTCCACACGCCATATATTACGGAAGAAGCCGGCCCGCAATGTTCCGTTTCTATACACAACCATTTTGATAGAATCCAAATGCGTCTCTATCAATTTTAAAATTTTTTCGTCCGGAGTGATATCTTTTTTAGCGACTTGTTCCATTGCATCCGAAAGCATTTCCAACTCAGATTCCACCACCGCCATGTAGATATCCTCCTTGCTTTTGAAGTACGTATAAAGGGTGCGTCTTCCTTTTTTAGAAGCCACCGCTATATCGTTCATCGTAGTGTCATCCACCCCCTTCTTAGCAAAAAGCTGACGGGCAACGTCTACCAATTTAGCTCTTGTCTTTGATACTGCCATATAGATTCAGTTGCACATTATTTATATATGTGAGCAAATTTACATTATTAATTTGGACCATACAAGCAATTAAAGTATAATATTCATATATACGTTAATTAACATTCACAATACACCCTAATAATCAATCACTTATATTGATTACATATTTTAAATTGAAAAAATACTCGAGAAATATTTGGAGTTAAAGAAAAAAGTCGTACCTTTGCACTCGTAATCAAAACACAACATCGCGGAGTGGAGCAGTTGGTAGCTCGTTGGGCTCATAACCCAAAGGTCGTCTGTTCGAGTCAGGCCTCCGCAACCAATAAGAGGCTAAATATCTAAAATTAAAGATATTGGCCTCTTTTTCATTAAACAGGTGAGACAAAAGCGAGACAATTAAAACAAAATGCTTTCTAAGGGGCAGTAGAAATTTAGTGGGGATATAATTTCCTATTCTCGCCCGAAATTCTGACCTCTGCCTCATGGCTTGTATCGTGCTTCCTTCTGAAACCCTCAATTACTTTTCACCGGTCCGTGTTGAACAGACTTCAACAGAAACACACATTTATCTAGATGAACGGATGCCCTCTGCATTATCCTATGATGTGCACTTTGAATCCAAAGGCTTCATAGAAGCAGTAAGCATCACAGGTTTTCCCATCCGTGATCCCATAAGGTTTGTTCTGATCCCGTTTGAACTCCCTAAGTCGTTTCACTAGTCGGTTTAAACGTTTCCGTCCTTTCGATTATGCCTGTCTATAAGTCGATTTACTACAGTCTTCCACAGTGGACCGTATAGTCCGTTACGGTAGACCGTACAGTCCACGGCAACGGACTGTACAGTCCATTGCAGTAGACTGTAATAATCTTCCGTTCAAAAGGACTTGGCCGGCCCTAAGAAACGCCTTACTCTTTCCTCGACCAGTGATATGATATGTTAAACCCTCAAGAGTGACAAGTGGCCCGCTACTTCACGATCAACCGGACTGTTCCCGTTAAATCGCTGTTGACCCATTGTCGGCAGGGGATATTTCACCGCATCCCACGCAAATTTCTGCATCTTTATCATACAGAATTGCTTTCTAACGCAGAATAAACAAGAAGTCAACACTCAAACTTCTAAAAATGCGTAACTTTGCACCGGTAAGACCCTCAAGTTATTACGTTGTTTAATACACCATGATAAAATTAACCTCTGACAGCCTTACCAATTAATGGAGCTATCAGAGGTTTGACTAAAATCAGTTATCTTGAAAACGTAACGATTCACATATTACAATATCTTCCATCATACTATTACCATCCAATCGGTTGCTTCAAATTGGGATTTAAAACCAATTCATCTTTTGACAGTGGATAATAATAATATTTAGGTGCAATAAATTTATTGGCATCCTCATCTGTATCAGAATAGAAGCGAATATTTCCCTTATCACCTTCACTTAAATAAATCTGTTTTGGAGCACCGTTTTCATCTTCTGTGTAATATACAGAAAGTTCTTTCAATTCTTCATCAGTATATCCCATTTTATCATTGGGAGATTTGAACAATGCCACATCAGGCACACCGTCACCGGTACAATCATATACACCGAACCCCGGGAGATAAACACCTTCGAATGGTCTTTCATAGATGCTGCCGGCAGCCCAGCGCATTGTATCATCGTAACGGAAACCTTCACATGCCAATTCCACCCGACGTTCGCGACGTATTTCAAGTATGACGTTTTTCAATGCCCCACTTACGCTTGGATATAATGCTTCCAAAGCCGGATCTATCGGAACATTCATAGTCATTTCGGGCATTTCCACACGACTGCGGAGTAAATTAACTGTTGCGTTCAGATCGTTTTGGGTCAATATGCCGAGTTCTGCTTTTGCTTCCGCATTTATTAATAGAATTTCGGCATAACGGATGATAGGAAGGTCGGTTATATTTTCACCCCACCCACCATAAGTTGCGTCTGTACGTGGCAAAAATTTGATTTGCCCCAAGCCACCGTAATCCAATACAATTTTAGTGGGCAGCGTACTATTGTCTCCTTCGTTAATAAATCCAGGATACATAATTGTCTCAGCCATACGGGGGTCACGGTCAGTAAACATGTCTACAAAAGTCTTGGTACGATCTGCCTCTGTGATAGGAGTTCCATCCGATTTTAAATAACTATCGGCCAGGCTACGACTCAAATTCCATTGCCAGTTTAATACTGTTGAAGTGTTGTTCTTACGATTTAAATCTTTATCATAATCAGAGAATAAAATCATTTCTTTATTTTTGCTCAGATCAGGATTAGTGAATAAATCACGATAGGCAGCTGCCCCTTTTCCTGTGATTTCAAATTGTCCGGAACTCATTATTTCATCAGTAGCCCAAACAGCTTTTTCCAAGAATGAATTGGCAGTACCTGCCAGTTCACTTATCTCTTCATGATATTTGCGAAAAGTACCTTCATGTAAGGCTATGCGTGCCATATATCCTAAAGCAGCGTAACGAGTAACTCGTGTACGGCTGCTTCCCTCCTGCATATAATCGCAAGCATATTGCAAATCAGCCATCACCGAGTCAACGACCAACGAACGTGAATCCTGAGTTTTGTATAATGCTTCTTCATCATCTGTCGCAATTGGAGCAGAATACCAAGGAGCAGACCCATAATTCTTAATTAAGCCATAATATTGCAACGCACGACATAAACGGGCCAAACCTATATAATGTTTCTTTTCATTTTCGTCACCCTCCACTTTATGAGCATTGACTAACATAAAATTGATATCATGAATATTTTCCCATACGCCATCCTTTTTCCATCCAAATGATCCTATTTTAGTCTCATCAATACGTCCTTTTAATTTTTGACTAAATGTATAATCACCTGTTCCATGACCGATATTATCAGAAAATAAATCGTCATACGAGGCTCCAAACATGCCATAAAAGCCATTGGTATAAGTTTCCAAATCGGTTACAGTTTTAAAGAATGCCTCTTCATTCAAGCTATCTTCCGGATATTTTTGCAGATAATCATCATTGCATCCGGTAAAAAGTGCACATCCCATAAAGGTAGCTACTGCATATATAGTTTTTAATTGTTTCATATCAGTAAATTAATTAGAAAGTTAAATTAACACCAAAAGAATAAGAACGTTGTAAAGGATATACTTTACTGCTGGAATCCAAGGCTTCCGGGTCGAGATTGGCCTTCAGGTGAGTAATTTCAAACAAGTTCTCACCGCTGAAATAGAAACGCACACGTTCAATATTCAATTTCCGGGTCAGGTCCTGTGGTAATGTATAACCTATAGTCAGGTTTTTCATACGTAAATAAGAAGCATCTTGCATATATCTTGTCTGTACACAAGCCAGCTCGCTACCTGTTGATTCGGCAATGTAAGCCTTTACACGAGGATAATAAGCATTGGGATTTTCCGGTGTCCAGTGGTCCAGATTATGAGTTTGTACATTTGTCCAAGGCTGTGCGTAGATTCCCCAAAAATAATGATTTCCACCGCCTGCATACCAGTCTCTCTTACCTATGCCCTGAAAGAATCCGCGAATATCAAATCCTTTCCAGTCTGCCGAAAGATCAAAACTATAAGGATATCGGCTCGAACTATTACCAATTTTGCGGAAATCACCCGGGTTAGCCAATGTCCAGTCACCTTTATTGATTTTTCCATCATTGTTTAAATCGGCAAACTTCAGGTCACCTACATAGAATTTATAGCTCTGGTCATCTTCACCTACTGCACTTTGGTCGGCATGGTTTTTAATTTCCTCTTCAGTCTGGAAGAAACCCTCAGTAGTCAATCCCCACATTTCGCCTATTTCCTGTCCCTCATAATAGTCTCCCAACCGTTTATTCGGGTTATCATATTTAGTAATGAATGCACGACTGTCGGCTAAAGCTACTTTAATACTATAGTTAAACGGTGAGTCTGCCAACATAAACTGATCTCTCCATCTTAAAGACAATTCCCAACCTTTTGTTTTCAGGTCAGCAGCATTAGTTTTGGGTTCACTGGCACCAAATACACTTGGTAACGTTTTACTTTTAGTCAGCATACCTTCCGTGTAGCGCACATAGTAATCAAAGCTGGCAGACAAGCGGTTGTTCAAGAGTGCCAGGTCAATACCTCCATTAATAGTTCTAACCTTTTCCCAAGTCAACGTATTCGATACCATTCCCGGAGCATACACGGCTACCGGCTGTGAACCATCCAATATTTGACCTATTTGTCCGGAACTCATAGTAGGCAGATAGGCATAAGTACCTACATTCTGATTTCCTAAAGCACCATAAGAAGCACGGAACTTCAACATATCCAAACCAATGCTTTGATTTATGTTTTCCATAAACTTTTCTTTCGACAAAACCCAAGCAACAGATCCGAAGGGGAAGAAACCAAAACGATCTTTTTTTGGGAAACGTGAAGTACCATCATAACGACCGTTCATTTCTAAAATATATTTGTCATCATAGATGTAATTAACGCGGAAAAACATACCTCTCACAGCCCATTCGCTGATATCTTCACCTATTCCTTTTTCTCCAACGGCCAATTCGGGAGTGGGGAAGGAAGAGCTGATCAAATCATCACGATACATAGAGAAAGAATTGGTCTTTCTGGTTTCCTGGTTAAAACCGAGTAAAGCTTGAACATAATGTTTATCTGCAAACGTATAGTGAAAATCAGTATACACATTATAGACATTATAATTATAGAACGAGGTAGAACGAGATGCACGAGTCGGGCGTCCGCTAGCCTGCTCCGGTTTATTAGGACCTGTTTTATAGTGATAATTGTGATAAGAATTACGATTTAATTCACTATCACGCCTCCAAGTGGCATCTGCTTTAATTTGCCACATATCTTTTATAATGTCCAATGTCAGACCAAATGTTGTTGAGAATTCACGGCTGTCATTTATTTTGCGTCCGCCTTCCTGCAAAGCTCCAAGAATAGCACCACCGTTTTGTGTCCATGAACCATCGGGATTACGAGGTACATCTAATGAGTTAGTACGGTTTACTTCGTGAAAGAAATCAGATAGTCCCCAATCTGTACGTCCGAAGCTTGGCTGATCGTAAGTTCGTTGTACAAATGAGGTATTGTTACTTAAGTTCAACCAATTTGTTATCTGAAAATCAACTTTACCGCGAATATTGTAACGATCATAAATATCATTTCCATAACGTAGCATACCATCCTGGCGTGCATATTCGCCTGATAAGTAATAAGAAGTCTTTTTGGCTTTTTGAGAAATATTGAAGTTTACTGTATAAGAGGGAGCTGAAGACTCATATACTTCATCCATCCAATCAGTAGAGCCATAATACAACCAAGATTCAGGATCATCCGGATTGATAACTACCCGATCTTCATTAGGATGTTCTGAAAAGTATTTGCCAATTTCCAATTGTTTTTCCGGATATAGATTATATAAGGGCGTAGCAGCATCGTGTTTGATTTTCATTACCGTATAAGGATCAGTGACGTGTTCCGGTACGCGTGTGACTTTACGAGTCGAATAAAATGCGTTTACGTTAATGGCAATTTTCTCGGATTTGGCCCGCTTTGTTGTTACCAAAATAACACCAAAAGCAGCACGAGCACCATAAATTGCAGCGGAAGCAGCATCCTTTAAAACAGAAACACTTTCAATATCATTGGTATTCAACCGGGAAAGCTCACCTGAAGTGGTCGGTATGTTATCAACCAAAATTAAAGGGTCACCACCGTTTAATGAAGTTTCACCACGGATATTGAATGAAGGAGTAGAGTTGGCAGCACCATTAGAAATAGTGATATTCAGGTTTGGAATTACACCTTGCAAACCTTGTCCGGCATTGATGATAGGCCTATCTTCCAAAGCTTCGGAAGAGATTGCATCGACAGCACCCGACAAGTTCACTTTTTTTTGCGTTCCATATCCTACAACTACTACTTCATCCAATAGAGAACTGTCTTCTTGTAGTCTGATTTTCTGCAATCCTGCTACTGCTTTGACTGTGACGGTCTTATAACCGATGAAGGAAATTTCCAGCACGGAACCTACCGGCGCTTTCAAAGAATAATCTCCATCAACTCCTGTGATAGTACCATTAGTAGTACCTTTTACCACAATGTTAGCTCCGATGATAGGTTCTCCTGTCCTAGAATCGATAACAGTTCCCTTGACATGGGTATCCTGCTGATTTACTACCGGATTATGTGAATCCTCACTTACCATTGAAATTGCAAAAGCATGTGGAGTGCTACATGCTAACAATGCAATTACTAAGAGACGTTCACTCCTTAGAGTGAAATTTTTCAAATTCATAAGCATTAATAATAAGGTTTACTATATTTAATAAAGACACGTTTCTTTAATTCTCTATCCGTTTAAGTTCTAGAAGAACTATGCCAAAAAATAATCACCTTATTATCAATACATTAAATAAATAGCTTTTTTATTCCCATTCCTCGATATATCCTTTTTACAAAGAACATAAGAAATGGTTTTCTACTTTATTTCTACCATTACACAAGAGGTATGGGAGGCATAATGAAAATAAATACATTGTGTTAATGGCGTTAACAATGATACGAAGATAAATATTAATACTTGAATGCTTAAACTACTATTATTATTTCTCTCTTTATAAAGATAAAGTAGGCTACTTATATTCTACCATATACGTTGAATAGTTAATAAACATTTATCCGTGTGCGATTTCAACTATAAATATGGCTGCATATTATATGTTTATTATATATTTGTAGCATATATTATTTTTCAAATGGAAAACATAGTTCTTCTAGTATTAATCTCTTTCTAATATAGAAACAGGTTAATATCACACTGTTAATCAACAATATACAAAATCACAAACGTCCTTTCCTAATTGTTTTTTAAACCCGACAATACGACTTTTTCAAGTGAAGTAAACAATAACAATGTATATTCCGACCCCAATGGTGCTATATAAAATTATATTCGGATTGAAATACTATGCAATATAGTAACGTCAAACATTAAAGGCTTCTATATAAGAGTCACCTCTCAACAACAAAGAAACAGACCTTGTTTGCTAAATACAACTTAAAGGAAAGAAACCGAAGAATTAATGGAAAAGAAAGCCTTTACGAAAAATAATAAAATTACCCGGTCATGATTACAATAAACTCATACTATATTGTATCTTTGGGAAATTAATCCCTATTTAGTATAACATATCTATTATTATGAAGCAACGTATTCTACTTTATTATTTAATCGCCTTATTGCTTTTTCCTTTATGCAAAGTACAGGCGACCCATCAACCGGAATTCTCTACAGCCGGTTTCTATCAGCTGGCAAATTCCGGTCGCGATGTTTTCTCCATGAATCCTGCCTGGCGTCTGCACAAAGGTGCGGCACCGGGCGCCGAAGCTATCCACTTTGATGACCGGAACTGGGAAGTGGTCTCTCTTCCCAACGGCATCGAATATCTGCCGACCGAAGCCAGTGGTTGCATTAACTATCAGGGAGAAGCGTGGTATCGCAAACACTTCACTCCTGCCGATGCTTTAAAAGGTAAAAAGCTTTTCCTCCATTTTGAAGCCATTATGGGGAAAAGCAAAGTGTTTGTCAACGGCAAACTGTTGGCCGAACACTTTGGAGGATATCTGCCTGTCGTGGTTGATATCACGAATGCACTGAAGTGGGAAACAGATAACATTATAGCCGTATGGACTGACAATAGCAATGACCCCGGTTATCCTCCCGGCAAAGCACAGGATGTACTGGATTACACTTACTTCGGAGGCATTTATCGAGACTGCTGGCTGATTGCCCATAACTCCGTCTTCATCACCGACCCCAACTTTGAGAACGAAACAGCAGGAGGCGGACTTTTCGTTGCCTACGATAAAGTGTCCGACAACTCGGCGGAAGTTCTGCTGAAAACCCATGTGCGCAATGAAAGCAAAAAGACCTTTACGGGCGTAGTGGAATATGAACTGCAACAGCCGGACGGACGGCAAGTCGCTTTCTTAAACGATAAAGTGCAGGTTCGTCCGGGCAAAGCCATTACCTCTAAAGACAAAATCATCGTTAAGAAACCGATGCTTTGGAGCCCCGAAAACCCTACCTTATATAATTTAATAGTCCGTATCCGCGACAATGAAGGAAACACGATAGACGGCTATCGTCGCCGAATCGGTATCCGTAGCATTGAATTCAAGGGCAAAGACGGTTTCTGGCTGAACGGAAAGCCCTACGAAAGTCCTTTGATTGGCGCCAACCGACATCAGGATTTTGCTGTGGTAGGCAATGCAGTAGCCAACAGTATTCACTGGCGTGATGCAAAAAAATTACGCGATGCCGGACTGAAAATAATCCGTAATGCCCACTGTCCTCAAGACCCTGCCTTTATGGATGCCTGTGACGAATTGGGATTGTTTGTCATTGTCAATACTCCGGGCTGGCAATTCTGGAACGACGCTCCTGAATTTGCCCAACGCGTTTACAGTGATATCCGCAATATGGTTCGTCGCGATCGTAATTATCCTTGCGTATGGCTGTGGGAACCTATTTTGAACGAAACTTGGTATCCGGCCGATTTTGCAAAAAACACACTCGACTTAGTAGCACAAGAATATCCTTATCCTTATTGTTACTCCGGTTGCGACAGCGAGGCACGCGGCCATGAAGTCTACCCTGTCCTTTTCACCCATCCGGCCAATGCGGACAAAGACTGGGCTATAAAGAAGCTCGACCCCAAAATCACTTACTTCACCCGTGAATGGGGAGATAACGTAGATGATTGGAATTCTCATAACTCTCCCAGCCGGGTAGCTCGCAACTGGGGAGAGCAGGCAATGCTTATCCAGGCTTGGCATTATGCCGCTCCCAACTATCCATATACCTGCTATGACGTGCTTTATCGTACACCACGCCAACACGTAGGAGGATGCCTGTGGCATTCATTCGACCACCAACGCGGCTATCACCCCGACCCCTTCTATGGCGGATTGATGGATGTATTCCGCCAACCCAAGTATTCTTATTATATGTTCCAAGCGCAACGCTCGCCCAAGAAACAAGACCGCTTGTTCGAAACCGGTCCCATGGTATATATCGCTCACGAAATGACACCGTTCTCTCCTAAAGATGTAACCGTATATTCCAATTGTGATGAAGTGCGCCTTACATATAATAAAGGAGGAAAGAGCCTGACATATACCAAACCGGTTAGCCGGGAAGGAATGCCGTCTCCAATCATCACATTTAAGGATGTATATAACTTCATGATAGACAAAAACATGTCTATGAAAGAAGGAAGGCAAAAGGAAGTCTTTCTACTGGCAGAAGGACTGATAAACGGAAAGGTAGTAGCCACTCACAAAGTATGCCCGGCACGCCGTCCTTCCAAATTACTTCTTTGGATAGATAATGAAAACACAGAACTGAAAGCCGACGGCTCGGACTTCGTAACGGTTATAGCCGCCATTGCCGATAAAAACGGCAACATCAAACGCCTGAACAATTACTATGTGAAATTCCACATCGAAGGTGAAGGACGCATCCTCGGCGGTGCAAACGTGTTGGCGAATCCGGCTCCCGTAAAATGGGGAACAGCACCGATATTGGTACAATCTACTCTGAAACCCGGCAAGATAAAGATAACAGCCAGTGTATTATTCGAAGGTTCGCAAATGCCGGTCAGCGCAGAATTGGAACTGGAAAGCAAACCCTCGGCATATCCTTTGATTTATGCAAGTGAAGAGGCAGCACTTATCCCAATGAAGTCTGACTCACAATCCTTTCCAATCACAGCCAAATCCCAAAAGGAATTGGAAAAGGAAAAAGCTGTAAAAGAGCAAAATGAACGAAAACTGAAAGAAGTAGAGCAACAACAAGCCGATTTCGGCGAGAAAAAATAAATATCATGAAAATCCTGTCTACCCATGACTTGCAAGCCATCATGCAGAGGGCAGAAAATGCGCTCCGCTTGCGTGAGCAAAGCAACAAAAAGATTGCCGAGAAGAGTTGTGGCCTTACCATAGGCACCGACCACCTGCAAATCCTTGTTTGTGGAGGAACCGGCTGCACTGCTTCTTCCGGCCATCTCATTGCCGAACATCTCCAAAAGGCATTGGAACAGTACAATATTGTCCATCAAGTGGAAGTTATCACCACCGGATGTTTCGGCTTTTGTGAAAAAGGACCTATAGTCAAAATCATTCCCGACAATACCTTTTACATACGGGTTACCCCCGAAGATGCTGACGAAATTATCACGAAACACATTATCAATGGTCACCGAGTGGAACGACTTCTCTATATCGACCCGAAAACCGAACGTGTTGTGAGCGACTCCAAGCACATGGATTTTTATAGGAAACAACAACGCATCGCACTGCGCAACTGTGGTTTCATCAACCCGGAAAATATAGAGGAATATATTGCCCGCCACGGTTATCTTGCTTTGGCAGACAGTTTGCTCCATAAGCAACCGATAGATGTCATCGGGGTTATCAAACGTTCCGGACTGCGCGGACGCGGAGGTGGAGGCTTCCCTACCGGGCTAAAATGGGAGTCTGCTCACAAACAAGCCGCTGATACCAAATATGTTGTTTGCAATGCCGATGAAGGCGATCCCGGGGCTTTTATGGATCGTTCTATCATGGAAGGAGACCCTCATTCCATTGTAGAAGCCATGACTATTTGCGGATACGCCATCGGTTCCCGACAAGGGTTGGTTTATATCCGTGCCGAGTATCCTCTCGCCATTCAGCGGCTTAAGACTGCTATTGCTCAAGCACGTGAATATGGTTTGCTGGGTGAAAGAATTTTAGGAACAGATTTCTGCTTTGATATAGAAATCCGCTACGGAGCCGGTGCATTTGTCTGTGGTGAGGAAACTGCTCTCATCCATTCAATGGAAGGAAATCGGGGAGAACCGACTTTGAAACCTCCTTTCCCCGCAGAAGCCGGCTATTTAGGTAAGCCAACCAATGTGAACAACGTGGAGACTCTGGCAAATATCCCCATCATCCTGACAAAAGGAGCCGAATGGTTCTCCTCTATCGGCACAGAACGGTCAAAAGGAACGAAGGTATTTGCCCTGGCAGGAAAAATAAATAATGTAGGCCTGATAGAAGTACCAATGGGAACAACCTTGCGCGAAGTAATCTACGACATCGGCGGAGGTATTAAAGGTGGAAAGAAATTTAAAGCGGTACAAACCGGAGGACCTTCGGGCGGCTGCCTCACAGAAAAACATCTTGATACACCGATTGATTTTGACAATTTACTTGCTGCAGGTTCCATGATGGGCTCGGGAGGAATGATCGTAATGGACGAAGACGACTGCATGGTGTCCGTTGCCCGCTTCTATCTCGATTTCACCGTAGAAGAATCTTGTGGGAAATGTACACCCTGCCGCATCGGAAATAAGCGATTGCTGGAAATATTAAACAGAATAACACAAGGGTGTGGAACAGAGAAAGACCTTGAAACGCTGTCTACTCTCGGGCATGTCATCAAGGATACGGCTCTCTGCGGACTGGGGCAGACTTCCCCTCTCTCCGCAATAAAGGGTGTAAATCAAGCATTTGCGAGATTTACACCCTTTTTTACACCCAAGAATGTAAAATTGGGTGTTTTTGTATTTTTTAAGATTCTTCAAAAGAATGTCAATTACAAAGCGATTGGTATTTCTATGGACTGGCAGAATGAACCTTTATGACGAAAAATATAGTTATTCAAAAAAATAAATATCTTAAATATGGAATTCATTTGCCAAATATGAAATTTCTATTCATATATTCCTCTTTTGTAATTCATTAGATATTGGGTAAAAGTCTTGCCTGTTTCTTTTTTGAAAAAACGCATGAGGTGACTGGGGTCGGAAAAGTGGAACTCGTCTGCCAGTTGGCTCACATTCAGATTGGAGAACAGTAGCTCATTTTTCAGCTCTTCCAAAAGACGTTGCTTGAGTAAGTGAATGGCTGATACACCAAATTGCGCCATGACAGAATTATTCAAGGTGATACGACTTACCCGAAGCATATCAGCATATTCTTGAACGCGCTGTGTCGTTCGGATATGTTTTTCGAGTAAGTCCTTGAATTTGAATGCGTAATTGTTTTTTGGCACTTCGACAGGTAGACGATAAGTTTGAGCGTATGCCCGGTTGATAATTACCAGTAGATAATAAAGCACTGACACAATGAGGTTGTAAGTGTCTACCACAGGATGTTGTAGTTCTTGTTTTATCTTTTTTAAGAGGCGCATATATTCCGTCAGCTCCTCCGGCTCGGCAAACAAGTAGGGCGGTGTATCAGTCTGATAATAATACAACAGCCGATATACGAAGAACTTGTCAGCAATGAACGTGCGCATAAAGTCTTCGCGGAAAATAAGAAAAGTGTAATCCAGTTCTACCTCGTTCACGTGCCATTCCTGTTGCTGGTGCGGCGACAAAAGCAGCACCATACCATCCCGTAACTCCACTTTTCGGAAGTTCAGCAACAAATATCCATTGGCACGACGAAAGAAATAGAAGCTGAAAAAATCTGTCTTAAACGCCTTATGCTCGGTCAAGACACCACAGATGTCCTTGCTTTCGCCTGTGTTAATGTAGAAGTCTACGCCACATTGCGTTTTATTGAACGGAACGCTTACAAGTCTTTCGGGATTGATTATAGCTTTCATCACTCTTGTTTTTTGCTTTCTGCAAATATACATCATTCTTTTATCAAAATGGCATATATTCCTGTTTTTAAGGCATAGAGACATTGGGATATCCTTTCGAACTTTGTACCCGAAAAATAATACAAAACATAACATCATGAACGAAAAAGCAATTATTCGGTTGGTACGCAGTGCCACCTTGAAAATCAACTATGCAGGACATACCATTCTTATTGACCCCGTATTTGCCGACAAAGGAACCCTGCAATCCGCTCTCGGTGTATATAAGAATCCGAGGGTACATCTCGTAATGCCTATTAGCGACATTACTGAAGGTGTTGATATGGTACTGCTCACCCACAACCACATCGACCATTACGAACCAAGTGTAAAGCAGCATTTGCCGAAAGATATTCCTTTCTACACCCAGCCACAAGATAAGGCCGCCATCCTGAAAGATGGTTTCTCAAATGTAGAAACGATTGAAGAGAGCATAACCTTAGGTCATCTGACCATCCACCGTGCTATTGGCCATCACGGTTTCGGTCAGATAGGCCAGATGATGGGACCTGTTTCGGGCTATGTGCTGATGTCCGAAGGGCTTCCGACTATTTATATCATGGGCGATTGCAAATGGGAAGAATGTACTCTTGCTACCGTGGAAAAGTATCGTCCTAATTATATTGTGGTGAACAGTGGCGGTGCGGTATTCCCCGAATTCTCTAAGACGGACGGTTGTATCATCCCCAATGAACAGGAAGTAATGGCGATGCTTGACACACTCCCCCTACACATCAAGCTGATTACCGTACACATGGATGCCATCGATCATTGCCAGACCACCCGTGCCATCCTGCGCAACGAAGCTCGCCATCACGGGACGGATATGAGCCGACTGATTATACCGGAAGACGGAGAAAGCATAACACTTAAATAACTGTATAAACAATCATTTCAAAATATTAGAAAGATGAAAAAGATTAGGAAAATCGCGGTAGAACAGAATTTCGCCGCGATCAGTGTCGGTAAGTTGAATGAACTGAATGAATACGAACTTCAGCTTGGCCCGGATGTGAAAATCCCCGGAAAAGTATTCTGCAGCACCGCTCTCGGAACTACGGGAAGCGAGTTTTCTTTCCAGTCATTCGCCCCGGGTACAGAAACCGGATTTCTGCATAGTCACAAGAGTCATGAGGAGCTTTATTTTTTCCTCTCCGGTAAAGGTGAATTTCAAGTAGACGGAACAGTGTTCCCAGTGGAAGAAGGTAGCGTTGTCAGGGTATCTCCTGCAGGAAAACGAAGTGTCCGTAACAACGGAACGACTCCGCTCCTCATGCTCTGCATACAATATTGCAGCAATACATTCTCACAGGAGGATGCCACTGACGGAATCATACTGAAAGAACCGGTAAAATGGAAAGTCTCTCCGAAATGATTCTAAAAAGGAACTCTAAGCAGATGACTATCTGTATAAAATCCCTGATAAAGAATATGAACATAGTGGTAGGCTGCTCCATCGGGTGCAGCTACTGCTATGCCCGTAACAACTGCCGCCGCTTCCATATTACGGACGACTTCTCCGTACCGGAATATATGGTGCGAAAGCTGCGTATCATCGACACGCCCAAGCCTCACGTATGGCTGATGACCGGAATGAGCGATTTCTCCGATTGGAAGCCTGAATGGAATGCGGAAATATTCAGACGAATGAAAAGCAATCCGCAACACGCTTATATATTCCTTACGAAATGTCCGGACAAGATCAGTTTCTCTACAGATGACGAGAATGTATGGATGGGCGTGACCGTCACGCGCAATTCCGAAAAAAAGCGGCTAGACGATTTGAAAAGAAATATCAAGGCCAAGCACTACCATGTCACTTTCGAACCTATTTTCGATGAAATCGGCGATATAGATTTCGAGGGTATCGACTGGATTGTCATAGGTACGGAGACCGGACATCGGAAAGGCAAAGTGGATTCCCGTCCCGAATGGGTGCTTCACATTGCCGACCAAGCCCAAACACAGGGCGTCCCCGTGTTTATGAAAGAGGATTTGCTGCCTATAATGGGCGAAGAAAGGATGATTCAGGAACCGCCGGAACAATTTACAAAACGCTTACAATGAATACCGAAATAATCAAAGAAATAGACGTACAGAGCGTTATGACCAAATCCTCACTGCCGGTCGGAGGATATTCGGTCAACCCTTACGTGGGCTGTCCCCACGCCTGTAAGTATTGCTACGCATCGTTTATGAAACGATTCACCGGGCATACAGAACCGTGGGGTGCATTTCTGGACGTGAAGAACTGGAAACCGATAGCCAATCCGCACAAATATGACGGAGAGCGCATTGTGATAGGTTCCGTGACGGATGGTTACAACCCGTATGAGGAGCAATTTTGCCGTACCCACAGGCTGCTCGAAGAGCTGCGTGGGAGCAACGCCGAGATTATGATATGCACTAAGTCCGACCTTGTCCTGCGCGACCTCGACCTGTTGAAGCGTTTTCCCAAAGTAACGGTGTCATGGTCGATCAATACGCTTGACGAACGGTTTCGTACGGATATGGACAATGCCGTGAGCATAGAACGTCGTCTGAACGCAATGCGTCAGGTCTATGAGGCGGGCATCCGTACCGTGTGTTTCGTATCGCCCATATTCCCCGGAATAACCGATATGAAGGCGATTATCGAGAAAGTGAAAGGATATGCCGATTTGATATGGCTCGAAAACCTGAATCTGCGCGGGCAGTTCAAGGGAGGGATAATGACGTATATCCGTGAGAAGCATCCCGACCTCTTTCCGTTATACGAAGAAATATACAACAAAAAGAGGCTTGATTACTGGCAGGCATTGGAACAGGACATTTCCCAATACGCCAAGGCACAGGGATTTCCATATAGAATAAATGATTTGCCTTACGGGCGCTCGGAAAAAGGCAAGCCGGTTATCGTAAATTATTTCTACCACGAAAAGATACGATTGACTAAATGAGGGAAAGATATTGACAATATGGTATATTAATAGTGAATAAGATATTCTTTTATTGCTTATTTTACTTTAGAATAGTTAGACAACTTAGATTTTGTACTATATATTACGATAGAAGTACAATCCATGATGAATTGTACTTCTCTATATTACATCCTGAATCCTCTGGATTTTTGTTCTTTCTGCACTGAGTTACGCAGATGCTGCTGTAACTTCTCCCATTGTTCCTTGAACCATTCGCTGATTGGCTGTTGGTTTATAGTCAGCATCAATTTATTCTTATCGATCGGGCTTCGTTCAATTTTGAAAATTACATTTTTTGTTTCAAATCTCTGTCTATATTCTTCGGAATAGATTTTTCCACTACATCTGAGAGCTTCCTTTTTGTATAAAAGAGAATCAACCATCCCCTTGGTAAAACCAGTGACATAGCATAATTTTTCCATTCTCAGCATTTCTTTGAGCAATGGGAACCAGCATAATGCTTTTTCGAGAATGGTATTCAATCGTGATATTTCCTTTTCTTTGGCTTCAAGTTCTTGATTGTGTATTCCTTGAAGATTACGAATTTGTCTGCCATGCTGTTCCTGTATTTGTTGTATCTGAATTTTCAATTCATCAGTAGCTTTGTCCCGTTTGGTAATTTCCTGATGTAGCTGCTCGATGTGATGTTCCAGTTCTTTCAGCTTACCGCTTCCGAAAAGAGAACCTACACTGCTGGTTATGGCTGTGGCTACATCGGTAGCTGCACTTTTGAGTTTGTCCGTACGTATCTCTGCTTTTACCTGTTTGAGTTCCTGTTCGGCAAGGCTTACCTGTTGCTCCTTGTGTCGCTTGGTTTCCTCTATACGTTGCAGTTCGGCTTTCTGCTTCTCAATGATGAAATCATTTCGTTCCAGATGCTCTTTACCTGTGACCGCTTTTGTCTGCCCACGTTCCATCAGGAGAATATCGGAAGCCAAGGTCTGCATGATTGCCATATCTTCGTCATTGAGTTTTCGGCTCTTTCCGGTTTCGTGGTTCATCCAGTCGAATACGATATGGGCATGGTAATTCGGCTTGAACCATTTTTCTCCTACTTGGAAACTCTCCCTGTCCTCTGGTGCAGGTTGTCCGTTCAGCCAATGTCCCTCGTCCTTGTGCAGGAAGATTTGCAGCGGTGTGATGCCCCAGCGTTTTTGGCATTCTTCACCAAATTTACGCACATCTGTCAAAGTGGTGTCCGGTCTGATTAGCAATACACCCTCACGGATGGGCGAGCATCCCGCCACCTTGATAATCTTGCCATGCTTGCCTTTGCGTTCACGCTCCTTTTCCTGCATGGCACGGCCTGTCTTTTCCTTGACCATGCGCTTGATGTTCTCATAGTGCGCCTGCAATTCGGGACTGCCGAAATCCGGATTTATCCATTGCTCGTTATCAGCCGTAAGTTCAGGTACGATGTAGATTTTGGACTTGCCGATGTTGCGCATATACTCGGCAGTCCTCCGGTTATGAGCCTCGCTTGATGCCACGTTGCAAGGCTTGATATGTATGCTTGATTTTGTTGCCATCTTTTCAATTTTTGATTCGGTTTTTGACTAATTTTGTTTGTTGCTTTCCGCTCATAACCGCAAGGGGTTCTTAGGGGGGCAACCCATAAGCGGAGTTTCCAAAGAGAGGGTCACTCTTTGGTCGGGTTGCATAGGGCTGAAAGCCCTTGCCGGGTTCTTAGGACAGCGTCCTAAGCCCCTCGGGAGAGCCCACAACTACGAAAGCGAAGCGTGTAGTTATAGTGGGCTATAATCGGAAGCCTTTCGGTTTCTTGGATAGCGTGTCATTCCTCTTTCTGACGGATTGCATTTGCTCTTTTCCATCAGCCTTGCGCTTCTGCAAATACTCGTTCAGGTCTTTGCATCCGCAGTAGATTTGGGAAGCGTCCCGTATATGCCGGGTGCTGTCGTATTCCTTGCGGATTTGCTGCAAGGCTTCCATTCCTGCACGGTCATTGTCAAAAAAGCAGTGGATGCGCTCATAGCTTCCCAACGGGTAGAGTGCCTTGGAAACATTGGCTACGGAGTTCAGCACCATGTAATCCTGCCTGTCGAAATCGGGGCATTGCGGACAGCTTTCAAGCCGCAGGGTCAGAAATGAGAGGTAGTCCATAAAGCCCTCAAAAACGTAACATGCATTCCTTGGTTCTTCTTGCTGCCGTATGTGGGTGATGTCTTTCGGTGCGATACAGCCCTTGAAATATCGGTTGCGAATTTCATAGCCGCCCGATATGTTCGGAAATGCAATAGCGAAGTACCGCTTGCCGTTGTGCGTAAACCGTGCCTCCCTGCATTCTCTTTTCGCCAGTGCCGGATTGATACCCCTTTCCTGTAAATAGGCGAGCAATGCGGGGGAAGAAAGCGGCACGATTTCCAAGTGCTGGAAACTCGGCTCTGTAAAGGACTGCTTGCGAAAAGAGAAAGAAACGGGGCGCACGTGCGGTGCCTGTTCCTCTATACGTTTCAAAAGGTACGGCACACTGCCCGTTGCATAGAGGTGCGAAGCCAGTGCGATGATGTTGCCGCCTTTGCCGAGTGCAAAATCATACCATTGGTTCCGTTCGGTGTTCACTTTGAACGATGCTTCGGTTTCCTCCCTGAACGGTGATTTGTACCAAAGATTGATGCCCTGCCGTTTCACCGGGCTATATCCCAAGCTGAGAAGATAATCTTCCAGCCTGATTTGTTTTGCTGTCTGTATATCCATAAATGATTGTCTTTATCGGTTATCGTTTGTTTTTCTTTTCGCCAGCACCTATTCATATAGGTTACTGGCTGTATAACCACTTCACTTTATGGTCGTATATATAGGATACGCCTTAAAGTGAAGCGGTTGGATGTTGCCCCTGCAACCACTTCGCTTTATCCTAATATATAGACCCGGAGAATAAAGTGAAGTGATTGCGAGGATTTAGCTAATAGTGGAAATCCGGTTCGTACCTGTACTTCCTGCCGTTTTCCTGCACTATCATCCGCTTGCTCTTCAACACAGTGATGAGTTTGACCAGCTTGTTGTCGCTTAACGGAACACCCACCAAGGCATACGATTCTTTCAGCGCCTTGCCCAGTTCCTTATACCCATACTCGTCCTGCAACGAGAATGCGGCTTCCAGAGCTATCCGGTGCTGTTGCTCGGAAATGTCCTTGCAGGCATCAAACCTTTCACCTTGGGGTCTGCCGGGTGCTTTGGTTTCTGTCTGGTAGTTCTCCATCAGTTCAGGCAATGCCCTGTCATTGATGCGGAAGGCAAACGGCTCGAAGTCCATCGCACGGATGTGCATGGCGGAAACCTTGCTTATGTCCCCGTTGCTCTTGTCCTTTTCAACGAGCAGCACGGTTTCAGCCTTGTTGTTCAGCTCCGTGCCGATATGTCCCCTCGCGTTCTCATCCCCCTTGTTCTGATGGAGTATCGTGTGGATATGTATCTGCCTGTCGTCCGTCCACTGCATCAGTTTTGATATGATGCGTGTCGATTCGCTGGGGCTGTTGATGTCATATACCATGTCACGGATGCCGTCTATTATCACCAGACCAAGGTTCGGCGTATGGTAGATTGCCTGTTCGACAATCCTTATGCGCTGCTCCGGTGTGTATTTCCGCAGGGCAAGGAACTCAAGGTTCTCGTTGTCCCTGTCATCGGGCAGCCCTGCCATGCGCATGATGCGTTCCATTACATTCAGGCAGTGGTGGGGGCTTTGCTCCGTATCCACGTAAAGCACTTTCCGCTTGGCTTCGGGAAGTTCAGCCGCATACCTGAGCACCGTGCCGTTCTTCAATGCCGCAGCCACGATAGCCGACACATTGAATGTTTTCTTGCTTTTGGCTTTGCCGATGGATGCGCTGAAATTTCCCAACGTACCGATTACGGAACCTTTCACGCTGAGGATTTCGGGCGCTTTCTCGTATTTTCCCGACAGGCTCAGCCGTGAGGCTTGCCAGAGGATTACCGCCTGTTCGTCCGATATTTCCCGGATGTCTTTCATATAGTCCATAGCAATGCCTCCCGTTACTTGCGTCCACCAGTTTTCTTTCCTGCCAGTTCAAGGGCAAGTTCCGCATCCACGATAATCTTGCGCCCTATCTGGGTGATAGCCTTGTCTATCTTTCCGCTTTTCTTTATGCGGTTGGCGGTAGGCAGGCTGCATCCGAACAGCCTGGCTATGCCGGGTATTCCGTACACATATTTCCTGCTTGTGTCCGTTACGGGCTGCGGCTGCGCTTCTGTCTGACCGGAAGCGTGCCTGCTTAACATGATGAACTCTTCGCCTGTCATCTGCCAGACGGGTTTGGATAATAATTCTTGGATATTTGTCATTGTCCAATCTAATTAGTCGTTAAACAATCAGCCCTGCGCACTAGCTGTTATTTCTGTTCTCGAACGATGCAAAATTAGATATGGATACGGGTGGTAAGGATGGGGATGATATAATCCGAATGCCGATGTATCTTATTGAATATCAGAAAATAAAAATACCACTCAAAAATTAATTTGAGTGGTAAAAGTGGAACTTTAGTAAAGAATCAGGATATATCACAGATTATCTGAATATATGTTCCATTTCCTTGGCGAAATTCTGGTTGCTGTCACTGGGGAAATCAGAAACTGGCTCCTTGTACTTTGACTTGTAGTAGCTGTCATCAATACCCAGCAGTTTCAGTATTCCGGCTTTCCATTTGTCCCTGTCCTGTTTGGGGAGCTTTTCGCTCATGAGGAATATCAGATAACATACACGTATCTTCTCTCTCGGTTTGGTTTTCAGCTTGCAGTTACAGGGGTGCAGGTTCATGTTGGCATAGAAATCCGGTGCGGAAATTTCCTCGAACTGTTCTCCAACACATACCTCATGAATGAGCGAAAGCAATTTCATGCTGAAATACTCTTGTTGTTCATCCGCCGTTTCCTGCTGGCTGACCGGTTTGCCCGGCTCGTCCTGTCGTTTCCCGTCAGGAATGTATTTCTTCAATATATCCAGAAAAAGACAGCTTTGGCGGTATATGTCCGCACAACGGTTCTTCATATATTGGAATGCCTCATTCCTTGCAGCTTTTTGCAGGTCATAGAGTTCGTTCAGTCTGGCTTTTTCCCTGTCATATTCAGCCTTGCAGCGTTCATATTCTTTTTCTGCCTGTTTTTCCTCTTCGGCAGTATGTTCCCGGTAGCCAATGGAATCATACCTGTTGTTGGCTTCATTCAGCGGCTTGTTCAGACTTCTTGTGACATCCAGCTGGGCTTCAATTTCAAGGGAATACCTTTCCATGTGCTGATGGCAGATACGCTCTATGGCACTGTTACTTATGGGGCGTGTTTCATAAGCCTGTATGCTCTTTTCTATTTCAGTTTTCAGGCTGTTGAGTATCAGGGTGTATTGTTCTTTTTGCCTGTCAAGCACCAGTTCAAGGATGGCGGCTTCAAAAGATTTCATGTCATTGTACTGCTGACAGAAATCGGAAATAAATTTCTGCCTGTCAAAAGAAAAAGTGCTGTTGTCTATATAGTCCCTGTATATTCTGTTGAGTTCCCCGTATCGGGGAATCATCGTCTGTATATTGTCTGTCATAGGTGTCCTACTTTTGTCTGTTCTTTTCATTGTCAAGAAGCATCGTCAGTTCTTCTTCCACCTGTTCTATGCTTGGCAACGCCGATTTCAGGTTCTCCGGCACAGCCTTGCTGAGCTGGTAATCGCTGATGCCGATAGGCTGGTCATAGCCTGTCAGTGCATATTGCGCGACAATCTCATCCTTGCCCTTGCACAACAGCAGCCCGATGGTCTTGTTGTCATTCTCTCCCCTCAGTTTGTCATCCACCACATTGATGTAGAAGTTCAACTGTCCGGCGTATTCCGGTTTGAACGGGGTAGCTTTCAGTTCCACAACTACGTATGCATGGAGCTTTATGTTGTACAGAATCAGGTCGGCATAGAAATCGCTGTCGCCTATCTGAAAATGTTTCTGCCTTGCGACAAAGGCGAATCCGTTGCCCATCTCCAGCAGATAACGGGTAATGTGCTTTACCAGTTGTTCTTCTATGTCCCTTTCGTCCGCACGTTCTTTGGCTCCTGCCAAGTCGAAGATATACGGGTCTTTTAACAGGTAGTTGGCAAGATCGCTTTGGGGCGCAGGAAGCGTGGCGGTAAAATTATTGACCTTGCGGCTGTTAATTTGCCTTTCGTACAATTTGCTTTCAATCTGCATTTTAAGGACATTGCTGCTCCAGCCCATTTCCACGGATTGCTTCATATACCAGTATTCCACGCCCAATGGAAGCGAACTGTTCAACAGAATCACATGGCTTGCCCAATTGATTCTTGCGACAGGTGATGCCAGGAACAGTTTTTCCATGTCCTCAATCGGTACTTGATAAACGGCGGCTACTGTTTGGACTACATCCTGAATTTGTGCAAGAGGTTCTTGCACAATTGCAATTTCCTTATTGTCTGAGGATTGAATTTGCGCAAGAGGCTCTTGCGTAAATGTCATATTGTTCAGGCTTTGAAGTTCATCCGTGATTTTCTGCACACTTGGAGTAAGTAATTTCGCATCGGTTTCTATAAAACTCCGTAATGCGCCCAATGGATAGGAGCGTGCGAACTGGCACATATAAGCCAAGTTCCTGACCGAATACCCTTTCTTTTCAGGATAGTTGAACCGTATTGCTTGTGCCAGTCTTTTGATGACCTTGCCGCCCCAGCCCTGTCGGTTCTGGTGGTACAGGATATAATTGCCCATCTTCCAATAGTGGAACAGCATCTGCGCATTGGCTGCACTGATGAGCCGGACTTGCGCCTGCTCTATTTCTGACCCGATGGCATTGACAAAAGCCTCGAAACTTCTTTTCTCTATATTGTTATCGTTGTTGCTCATTGTTGTATGTATTGAAAGTTACAAAGATAAGCCCAATAACAGGCATCCCGTGAAACTTGCTGATTGTTTTTATAGTTGGTTGAATTTATTCATCGCATTGGCTTTCACATCATCGGCGATGTCGATGTAGGGTTTCATGGCTTTATAATCGCTGTGTCCCGTCCACTTCATGACTACTTGTGCCGGGATACCGAGAGCCAAGGCGTTACAAATGAATGTCCTTCGTCCGGCATGGGTACCCAGCAATGCGTATTTGGGTGTAATGGTGTCTATACGGCTGCTTCCTTTGTAGTAGGTTTCACTTACAGGCTCGTTGATTTCGGCAAGTTCGCCCAATTCCTTCAAATAGTCATTCATCTTTTGGTTGCTTATGACCGGGAGAGCCTTGTGCCCCTCAAATTCCACACCCTTGTATTTGTCGAGTATTGCCTTGCTGTGGTTGTTAAGCTCGATGATGAGCCTTTCTGCGGTCTTTACGGTAGTGATTTCTATATATCCGTCCCTGATGTCGCTTTTCTTCAGATTATGTACATCCGAATACCGGAGTCCGGTAAAGCAACAGAACAGAAAGACATCCCTCACCCGTTCAAGATATTGCTTTGTGTCGGGTATCTGATAATTTTTGAGTTTGTTCAGTTCTTCCCAAGTGAGGAATATCACCTTTTTCGGTGTGCTTCGTAATTTGGGATTGAAATCTTCATAGGCATTGTTCATGCAATACCCTTTCTTGGTACACCAGCGCAGGAACCATTTGAGAAATCCTATCTGTTTGCCGATGGTACTGTTTCTCATGTCTTTTTTGTCACGCAGGAAGTTTACATACTCGTTTAGTCCGAACTCATCGAAATACTCAAAAGTCACATTTTCTTTGAACTCTTTCAGGTGATTTTTTACGGCTGCAAATTTTTCGTATGTGGATTCTGTCCAGTTGTTCTGATTGCCACATTCCTTGACAAACTCATCAAATATCTCCCAAAAACTTATTTTAGTATCTTCCTGCTGCTCCTCGTTGTTATTTTTCATTTTCAGATTGAACGCATCTTTCAATTGTTGGGTGGTCGGCATGGTTTCCTGTACCTCAAATTCTTTGAACACGTTTTGAATTTCGGCATAGTATCTTAGCAAATCCGCATTGATTTCGGATGCGCTTTGCTTTAACTTATTGGTACATCCGTTCTTTACACGCTGCTTGTCTGCATCCCACTTGGCTACATCAATGCGGTAGCCGGTTGTAAACTCGATGCGGTGGCTTGCGTATATGACACGCATACGGATGGGAACGTTCTCCACGATTGGAACTCCGTTCTTTTTGCGGCTTTCAGGTGCAAAAATGATGTTTCGTTTGATGTTCATGACTAGGTGTATTTGAAATTCTGCACCCAAATATACACCCAAAAATTGAAATAGCGAGCGATATTCAATAATATTTAGGTTTAATTATGATTGTAATAAGCTGGTTATTAATAGGTATTTGCGATTGTATGATATTTTGAGATAATACAGGTTCAAGAGCCCCCAATCCTGTACTCTCGACATTAAATAACTTTTATGATGAATATCTGGAACATGTCAAAGACAAGACCTGCCGTTCCAAACAGTGTAAGGCTTTGCTCACCTACAACATCAATCCTGAGAAATGTATCGGTTGTCATCTATGTTTCAAGCATTGCCCCGCCGATGCCATTATAGGAGACGTGCGGAAACCCCACGTTATAGACCCGAACAAGTGCATCAAATGTGGCATGTGCATGGCACGCTGCAAGTTTAAAGCCATCAATGTTTGTTAACCCAGGACACACAACAACCTAAATTTCAATCCTGTATTTCAACTCTTAAAGAATGAATATTATGGAAGAACAGCAAATAACCCTGCAAATAGACCATCATTTTATTACCGTTCCTGCCGGCACCACCCTATTGGAAGCTGCACGTAAGATAGGGATTGATATACCTACCCTGTGCCACATCAACCTGAAAGGAACCTGCATTAAAAATAATTCCGCTTCCTGCCGGATCTGTGTAGTAGAAGTAGAAGGACGAAAAAATCTCGCACCCGCTTGCGCCACCCGCTGCACTGACGGTATGGTCGTCCGCACTAGTACCCTGCGCGTGATGAATGCCCGTAAAATAGTGGCCGAACTCATTCTTTCCGACCATCCCAATGAATGCCTCACCTGCCCCAAATCCGGTAATTGCGAATTGCAGAATCTTGCTCTCCGCTTCAATATCCGCGAAATGCCGTTTAACGGCGGCGAACTTTCGCCCCGGAAGCGAGAAGTTACTTCATCCATTGTACGCAATATGGATAAATGCATCTTTTGCCGCCGTTGCGAGAGTATATGCAACGACGTACAAACCGTGGGAGCATTAGGAGCTATCCGCCGAGGCTTCAATACAACCATCGCACCTGCTTTTGACAAAATGATGACAGACAGCGAATGTACTTATTGTGGACAGTGCGTAGCTGTATGTCCGGTTGGCGCACTCACCGAACGTGACCATACCAACCGACTGATAGAAGATCTGTCAAATCCTGATAAAATAGTTATCGTACAGACAGCTCCCGCCGTCCGTGCCGCCTTGGGAGAGGAATTCGGTTTACCAGCCGGAACATTGGTTACCGGAAAGATGGTTTATGCCTTGCGCGAACTCGGCTTTAATTATGTATTCGATACTGACTTTGCCGCCGATCTCACCATTATGGAAGAAGGCTCTGAAATACTCAACCGACTCACGCGCTACTTAAATGGCGACCGTTCTGTCCGCCTACCTATTCTTACCTCCTGCTGTCCGGCCTGGGTAAACTTCTTCGAGCATCAATTCCCCGATATGCTTGACATTCCTTCTACTGCCCGTTCACCACAACAGATGTTCGGTTCGATAGCAAAAACCTATTGGGCAGAAAAGATGGGTATCCCACGAGAGAAGTTGGTGGTTGTCTCTATCATGCCTTGCCTCGCCAAAAAATACGAATGTGACCGGGATGAATTTAAAACAAACGGTAACCCTGATGTAGACTACTCTATCTCTACCCGTGAATTAGCCCGACTTATCAAACGCGCCAACATCGGTTTCACTCTGTTACCTGATTCCGAATTCGACAATCCGATGGGAGTCTCGACAGGGGCCGGTGTCATTTTCGGAACCACCGGCGGAGTAATGGAAGCCGCCCTTCGTTCCGTCTATGAAATCTATACGGGTCATCCTCTGCAAAATGTCAACTTTGAACAAGTGCGCGGACTAAACGGAGTTCGTCGTGCTACAATTGATTTGAACGGTTTCGAGTTAAAAGTGGGTATTGCCCACGGATTAGGCAACGCACGTCATTTATTGGAGGATATCCGCAACGGACACAATAAATATCATGTAATCGAAATCATGGCATGTCCCGGAGGCTGTATCGGCGGAGGCGGACAGCCGCTTCATCATGGCAATTCAGAAGTACTCTACGCCCGTGCCAATGCACTCTATCGTGAAGATGCCGGCAAACCGATTCGCAAATCGCACGATAATCCGTATATCAAAACACTATACGAAGAATATCTCGGCAAACCCTTGAGCGAAAAATCGGAGAAGTTACTACATACACATTACTTTAACAAATCCATTGACTAACCTCTTAAATATAGAAAACAATGTCTGAAATAAAACTTGCCTGTGAAGTGGCAGAACAAGTCAAAGCTATTTGCGACAAACATGGAAATCTTCCCGGTGAACTGATCAACATTTTACATGAAGCCCAACATCTGCAAGGTTATCTGCCGGAGGAGATGCAACGTCTCATCGCTCATAAATTGAATATCCCTGTATCCAAAGTATATGGCGTAGTCACTTTCTATACCTTCTTTACCATGACACCCAAAGGAAAATATCCTATCTCCGTTTGTATGGGAACTGCTTGCTATGTACGCGGCTCAGAAAAATTATTGGAAGAATTTAAGCGTGTCTTAGGTATCGAAGTAGGTGAGACAACTCCCGATGGAAAATTCTCATTGGACTGCCTGCGATGTGTAGGGGCTTGCGGATTAGCACCGGTAGTAATCATCGGTGAAAAAGTATACGGTCGTTTGCAATCAGTAGATGTAAAGAAGATAATTGAAGATTTGGAATAAACCGGAAGCCTTTTTCAACGACATTATTGAGCCTTTTACCACCAAAAACTCTTAATTCGTCGAAAAAAGCCTTTCTTTCATTGAATAGATTTGAAAAGACTACAAATTACATTTACCTTTGCTGATTGAAATAAAAAACTTGCAAAAGCAAAACTATGATGAAAAAGGCAAAAACATTTCTCCTTTTAGGCATTACATTGTGCATGTTCGGATGCAGCGATGATGATGACGACAAGTCGAATACGACATCTACTGTTCCTTTCTCTTTAACAGCTTCTCTGGAAGTGCGCAACGATGCTGCAACAACTCCGGGTATGCTGCAAGGCAATTGGAATGAAGGTACAAAACTGGCAGCCATGCACTCCGGCTTGACAGGAGTAAAGAAAAGTATCTTCACCCTGTCATCCACTTCTACCGACCTGTTTACCGGAGACATCTCGAATAAAGTAAAAAGTGATAAAGAAATCGCAGTATTTTATCCGGCTGATGCCATTACAGCAAACAGCAGTGATACATTGACCCAACAACTGAGTCTTGCCAATCAGGACGGAACATTGGCAGGAGTGGCAAATTATGACTATTCATGGGCTTTGTGCAAAGTGAATATGACTGCACAGTCGGGCTCGGGCAGTTGCGAAATGAAGAATCTGATGACCATCGGTAAATTTGAATTTACCACCGATGGAAGCACACTGCTGAATGACATCTCACGCATCACTGTGACAGCCACTTCGGGAAAGCTTTATTCCAATGCAACCTTAAAGTTGAAAGATGGAGAATTCAGTAACACCACAGAAGGAAGCTTTACTATCAAGAATGATGCCGGATTACCGGGTAGTGCTTATATTTCTTTCTTCCCTTCGGAAGCACAACTACATTTCACCTTGGTAACCAATGCAGGTAACATATATGAAGCCTCAACAACAGAAAGCATTACATTGGAAAAAGGAAAGTATTATGCTTCTGCTGCCCTTACTTGCACTCCGGTAGCTCCTGCCAAAGTAGGCGATTACTATTATAGCGACGGTACTTATTCTACGGAAATGAATGAAGAAAAGACATGTATCGGTATTGTTTATGCCCTGAACGATAAAAATGGTAATCTAGACAAAACCCTCACCACATCTCCTTACGGACGTATCGTGGCACTAACCAATGCGCGAAACAAAGTGAGATGGGCAAGTAAATCGGAGGATATCGAAGGATTGAAAAACGATACTATTATCAATGGCACACAGCAAATCGGTTGTCTGCCCTATTTTAACGGTACTGCAGATTCCTATTTCTCCGATAATGCTGAAGAACAAATCAAAGGAACTACCATTAATACAGAAACAGGATTGATTACCGCCTGGCCGTCGGAAGGCATACTGAGCGACTTCAATGGAGCAACAAATACATCTTATATCAACAAAAGCACCTCTACTTATCCGGCAGGAAGTTATTGCTACCAATACAGCAAACCCGGAAAAGGAGCAGGCGAATGGTATCTGCCGGCAGTGGGCGAACTGGCACTGCTTTGGGAGTTACATCATGCCGGTGTGATATGTAACGCCAAGCAGGAATGTTTCAAAGATTTCGACCAGCAGAGTTATTGGACTTCTTCGGAAGGCAATAAAAACAAAGCATGGTATTTGAACTTCTTCAGTGGAATATTAATGGCAAACAGCAAAGGAAGTACTTACAATACACGCCCGGTAGCTATGTTCTAAACACAAGCTATCAGATACTAAAAAAGGGAGTGTATCAAAACTAAACCGGCCTATCCAATTGTCAGCTGTAGGGGCAGAGTTTGCCTGCCCGAAGACACAAAGCAAACTGTTTTCGGGCGAGCGAACCTCGCCC
>ERZ780021.186-NODE-186-length-19858-cov-6.767358_pt1 | contig 19858 bp, 9 predicted proteins | sample MGYA00511864_ERZ780021 | MGnify/ENA primary metagenome ERZ780021 (study PRJEB29588, sample SAMEA2156186) | human gut metagenome | biome: human gut; feature: human-associated habitat; material: faeces | place: Denmark | collected 2008/2010 ...
GTATGCATAAAGGGAAATTAACAAATATTAATCCCCCAAGAATTACAACTGAGCCGTGACGAAGGATAAGGAGAGGCGTTTTGTGGTTTCTACTGCACATCAGTCACAAATAGAAGTATACGGAACCAGTTTTAATGTGGAAGCTTATGCTGCCGATGGTCGGATATCGACTACACTGGTGGAAGGCAGTGTCGGCTTTTTCTTTAAAGATAAAGCAGGAGAAGCTAAAATGATAAAGTTGAAACCTTATCATAAGCTGGTGTATACCCCGGAATCGGGTGAGACGAAAATGTTTGCTACTTCTTGCGAATCGGAGATTGCTTGGAAAGATGGTAAAATAGTATTTAAAAATACCTCTATGGAGGATATTCTCCATATGTTAGGCAAACGTTATAATGTAGACTTTGTTGTGAAGAGTAATCGTATTAAGGAGTATTCGTTTACAGGAACATTCTCTACACAGCGTTTGGAACGTATCTTGGAATATTTTAAAATCTCGTCCAAAATAAATTGGCGTTATTTGGACAGTGATGAAATTTCCGATAAGAAACAGCGGATAGAGATATATTAAATAAAACCTTATTAACCTTTTAGAAAATATTATGAAACAGAAAAGAGCGCCTTAAAACAAAAAACATGCGGAAGATATTGGCGTATCTACCGCATGGAAAAATGAAAACTTTTTAAAGCTTGTTTGGCGACAAGCTAAGATAACATTTTTATTAACCTCAGTCTTTACAAAATTATGCAAAATCCTTTTAGCATCCAAGTATTCTGGATGATAAAGTCGTTATGGCTATCATTTAACAAAATCCCTTTGTTTATGAGACTATGTGTTCTATTTCTTGCCTGCTCATTGAGCTTGACTCATGCAGCAGAAACGTATGCGCAAAAAACAAAAATCAGCATTGATGCTAGTAATCAAACAGTTGAAACAGTATTGAATCAGATTAAGGCAAAAACCGGTTTTGATTTCTTTTTCAATAATAAACATGTAGACTTGAATCGTCGTGTGTCTGTTTCGGCTAATCAAGGAAATGTGTTTGAAGTTCTGGAGAAGGTATTTGCCGGAACGAATGTTACTTATTCTGTTTTAGATAAAAAAATAATTCTTTCTACAGAAGGAACTAAAGCTGTTAAACAGGCTTCTACAGTGGTAAGTGGTACGGTACTGGATGCGACCGGTGAACCTATTATCGGTGCCAGTGTAGTAGAAAAAGGTACAACAAACGGTACTGTTACCGATATGGATGGTAAATTTACTTTGACTGTAAGTTCGGCTAAAGCGGAATTGGAAGTTTCTTATATTGGTTATAAGACACAGACTTTGAAATCTCAGGCCGGCAAGCCATTGTCTGTTACTATGAGTGAAGATACGGAAATGTTGGATGAAGTTATTGTTGTCGGTTATGGTACAATGAAGAAAAAAGACTTAACCGGTGCTGTTGCATCTGTGAAGATGGACGATGCTCCTGTGGGTACGGTATCTACTATCAGTCACGCTTTGGCAGGTAAGGCAGCCGGTTTGCAAGTAAATATGGTAAGTGCACAGCCGGGTAGTGGTTCTAACTTCCGTATCCGTGGTGCTGCTTCTGTCAATGCCGGTAACGATCCGTTGGTGATTATCGATGGTTTTCCGGTAAATCCGACTTCGGACGATGCTATTAAAACGGGTAAATATGATGCGGGTAGTTCGGATAATATTTTGGCTTCTATCAACCCGAATGATATTGAGTCTATCGAGGTCTTGAAGGATGCCAGCTCTACAGCTATTTATGGTGCACGTGCCGGTAATGGTGTAATCATCATCACTACTAAAAAGGGTAAAACAGGTGCTCCGAAAGTGACTTATTCCGGTACGGCTACTGTTCAGACACTGGCAAGTGATTATGATATGTTGGGTGCTCAAGACTTTATGATACAATCCAATCGCTATGCCAAGGAAGAATGGATGAGAGCAAACGGTATCGGTGTATATGGTGGAAAAACCGAAGGTGAGGCTTCTACTGCTTATAAGCCTTATTATACAGATGCTCAAATCAATGCTCCTGCCCATAATACAGATTGGTTTGACGAAATTACCCGTACAGGTTTTCAGACTCAACATAATATATCTGTTACAGGCGGTACTGAATCAACCAAATATCTGGTTTCAGGAAACTTCTTCAAGCAGAACGGTGTAGTGAAGAATAATGATATGGAACGCTATACGGGTCGTATTAATTTGGAACAGAAGGTTAGTAAGTATGTTAATTTAGGTGTTAACATGACTTTGTCCAGAAATCAAACCAATAACGTGCCTTTAGGTTCGGGACAGAATGAGAATGCAAGTATTATGGTGGCTGCTGCACAGTTTAATCCGTTGTTACCGATCAAAGATGAAAACGGGGATTACACATTGAACTCTCAGGCTGCTTTCTTGCCTAATCCGGTATCATTGCTGGAAATCACAGACAAAACAATGAAAGAGAGATTGCTTGCTACTGCGTTTGTTGAAGTGAAGCCTATTCAGGATTTGACTTTGAAGGCTAATTTCGGTATTGACCGTAATTACCAGAAGCGTAGTGTTTATATGCCTAAGACTACTTTGTATGGTCAGAAGAAAGGCGGACAAGCCGATATTGCTCAATATGACAAATCGGATTATTTGATGGAACTTACTGCTAATTATACCAAGAGATTGGGAGATCATAATTTCAGTGTTTTGGCAGGTTATTCATTCCAACGTTTTACAGATGAGTCATTGTATGCCGGCAACAGCCAGTTCTTGATTGACGGTTTCTTATATAATAATTTGGGAGCCGGAGCTTATCCGAAACCTTCTGTGGGCTCTTCGGCCTCAAAAGATGAAATGGCATCTTTCTTTGGTCGTGTAAATTATTCATATAAAGATCGTTATTTGCTGACTGCTACGTTGCGTGCCGATGGAGCTTCCAACTTTGCAGAAAATAATCGTTGGGGGTATTTCCCGTCGGTAGCTTTGGGCTGGAGATTTACCGAAGAAGAGTTTATGAAACCGATGACTTCTATTCTTTCTAATGGTAAATTACGTGTCAGTTTCGGTCAGACCGGTAACTCTAATATCGGTAACCGTGCTATCAGTTACTATCAGACCGGTAATAACAATGAATTCGGTGGCACAGAGTCTATTGGCGTGTATTTGAGTCAGATGGGTAATCCTGATTTGAAGTGGGAAACTACTACAGAATGGAATGTTGGTCTTGATTTGGGATTCTTCAATAACCGCTTGAATGTAACTGCTGAATATTTCCGTAAGGTAGTTTCCGATTTGCTGGCTGAACGTAGTTTGCTCACTTTTAATGAGGCAGATAAAATTGCCGCCAATATAGGTAAAACCCAAAGTCAGGGATTTGAATTGACAATAAACACTACTAACTTTAACTCAAAGGATTTTAGTTGGAATACAGACTTTACTTTCTCATTCTATCGTGATAAATGGAATACTCGTGATGCAAGCTGGAAGCCTGCTGCTTATTCACAGTATAATGCTCCTATCCGTTATATGTACGGATATCTTTCAGACGGTTTGATTCAGCCCGGAGAAACAGTAGACTATATGCCGGGTTCACTGCCGGGACAGGTAAAGATTAAAGATATTAATGGTTATGTATATAATGAGGATGGTTCTGTTCAGGTAGATAAACACGGTATTCCTTTGAAGTCCGGTAAACCTGATGGTAAATTGGATGATGCCGACAAAGTAATATACGGAAGTTCGGACCCGGGTTATTTGATGGGATTGAATAACACTATCCGTTATAAGAACTTTGATTTTAATATTTATTTCTATGGACAATTCAATGTCTTGAATGCCGGCTCTTATAAAGACCTTTGGTTGACAGGTGCTGACGGTATGACAGGTATTGTAAATATGTATCGTGGTTACAATATGCCTACCAGTGCAGCGGAAGTATGGACACATGATAATCAGTCTGCTTCTCGTCCCGGTTATTTCCAGAACAAGAGTACTTGGGGAATTGGTGACTATTATCTGCAAAAAAGCTGGTTTGTACGTTGCCGTAATATAACTGTGGGTTATACTATCCCGGTTAAAAAGGCATTGTCGAGCATTCGTGTTTATGCAGATATCAATAATCCGTTTACTATTACTCCGTATGACGGTCTCGACCTTGAGACAGATAATTCTGTTTGGGCATATCCTAACGTACGAAGCTTTAGCTTAGGATTGGATATTACATTTTAATAACCTATAAAAGATAAGATTGAAATGAAAAAGATATTATCAATATTTTCCGTAGTATTGGCTGCGACTGCATTTTGTCCTTCTTGCACTAATCTGGAGTCTGAAATGTATAATGTGATTAATCCCGGTATATTTCCTAAAAATGAAGAAGATGCGAAGGCTTTGGTGACTTCTGCCGCTTATGCTCCTTTCCGTTCGAATTGGTATAGTGGATTGTATGCTTCTTCGCAGGGAGGTATTCATGTCATCAGTGATATGAGTACTGATATCGGTGATTGTCAGTGGGATGATGCAGTTTGGCCGGATATGATTCAGATGAATTTTACAGCCAATTCCGGTGGGCTGACTACTACTTACAGTACTTATATCCGCGATATAAGTAAAATGACTTTAACTATGGAGCGTATTGTCAATGTTCCCATGAATGAGGAAGTGAAAGCACGTTTGGATGCAGAATTGCATTGTGGACGTGGATGGTTGGCTTATATCCTTTATGATATGTATGGTCCTATTCAGATTGCTTCTTTGGATTTGTTGAATAATCCATTGTCTGATGAAGTAGCTCCTCGTGTATCGCGGGAGGAAATGGTGAAATTCATTGAAGACGATTTGAAGGCTGCCATTGCTGTTCTTCCGGCAACTTATAAAGTATCGGATACGAATTATGGCCGCTTTACCAAAGGGTTGGCCTATACTGTATTGATGAAACTTTATATGCATGAACAGAATTGGGCAAAAGCTGTAGAATGTGGTCGTGAATTGATGAAGCCGGAATATGGTTATAGGTTGATGGATAACTATAAGGATATTTTTACATTGGAGAATGAAGGCAATGCTGAAACAATTTGGGCATGTGTTTGCAGTCGCAGTGTGAATCAGCAGATGTGGCTGGCTCATGTTATTTCCAGCGAGTACCCGACTAAAAATCCAAATATCCAGAAATGGGGCGGCTATCGTGTTCTTTGGAATTTTTATCATACTTTCGATTCGGCTGACAAGCGTTTGGAAGTATTGGTAGGCGACTTTGTTGCAGAAGACGGAACTCACTATAATGAAGAAAATCCCGGTTCTGTATTGATAAAAGGCGCAATGCCTGTTAAGTATGGTGAAGATCCTGATGCTACCGGCGAAGAAAGTCAGGTTGACTGGATTGTATACCGTTATGCCGATGTGCTTACTTTGTTGGCTGAGGCGATTGTTCGCGAAGGTAATACTGTGACTCCGGAAGCTGTAGAACTGCTGAATATGGTACATACACGTGCCGGACTTCCTGCTTACACTATGGCTGACTTTGCCGGAGCTGATGCCTTCCTTGAAGCGGTGCTGACAGAGCGCGGACATGAATTATGGTTTGAAGGTGTTCGCCGTTCGGATTTGATTCGTTATGGAAGATATATTGAGTATGCTCGCAAATACAAACAGTCGCCCACAGCACAGGATTATATGACCCTGATGCCGCTGCCGCAAAGTGTAATAGACGAGAGTAAAGGTAAGATTATCCAAAATCCCGGATACTGATAATTAAGATAAAGAGGCTGCTGGGAAAATAAATCCGGCAGCCTTTTTTAGAACTATATCTTTTATTTATACCTTTGACTCTCTAATCTAATATCTCATTATTATGAAACAGCGTTTGTTGGCTTTGGATGTGCTTCGCGGACTGACGATAGGAGGCATGATACTGGTGAACAGTCCCGGAACATGGAGTTATGTTTATCCCCCTTTATTACATTCTTCCTGGAATGGTTTGACGATGGCGGACGTCATTTATCCTTTGTTTATGTTTATGATGGGAATGTCCATGTATATTTCTCTGAAGAAATTCTCCTTTACTTTGGATAAGGCGTTATTTCTGAAAATTATTCGTCGTACTTTTCTTATTTTTATTATCGGTACATTTATTTATGGTACCGCTACTTTTCTGGGCACATTGCGTGAGGCGTCTCTGCAACCCGATTTTGTTGGTAGCCCTTGGAAGGCGGCTTTTGCATCGCTGGCTCATGTACGCATATTGGGTGTGTTGCAACGCCTTGCATTGTGTTATGGAATAGGTTCATTGCTGGTCACTACGGTCCGCCATCGTTATATCCCTTATCTGGTGGCAGTCATTTTGATTGTATATTATGGAATCTTGTTGGTCGGCAATGGATTTGTATACGGCCCGGAGAATATTCTTTCTCATGTGGATAAGTCTGTACTGGGGTTATCACACATGTATAATGACCGGGGAATAGACCCGGAGGGAGTGTTGAGTACGATTCCTTCTATTGCCCAAGTTCTGATAGGTTTCTGGTTTGGAAAGATTTGCATGGAGACCCCCGATATGAAAGATAAGTTGAACCGTTTGTTCCTTTATGGAGCTATGGGGCTGATAGCGGGCTTTCTGCTACAGGATGTATGTCCTCTGAACAAAAAGGTGTGGTCGCCTACATTTGTGTTGGTTACTTGCGGTTTTTCTGCTCTTCTTTTGTCTATTCTGCTGTGGTATATCGATGTGACGAAGAAATATCAGAAGACTTGGATTTTTGCCATATTTGGTGTAAATCCGTTGTTTTGCTATGTACTTAGTGAGATATTATATATATTAGCTGACAGTTTACCACTGCAAGAACAGAATATGCACGACATTATATATGCCGGTTTATCCGGTTGGTTGGGTAATAATGCCTTTACTTCATTTGTCTATGCTTTTCTTTTTGTGGGAGTTGTATGGTTGGTCGGAGCATATTTATATAAAAAGAAGATTTATATAAAGATCTGATGGAATTAATAAAGCATTCATTAATGGTTGGTTATTTATTATGAATAAATTATTGTTATGTGTGTTAGCTTTGGGCATGTCTTCCATGACTTTTGCCGGTAATGAAAATGTATTTGATCCTCCTGTTATGGGCTGGAGCTCGTGGAATACTTATCGGGTGAATATCAATGAGGCTTTGATAAAGAAGCAGGCCGATGCCATGGTGCAGAAAGGTTTGAAAGATGCAGGTTATAATTATGTCAATGTAGATGACGGATTTTTTGGTTGGCGTGATGAGCACGGCACGATGCAGACTCATCCGGAACGTTTTCCGAACGGACTGAAAGGGGTGGCAGACCATATTCATTCTTTGGGACTGAAAGCCGGTATTTATTCGGATGCCGGAAGCAATACTTGCGGTTCCATTTGGGATAAGGATGTCAACGGAGTAGGTTCGGGCTTGTATGGTCATGAGCATCAGGATGCCGATTTATACTTCAATGAATGGGGGTTCGATTTCATTAAGATAGATTATTGCGGTGCTTCTCAGGAGTTGAGTCTGGATGAGGAAAAACGATATACGGAGATTCGCCGTGCTTTTGATAAAGTGGCGGGTAACCATGTTTCCATTAATGTGTGCCGATGGGCTTTTCCGGGTACATGGGCAAAGAATATCGGCTGCTCTTGGCGTATCAGTAGTGATATCCGCCCGGAATGGGGGTCGGTGAAATATATCATTGATAAGAATCTGTATCTTTCTGCGTATGCCGGAGACGGTCATTATAATGATATGGATATGCTGGAGATTGGCCGTGGACTGAAACCGGAGGAAGAAGAGGTGCACTTCGGTATGTGGTGTATCATGAGTTCTCCCTTGTTGATAGGCTGTGACCTGACAACGATTCCCGAGGCTTCTTTGAAACTCTTGAAGAATAAGGAACTGATTGCCTTAAATCAAGACCCGTTGGGATTACAGGCCTATGTGGTGCAGCATGAGAATAAGGGCTATGTGCTGGTAAAGGATATAGAACAGGAACGCGGCAAAGTGCGTGCGGTGGCTTTGTATAACCCTTCGGACAGTATTTGTGATTTCTCTGTTCCCATGAGTGTTTTGGAAATGGGAGGTAAAGTGAAGATGCGTGATTTGGTGAAGCAAAAAGACCTTAAGGCAGTTCAGGGGACACTGAACCGGCAATTGCCTGCACATAGTGTCCTGATTTTGCGTATGGAAGCAGAGCAGCGTCTTGAACCTGTGCGTTATGAGGCTGAGTGGGCTTATTTGCCTTGTTTTAATGATTTGGGACTGCGCCCGAAAACCATTCTGTATGCACCGATGAAGGAAGCGTCCGGGGGGATGAAGGTCAGCTATCTGGGAGGACGTGCCGAAAACTATGCCGAATGGAATAAAGTATATAGTGAAAAGGGCGGAATGTATGAAATGACCATCCAATATGTGCCTCATGCAGACCGCAAACTGGAAATTAAAGTAAACAATGAAAAGAGTATCCTGCTGAAAGACCTTGCCGGAACCGATGGACAGCAGCTTGCTTCCGTAACAGTGCAGGTGCGTTTGAAGCCGGGAAATAATGTAGTCCGTATGGGAAGCCCTTATTGCTGGGCACCCGATATCGACTGCTTTACTCTGAAGAAAATAGAATAATAGGATTTATACCATGAAGAAAAGTTGTTTGATTATAGGAACCTTGTTATGGGGAATGAGTGCTTTTGCACAGACTACAATATGGAAACGCAGTGGATGGGAATGTCGTATTTCGGATAAAGGGACATTGGAGCAGATTGTTTTTAAAGGCAGTCAGCGTAATGATACGGTGCCTTTTTTCCATGATAAGAGTAATATGGGTCCCAGTTTCTACGCCAATATGGGTAACGGGAATATAAAAGCGGACTGGATACCGGATGGATATCGGTCTTACCGTGCAACCATCGATGGTGTAGAGTGCCGTCTTACTTATAAAGAATGGAAGGGACAGCCTGCTATGGAGGTTATATTGGAAAACAAGGGAAATGTTCCTTTTCAACCCGTAAAGGCAGGATTGAAATTGGGGATTGATACTTATATGGATAAGTATCCCGATTGGTTCGGTAAGTATTTTCCAACGCTGATGATGAACGAGAAAACTCATTTCTATGGTTATCTTCAGACTCCGTCGGGACATACATTGGGTGTTGTCTCACCGCAGCCTGTTGCATCATGGAGCGTGGATTATAACTTGGGATATCAAGACCCCGCTCCTCATTGGTTTATGGGACATCGTATCGAATCCCTGAACCTTGATTTGATGAATGCACTGCCTTTGCCTCAGCATTGTCCGCAAGATTTGTGGATTTTGAAACAAGGGGAACGTAAAACGTGGACGATTGCCTTTGTTGATATCAATACTCCGGGCGAATTTGAAGAAACGATGCATAAGGTGGCCGGTGTGCCTATGATTCGTATGCCTCAAACGGTGTATCAGCCTAAGGAGACTGCAACATTTGAAGTACTTGCAGCCGCTCCGACTGTCGAAGTGACAGATAGTGAAGGAAAGCTTCAGAAGGTTACAGTGAAAAGTAAATCGGGTCATGTGAAGGAGGTATCTTGTATGCTTCCCTCGGTGGGACTGTATACAGTGAAGGTTACAGACGGTGACAAGCAGTCGCAAGGTGTATTGTCTGCCCACGCTTCTTGGGAATGGACTATGGAGCGTGCCAGAGAAGGTGCATTGAAATATCATCAGAAAGCAACTTCCCATATCGAGAGTTGGTATGGTTTCCATTCTTCCTTTATTGCAGCCAGGTATTTCCCTGAAAAGCAACTGGATGAGGCTTTGCGCAGTCGTTTTGATTATTTGTTCGGGCTGTTGCACGACCGGACAAAGATGGTGCCGTTATATCATGCCTCACGTATTCAGAATACATCGGGAACAATAGGATTGTTGGTTGATAAATATGAAGCCTATGGCGATGTAGAGGATTTGAAGAAGGCTTCTCGTCTGGCGGACTGGCTGATGAATACCTGGCAGCGTAAAGACGGAGCTTACGTAAACCATAATACGGTGTATACCAGCGTTATTTATGTAGCGAAAAGTATGTTGGAACTTACTTTGGTCGAACGTGAACTGGGTAAGACGGAGAGTGTGTGGAAAGAGGCTGCCGACCGTCACTATGCTTCTGCCAAACGTGCCATCGACCAGTTGGTGGCCTCACAAGGCGATTTTGAGACCGAAGGTGAGCTGACTTTTGAGGATGGGATGGTTTCCTGTTCGGCGCTTCAGATTGGTATGCTTGCATTGATGCAGCAGGATGAAAAGGAGCGCAAACATTATACGGATGCCATGTTACAGATATTGAACAGTCATGATTGTCTGACTCAGTTGCGTGTTCCCGATGCCCGCCGTCGTGGAGGAACCATGCGCTATTGGGAGGCTCAATATGACGTGCAGATGTTGCCTAATATGTTCAACTCGCCTCACGGCTGGAGTGGCTGGCGTGCTTATGCCACCTATTATGCTTATCTGTTGACCGGTGAAGAACGTTGGTTGAAAGAGACATTTAATGCCATGGGAGCTTTCTCCAATTTGATTGATTTCCGTACGGGAGATTTATGTTGGGCTTTTGTGGTCGACCCGTATCTGAAAGTGAAGCAGGCTTGCAGTGCCGATACTCATGTGACGGAAGATTCATTGAGTTTTGGCAATCCGCATCCCGAATTATATGATACCCGTGAGTTTGTGATTGGTGAGCAATATGTAAATATGATTAGTGATTGGCAGACAGTCAATACACAGGATAATGATGTGCACGAGCTTTTTAAATGTATCGGTGAGACAATGTTGACCAATGCGTTTGTTGTAGAACGGCCCGATGGCGAAGTGATAGGCTATAACTGCCGGGTAACCCGTCAGGGAAACAAGCTGACCGTAAAAGCAAATGAAAAGCAGATAGTCAATCTGCACTGTAATTTGAGAAAAGCCTATACCGTATCATTCAATGGTAAAACTCAAGACCTGAAACAATCGTATTTGGGTTGGGCTTTTGGAAAGGACATTTATCTATAATTGATTCTATGATATGAAAACACACTCTTTGCTATTATTGCTTCTGTCTTTTGTACAGGTGTTTCCACTTTTTGGGGAAACACCTTACAAGGAAGAACGCCGGGTTATCTATTCCTCGGAAGCGCCGGAAAGACCTTATCTCTTGCAGCCCGGACATAGTTTGGAACAAACTGTATCATTTCCCAAACGTGCTTATCCCACTCGTAAGTTTCTGCGTGTAACGGGTGGAGTCAAGATGCCTGCTCCCTTTCAGGAACGTGGTGAAGAGATGTTCCGTCGAAGTGAGTTTTTTATTGATGACAATTTGGATTCTGTCGTTACTCGTAAAGATCGCTACTCCCTCTATTTCAAGGGAGAGAATGATGCTTTTGAGCGTTATGCCTACTTCCGTGTCATGGGAGAGGCACTTAAACCGGGGAAGCTGACTGTGCATCTTCCGGTGGTTCGTCGCCGACAGCTGACTGTGGACGTTAAGGGTCGGTTCGGATTGGAACTGGAACTTTATTACAAGAAACCCGGACGGGCAGCACAGGATATTTTTGATACTCCCGACAGCGTGTTGTTTGTGCCTGTCCCTGTCGGCACGGGAAAGTATCAGGATGTCAGCCATACTTTTACATTGCCCGATAACGTGGCTTGCGCTCTGCTGTGTGCAGGAGGAAGCGGTTTCAGTGGTGAATGTTGGCTGGAAGCGCCCCGTTTGGAGCAGAATGGCAAAACTGTGTGGCATGTCCCTTTCACCAAGTTTGCACAGAAAGCGAGTCAGGTGGATTATTGGGTAGGATGTAATCTGGCGACTCGCAGTTGGCCGCGCTGGAGGCTGGAATTTGATGGTCGGGAAGTATTCGAGGGAAATATCTTTGACCGTGCTTCCAATGTGTCCGATTTCTATATCCTGTTGCCCGGAGACCTGCAGGGAACAGGCTGTTTTAAGCTCTCTTTGTTGAAAGAGCCTCACCGGGCTGCTTTTCCTTACGAAGTGCGCACGTTGGAGGTGATTGAAGAGACTGCTCGTGACTTTGAAATTATTTCAGTTCCTAAGTATGTTTCCAAGTCCGCTTCTTTCGGCGTGTTGATTGAGACAAACCGTCCGAATGTGAAATTGCAAGTAAAGAGCGATGCCGCTCTGCAACCGGCCACGCAAGAGGTCCGATTTAAAGAAGCCGGACTGCATGTTGTAGAGTTCAGGGCGGATTCTTGTCTGACCGATGTGAAGATGGAATTCAGCGACGGTAGCCGTAGCGAGTCTGCTGCGATAGAACAGATTGTGGAACGGGCTCCCGAAAACATCTATATTTCTTCAGGAGATGAAATCTATATCGACAAGCAATATACTCCATACAGTTATTTCTTTAAATGGTATATATCGCAACGTGTAGGCAACTGGTATCAGTTCCGTCCCTCTTACCAATGGAGTGGATGCCGTATCACCGACCCGGAAATAATTGGTTATTATACCCATTTGCTTGATGGTCTGAAGGTACCATACGCATGGCAGGCAGAAGGCAGAACCTTGGCAGGTAGTCGCCTGAATCCGTCGAATGAAGAACTTGCCTCCCCCATGTTCCGTGGAAAACAAGCCCATGAGAATGACGGTGGTTACTATTATTGGCAACATTTCAAATATCAGGGATTGCATTCGGACATGGCTGCCCGTAATCGTCCCTGGGGAGGTATCTTTGCAAAGCATCGTCCTATTTATACAGACCACGGCACATTTATCCATTATGATACGGAGGCTGTGACCGATATGGCGGACGGAGCCCGCAAACTGGTATCCAACTTGCGCTACTCTAAAGGAGAAAGCGTGCGTCATACAGGTCCGTCTTCTCTATTTCGTTATTTTTATCAGGCAGGTTATGAATGGGTGGGAGCCGAACAAATGTATGGACCTGAAGAGACGATACTTTCTGCTTTGCGTGGTGCGTCTTTGGCATACAGTCGTCCGACATACGGCTCGTTGCATGCCATGCAATGGGGAAGCGGTCCTTTCACCGACCCTAAACATTCGTTGCGTCTCTATCTTTCACTGGCTGTGGCTTATATGCACGGTTCTTCACATATAAATACGGAAGAAGCTTTGTGGACAGATGAATTTATGAACGACCGTTATTCTCCGTCGGGCAAGGAACATCTGGCAGCACAGCATCGTGTCCTTGATTTTATTGAAACACATAGCCGTCGTGGAGAGTTTCATAGCAATATTGCTGTGATTCAGGGACGGAATGATGCATGGAAATCTTTTGGGCGTGGCAGTTTGTGGTCACAAGAAGGCGAGAAATGGAAATTCAATAAGGCTTGCGAAAGTTTTGACTTGCTGAAAGTGTTTTATCCCGACCACATTATTGACGGATGCGGTCCCGAAGGATGGTTTACCTCTACGCCTTACGGTCCGGTGGACTTGCTGCCGGTTGAGGCTCCGCAAGATGTAATGAACCGCTACAAAGCCATGATTTTCTTGGGATGGAACACATATGACAAAGGTGATTTTGAACGTATCCGCGATTATGTCTTCCATGGAGGAACACTGATTTTGTCTGCTGCCCATATCAATGCCTGTCTGCAACCGGATGAAAAGCCTTGTTTTCCGCAGGATGATGCACCCGTTCGTGAACTGTTGGGAGAAGACTATCGGAGCCTGATGCAACAAACAACATTGAACTATGGCAAAGGAAAGGTCATCTATTTCCCGGAAGCCCTTTATCCGGCAGAGGATAAACTGAAGGCAGCTTATATAAAAGTGATGCAGGATATTGCCGCTTCAACAGTTCATCCGGAGGCGGAGAACGGTTGGATAGAGGCAGCTCCGTCGGTAGGATTTACGGCATGGCAGGACGGTGAACGTCGCACGCTTTATGTTTTGAATACGGATTGGCAGAGTGATGAGGAAACGCATCCTTATACCTTTATCTATGGAAAGGGTAAGTTCCGCTTATCTATAGCCCGTTATCAACTTGGCACGATTCATTGTGCGGCTCAGTTGGCGGCAGCTCCGTCAAGTAATACCACCGATGTACTTTCTATTGTGAAAGAGGCTGACGGATGGACGGTGAGGGTTCAGACTACCGGTCCCGATACCGTTAAATTTATGTTTGCAAGCAATGGTTTGGAGAAAGAAGTTTCTTTCTCTTCTCCCGGTATACACGTTTACAAGTTGTCTTTATAAACAGCATATTAACTTCTAAATCATAAAATGAACATGAGAACGATTTGTCTTATTTGCATGCTCTGTCTGGCAGTGGTTGTTAAAGCGGCTTCTCCCATACAAGGCTTATTGGAACGCATTGATAAAGGAGCTTCGCGCAAGTTTGTCATTGAGCAGGTGAAGTCACCGACCGATTTCTTTGAATTAGACCAAAAAGGTGATAAAGTAGTGATTCGTGGCAATAATTATGTGAGCATTGCCACAGGAGTGAACTGGTACTTGAAATACTATGCAGGTATTCAACTTTCGTGGAATGAGATGACGGCGCAACTTCCTGCCGTTCTTCCGGCCGTGCCTCAGAAAGAACGTCATGAAACGGATTTGAAGTATCGTTATGACTTTAATTATTGTACCTATTCCTATACCATGGCATTTTGGGACTGGGATCGTTGGGAGAAGGAAATTGACTGGATGGCATTGCATGGCATCAATCTTCCTTTGGCAGTGGTAGGTGCAGATGTGGTGTGGTATAATGTATTGACCAAACTGGGCTATACCAAAGACGAAATCAATGAATTTATTGCCGGTCCTGCTTTTCAGGGATGGTGGTTAATGAATAACCTGGAAGGTTGGGGCGGTCCTAATCCCGATAGCTGGTATAAACAACGTGAAACTTTACAGAAACAAATCTTGAAGCGTATGCGTGAATATGGCATCCGGCCGGTATTGCCGGGTTATTCGGGCATGGTTCCTCACAATGCCAAAGAGCGTTTGGGGCTGAATGTTTCCGATCCGGGCTTGTGGTGCGGTTATCGGCGTCCTGCTTTCTTGCAGCCCACCGACCCACGTTTCAACGAAATTGCCGACCTTTATTATAAGGAGATGAGTCGTCTTTACGGCAAAGCCGATTTTTATAGCATGGACCCCTTCCACGAAGGAGGCAATGTGGCAGGTGTCGATTTGAATGCTGCAGGCCAGGCCATTTGGGGAGCAATGAAAAAGGCAAACCCGAAAGCTGTCTGGGTGGCTCAGGCATGGCAGGCGAATCCTCGCCAAAAGATGATTGAAAATCTTCCTGCCGGAGATTTGATTGTGCTAGACCTTTTTGCCGAGAGCCGTCCTCAATGGGGTGATCCTGAGTCTACCTGGTATCGTAAGGAAGGCTTCGGCAAGCATGACTGGCTTTACTGTATGCTGCTGAACTATGGTGGCAATGTAGGTCTGCATGGAAAGATGAAGCATGTCATCGATGAGTTCTATAAGGCAAAAACATCTTCTTTCGGCAAGACAATGAAAGGAGTGGGTATGACTATGGAAGGTTCGGAAAATAATCCGGTAATGTTCGAGCTGTTGTGTGAACTACCTTGGCGTCCGGCTCGGTTTGATAAAGATGAATGGTTGAAAAACTATACAGTGGCGCGTTATGGCAAGGCCGACAAAGCGGGTCAGGATGCATGGCTGCTATTGAGTAACACCATTTATAACTGTCCGGCAAAGAATACCCAGCAGGGAACACATGAATCCGTTTTCTGCGGACGTCCGGATTACGATGTTTATCAGGTGTCCAGCTGGAGCGAGATGGAACCTTATTATAAACCGGAAGATATTATCCGTGCGGCAGGCATAATGCTTTCGGCAGCTGACCGTTTCAAGGGGAATAATAATTTTGAGTATGACTTGATAGATATTGTCCGTCAGGCAGTGGCAGAAAAGGGGCGTTTGGTTTATCCCATTATGATAGATGCATATAAGGCAGGAGAAAAGGAACTGTTTGCAGCCTCTTCACAACGTTTCCTCGATTTGATTCTTTTGCAGGATAAATTATTGGCTGCCCGTCCTGAATTCAAGGTAGGCACATGGATTGAGAAAGCACGCAACTTGGGCACGACTCCCGAGGAAAAAGATTTGTATGAATGGAACGCACGCGTGCAGGTTACTACATGGGGAAATCGTGTGGCAGCTGATGAAGGCGGACTACGCGACTATGCACACAAAGAATGGAACGGTCTGTTGCGTGATTTCTATTATAACCGTTGGAAGGTGTGGATTGACCGGCAAAAGGCACAGCTGAATGGTGCGCCGGTGAAGGCAATAGATTTTTATGCCATTGAGGAACCGTGGACAAAGCAGACAAATCCTTATTCTTCTCAAGCCGAAGGCGATGTGATAGAGGTAGCCAAGGAAGTATATGCCAAGATTACCGAATAGGTTATCATTATAATATTCTCTTTCCCTATGCAGAATTGATTTTTATCTCTCACTGCTCTCACCCTTATTTCGAAACGACAATGTACAGGGCGTTTCAGGGTGAGAGATAGGGGTGAGAGATTCCTTCAAAGGTGAGAGCATATCTCTTATTTTTGTCCAAAGTTGCATTATTTGTATGTTTTTTCCTATGTAAGTATGTGCAGACACCTTCTTTTCCGCTTTCCATAGCGTACGTTCGCATGATGTTTTTCATACGGTTAAACAACCTGTTTCAACTGCATGAAACAGGTTGTTTCATTAGGGAAACACATTGATTCGGACTAATGTATATTTCATCCTGGCCGAACGTATGGAAGGTCACGTTTATTGTTTTTGCTTTGAACTGCTAATCGAATGAGAGAAAATCTTATCAGTCTTGTAAAAAGAAGAAACATTGTTTGAGCTTTATAAAGAAAATGTCTGTACCTTTGTCGAAAGGTCTATGAAAAAGAATAAAATACGTCATTTATAAACTATTAGAGCAATGTATTCTATCATTAAATGTTATTTGCGGCATATACTTGCTGTATGTGTGGTGTCTTTGTGTGTAATGACAGGCACTGCCGCTTCGTCGGTGAAACTGGATGTGGACTGGCCACAGTTTATGAGTAAACAGGACATGGTGTGGGAAACACTTCCTGAGTATTGGTATGAATCAGCCTATATGGGTAACGGTATGTTGGGGCTGATGATTTATAAGGAACCGGGACAGAATTATATTCGGTTGGAAACAGGAAACTGTGCAGTACACGACCATCGGAAGGGCAAGAACGACTTGTTCAGCATCGGACGTCTGCTGACCGGACATTTTGCTTTGCATCCGAAAGGTGAGATTTTGGATGGAAAGATGCGGGTGGACTTATGGAATGCCGAGACTACTGCCGACATTGTCACTACAAAAGGAAAAATTCATTTACATAGCTTTGTGCATAGCGATAAGATGATTATCGTCACCAAGACCACTACCGAAGGCGAGGAAAAAGATTTCCGTTGGGAATGGGTGCCGGCACCTTCAGAGAGCCCGAGGTATCTGTTTGCCAAAGGAGAGGGCAATTGGATTAAAGTGCCCGAAGATTATCCGCTTAATCCGGCTCCCGAAGTAACCGGAACAGAAAAGGAAGGAATGTCTTATCAGAAACTTCAGGCGGGAGGCGAGACGGCGGTTGCATGGAAAGAAACCGTGAAAAAAGGAGAACGTGTGCTGTGGATGAATCTTACTCATTCTTATCCCGAATCCAATGCCCGTGAAATCAGCCGGAACGAGCTGGAGGATGCATTGCGGTGTGGATATAAGAATTTGCAGAAGACGCATCGTCAATGGTGGAATGCTTATTATCCTGCCAGCTTCCTTACATTACCCGAAGGTGTGAAGGAGAATTTCTATTGGATACAGATGTATAAATTAGCTTCGGCGACGCGTGCCGACAGAGCGTTGATAGATTGCACCGGTCCGTGGCTCACCAAGACACCGTGGCCGAATGCGTGGTGGAATCTGAATGTGCAGTTGACTTACTGGCCGTTGAATGCTTCCGACAGACTGGATTTGGCTGCTTCTTTGGAGAATGCTCTTTATAATAATGTGGAACAGTTGCGAAAGAATATCCCGGAAGCGTATCGGCATGACGCTTTGGGACTGGGACGTACCAGCAACTTCTATTGCGCTACAGAGCCGGTCGGTATTCCCGGAGTGAGTAAAACGGCCGAAGTGGGGCTGCTCACTTGGGCTTGTCACAATCTTTGGTTGATTTATCGTCATAAGATGGATGATGCGCTTCTGCGCGATAAGTTGTTTCCGCTATTGAAGGGGGCAGTAAATTATTACCTGCATTTCTTGCAGAAGGAAGAGGACGGGAAGCTGCATCTTCCTGCTACTTATTCTCCCGAATATGGAAGTGCAGAGGATTGTAATTTCGACCTTTCCCTGCTTCGCTGGGGATGTCTGACTTTGATACAATCGGCAGAGAGATTGAAGATAGACGATCCGTTACTTCCTAAATGGAAAACCGTATTGGAGGAGCTGACTCCCTATCCGATGGACGAAAACGGGCTGTTTATCGGGCGGAATACGCCTTATGCGTTTTCACACCGGCATTATTCGCATCTCCTGGCGGCTTATCCATTGTATACATTAAACAAAGAACACCCTGAAGATGTGGATCTTATTGAGAGATCTCTTCATTTCTGGCAATCAAAGACCGGAGCTCATCAGGGTTATTCATTGACCGGAGCTTCTTCCATCTCATCTGCACTGGGAAAAGGGAATGATGCATTGGCTTATTTGAATAAGCTGTTTGGACGTTTTTTGAGTGTGAATACATTATATAGAGAATCTGGACCGGTTATTGAAACACCATTGTCGGGTGCGCAGTCTATACACGATATGTTGTTGCAGAGTTGGGGAGGCAAGATAAGGGTTTTCCCTGCCGTACCGGATGCATGGCAGGATGTGGCTTTTGACGGGTTGCGGACAGAAGGAGCTTTCAAGGTCTCTGCCAATCGGAAAGCCGGGAAAACGGAATTTATACAGGTGAAGAGTTTGGCCGGAGAACCTTGTATCCTTGTAACGGATATCGCACGGCCTTTCTTTAAAGGCAAGCGCCATCTGGAAGTAAAGCAGTTGGATGAGCATACTTATCAAGTTGATTTACAGAAAGGCGAGGAGATGCTGGTTTATCCCGAAGGTACTTCATCTGATTTGATTATTCGTCCTATTCAGAACACTTCCATTCACTGTTTTGGAAAGAAGCTGAAAGATAAAAAATAACCTGTCATGGGAGTGTGTCAAAACTAAAACGACCTATCGTCAACTGTAGGGGCAGGGGTTGCCTGCCCGAACCAACGGGCACGACCTTGGGAGTAATACATAAAGCAAGCTGTTTTCGGGCGAGCGAACCTCGCCCCTACTAGCAAAATGATAACATTAGCAATGTTTTGACACATCCCCATTGATTGGCATAGGCACGGATTACATGAGTATTTTTTCAATCACTTGCGGGAAGTGCTCATACTCCAATGTATGCACTCGTGCAGCTAAAGTTTCCGGTGTGTCATCGGGCATGACGGGACATGTGGCTTGAAATATGGTATCCCCTTCGTCGTAATGTCCATTGATGAAATGAATGGTGATTCCGCTTTCTTTTTCCGCTGCGGCAATGACAGCCTCATGCACACGGTTGCCATACATCCCTTTGCCGCCGAACTTAGGAAGAAGAGCGGGATGAATATTTACTATTTTATTCGGATAATCATGCAAAATATCATCGGGTACTCTTAGCAGGAAACCTGCCAAGGCGATAAAATCTGTTTGATAGCGGTGCAGTACTTCCAAAGCTCTACCCTCTGTAAAATCCTGAGCCGGAATAAATTCGGTAGGAATTCCCAGTTTATCAGCTCGATTCAATACGCCGGCTTGTGCTTTATTGGTTTTGACAAACACTAATTTT
>ERZ780021.189-NODE-189-length-19672-cov-6.129174_pt1 | contig 19672 bp, 19 predicted proteins | sample MGYA00511864_ERZ780021 | MGnify/ENA primary metagenome ERZ780021 (study PRJEB29588, sample SAMEA2156186) | human gut metagenome | biome: human gut; feature: human-associated habitat; material: faeces | place: Denmark | collected 2008/2010 ...
ACTGGCCGGAGGCGCGTAAAAAAGTATGGAAGACGTTGCTCCAGGCACGTGCAATGGAAAATATGGCGTATGTCTGCGGGGTGAACCGGGTAGGAATCGATGGTAAGGGCTTTGTTTACCGGGGCGATTCCATGATCTTCTCTCCGAAAGGGAAAAAGCTGGCGGATGCCGGCAAGCGTGAGGAGGTCACTCGCACATGTACGCTTACCCGTGCAGACCTGGAAGATCTAAGGGGGAAGTTTCCTGCATGGAAGGACGCGGATGCGTTTGAGATCAAGTGATATTTCCCTGATAGGATTTCGGATTTGAACACAAAAAAGCGATTGTCGGAAATAACCGGCAATCGCTTTTTTGTGTTATGTGAAAATATATGTTTATTTCACTTCCTCAAAGATAATTACTAATGTATATCAGTGTATTATATACAACTTGGTACAAATATGATTACTTTACTTCGTTTACTCTATATTTCAGCCTTAGCGAGAATAGAAAAGCTACCGCAAAAAAACTTTAACTTAGTTTAACTATACTGTTTTTGACGATTTCTATTTTCTCTTGTTTTCAGATAGTCTTCGATATTTTCTCTTATTATGCTTTTCTTTTCATAAGCTATTGATTTGCAAAACTGTATCTATTTTTTCCTTTCGTTTTTTATGAAAAAGTGTTATACCTTTGCATTGAGAAATAAAAAACAATAGGCATGAAGCAAAAACAATATATACTCCATTCTTTGACAATAGAGGTCATTGCGGTGTTGCTGGCTTCAATGATTGCATTTCAAATATGCAATATGCTTAGCATACGAATGAGTTTGCTTCCGTTCGTTATGGCTGTCGGATATGTGATACTGAAACTTCTATATCATCTTTGCATCTCTATAGCAAGATACATTATAGAAACTCCTTTGTCACATTTGGCATTAGCCGATGAAGTGACAGATAAAAAGACTTCGGCTGTTGCATCCTTACATACCCAAGATTGTGTAGAAGTACAAAAAAGGCGTATGGAATTATTCCATTATGAATACCAGCATGAGCAACAACAATACAAGCAACAAAAAGAAAGAGAAGAAGACGAGAAATTAAATGCTATCCTGAAATATACACGAGACACATTCAAGCGTTTTGATTTGGACGAAACAGAGATTTTCCAAATTTGCGAATCTGTCCGCTATTTTGTGACTAATCGTCAAGTGCTTTCCATGACCGAGATTCATATTAAGAAACATAGTTCGCTCACACAAATCTCTTTAAAGAACTTTGCTTGGAACATCGCTTTCCAATATAATATAGGTGGAGATGTAACTACATCATTTGTGATGGCGACATTTGCCGAATGGTTCACTAACTCCACGTTTGACACCGTAAGAAAGAATCTGCGAACTACAACAGGTCGGCATAAAATTGAAATTGACGAAAATATCCTGTCGAAATACGGTATCTAAGCCATTTTTTCGCTTCCAAATAATAATTATTATCGGAAGTTGCTTATGTTATCAGACTATTTATATAAATTTGCTCTTGAATTAAAACATTTTACCTCATGGCTAATTTGAACAGACTAAAAGTAGTACTTGCAGAACAACAGAAAACAGGAAAATGGCTTGCAGAACAGATTGGTAAATCCAATTGCACTGTAAGTAAATGGTGTAGTAATTCTGTTCAACCAGACCTCAAAACCCTTAATGATATAGCTAATGTTCTTGATATTGACGTGAAAGATTTGATTGTTAGCAGTAATAAATCCTAAAACAATTTATTATCATGGAAGTAAACAAGAAAGAACTCAAAGAACAAGAGATACGTACTTTGTTCATTACCCCTGCACTCCAACAAAAAGGCTGGGCGGTAAGCGTAAATATGCGTGAAGAGTATTATTTCACGGATGGTCGAGTACTTGTTGTTGGCAACCAACATTCAGTAGCAGAAGGGAAAAAGGCTGATTATCTATTATACCATAAAGGTAAGCCCATTGCAGTAGTAGAAGCCAAAGACAATAAACACGCTGTTGGTGGTGGTATTCAACAAGCTATGGATTATGCCCAAATCCTTGACTTGAAATTTGCGTATTCCAGTAATGGAGATGCTTTCTTGGAACATGATTTTATCACAGGGAAAGAAACCGAAATCAAGTTAGAAAATTTCCCGACAGAAGAAGAACTATACAATCGTTATCTTGCATCCAAGAACTATACATCGGATGAACTTAACATAATAGAAACACCGTTTTATTATGATGCCCATAGCCATGAGCCAAGATATTACCAACGTATAGCGGTTGACCGTACAGTGGAAGCCATTGCAAGAGGACAACAGCGTGTACTTGTCGTAATGGCTACCGGTACTGGTAAGACTTTTACTGCTTTCCAGATTATCCATCGTCTCCATAAAAGCGGAGCAAAGAAAAAGATTCTTTATCTTGCAGACCGAAATATCCTCATTGACCAAACAATGGTGCAAGACTTCAAACCTTTCAAGAAGTTTATGACTAAGATAACTTCTGTTGGGGAAGGCGAAGAGAAAATTGACTCCTCATACGAGGTATATATGGCGTTATACCACCAACTGGTTGGAAAAGAGGGCAAGCCAGATCCGTTTTTGGAGGTGCAGCCAAACTTCTTTGATTTGATTATCGTTGACGAGTGCCATCGTGGTAGCGCAAAGGACGATTCTGCATGGCGCAAAGTATTGGAGTATTTCAGCTCGGCTACCCAAATCGGTATGACTGCTACCCCGAAAGCTGATGAAGGAGCAAACAACTTGGATTATTTCGGAGAGCCGGTATATACCTATTCCCTTCTTCAAGGAATCCAAGATGGTTTCTTGGCTCCATATCGGGTTACTGCCGACTTCATCAACGTTGATTTGCAGGGCTGGACTCCCGATGAAGGTGAAATAGATTTATTAGGAAAGGAGATTGAACAGAAATTATATCAAAGACAGAATATAGGTCGTGACCTTGCCATTAAGTTAAGGCGTAAAGTAGTAGCACACAGGATTACCCAAATGTTATACGACATCGGTCGTATGACAAAGACAATCGTGTTCTGTTCAGATATTGAGGAAGCCGCCGAAATGCGAACACTGCTTATCAACATGAATAGCGATTTATGTAAAAAATCTCCTTACTACGTAACACGCATTGTCGGAGAGGACAAAGAGGGGAAGAAGCAGTTAGACAACTTTATCAGTGTTGACGAACCTTATCCGGTAATTGTTACTACCTCCGAACTTCTATCTACAGGAGTGGACTGCAAAACTTGTGGCTTAATCGTCATTGATAAAGAAATTGGCTCTATGACGGAATTTAAGCAAATCATTGGGCGTGGCACACGACTTAGAAAAGACAAAGGCAAGTGGCATCTGGAAATCCTCGACTTCCGCAATGCTACCGCAAAATTCAAAGACCCGTCATTTGACGGCGACCCTGAACCACCCCAAGGCAGTGGAAAAAAGCCGAAGCCATATCCGCCTGTTCCCTCAAATCCTCCAACAGCTCACGAACCTCGTGAAAAGTATCTTATCAATGGAAAGGATATTCGTATTGCTCATGAGATAGTATCTGTTTTGGGAGAGGATGGCAAAACCATGAGAACGGAAAGCGTTCAGTCCTTTGCGAGAAAGCAACTGTTGCGACACTATCAAAGTTTGGATGATTTCGTACAAACGTGGACTGAAGCAGAACGCAAACAGGCGGTTATGGATGAGTTAAAGGAATATGCCATCTTGATAGACGCAGTACGTGAAGCAAATCCAGCATTGAAAGATGCCGATATCTTCGATGTGATATGTCACGTTGCATTTGACCAACCACCATTGACGAGGAAAGAAAGGGCTAACAATGTAAAGAAACGTAACTACTTCGGAAAGTACGAAGGCAAGGCTCGTGAAGTATTGGAGGCTCTTCTTGACAAATATGCGGAGAATGGTATTCTTGACTTTGAAAAGGCAAATATTTTGGAGATTCCTCCATTCAACAGCATAGGGAAACCAACTAAAATCATAAAACTATTTGGTGGCAAAGTCGCTTTTGAACAAGCCATCAGAGAATTGGAATATCAAATATATAAATCAGCTTAAAAATGGCAGTAAATAATATCATAAAGCGAATCCAGAATATCATGCGTCAAGACGCAGGTATCAATGGTGACGCACAAAGAATTGAACAGATGACTTGGATGTTCTTCTTGAAAGTCTATGACACACAAGAAGAAACATGGGAATGGAAAGATGAGAAATACAAGTCCATTATCCCCGAGGATTTGCGTTGGCGTAACTGGGCAATAGATAAAAAAGACGGTGAAGCATTGACGGGAGAAGCCCTACTCTCTTTCGTCAATGAGAAACTGTTTCCTACCTTGAAGAATCTCCCGATAGATGCCAATACCCCAAGAGCTAAAAGCATTGTTCAAGAAACATTTGCAGACTTGAACCAGTATATGAAGAATGGAACGCTTCTGCGCCAAGTGGTCAACATTGTAAACGAAATCGAATTTGACGATGCTGACGACCGTCACACATTCGGAGATATTTATGAGGGAATTTTGAAAGATCTGCAATCGGCAGGAAATGCCGGAGAGTTCTACACACCACGTGCATTGACTGATTTTATTGTGATGATGCTCGACCCGAAATTGGGCGAAACCTTTGGCGACTTCACCAGTGGAACGGGAGGCTTCCTCACCTCGGCACTTAAATATATGGGCAGGAATATTGGCTCTGCGGCAGATGGAGAAAAACTACAAAATGCCGTTGTAGGTCAGGAATGGAAACCGTTGCCCTACCTTTTGAGCATCACAAACCTGCTGCTCCATGATATTGAAGCTCCCAACATAACCAACTGTGATTCGCTTGGAACGAATGTTACTGATTTCAAGGAAAGCGACAAGGTTGATGTTATCGGCATGAATCCTCCGTATGGTGGTAGCACGGAAGACAGCGTAAAAAGCAACTTCCCAGTACAGTACCGTTCAAGTGAAACTGCGGATTTGTTTATCGCCCTTATCATGTATCGCCTCAAAGCTGGTGGACGGTGCGGTGTGATTATCCCTGATGGTTTCTTATTTGGTACAGATGGAGCAAAACTTGCACTTAAAGAAAATCTCCTTCGCAAGTTCAATCTACATACAATCATCCGTTTGCCGGGTTCTATATTCTCTCCATACACATCTATTGCAACCAATATCCTTTTCTTTAATAATGAAGAAGCCGAAGGTTGCGAAGAAGGATTCAAGACCAAAGAAACATGGTTCTATCGTCTTGATATGCCGGAAGGGTACAAACACTTCTCAAAGACCAAACCAATGAAGGTGGAGCATACCCTACCTATTCAGGAATGGTGGAAAGACAGGAAAGAAATTATCAGTGACGAGGTGGGTGAAAAGAGCCGTGTGTTCACTGCCCAACAATTGATAGACTTGGATTGCAATTTTGATCAATGTAAGTTCCCGAAAGAGGAAGAAGAAATACTCCCTCCAGCAGAACTGCTCAAACAATATTTTGAAAAACGTGCTGCGCTCGACCATGAAATAGACAAAACGCTTTCCGAAATTCAAAAGATTCTCGGCATTGACATAAAATCGTGTAACTGATAATTGTGAAGTGATATGAAAGATTTAACCATCTCAAACATAGAAAGACAAAATGTACTTAACAACCGTTTTGCGGTCAGCAAAGTACAGGAGCATCTTGACATTGAAGGAATGCTCTTTGAGGGAGAGTATCGCTTTACAAAAAAAATGGTTGCCGATTTCTACGAAGTAGAAGAACGAACCATAGAACGCTATTTGGAAAAACATTCAGATGAATTAGCAGCTAACGGTTATGTTTTATGTAAAGGTAAACACCTGAAAGAGTTAAAGTTACAATTTGCTCCCGTCATAAATGTCGGGAGCAAAACGACCCAACTTGGATTGTTTAATTTCCGCTCATTCTTGGATATGGGTATGTTGCTTACAGAGAGTGAGAAAGCAAAAAAAGTACGTAGCCTTATCTTGGATTTCGTGATTACCACCATCAATGAAAAGACGGGTGGCGGAACAAAATACATAAACCGCAGGGATGTACATTATCTTCCTGCTGCAATCACAGAAGAAAACTATCGCAAGAATCTCACTTCTGCCATCAATCAATATGTGGACGGACATCCCACATACAAATATCCTCAAATTACAGACTTTATATATAAGGCTGTATTCAAGGAGAATGCTAAGGAGTATCGGGAAGTATTGAAGTTGGATTCCAAAGACAATGTTCGACACACGCTGTATTCAGAGGTTTTATTGGTTATTTCTTCTTTTGAAAACGGTGTGGGGGCAGCTCTCAGTGAACGGTTTAAAGAAAATGGTGGCAGGTTACTTACCATTGACGAGGTAGAGCGCATTGTGAATGAACTTGCCGAACATCCGATGCAGAAACCTTATTTAAATGATGCCAGAACCAAAATGGCTTCAAGGGATTTCAGTTTCCGGGATGCGTATCATGGTAATATAGCAGATTATCTGCAAGCTGTTACTCCTGAAGAGTTTGAACGATTCATCGGTGACCAGTCTATTGATTTTGACCGTATCTTAGCGGACAATAAAGATGTGCTTAAACGCTTAAAGCAGGCAGAAGATGAGTGAGGAAATTGTTTATATAGACTACGATGAAACCTTAACCATCTATGGCAAAATGATTGATGCTAGCGATGGTGGCTTTGAAGGAGTGCGTGATGAAGGTGGCATTCGTGCTACATTGGATTTTGTACAAAATGATTTATACTATCCGACCTTTGCAGAGAAACTGACCTATCTGATGTATAGATTCTGTTCCGGGCATTTCTTCAATGATGGGAATAAACGTATTGCGCTGACTTTGGGAGCTTACTTCTTACACAAGAATAATTACTACTGGCACGCTTGCATCTGTATGCGTACATTGGAATCTATCATTTATCATGTGGCAGCATCGAATATCAACCAAGATTTGCTGCTACGCATCGTCAATAGCTTTTTGACAAGTAAAGATTATGACGAAGAACTGAAAATAGATATTGCCAATGCCATGAGCAAAGGAGAGTTAGGAATACAAGGGGAGGATTACGAAAAAGATTAAATATGAAAACTATAAAAATTATCTTATTACTGTTCTGTATTATTTTAGGAATTAACGCTAAAGCACAAACAGTAGGTTATACTTATAAAGCACTCGCAGCTGAAGGTTGCAATATGAAATACAGTGTGGCTAAGCAAGACACCATTTATTCTATAGTAGCCACAGTACGTTCAGACAGAATGAATTTCCTCACTAAACCAACCATGAAAATTAGAACATTCACAGGTAAATATCTTGAACTAAGAGGAACTGTGATTGGGAATGGAAGTCAATCTGCTGGTGTTATAAGTGGAAATATTGTAATACCAATCACAGAAATTAGTTCTACTGCTCAATTTAGAATTACTCCACAGCAGTTTGAAATTTTGAATGAAGGTGTGGCAAAAATTCGTTTGTCTATGACTCCTATGAATCATGAACGTACTTTCAAAAAAGATAAGATAGGGAAAAAGTTATATCAGTTCTATCTGAATGAAAAACAAAAAGACGAAAACTTCTAAATCAGTTAGAATAAGATGAACGGAAAACAATTAAAAAACAGCATACTCCAGTGGGCGATACAGGGAAAACTTGTACCGCAAGACCCTAATGACGAACCGGCATCGGTACTTCTTGAACGTATCAGAGCTGAAAAAGCCCGACTGGTCAAGGAAAAGAAAATCAAAAAAGACAAAAACGAATCTATCATTTACCGTGGTGACGATAATTCCTATTATGAGAAGTTTCTTGCTACGGGCGAGGTGAAGTGCATTGATGAGGAGATTCCGTTTGAAATTCCAAAGGGGTGGGAATGGGAAAGATGGGGTAATATTGCATTGTCAATCCAATATGGATATAATGCCCCAGCCCTTGAACGAGGTGATATAAAAATGGTTAGAATCAGTGATATTCATGATAATGTAGTTCAATGGGAAAATGTTCCATTTTGCAATATAGAAGCTTATGATATTGATACTTACCTACTCAAAGAAAATGATATTCTTTTTGCAAGAACTGGTGGAACTGTGGGTAAATCATTTTTAGTTCAGTCTGTTCCTGAACCAGCCATATATGCTGGCTACCTCATAAGAACAAGATATTCAAAAGAGTTGTGTCCACAATATCTTAAATCATTTATGGAAAGCCGATTGTATTGGGAACAATTGAAGTCCGGAACAATCGCTACCGCACAACCCAATTGTAATGGAAAAACATTAGGAAGGATGCTTTTACCAATTCCTCCGAAAGCAGAACAGTCTCGTCTTGTGCAAAAATTAGCAAGCTTTACTCCTATATTTCAACGGTATGCTAAAACACAGCAGGATTTGGACAATCTCAATGAAAGTATAGACGACAAACTAAAGAAGTCTATTCTCCAAGAAGCCATACAAGGCAGACTTGTTCCACAAATTACAGAGGAAGGAACTGCGCAAGAATTGCTTGAACAGATAAAGCTGGAGAAACTGCAACTCATTAAAGAAGGTAAGCTAAAGAAATCTGCTTTGGTTGATTCTGTTATCTATAAAGGTGACGATAACAAGTATTATGAGAGGATAAATGCGCAAACCGTTGAGATTGAGCTTCCTTTTGAATATCCTAACAATTGGTCTGTGCTACGTTTGAAAGATATATGCCAACTGATAGACGGTGAAAAAAGAAACGGAAAGGGCATCTGTCTGGATGCAAAATACCTACGTGGTAAATCATCTGCTACCATTGTAGAGAAAGGAAAATTTGTCTATGCCGGAGATAACATCATTCTTGTAGATGGTGAAAATTCAGGTGAAGTTTTCACTGTTCCGCAAGATGGGTATATGGGGAGTACATTCAAACAGTTATGGCTCTCTTCGACTATGTGGAAACCATATATTTTGGCTTTCATTCTGTTCTATAAAGAGGATTTGAGAAATTCAAAAAGAGGTGCGGCTATTCCGCACCTCAATAAAGAGTTATTCTACAATCTGCCTATTGGTATTCCACCTTATCAAGAACAGCAGCGTATTGCAAAACGGATAAATGAACTATCGCAGTTGCTCAAATAGTTTTTCTATTTGAGCAACAATGCGTTGTTGTTCTTTAATCGGAGGTAATGGTATTAATATTTCTTTTACTTTTGCTATACTTACACCACCTATAATGCCCGTTTTATTTAGGTTAAATAGTTCAAAGAACGATGGTGACTGTAGATAATAGTACATGTATTTCCCGATTCCAACAAATGGTGAGAAACAACATAACTTATTCCCAAAACACACATCTTGATTCAGTATTGCAATTTTTCTTCCGGCACTTCCACCTTCAATACACATCAATATTGAGTTATTGGGAGCAAGTCTAAAATCAGGTTCATATTGTTTTGGAATCGCAATGCCATTATCGTAAATAATCCGATTATTAAAATCAACATCCTTAGTTCCAATATAATAACGTCCTATAACATCTGTAAATTTTGATTTCTTTTCAGTTTCACTAATACTGTTGCCAGTGTAAATGTTTGCAATATGAGAAAGTCTTGTCCATACCCAATTCTTGGGAGTTTCAAAAGGTATCTGTTCTGTTATATCTAAGCACTTTTTACCTACCTGCTCATAATACTTGCTATTGCTTTTTCATACTTTTCTACAATTCTATATTGTTCAGACAAAGGAGGCAAGGGGAATAATAATGAATTGAGATCTTCTTTATTGAATCCCGCTTGGGCGCAACGACTCCGATTGACAATTTCATTTTGATATATTGAACTACAATAATACAGAAAAATATATTTCTGAAATATAAGTCGGGATTCGTATAATGGGATAACTTTTGCTAAGGCTACATTATAAGCTCCATATTCTGCATAAAATACTTTTCCTAAAGAAGCCCCATAACGAGCTAACAGAATATCTCCTTTTTGAGAAATCTTACTGGCTGTAGAAAGCGGTATATATATAGGTTGTGGGTTAGAGCCATAATCTCTAATTTGAAATAATCGTATATATCCTTCTTTTTCTCGTTCAATAAACTTAGACTTTGGAGGTTGGGAACCGCCTGAAATATCAAATAAGTCATTATGTCTCACCCATACCCAAGTATTAGGTATATCAAATGGTATTTCGTCAGTAATATCTTGTTCTGTTTTACCAATCTTCTCGAAGTACTTGTTATCGTCACCACGGAAGATAATGGAATCGGTTAAAGCAGACTTTTTAAGTTTGCCTTCTTTGACAAGTTGCAATTTCTCTTGCCGTATTGGTTCAAGTAATTCTTGGGCTGTACCTTCCTCTGCAATCTGTGGAACTAATTTACCTTGTATTGCCTCTTGAAGAATGGACTTTTTTAAACTATGCCATATTTCTTTATTTATTTGGTTGAGTCTATTTTGACTATTTCCATATTGATAAATATATGGGTATAACTGATTTAATTTTGTAACAATGCGTAGTTGTTCTTCTTGTGGTGGAATAGGTAACAAGCAGTGCTTAATAATGAGTTGATTTATGTTGGGATCTTTTCTTGAACCTGCTGCAAAATCCATCCAAAATGGTCTTTGATATTCAATAAAAGTATGGATGTAATCCATATTACAAAATCCATTAGGCTGGATGGCACATACAGATTGGTTTATAGTTGTATCAAAATGCAAGATACAGTGTTTGCCTATTGTCCCAGCACCACCATACATTGCAACACACACTGAGGTTTGGGGTAAAATAGAAAGATTGTAGTCTATAATTGCTTTCGAGGTTATTTGTATTTCGGTTTTGTTCAAAATTCCATTGTTCAAGTCTGTTGTACGTACCCAATTGATATTGCCATTTTTATAATAATCTGGATTCCTACTTAATGGCGTAGAACCACTTGTTGTTTCAAAAATATTGCCAATTCTTTCCCATTGCCACCCATTTGGAATCTCAAACGGAATCTCCTCATCGATGCACTTCACCTCTCCGGTAGCGAGAAACTTCTCATAATAGGAACTCAATGAATTAGGCAATACCATACATTATTATGATAACGAATTGTTTAACTAATAATGTATCTGACATGAACATTGAAAATTTTGAAACGTATCTTCGTCAAGGGGATATGGCGGAGAACACAATTGCAGCTTATCGCTATGCCGTAAAAGAGTATTATTCCCGGCACAAAGAATTGAACAAGCGCAATTTGCTTGTGTATAAAACCTATCTCATTGAGAAATTCAAGCCTAAGACAGTGAATCTTCGTATTCAGGCAATGAACAAGTATCTTGATAGCATGGGAAAATCTCGTTTGAGATTAAAATCCGTCAAAGTGCAGCAGCGGAGTTACTTGGAAAATGTAATCAGTAATGCCGACTACGCTTTTCTAAAAAACAAACTAAAAAAGGAGGAAAACCAAGAATGGTATTTCGTAGTTCGTTTCCTCGCAGCAACAGGAGCAAGAGTCAGTGAACTAATCCAAATGAAGGCTGAACACGTGCAGATGGGTTATTTTGACATCTACACCAAAGGTGGCAAAATACGTCGTATTTACATTCCGAAGTCCTTGCGCAAGGAAGCCACAGAATGGCTTAGCAAAGTCAATCGTACCACCGGCTATCTTTTTCTTAATCGCTTTGGTGAGCGTATCACTACAAGGGGGATTGCGCAACAGTTGAAAAACTACGCAGCCAAATACGGATTGAATGAGAAAGTGGTTTACCCCCATTCATTCCGTCATCGCTTTGCTAAAAATTTCTTGGAGAAGTTCAACGATATTTCTCTACTTGCTGACCTGATGGGACATGAAAGTATTGAAACAACTCGTATTTATTTGAGGCGTAGCAGTGCCGAACAACAAGAGATTGTTGATAAGGTCATAACATGGTGATGTATTTGGAAGGTTGGTCAATCCATCCTTCCAATTCCTTAAAAGAACTTCATATAGATTATCAATCCTCCCAATGTCAAACAGAAATACGCATACAATATCCAGAATCCGACAACGGCACATTTGGCTATTTTGCCATTAAGAGAAAACGAAGTTTCAGATTTCACACATTTATGGACTTCTTTCCAGTGATTCGTATGAAGTGTCTTCAATTCTGTTATCTGCTTCTCAAATAAAGATTTTTCTTCTTCAATCAATTTATTGCGATATTCTGTAAGAATAGACTTGTCTTCATCGCTAAGTTTGACATTTACAACAGTATTCTCTGCCTGAATAATTGCACGGCTAATAGTATCAGGGATATTGTCGGATGTTTTCACTGCAGCATTAAGAACCTGTGCTGATTCTTCAAAAGTTAACACTGAAGCATCTACAAATGCTTTTATCTGTTTCAATTCTTGGATAATATCTTTAATGTCCTTAATCTGATTCGTGAGATTTACAAGCTCGGTTTCAAAATCAACACGATTTTCAATTTTGCTAATGTTATCATCACTATCTATGCTCTTGCTATCCTGCACAGGCAAAGAAGATTGGTCATATTTACTTTTACGCATGGTTATATGTGATTATAAATGAAATACTATCTACCCCTGCTACGTTTAATCGGTTTGCAGAGCCATTTTGCCATTTTTGCACAACGAACAGCCCAGTTACGCTCATCATCGTCCTTATCTTTACCCCATCCGCTACCGGGACTGCCACCACCTCCGCTTGAAGCCGTCATAGAAGTGGCTGCATCCAAATATCCGGCAAATAGTAAGGCGGCAACTTTGAATAAATTGGTCTGTTTGACTTCTTCATCAAGGCTTCCAAACTCTTCGTCAAAGACAGACTTAACCATATCTGGTATATCAACCTCGAGTTGTTCTCCATCCACTGTTATGGAATAGTGGTAAATAGAAGGCTTTGATTGTGGCATCACCTCTTTATTATTATGCGCCATCGTTTGAGTACATACTTCCTTTGACTGAATTGCAGTTTGTTTATCAGAAGCATGTAATCCCACCCAAGTCGCTTCAATTTTTGATGGCATCAATTTTCGACTTTTACCCAATATCGAGGATTTATAAATAGAGTTCCCTTTTCGTATAGCGTACCCTTTGACCACTTCCTTATCGTCCTTTATCAACTTAATATCGTACCCCTTAGCGTTTAACATTTGGCTATAAGTTTCCCAATCAAATTCTGGCATAGCTTTCAATATTGCGATGCAGTCTTCACTGATTTGCTGAATATTCTCATCACGACGTTGCACGGATTGCACCCAGCCACGTCTCTCATTGATGATGTTGGCAGCATGAACGGCACGTTCACCAATATAATGCGCATCGTTTGTCTTGCCCATATTGTCTATGCGGTTAGCTACAATATGCAAGTGAGGGATGCCACTTTTGCTGTCGGTGTGTAACGAAACAACATACTGGCTATTTTTGATATTGGTCGGTTTAAGATGACTATCTGGTTTGCCACATCTTCGGTCAATGCCGTCAAGTACTGCAATAAACTCATCCGCCAAATTCTGCCAATCCGTCATTGTCCATCCTGCCGATTCTTCTTTGGCTGGAGATATTTCAAAGCGCAGTGCGTTCAGCTTTATGGGCTTCGGATTATATCTGTCTTTCATACATTGATGCTGGTGTTGCATCATCCGTGACCACATAGCCAAAGGTTCTATATTTTCTGGCAAGTCATGCACCTTAACGAGCTGGGCTTTCTCTTTTTCCATAGAATACTCAATGGCTCTTGCTCCATGAGAAATTGCCTTTCCTTGTGCTATCATAATTTCAAATTTGATTTATACTGTCTCGTATTTGTCCCCATCGGACAATAAGCCTATTTACTGCCTCTATCCAAGCACGCATATAATTCTCATCCCGGAAATATCGTTTTTTAATCTCATCAGGTTTACCTTTGAGTACATTCTGAATGCGGATAAGGTCGGCTCGTGCATCCGATAAAGAGTTCAATCCTTGTACTTCCTCGTCTGAAAGTCGTTTGTTTGGATGGTGATTTTGCAATAATTTTCGTCCGTAGTTACTAAGTGTCAGTCCACATTCGGCAGCTTTTTCTACTATCATTTCATACTCATTTTCAGTCAGACGAATGTCTATATGACGAGTACGAACACCCTGTTTTCCATTGTTTTGTTGTATATCCATAAGCGTTTATAACTGGAATTTATTAATAAAATGTTCTATCCATTGCGAGCCTGCGAGTAATGCAAGAAGCTTCCAAGACGACAAATGAGTGAAACCATTTTGTCGGACGGTGGTACTTCTTGCATAGAATACCCATTAAAAATGGGGCATTACATACCTTAATGCAAGCATTGTCTTTGTCCGAACTATGCCATTTGTCTGTCAACTTTAAGAGTGGCTATTGTCACCTATATCCATTTGGATAATCAATAGTTTTACTTTCCCCTTAGTTTGGCTTCTCCAAAAACACATCACTAACCGGAATCCACCAGTTCCAAATGCAAGCAGTCAATCAAAGTTTGTAGGTTTGGATTTCGCTTTATCATCTTTTGAAGTATCATCGTAGGTGTTTCAGTCATCAATAAGAAATCCGCAATATCAAGTCCGTTCTTGCGCTGTTCGTCTGTGGCGCATTGTTCCAAACTATCACTCAATACAACTTTAGAACATACGGAAGTGAGTAAAGCCATCTTGGTTTGCCAAACCTCTCTTGCACCCAAATCCGGGCATAGCATAACCGACCGACCTTTCAATACACTTACCACGTCAGACTTGAAGCATCCATGCATTCCACCTGTTGCCAACCATATAAATTCCGGCATATAATGGGTAGCTATCAAAGCGGATTTTTCGCTTTCCACAATAGCAACAGGTTTGGTCGGATTCTCAGATAACAGATGTTCGCCAAACAAACATTGCTTCAAATTGTAGTTTGGGAGATTCAGTTCTGTATGTACCCAACTAACATAACTTCTTGGCTCTTTTGTCCGATGTCCTGTTTCTGCATCATACAACATTATCTTCCCTGTTCGTACATTACCTTGCCAATCAATTTGCCAATAGACAGTAGAACCGCCCCACTTCTTTGATGTGCCAACATGATATAGTTGGAATATCCGAGAAGTCTTATCTTTACCCAACATCCCAGACAGGTAGATGTACAATGGATTCATACCATAGTTAGTAAGAGTACGTTTCATTAGTTCATTGTCAACAAAAGAGGTTGGAGGCAGTAAATTGGGCTTAGGCTTATCGGCTTCAATGAAGTTATCCTTGTTGTAATCCACTACCATTGGGTTATCATGAAAATAATCCGATGGAGTGTAATGGTATTGGCAAGATTGCTCATGGTCACATCTGCCTACATAATCAGGAAAAGTTATTTCTCCTTGGCTATCTATGTACTTGACAAAACATTGTTTCTTTCCACACTTCGGGCATGAAAGTTTTGACCCACGCTTATATTTTTGAAGAGAAAATCTATATTCAGCCATACTTCTTCATTTTGTTATTGCAGTCCGTGCAGTTTGCACTTATTGCAGTTTTGCAGAAATCCTATGTCAGCGCAAAGTGCAAACTGCAACAACTGCAAACTGCAAAAGGTGTCGTTTATTGCAGCTTCTCATATTCACCTCGCTTTACTTTCTTGATAACCTTATTCGTAGCAAGGCTAACCAAAGAATACATTACCGACCTTTCCGACAACCCTACTTCTTTTCCGGCTTGAATGGCATCGGCAGTAGTGAAAGTTGCGGAAAGGCAATCAAGCAATTCTCTTTTTTGCGGTTCAACGCTCTCTCGCAACATATATTTCTGAATGTTGGTATAACAGTTCTCAAAGTATTCACTCAATGCAATAGCAGATTTGGTTGAGTCAATATCCACAAAATCCTTGTGTTCTTCACCGCAAGCCCAACGAAGGATTTGCAAGACTAAAGCTAAACGAGCCGTAATCATGGGAGCTTTAATCACTCTGCTATCCACCAATCCATCATCTTGGATTTGATTAACAGCCCGAACTGCATTATTGCGCCAGTTTGTAAAATAGGCTTTGGCTTCCGAAGAAAATTCCAATACATTATGTATGGCTCTGTCATCTTCATTCTCTATAAATGGCAAACTAATTACCTTATTTATAATAGAATCCCACATTGATGAGTATTTACCAAAAGTTGATACGGAAGATTCTTCATCCAGCCCCCAATCTGAAATTTCCTGAGACGATGGATAAACAAAAATTATTCTGTCTATCAGCCCATTGTCTTTATATCCTTTCTCTATCAGTTCATGCATACGTGTCGTTTGCATCGTGCCGACAATATTTATAAAAGGATGCTCTATATGAATAGGTACAGGGATGCTACATCTTGAAATATCCAATGGTTTTCCGCTAAAGGCTGTCAATAGCTGCTCTATGAGTTGTCCTTTGCTATATTGATTCACGGCATTAAACATTCCCATAATTTCATCCACATATACCACGACACCTCGCTGATTGTCATCCAACGCACGCATTAAAGCTTCCGGTGTAAAATCGGATATGATGGTTCTTCGTAAAATTGGTTTGTCCGGCAATGAAGAGGACTTGTCTTTTTTAGCCTTATTGTTTTCAACCAAGCTATTATAATGCTCCATATCCAATTTAAATTGTTTGATGATTTTGGCATCATGCTTTCGGATAGGACGGAATGCAAAATCCAAAGGTGGGGTTTTGCCCATTCCGGGACGACCTACCAATATCATATAAAGGGCAGGATTACTAATCCATCCACCACGAATACGAATATTGACAGCGTTGCCGATAGCGGTTGACACTGCCACCAAAAGAGAAGCCATCATATATTCTATGGAATAATTCTCTTGTCGGGATAGAGCCAATATCATATCTTGAATTTTGGCAGGAAAAGCATCCAAAGGAATCTTGTTTTCAAAGATCCCTTCAAATTCCATTCTGAGCGCATTGCATAAATTGGTTGAATCCATTAGAATTTGGTATTTCTTTTTGACTTTATGAATTGGGCGGCTTCATCTTCCAAGTTTTTATCAGATTTGATTTTGCCGGCATGGAGCCATTCGTCAATTTCCGATTTTAGAAACATGATACGCTTCCCTCTTTTGTGGAATGGGATTAGATGACAACTCGTCCAGCCATATACAGTTTGCTCTGCCGGGTGACTGGGAATATAATCACACAATTCCTTAAGGTTCATCCATTGTTCGGTTGGAACGCTTTGATTCTGATTGTTTAATCCATCTATTTTAGAATCCAGCTCATTCAATTTATCCATCAACCACGACATTGCTTTGGGTAAATCTTCAAATGTAATGTTCTTCTCACTCATATTGCTACTTGTTTTTTGATTTTTCGGCAAAATAACAGCGATTACGCATACTGATTTCATAGTGTAATACATCACATAAATAAGCAGTAACGAAACATAATCATCATAAGGATTACCCATTGATTATCAATATGAATAGTGGAGAATATCAGTAGTAGATTTTTATGATAATGTCTTCAATCATAAAGGAATCATAAGATGGTCAGAAGAAAAGACCATAGATAAAAACAAAAAGCCACCCACGCAGATTTTACGCAGATGGCTATACTTACAAAGTATAATAATGGTTATTTTGTTTGAGATAAATCCAATTTAATGGTTTCTGTAGCTTTCTCTTTCTTTTCATCAACAACCTTTGCATACACCTGTGTTGTTCGCACATTTGTATGTCCCAACATTTTGCTGACCGTATAAATATCAGTTCCTCCAGCCAGTTGCAGGGTTGCGTAGCTGTGCCTAAAACAATGGAAGGTAATGTGTTTGGTGATTCCGGCAGCTTCAACCCACTTTTTGACAGGACGGTTTATCCAAGAAGGGTCAGGAAGTCCGGCAAAAACCAAAAGTTCACCCTCTTTTTGCTCTCCACAGAGATTATATGCTTGCTCTGATATAGGCATATATTCAACTCCTTTTGTCTTTTGCTGAGTAAAATTCAACCGATAGCCTCCATTGAACATTTCTACTTCCGACCACTTCAACTTCTGAATGTCGCAATGACGGATTCCTGTTAAAGCAGAGAACAAGGCAGCACGTTTCAGTAATGGGTCACAAGGTGTTTGAGCCAGTCGGTTTAATTCCTCTACCGTGAGATATTCTCTCCGGCTTTCCCTTTCTTGAATGCCTTTGACTTTTGCAGAAATATCAATAGTCAGATATCCGTCTATAAAAGCCTGTTTCAATCCGGCTTTGAAGATAGAGAAATAGGTTGCTGCTGTATTTTGAGAAATCGTACCTCGTTTAGTGCCTCCTTGTGGGGCATTCATTATGAATTGCCGGAACGATTCAACCATCTTTAAGTCTATTTGCGAAAAGAGAATGGTGTCACCTTTTGCGAAAATCTTCAATAATTCATGCACTCTCCTCCAGTTGACAATGATAGAATCAGAGCTATGGGCATGCCTTGTTCGCTGCACATGGTCGAAGTACTCAATGAAATTACTTCGGGAGCGTTCCAACTGCTCCGCCTGTTCTGCATCGGTATCGGCATATAAAGCTGCATTGTCGTATTCCTTTTGTCGTAGGCTTCTGACCTTGTCGGCATAGATACATGATTCCTGGTCTAATTGCGACTTACATTGAATGACACCGTTCAAATCTCGCTTCGGCTTATAAGTGGTTTTGCCTTCGGCATTAGTCCTTGCATTGCGTGACTTATCCCAAATAGGTGTTGTAATGGTACGATTGAGATATTCACGCACTCTTTGTGGCGTATCTTTTCCGGATTGAAATACAGGATAAGATTCCACATAAAGATACCATTCATCACGATATTCAGATTTGCGGAGCTTTACCGACACTCGTGTATTGACTAATGCTTTCTTCATCGCTTCACACCTTTATATAAGTTATCAATTTCTTTCTTGGGTACATACACAAAGTTCCCAATCTGCCGGGTAGGGATAGAGTATTTGCGTATATGGAGATAAACTGTACTTTCATTCACAAGAAACTTCTCTGTGATTTCTCCAATGGTATAACAATCTTTCGGCTCCAGACTATATAGTTTGGCAACAGGTTTCGGCTTTGTGAGAGCTTTCTTGCGTGGAGGATAGAGTTTCATCAGTTCTGCTTTTGATAGTAATGTCTGTCTTTCTCCTGCATTTACACTGGGGATTGTACCCTTACGAATCAAACGATAAAGAGTTTCCTTGCTTATGCCAAACAATGCGTATGCTTCAGGAACCGTGATGTACTCTTTGGACTTGGGTATCTTCTTAACCACTTCGTCCAACCTTTGCAATCTTTGTTCTTCATCCTTGCGTCGCTTCCATGCAATTTTGGAACATTTGGGAGAGCAATACCAAGATTCTATTGTTTTGGCTAAAAACTCTTCTCCACAAATCTGGCACTTCCGTTTTATTTCAAATTTTGCTGCTGGCATAATCTACTTTTTACTTATATTCCTCATTCTCAATACCGGCATTCTTGTAAGTGTCACATTATCTACTTTTAAGTGTCGGTACAATTATGGTACAAATATACGATAAAAATCCGAGAAATAAGCAAAGCCAAAGAAAATTCTACAAAAAGATATAGGGCGTAACTTGTTGAGTTACACCCTATATTCCTATTTATTGTTATCGTTATTTATCGATACTTACTTCACTTCCTCTTATCCTGCATCACCATTTCAAACTCTTCATCGCTCATAACATTCTTATTG
>ERZ780021.200-NODE-200-length-19174-cov-3.113343_pt1 | contig 19174 bp, 9 predicted proteins | sample MGYA00511864_ERZ780021 | MGnify/ENA primary metagenome ERZ780021 (study PRJEB29588, sample SAMEA2156186) | human gut metagenome | biome: human gut; feature: human-associated habitat; material: faeces | place: Denmark | collected 2008/2010 ...
CGCTCTTTGCGGGCGTGTGGTGGTAGCCGCTGACGCCCAGGCCGATGCTGCGGTACTTCTGATTGGTAAGCCGCGCGTATTCCAACGGGTAGAAGTTGAGGTCGATCACATTATCCAGTGCGCGGATGGCCGTTTCCACCGTGCGTTCCATATAGGCCTCGTCCTCCACCGGCAGATTACCGAGAGACAGACTCGCCAGGTTGCAGACCACAAACTCACCTGGGCGTGTGGCCGTCACCACCACTGTGTCGCCGTTCTCCGTGTGCACCTCAGTGCTGATATGCTCGATGGGCGCCATGTTCTGTGCGATCTCCGTGCAGAGATTGGAGCAATAGATCATTCCCGTGTGGCCGTTTGGGTTCATACGATTTACGCTGTCGCGGTTGAAGGCGAAGGGCGTGCCGGTCTCCACTGCCGAGCGAAGCACCAGCCGCACGATGTCCTTGACGGTGACGCTGCGCTTTTCGATGCGCGGGTCATTGACGCAGTCCAGATACCGCTTCTCCCATTCCGTACCCCAGTAATCCTCCAGTGCGTAGCCCTTGACCGTGAGGATCTCATGCGGACACATGAGATGCCACGGCGCGTCTATGTTCTCCTCCGCCAGTCGCCAGAAGAGATCCGGATAGCACACGGCAGGAAACACATCATGCGCCTTCATGCGGTCGTCGCCGTTGTTGGTGCGCAGTTGAAGGAATTCCGGCAGATCCCGGTGCCATGCGTCTAAGTAAACCGCCCCCGCCCCCTGCCGCTACCATTACCGATGATATGATTCTGGACGAGCGCAGCAAGGAGCTTTTTGGTGAAGGACAACGCTTCTTCGACATGATGCGTATGGGCAGAACCATCGAATTCAACGACGATTTTCAAGATATTCCGGTGAGTCACCGTGGAAAAACAATCGACCGTACTTTCGAGAAGATTGTGCTTCCTATTTCGCAAGATGAGATAAATGCCAATCCGGCATTGGAGAACCAGCAGAATCCGGGATATTAGTCATTCCCTGCTGTCTATTGTTTGCTACTCCTTGTATATCAGGGAGGTATTTTGCCAACAAGTTGTCACTGCCTTGGCAAACTTTTGCCACGCCTATGGCAAAGTTTTGCCAACGCGGTGGCAAAGTCTTGCCAATGGGAAGGCAAAACCTTGTCATAGGCGTGGCAAGAAAAGCGGAAAAAGGTGCCTTTGATGAATTTCTTTGATAAAATGAGATGGTAATACCTTGATATTCCACAAAAATACTATTTATTGGTTCGAAATTTCTATTCTTTTTTTCTGAATCGGCTTATCTTTGCTTTCGTAGAAACCAATAAAAAGTTATAATACTATGAGAAGATTTTTCCTCATATCGTCATTCTTGACGTTGTTTGCAATCGGAAGCTCGGCGCAATGGAAGCCGGCAGGTGATAAAATCAAAACGGACTGGGCATCCCAGATCAATCCCGCGAATGTGTTGCCCGAATATCCTCGTCCCATCATGGAACGGAGTGACTGGAAGAACTTGAACGGACTGTGGAATTATGCCGTTATAAATAAAGGTGAGCATCTTCCGGCAGAGTTCGAAGGGCAGATACTTGTTCCTTTTGCCATCGAATCCTCCTTGTCCGGAGTTGGAAAAAGAATCAATGAAAACCAGGAACTGGTCTACCAGCGCAGTTTTGAAATTCCTTCTGCCTGGAAGGGAAAACAAGTGCTGTTGCACTTTGGCGCTGTCGACTGGAAAACGGATGTATGGGTGAATGATGTGAAAGTAGGCAGCCATATAGGTGGATTTACTCCGTTCTCCTTCGATATTACTGCTGCCCTTTCTGCCAAAGGTAACAATCAGTTGGTTGTAAAGGTTTGGGACCCGACGGATAAAGGACCTCAACCCCGTGGAAAGCAGGTCAGCAATCCGGAAGGTATTTGGTATACTCCTGTAAGCGGTATCTGGCAGACGGTATGGATGGAGCCGGTTGCCGGAAAACATATCAAGAACCTCCGTATCACTCCCGATATTGACCGTAATCTGTTGACAGTGAAGGCTGAATTGAATAGTGCATGTCCTTCCGACTTTGTGGAAGTGAATGTGTATGACGGCAATCAACTGGTAGCTACCGGCAAAAGTATCAATGCAGAGTCGGTGGAAGTGTTCATGCCCCGGAATGCCAAATTGTGGAGTCCGGATTCCCCTTTCCTCTATACGCTGAAAGTGACGCTGAAAAGCGGAGGAAAAGTAGTGGATAAGGTGGACAGCTATGCTGCCATGCGTAAGTACTCCACCCGTCGTGACGCGAATGGTATCGTACGTCTGGAACTGAATAACGAGGCTTTGTTCCAGTTTGGACCGTTGGACCAGGGTTGGTGGCCTGACGGACTGTATACAGCTCCCACAGACGAGGCTTTGCTGTACGATGTACAGAAAACAAAAGATTTCGGCTTCAATATGATACGCAAGCACATCAAGGTGGAACCGGCACGTTGGTACACACATTGTGACCGTTTGGGTATCATCGTATGGCAGGATATGCCGAGCGGTGACCGTAATCCGGAATGGCAGAACCGCCGCTATTTCGACGGAACAGAACTGAAACGCTCCGCCGAATCCGAAGCCTATTATCACAAGGAATGGAAGGAAATAATGGATTGTCTCTACTCTTATCCGTGTATCGGTACATGGATACCGTTCAACGAAGCCTGGGGGCAGTTCAAGACGATAGAGATAGCCGAATGGACGAAACAGTATGACCCGACCCGCTTGGTGAATCCGGCAAGCGGCGGTAACCATTATACTTGCGGTGATATGCTTGACCTTCACAACTACCCCCAACCGGAAATGTATTTGTATGATGCACAGCGCGCTACGGTTTTGGGTGAGTATGGTGGCATTGGTCTTGTCTTGAAAGATCATCTTTGGGAACCGAACCGCAACTGGGGATATGTTCAGTTCAACTCTTCCAAAGAAGCGACTGATGAGTACGTGAAATATGCCGATATGCTGTATCAGATGGTAAAAAGAGGTTTCTCGGCAGCCGTCTATACACAGACCACGGATGTGGAGGTGGAAGTGAACGGTCTGATGACTTACGACCGCAAGGTGATAAAGCTGGATGAGAAACGCGTGAAAGAGATAAATACACGTATCTGCAATTCACTTAAGAAATAGGGGCATTTACAATTTACCATTTACAAAGTACAATTTGGCTGCGCTGTCATCTGCATAGTTAAATTGTACTTTGTAAATGGTAAATTGTACATTAAAAATGTTGTTATGAAACGATTGATTATAAAGTTTTTCTTTAGTTTGTGTCTGTGGGTGGTGTTACCGGTCTATGCGCAGGATACTGTCCATTACTATTTCAGAACGATGGATATCCGGAACGGTCTTTCGCAGAACACCGTGTATCAGATTTTGCAGGATAGGAAAGGCTTTATGTGGTTCGGAACCAAGGACGGTCTGAATCGTTATGACGGATTGTCTTTCCGTGTCTACAAGAAGGAGAATTCCAGTTTAGGCAAGAATTTCATAACCGCGCTCTATGAAGACCGCCGGGGCAATATCTGGATTGGAACCGATGGAGGAGTCTTTATTTACGATCCCGTACTGGATTCCTTTACCGCTTTCGATGAGGCCAGTGATAACGGCAGTATCATCAGGGATTTCGTCACCATGATTGGAAGTGACGAGGACGATAATATCTGGATATCGGTAGAAAACCAGGGGTTGTTCTGCTATAAACCGGATGAAGGGAGGCTGCTGAACCATCTGCACGATTCGGGACTGCCCAATGTAACCCGCTTTTGGCTGAATGGGAATACGTGTTGGCTGGCCTTGTATGCGGATAATCTTTACTATACGAAAGCAGATTTTGAAACTCCTCTGCGGCCTTTCAAGGATGCGGAAGGAAATGAAATTTTCAAAAATGATATTATTAACTGGCAGGTCAGCGGACCCCATAATTGCGTATATATCGCTTCGCAAAACGGGTTGACAGAGATAAACCAGACTACAGGCAAGACGCGGAAGCTGCTGGACACCTATGTGAGAGCTTTGCAGTTCAAATCTGACGACGAGCTGTGGGTGGGTGCAGAGTCCGGTTTGTATATTTACAATCTGACGAATGACAAGATTACCCATTTGACCGTTCCCGACCAGGATGATTCGTATGCATTGTCGGACAAAGCCATTTATTCGCTCTGCTGTGACAAGGAGAACGGCATGTGGATAGGTTCCTATTTCGGTGGAGTGAACTATTGCCCTTATCAATGGACTTATTTCGAGAAGTTCTATCCAAGAGATAATTTCAGGCATTTTGGCCGTCGTGTACGGGAAATCTGTGAAAGTAATGATGGCACCTTGTGGATAGGTACCGAAGACAAAGGCTTGTTCAATTACAATCCGGAAAACGGAAAGATAGTGCCCTTTGAGCATCCGGCCATTTATCAGAATGTTCATGGCCTTTGTCTGGATGGGGATGATTTGTGGGTAGGTACGTTTTCCGGTGGTCTGAACCGGGTAAATCTTCGGACTAGGCAGGTGAAACATTATGCCAAGGGTGAGAGTGAGAATTCCATGGTTGCCAATGACGCCTTTACCATTTGCAGGACCACTACGGGAGACGTGTGGATAGGCACCACGTCCGGTCTGTTGAAGTACAATCGTCCCACGGATGACTTTACTCGGATTCCTCAGCTGAAGAATATGTTTACTTATAACATTCTGGAGGACTTCAACGGAAATCTGTGGTTTGCTACTTTCTCCAATGGAGTGTTCTGCTACAATGTAAGAAGCCAGCAGTGGAGGAATTATCTGTCTAATGAGAATGATTCGACCTCTCTTCCCTACAATAAGGTAATCAGTATCTACGAAGACAGCAGGAAGCGTCTGTGGTTCATGACGCTGGGTGAGGGCTTCTGCCGCTACAATTTGGAAACGGACAATTTTACCCGTTATGACATGTCGAAAGGATTTCCGAGCAATACCATTTACAAGATGGTCGAGGATAAGCGGGGAAACTTATGGATTACTTCTAATTATGGTCTGGTCTGCTTCAATCCCGATACGGAGAGCAAGCATGTCTATACCACGGCAAATGGGCTGCTGAGTAACCAGTTTAATTTTCAGTCCGGTTACATTGACAAGAAGGGACGCATCTATTTGGGAAGTATCAACGGATTCATAGCCTTTGACCCGGAAACTTTTGTGGAGAACACTTTTCTCCCTCCCGTAGTGATTACAGATTTTTATCTGTTCAACAAACGGCTTTCGGTGGATAGTCCGGATTCTCCTTTGGAGAAGAGCATCACCTATGCGGATGAGATAGAGCTGGATGCCGACCAGAACTCCTTTTCTTTCCAGGTTGCGGCTTTAAGTTATCAAGCACCCGAAATGAATGGACTTGAATATAAGTTGGAAGGTTTTGATCGCGACTGGTATACGGTAGGGCGGAATTCCATCATCAACTATTCAAACCTTCCTTATGGAAGCTATACATTGCGTATAAAAGGTTCCAATAGCGATGGCAAGTGGAACGCGATGGAACGTGTGCTCGACATTCATATTCATCCTCCTTTCTATCTCTCTATCTGGGCGTATGCTGTTTATACGGTATTGGCGTTATGTTCACTGGCTGCTGTAATTATCTATTTCAGAAAACGGACCCGGCAGAAGCATCAGCAGGCTATGGACAAGTTTGAGCGGGAAAAGGAACGGGAATTGTATACTGCAAAAATAGACTTCTTTACGAATGTGGCGCATGAGATACGTACACCACTTACACTGATAAAGAGTCCGCTTGAGAATGTACTGGCTTCTCAATCTGTTTCGGATGACATCAGGGATGATTTGGAGACTATGGAGTTAAACACCAACCGACTGCTCGATTTGGTAAACCAGTTGCTGGACTTCCGGAAGACAGAGAAACAAGGCTTCCAATTGAATTTTGTGGAATGTGACGTGTCTGAGCTCTTACAAAAGACGTATAAGCGTTTCAAGCCTTTGGCACGTGAAAGGGGGCTGGCATTGAGTATAGAGACTCCCGAAAGCTTGTATGCTTCGGTTGATAGGGAAGGGCTTACCAAGATTATCAGCAATCTGCTGACCAATGCGATAAAGTATTCGGAGACCTATATACGCATCAGGCTATATTCGGAAGGTGAAAGACTGCTGCTTTCTGTATGCAATGACGGCCTTGTCATTCCGGTAGAGATGCGCGAGGAGATTTTCAAGCCGTTCATTCAGTATAAAACTGGTACGTTACATTCTGTGCCCGGCACAGGTATCGGGCTTGCGCTTGCCCGTTCATTGGCTGAGTTCCATGAGGGTACGTTGTGCATGGAAGACTCGATGGAGGACAACTGTTTCCTGCTGTCACTTCCACTAAGGCACGAGCAGACGGTGGTCGTGGAGCATAAAGAGCCATTAACGGTCGGAGAATCCTCCGAGGAAAGTGGCGCAGGTACTGCCTTGGAGCAGCATCGGTATACCCTTTTGGTGGTGGAAGACAGTGCGGAAATGCAGGCATTTATTGTGAAACAGCTTTCTTCGGAATATCGTGTGCTGACTGCCATGAATGGGATGGAAGCTTTGAAAGTGTTGAAAGAACATACCGTAAATCTTGTCATTTCAGACATAATGATGCCCGAGATGGATGGATTGGAACTGTGCGAACACCTGAAGTCTAAGCTTGACTATAGCCATATACCGATTATTTTGCTTACGGCGAAGACGACCCTTCAAGCTAAGATAGAGGGAATGAAATTGGGGGCTGACGTATATATAGAGAAACCTTTCTCCGTGGAATATCTGAAAGTTTGTGTGGCCAATCTGCTGAACAACCGTGAGAAGCTACGGGCTTCTTTTGTCAATTCTCCCTTTGTGCAGACGGGCAGTATGGCAATGACAAAGGCAGATGAATCTTTCCTTAAAACATTGAAGGAAGTGGTGGTTGCCAATATGCAGAATCCGGATTTCTGCTTGGATGGTATGGCAAGTCTGTTGAATATGAGCCGTTCGAGCCTGAATCGGAAGATAAAGGGCATATTGGATATGACTCCCAATGACTACATCCGCTTAGAACGACTGAAGAAAGCGGCGCAGCTTTTGAAGGAAGGGGAGTGTAAAATCAATGAGGTTTGCTACATGACCGGCTTCAATACTCCTTCCTATTTTACCAAGTGCTTTCAGAAGCAATTCGGTATTCTGCCCAAAGATTTTGTGAAATGATAGCATGGAATGCTTGCTAAATATAACAATCCAATCAAATGCCCCTGAGGTGTCTCTCAGGGGCATTTTTTGGATTTATAATTGCATAGATTGAAGCGATATTTGCATTAATTTTAGCTTTATGCGGATATATTTGCATCCAGAAGCCAATAAATTATAATACTATGGTTCTTATGCCTATGACGTAACAAATCCTAATCAATGTTCTATGATTGGCAGAAGTGACTAATCACTTTCTGCGGTGTATTTAAAAAGCGGACGTTAATTTCCGCATAGTTTTAAAATCTAATTCTATAAAAAATGATCAAGAAAATTTTATTCTTATTCTTTGTTGTGTTTGCAGCTACCGCTTATTCACAAGATGGGACTATAGCGGGGACAGTGATGGATGCAAATAGTGAGCCTTTGGTGGGCGTGAATGTATTGGTGAAGGGTACTACTACGGGTGCCATTACCGATATTGACGGTAATTTCTCAGTGAGTGGAAAAAAAGGAAGTACACTCGTTTTCTCTTATATCGGTATGCTTACGCAGGAAGTTGTCTATAAGGGAACTGCCTTGCGCGTGGTAATGAAAGATGATTCGAAAGCACTGGAAGAAGTGGTTGTCATCGGTTATCAGACCGTGAAGAAGTCCGACTTGACCGGAGCAGTTGCCGTTGTTGATACCAAGGAAATGAAGAAAAGCGCTGCAGGGACACTGGTTAGCCAAATGCAGGGTTTGGCAACTGGTATTAACGTACGCAATAGCGGTAGGGCAGGCGAAGATGCTTCTATTGAAATTCGTGGTGTCGGTTCCTTGAGTAATAACTCTCCGTTGTGGGTTATTGATGGTATGATTACAGACCCGGGTGTTGATTTTAATCCTGCGGATGCAGAGTCCATTCAGATCCTGAAAGACGCTTCTGCTGCTGCCATCTACGGTTCGCGTGCTGCTAACGGTGTGATTATCGTTACCACTAAGAAAGGAACGAAGGGTCCCATGAAAGTGAATGTAAGCGTAAAGGAAACATTGGAATGGAGCCCGAAATTTGATTTGATGAATGCGGCAGAATATATCAAGTATAATGATATTGCCTATAATGAAGCTATCAAAGATGGCATTGCTACTGTAAACAGCACTCAGAAACACTCACAGTATGATACCAACTGGCAGGATGAAGTGTTGAAGACCGCATTGGTGCAGGACTACAACGTATCGCTTTCTGGTGGTGGCGATTCTGGTAGTTATTTTGTATCAGCCGGTTACTATAACAATGATGGCGTTTCTTATGGAAATACTTTCGACCGTTATAGCTTTCGTGTCAATACACAAGGTAAAAAGGGCTGGTTCTCTTTTGGTGAAAACTTGGCTTATTCACTCACAAACACAGACCCGAACCAGACCAATACTTATAATGATTTTTTGCGTATGATGCCTACCATTCCTATCTATGATGAGAATAATCCGGGTGGATATGGCTATGGTGATGCAGCCAAGTACAATACGTTCGGTGTAAACCCTATTGCTCGTGAAGATTTGGAATACCGTCATTTCCGCCAGAATCGTCTGAATGGTTCTTTATGGTTGGAATTCAAGCCATTCGAATTCCTTTCCTATAAATTCAATGGTGGTATTGACCTTTACTTTTATGAGAATTCATGGTTCCGTGGAGAAGGTAACTGGACTCAGAATCAGGAACACCGTGATCCGGAAAGCCAGAAGGCGCGTGACAATACCTACAACATGTTGATTGAGCACACGTTGAACTTCAATAAGGATTTTGGCAAGCATCATGTGGATGCTGTAGTCGGTACTACTTACCAACATCATGAATGGGAAGGTTTGTGGGGGGCTCGTCTGAACTTCCCGATGTTGGGTAACGGTGATTACCTGACTGTATTGAATGCCGGACAGAGCAACCAGCAGAATACAAACAGCATCAGTGAAAATGCGATGATTTCTTATTTGGGACGTGCAAACTACATTTATGATGATAAATACTATTTGACAGCTACTTTCCGTCGTGACGGTACTTCCCGTCTGGCTAAGGAAAATCGTTGGGGCAATTTCCCTTCATTCTCCGGTGCCTGGAGAATTTCAAAAGAAGAATTCTTTGATGTGCCTTGGATTAATGATTTGAAGATTAGAGGTAACTGGGGCCGTCTTGGTAACTCTTCCATTGGAGATTGGGATTATATTGGAACTATCAATCAGAGTATTGTAACTGTATTCGGAGGTGCTATTGTTCCGGGTTCTACTCAGGTGAAACTTGTGAATGCAGGTCTTGTTTGGGAAACGAAAGAAACGGTGAATGTAGGTTTTGATGCCAGCTTCCTTAACCAGCGCTTGACTGTCAGCGCAGAGTATTACAACTCAAAGACCAGTGATGTGTTAGCAGAGACTCCGATCGCCATTTCTACCGGTAACCAAGGAGGTTCTCCATGGAAAAATGCTGCCAGCTTGCGCAACAAGGGCTTCGAGTTTACACTTGGTTGGAAAGATCAGATTTCGGACTTTAAGTATAGCGCTTTGCTGAATGTGACTACTATGGATAACGAAGTATTGAGCTTGGGCCGTGATGGTACTAATAGGGATTATATTGATTCCGGTCAGGCAAGAACCAAACCGGGCAGATCTTTGGCTGAATTTTATTTGAGAAAGACAGACGGTATCTTCAAGACACAAGAACAGATTGATAATTATGTGACATCTACGGGTACTCCTATTATGATTGAGGGAAAACGTCCTCAATTGGGAGATGTTAAGTATCTCGATTTGAATGATGATGGAGAAATTACTGATGCTGACCGTGATTATTGTGGTAGTCCTTGGGCTAAGATGCAAATGTCATTGGTATTTAATGCAGAATGGAAGGATTTCGATTTCAGTATGATGTGGAACGGTCAGTTCGGTAATAAGATATATAACGTATCTCGCTGGCAAGGACGTCTGTTTGCAGACAACTCTAACTATATTCGCTTTAAACAGGGTGAAGAACCTTACCAGATAAATCATAACTCTAATACCCCGCGTATCATTTACGGTGATTTCCGCAACTCCCGTGATGCCGACCGTTTCTTGGAAAATGGTTCTTACTTCCGTATGAAGAACATCTCCATTGGATATAACTTCAGACAAGATTGGTTGAAGAATTTGGGAGTTGAAAAACTCCGTCTGTTTGCTACCGGTAGCAATTTAATTACTATCACTGGATATTCTGGCTTAGATCCTGACTTCAAGGGTGCGAATTCCGTTTGGAACAGTGGTACGGACAGCTTTGCATATCCCAATACCCGTTCGGTAATGTTTGGATTGGATTTGACCTTTTAACTTATAAATCAGCTTATAAATTATGAAAAAGATATATTATGGATTAATGCTTGCAGGTGCCTTGACGTTGTGCACAGGATGCAGTTCGAGTTTATTGGATATTGATAATCCCAATGAAGTAACCAATGATACTTATTGGAATAAGCCGGAAGATGCGACAGCCTGTGTTAATGCCTGCTACAGTTTTCTCTATAAGGAAGGCACTTGGATGCGTTGGCTCTCTTTCCGCTATGATTTAACTTCGGACGAAGGATGGAGTTCTTCTCCTTGGATTGAATTGGGCGACTGGACTCGTTTCCTCTACAACAACTATAATTTTTATGAAGGCAACAACATACATTGGGAACATTTTTATGTAGGTATTTTCCGTTGTAATCAGGTGTTGGCTCATGTTCCTTCTATTGAAATGGATGAGACTACGAAAAACCAGGTATTGGCACAAGCTTCTTTCTTGCGTGCATTATGGTATTTTCAGGTAAATCTATTGTGGGATAAAGGAACTATGCCCTTGGAACCTAAAGATGCTTCCTATATACCAGAAGATGCTTCTGAGCAGGAAATATGGGACCAAATAGAGAAAGATTTGACTTTTGCTATGCAGTATTTACCGGAATCTTGGGATGCTGCCAATCTTGGACGTGCTACTAAAGGTGCGGCTAAGGCGTTGCTGGGTAAGGCTTATATGCAACAACATAAGTATGATAAGGCAAAGGAACAATTGCAATGGTTGATTGATAAAGAGGGTTCTTTGTACGGTCTTATTGCAAATCGCGAAGATAACTTCACAGACTTGGATGAGAATAACAAGGAAGGTATCTTTGAAATTCAGTTCGATGACCAGAACAAGGGTGGTACGGGTAATGATGCCAGTATGGCATTTGGTTTCCAGCGTACTCAGTTCTATGCTCCGAGTGGTATAGGTTGGGGAGATGGCAAGGCACGCCGTTGGTTGGTAGACGAGTTCTTGAAAGAGAAACGTGTGGATGGAAAGAATGACTTGCGCTTGTACAGTAGTATTCTTTATCGTGGATTCTCGCAGGACTTCCCAGACCAACCGAAAAAATATTATGATGTTGAGAATGCAGATTGGAATGATAATTGGGGAACTGATCCGGAAGACTGTTATATCCGTAAATACAATACTTCGTACTATCGTACTGCAGAAGATTATTTTGCCCGTAATAATTATCGTATTATGCGTTATGCAGATATCCTGATGAACTATGCAGAGTGTCTTGTTGAAACGGGTACTAATCCTGCCGATGCTGCTGTTTATGTAGACAAGGTAAGAGAACGTGCTGGTTTGGCCAAATTAAAAGACAGTCAGTGGAAAGACTGTTTGAGCTCTAAAGATGCCTTTATCAAGCGTCTGCAGATGGAACGTACTTTGGAACTCTGTTTCGAAGGTTGGCGTTGGGCTGACTTGAAGCGTTGGGGATTACTTGATTCCCAGGCTGGAATTGATGAACTGAAAGCTCGTGACAAGGACTTTGACAACTTTATTGTCGGCAAGCACAGACGTCTGCCTATTCCAAGGGATGAGGTGGAAAACAGCATAGTAGGTGGTGTTGTGCATCTTACTCAGAATCCTAACTATTAATTTCCAAAGAAGGCTATGTCCGGAAGCCTGTTCTCATTCAAGATGCTTCTGGCATAGCCTTTTCTTTCTTAAATCTTATACCATATGCTTGTCTGTAAAAAACTACTATTACCATTCGCTTTTGCTTGCTGCGGCAGCTTGTTTGCGCAGAACATCCAGAATCCAGTACTTCCGGGAGTGGCGGATGCTGGCGTAATGAAATACAATGGCAGATACTATATTGGCGGAGTCCGTACAAACGGGAATTTTTATGTGTCCGATGATTTGGTTCATTGGGGGAAACCTATCCATGTCGTGACGATGGATAATGACTGGACAAAGGGTACCGGAGCCGGAGACAACCAGATTCATGCCAATGACATGTTCTATCTGAACGGAGATTTTCATTTGTACTGGTCGGTCAATTATTGGGGGAAGGACAAGCATGCCGTTCACATTGTACATGCGCAGAGCAAAGATGCCCTGGGCGCTTACACAGAGCCGAACAAGAAGACATGGATGGATAACCGTATCGATCCCAAAGTTTTCAGAGATGATGACGGGCAACTATACATGTATATGGTACGTTTTACTGATGGAAATACCATCTGGGGACGCAAAATGAAGAATCCGGCAGAGTTTGCTGGCGAACCGGTGTGCCAGTTCGCCTCATTGCCGGACACGTGGGAAACGATGGATAACAGAGTGGCGGAGGGACCGTGGGTCATGAAGTATAGAGACCGCTACTATATGATGTACAATGCCAACCATACCTCTACGGAGTGGGGCAATTATCAGTTGGGAGTTGCCGAGGCAGACTCTCCTTTAGGTTTTCAAAATGGTAATAAATATAGCTATCCAGTTGTAGGCTGCAATCAGAGGCAACTGGAGGAAAAGCATGTGGATTTATTGCGGTATGGCCGTACATATGAGCCGCTGTTTGCTTATACGGAGAGCAAGCCGGGAAGTGATTGGACAAAAGCGACCTACGATGATTCCAGCTGGAAGAAGGGGGAGACTGGCTTTTCGTCTCGTGAAGTGAAAGGTTCCACCATCCGGCATCTGGGCACCTTGTGGAATACGCCCTCCTTATGGTTGCGAAAGACTTTTTTTGCCGGTAGCGAAACCGGTAATCTGGCGTTGCGTGTCGCTCACGACGGAGATACCAGGATTTATCTGAACGGAACACTTGTCTACGAGAAGCAGGGGCGTGATTATTGTATCGTGAACCTGGACAAGAAGCTGCGTGCTGCTTTGAAGGAAGGCACGAATCTGCTTGCCGTAGAAACAAACAAGGGACGTTCGCAATTCTTCGACGTTTCTCTGTTCGATATGAAAGACGGTATTGCCGATGATATTCTGATGACTCCCGGTCAGCCCAATATTTTGAGAGGCCCCAATGGATTTGAATGGTGGCTGATTTATATGGCAAACAAGAACGATGAGCATCGGGGGCAATATATCAACCGTGTCCAGTTCTTCGACAAGACGTTGTTTGTGGATGGTATCACCGGCCCTCGCACGGCAGGTTATCATCCCGAACCTTCGATGCCTACCTTTGCGGGTAAAGGCGAGACAGCTTCGTTCGGTGTGTTGCAACAAGTACAGCCGTCTGTGGCTTACTTGTTCGAGACGGGAGTCAAGACCAAGGGCGAAGCCGGTGTCGTTGCCTGGTGGAAGGATGCAGATAACTGTGCCTATGTAGGCTTGGATGCCGAGAACCAGAGTTGGTACCTGTGTACACTTGTCGGCGGTAAAGAAAGCAAGGAATCTTATGCCCTGCCGGAAGATTTCCGTTGGGGTGTGTACCATCATCTGCGCATTGAGCGTAATGGTGGCTGTCTGAAGATTTGGCTGGATGAGATTCCCGCACCGGGGAGACATGTCTTTGCAGAGGCTCTTCCGGTAGAAGAAGCGGGTGTTCCCGGTGTATTTGATGAGACAAAGACTGCCTTGTTCGAAGGGGCTACCTATACTATCGGTTTTGATGATGTGAATTTTCAGCTTTCGGGGAATGAGGAGTTGTTGAAAGGCGATTTCCTGAATGATTATGAATTCAGCTTCCAGTTATCCGGTTTGTCTGGACAAGACAAGGCTGGCAGTTATCCGGTATATGTAGACAAAGATAACTATGTGAAGGCTCAGTTTAATGGTACTACCCGTATGCTTGAGGTGACAGCTGTAAAGAAAGGGAAAAACGCTTGGAAAAAGGAGTTTTCACTGGGATGCCTGCAAACGCTCTATCCGGATGTGAAGTATACCGACTTCATTGAGAAAGGTTATCGTTTTGCCGCGCCTACGTGGCTGGATACCCTTTATTTGAATCGTCATGAAGCAGGCAACAAGTCTGAATTTGTAGATGACATGTTCGGTAAATTCGATATAGAGTACCTGAATGGCAGCGAATGGTATCCTATAGAGAGCAAAGGTGGGGGAGTAGCAGAACATCCTGCATATAATTATTGTACCTTTACTCCGGTGAAGGCAGAAGGCATCCGGTTCATCAACAAGGAGACGGAAGATTTGGAACGTCATATCTATAAGATAGGCGTACATGAATTGTGGAAAGACTCCTATAATTTTCGTGCAGTACGCCGGGCAGATAAATTGTATGTGTTTGTAGACGGCAGGGAATTGGGCACGTTAGACATCCGCTACCCTGCGTCCCGCATCGGATTCTGTTCGGAGGGCGAATCTCCTACCTATAAGGGAGTGCTGTATTATCACATAGGGCAGGTTTCCAATCAGATGAAGCCTTGATTGGATGTTGGAATCGCATTTTTGTCTTGAAATTTATACATCGAATAATGAAACTGTAATAGATTGCTAATCATCATATTTAAATTACCCTTATTTAAGTATACGACTGAGTTTCCCCCTCACTATACGAGGGAGATGACGAAATGAGTTTAATGTAAATATTTATTTTGAAATAGAAGCCATGAGAATCATGAAAAAGAATTTTATATGTATGTATTTGTTTTTGTCAGTTATGCTGGCTTCCTGTCAGTCCTGCTCTTCAGACTATAAGGATGTGGACGATATTGTTGTCGAAGGAGTTGAAATACCGGTACCTTTTGGCGACCCATTCATCATGTTGCACGAGAGTACTTACTATGCATACGGCACCCATGCGGATGACGGTATTGAAGTCTATACCTCCGATGATTTGCAGACTTGGAAGTATAAGGGCATGGCGCTCCAAAAGAAGGATGTCTGGGCCGACCGTTGGTTCTGGGCACCAGAGGTCTACGAAGTGAACGGGAAGTTCTATATGTATTATTCGGCAGACGAGCATATTTGTGTGGCAATAGCCGATTCGCCCGCAGGTCCGTTCATCCAAAGCAAGAAGGAACCCCAAATTGCCGATGAGAAGTGCATTGATAACTCTCTGTTCATTGATGACGACGGCACACCTTATCTCTTCTTCGACCGTTTCAACGACGGACTCAACATTTGGGTGGTCGAATTGGAGAAAGACCTCATGAGTATCAAGAAGGAGACCATGCATCCTTGCATCCACGTCTCTCAGGCTTGGGAGGAAGTGTGGCCTCGTGTGAATGAAGGTCCGTTTGTCATCAAGCATAACGGACTCTATTACATGACCTATTCCGCCAACAGTTATGAAAGTCCCTTCTACGGCATAGGTTGCGCCACGGCTACCGATTTGATGGGTACTTGGACCAAATACGAGGAAAATCCCTTGTTACAGAAACCCGGAGGACTGGTCGGGGTGGGACACAGTGCCACTTTCACAGACAAGGCTGGCAAGCTTCGTCTTGTTTTCCATGCTCATAAGGACAAGAACAATATCCATCCGCGCGCCATGTATATCACTGACGTTTCTTTCGAGAAAGTGGACGGTGTGGACCGTATGAGAATCAGCAAGGACTATATGACCCCCAAAATAGTGAAATAAAAGATGGATATGAAGAAAAATTGTATATGGTTGCTGTTGTTTTGTCTTTGTTTTGCCGGATGCAAGGAGAAGACGGTTGTAGAATCAGACTATCTGCCGATTGCCGATCCTTACGTGATGCTTTACGAAGGCAAGTACTATGCTTACGGCACCGGAGGCACAGTAGAAGGGGAGGGCTTTGCCTGCTTCTCTTCCGATGACCTGGAGAACTGGACGCGTGAAGGCCAGGCGTTGTCGGCCGCCGACTCCTACGGCACGTGGGGATTCTGGGCACCGGAAGTCTACTACATCGAGTCGAAGAAAAAGTTTTATTTATTCTACTCCACCGAAGAGCATATTTGCGTGGCAACAGCAGATGCTCCCCAAGGCCCGTTCCATCAGGAGGTAAAGCAGCCTATATGGGATGAGAAGAGTATCGATACCTCTCTCTTCATCAACGATGACGGCACGCCTTACCTTTATTTCGTGCGTTTTACAGATGGCAACGTCATTTGGGTGGCAGAAATGAACGATGATTTGACTGGTATCAAGCAGGAGACATTGACGGAGTGCATTAAAGTGGGAGAGCCTTGGGAGCTTTCGCAGGACAAGCCTGCCAAGGTGGCCGAAGGTCCTTCCGTCTTGAAGAAAGAGGGTATTTATTACCTGATTTATTCAGCCAATCATTTTGAAAGCAAAAATTACGGAGTAGGCTACGCAACTTCGGACAGTCCGATGGGACCGTGGAAGAAATATGAGGGAAACCCGATTCTGCAACGTGCCGACGGTTTGATGGGTACTGGACACGGAGCGCCCTTCCGTTGCAAAGATGGCGGTTGGAAATATATTTTCCATGCACATTGGGATTCTACGGAGGTACAGCCGCGCACTTCGTATATCAAGGATTTTGCCATTTCCGACCAAAGAACGGTTTCTATCGGTGGCCCTCTTATCCGTCCGCAGGTATTAACTGATAATCTGACATCAAAATGAAAAAAGGACTGTTTTATTATATGCTGATAGTATGCCTTTGTGCTTGCCAAAAGAAGACAGAAACAATCACTACCGTTTCTTTATTGAAAGAAATGGTGGATTGTGAAGTATTGGCAAAGTATCCTGAACCTTATTATGAAACTAGGCAGCTCAGTAGTTACGACCGGGCGTCTGTCAAAAAAGACAGTGTCTCTTGGTATGCCAATTGTGATCGGAGCCAGTTTCTGCGCGTTGATTCCATTGACGGACGGAGAGAGTTTGTTCTGGTTGATACGGACGGCCCGGGAGCTATCACTCGCTTTTGGGTGACTGTAGCCGCATATTCGGATAAAGGAATCCTGCGTTTTTATCTTGATAATCAGGAAGTCCCCGAAATAGAAGGGGAGGTTCTGGGCATATTGAGCGGACATGCTCTGGTAGATGCGCCTCTTTCGGCTTCTGTATCGGAACTGACGGACTATAAGCAGAGGGGACATAATCTGTATCTGCCCATACCTTATGCCAAGCATTGCAAGATTACCTATGAAAGTCCTTCCATCAAGGAACCCGGTGAGTTTTCCGAAGAATGCTTCTATTACAACATTAATTACCGTACTTATGCAGAAGGAACGTCTGTAGCCACTTTCTCGAAGGAGGACATCAAGCAGAATGCGAAATTACTGGCAGACGTACAACGAAAACTGATTGTATCCCGGAGGGAAATAGGAGGATTGCAGAAAGAACCGATGCTTCGGAGTGTGCTGGCTGCCGGTGAAGAGCAGGATATGACCCTTTCCGGTCCGGGTGCTGTTCGTCGTTTGGACGTAAAGCTGCATGCCGGAGACTTTGACCAGGCATTGCGTTCTACGGTTCTGCGTATTTCTTTTGATGGAAACGAAACTGTATGGGTACCGGTAGGAGACTTTTTCGGAAGCGGGAACCGTCTTTCTCCGTTTCAGACTTTTTATACCGAAGTAACATCCGATTCACTGTTTTCTTGCTTTTGGGTAATGCCCTATCAGAAAGATTGCAGGATTGCATTGCAGAATGTGGGAACGGACGAGGTTGAGGCTTCTCTGACTGCATACACCTCGGCTTGGAAATGGGATGAAAGAAGTATGTACTTCGGTGCTGGGTGGACGGAGTTCTTTCATCTGCATACCCGTACAAATCCGGATAAGCCTACGACAGACGACCACTTTGAAGTAAATTTCGTGAAACTGACCGGCAAAGGAGTATATGTGGGCGATGGGGTAACCTTGTTCAACTCCTTGGCCGACTGGTGGGGCGAAGGTGATGAAAAAGTGTATGTGGACGGTGAGGAATTTCCTTCGCACTTCGGCACTGGTACGGAAGACTATTACGGTTATGCCTGGTGCATGCACAATGCTTTCAGCCATCCGTTTATTGCCGAGCCGGACGGAACAGGCTCCACTCAGTGCGGGCACGTCTCCAATGTGCGCTATCGTGGTTTGGATGCCATTCCTTTCAGCAAATCATTGACGTTTGACATGGAGATATGGCATTGGGGCAGTACGGTCATCAACTATGCTCCTACTACTTTTTGGTATATGCTGTTCGGTGGAGAATCCAACCGCAAGGCGGAAGCAGCTAAAGCATCTGCGGATATTGCAAAGCATAAGAATGATCTGGTGAGCAATGTAGCCGTTGCCGGAAAGAAGGTGGAAGGCGAATATTTGGATATTCGGCTGACCGGAGGAATTGAAAGGTCGCAAAGTATACCTGCCATGAACTGGAGTAACGGTGCCCAGTTCTTTTGGGCTGAAGCAAAGGAAGGCGATAAAGCTTCCTTAGGCTTTAGAGTCAACAAGGGAGGTAATTATCGGTTGAAAATAGCTTTTACGGTAGCACCGGATTATGGTTGTATAGATTTGTACCTAACCAACCATAAACTGAAAGAAAACCTGAATCTGTATAGTACCGGGCTGGCAACGAATGTATTGGATTTGGGGACAGTTGCTTTGCAAGACGGCTCTAATGAACTGCTGATTATACAGAAAAAGGCTGATAGCCGTTCTGCGAATTCATTGTTGGGCATGGATTATTTAATAATACAATAATTAAGGATAATATGAAGAAACAAATTCTGATGTTTGCATTATGTTGCCTGACGGCATGCTCTTCGTCATCGGCGACAAAAGAAAACGAGCCGGAAGAACAGCCCAAGTACGATCCTCCCACGCCGGAC
>ERZ780021.257-NODE-257-length-16657-cov-6.429888_pt1 | contig 16657 bp, 10 predicted proteins | sample MGYA00511864_ERZ780021 | MGnify/ENA primary metagenome ERZ780021 (study PRJEB29588, sample SAMEA2156186) | human gut metagenome | biome: human gut; feature: human-associated habitat; material: faeces | place: Denmark | collected 2008/2010 ...
AAATTAGTGCTTTATTTTAAAAAAAAGAAGTTATTAGAGAAAAATTTCCGTAATAGTGAAAGATTTATATTTGTGTAACAAAAATGCAATTTGCACTTTACAAATATGAAATTTATTTTGTTTCTTTGCAGGTCAAAGTCAATCATATAACAATAACACAGATATGAAAATCATCAATCTCAGTGAAGGCAATTCGCTTCTGAACCAATACGTAGCAGAATTGCGTGATGTACATGTTCAGAACGACCGTATGCGCTTCCGCAGAAATATCGAAAGAATAGGGGAAATCATGGCATACGAAATGAGTAAAGCACTAACCTATTCCGTCAAGCAGGTACAGACACCACTGGGAACTGCCACGGCCAGTACGCATGATGACAAAATAGTGATTGCCACTGTATTCCGCGCCGGACTGCCCCTGCACACCGGTTTTCTGAATATGTTCGACCATGCCGATAACGCTTTCGTTTCCGCATTCCGTTTCTACAAGGATGATGAACACCGTATTGTAGATGTACACATCGAATACATTGCCGCTCCCTCTCTGAATGACAAGACATTGCTTTTGGTCGACCCGATGCTTGCCACCGGCGAAAGCATGGAGCTTGCCTGGAAAGCTTTACTCACTAAAGGTACTCCTGCCAAACTGCAAATGGCCTGTGTCATTGCCAGCCGACAAGGAGTAGAGCATATGGCAAAACTTTTTCCCGGTGATGATATCACATTATGGTGTGCCGCCATCGACCCGGTTTTGGACGAGCACAAATACATTGTTCCGGGGCTGGGAGATGCAGGCGACTTGTCGTTTGGCGAGAAACTCTAACATCCGACTGTCATAAATCACAAATGGTTAGTAACCGGCAGCCCTCTCGCTGCTCATTACTAACCATTTATTATTTTCGACGATATGTCAAAAAGTAATTTCCATATCGTTATTTCACTTCCCAGATATCATTGGTCATCAGCAATTCCCGGAAATTATGATATTTCTTTTTAGCTGAGACTTCATCAATTTGTTCGTGAACCGCATCATCATAAGTAGGAGCCTCCACATCACGAATAACGCCCAATGCAATCGGGAAATCAGGACCTTCCATCAAAGCCAGTTTCAGCTGCAACGTGTTATCCATGCAATGTGCATCGTGAATCAGAATGTCTTTTTCTGTAATTCCATTCTCACCCAGTTTCACCACTTTCAGTCCGAAGCCTTCCTGCATCAATCCGAATTCCTTGTTCTCGCCAAACAACATCGGTTTGCCATGTTCCAGATAAATCGCATTCTTGGCGCGGCCTTCCTTATTGTATACAGATTCGTGTGTACCGTCATTGAATATCACACAATTCTGAAGAATCTCGCAAACCGAAGCACCCTTATGGTTAGCGGCTGCCTTCAACACTTCCACAGTGCCGGGACCGTCCGTTGCCACAGCACGGGCAAAGAAACGTCCGCGTGCACCAAAGCATAATTCGGCCGGATGGAACGGGTCTTCCACTGTTCCGTAAGGAGACGACTTGCTGACAAACCCACGGGGAGAAGTAGGAGAATACTGCCCTTTCGTCAAGCCATAAATACGATTGTTCAGCAAAATCATGTTCAAGTCGATATTACGACGCACAGCGTGGATAAAATGATTACCACCGATAGCCAGCCCATCACCGTCACCGGAAATCTGCCACACGGTGAGTTTCGGATTAGCTACCTTGCAACCGGTAGAAATTGCTGCCGCACGACCATGAACAGTTTGCATGGCGTATGTATTCATATAATAAGGCAAACGGCTGGAACAACCGATACCCGAAATAACTGCTGTATTATGAGGAGCTATTCCCAGTTCAGCCATCGCTTTGTGCAATGATGCCAAAAAGAAATGGTCACCGCAGCCCGGACACCAACGGGGCTGTCCTTTCTTAAAATCTTTTGCTGTATATTCGCTCATAGTTCTTACTTTCTTTACGGTTATTATTTATTTAAAATCTCTGTGAAAGCATCAACTAATTCGCTGACAACAAACGGTTGACCTTTTACTTCATTAAACTGATAAGGAACAAATCCGTCTACTTTCATACGGAGATATCCGGCAAACTGGCCTAAGTTCTGTTCGGCCACCACTACCTTCTTATATTTCTTCAGCACTTCCGCCGTATTCTCAGGCAATGGGTTCAAATGAACGAAATGAGCCAAAGCAACTTTCTTTCCCGCCTTATTCATTTCTTCCATGGCCGAATACAAATGACCGTAAGTTCCGCCAAAGCCCACAATCAAAAGGTCGGCATCATCTGCACAGCCTTGCACCTTCACATCGGGCACAGGAATCTTCGCCACCTTTTCGGCACGTAAGCGACACATCAGATTATGGTTTTCAGGGTCTGTAGAGATAGCTCCCGTATTACTGTCTTTCTCCAGACCACCCAGAATGTGCATATAACCTTCCTGTCCGGGAAGAGCCCAATAACGAACGCCGGTTTCCGGATTACGTTTATAAGGTGTATAGTTATCTTTCATTTCCGGAGTCACGTAAGGAGGATTGATGGCAGGATAGCTTTCCAAGTCGGGCAATCTCCATGCACCCGAACCATTGGCAACAAACCCGTCTGTCAGAAGAACAACCGGAGTCATGTGTTCCAATGCCATTTTACAAGCAGCATAAGCAGCATCAAAACAATGAGTGGGAGAAGCTGCGGCAATCACCGGCATGGGAGATTCACCGTTACGTCCGAACAATGCCTGCAACAAGTCTGTCTGCTCCGATTTGGTAGGCAAACCGGTAGAAGGACCGCCACGCTGAACATCAACAACCACCAAAGGCAATTCGGTGATTACAGCCAGGTTCATCGCTTCAGATTTCAGGCAGACTCCGGGACCTGAAGTAGAGGTCGCTGCCAGCGCACCGGCAAATGAAGCACCGATAGCAGTGGCACAACCTGAAATTTCGTCTTCACACTGAACAGTAGTCACACCCAATGACTTGTGTTTGGACAATTCATGAAGAATATCTGTTGCCGGAGTGATGGGATAAGAACCGAGGAACAACGGCAGTCCTGCCTTTTCAGCAGCAGCAATCAAGCCGTATGCCGTTGCCTTGTTTCCGCTGATATCCATATATTTTCCGGGAACCTTTGTTTTTGTTTCTACCTTATAGGTATGGTCTACAGAAGCATGTGTATTATGCCCGTAGTCATAACCGGCGTGAATTACTTTAATATTAGCCTCGGCAATGGCCGGCTTCTTTGCAAACTTTTCACGCAAGAAATTCTCTGCGATTGTCAAATCGCGATTAAACAACCAGCAAACCAATCCCAGTGCAAACATATTGCGGCACTTCAGCATTGATTTGTTATCCATTCCGCTATCTGCCAGACAATTCTTGACCATCTGCGAGATAGGAGCAGCAATCACATCCTGCTTGATGCCCATTTCCTCAATGGGATTCTCTGTCTTAAAAGCCGCCTTGTCCAAATCCGATTTCTGGAAACAATCTGTATCAATGATGATACAGGCTGTGGACTTGGCAAACTTATATTGTGTTTTCAATGCAGCGGCATTCATGGCAACCAACACATCGCATTTGTCGCCGGGAGTAAACACCTTACCGGCACCAATATGTACTTGGAAACCTGATACACCTGTCAATGAGCCTTGCGGGGCACGGATATCCGCCGGATAATCGGGAAAAGTACTGATATCATTTCCCACTGTAGCCGAAATATTAGAAAATATATTTCCGGCTAGCTGCATACCATCGCCTGAGTCGCCTGAGAAACGGACCACAACCTGGTCCAACTCCTTGACTATCATTTCATCTGCCATAACTTATAATTTAGGGTTACAATAAATTCATTGCTCGCAAAGTTCGGAAAGTCCTGTCAAAAAACAAAATATTCCGCCATTTATCTCCATGCGATTATCAAAGTGCACAAAATTACAGCAATATTTAATTTCAAACGAAGAAAAAGAGTAGATAAATAACTGTTTAATAGCATACTTCACTATCAATATGATATCGACGCGATATCCTCCGGAATAACATATTGTTATTTTTATGTATATTTTACGAACATCAGAAAACTTCTTCTGACAGATAAGTAAATCAATGGCCGATTTTAAAACATCAGAATGACAAAATAATCATCCCTCTTGTCATCTATACCCTTTTCTTATATTTTTCATTCTTTCATATTGCCGTTTTAACAAAAAGGACTACCTTTGCAGACAGATAAGTTGCCCTGGTAGTTCAACGGATAGAATAGATGTTTCCTAAACATTAGATAGGGGTTCGATTCCCCTCCGGGGTACCACACAGGCCGAAACATACTTCACTTGCCCCCTTTTATCCCCCTTTATGGACAATTATTATCCTATTATCGGAAAATATGTACTCCTGTTTTCGGAATACACCCTGTATCTTTGACCTCGAAATACAACTCATTCTAATCTTAAATTACATTTTATGAACACACGTTTTCTAATGACACTCTGCTGCTGCCTGTTGCCCTTCACCCTCAAAGGAGCAGACAAAGAAGACATGAAATGGTTTACCGATGCCAAGTTCGGGATGTTTATCCACTGGGGGCTTTATTCACAAACTGCCGGTGACTGGAAGGGACACCCCACAAAAGGCGGCGAACACTTTATGCTGTATGAACGGATACCGGTCAAAGAATATGCTTTAATTGCCAATGACTTCAACCCGACCGAGTTCAACGCCCGAAAATGGGTAAAGACTGCCAAAGAAGCCGGCATGAAATATATCGTCATCACCTCCAAGCACCATGACGGATTTGCCATGTATCACTCGGCATGCAGCGATTACAACATCGTTACCCGTACCCCGTTTGCACGCGACCCGATGAAAGAACTGGCCGACGAATGCCGTAAGCAAGGACTGAAATTCGGTTTCTATTATTCCCTGGGAAGAGACTGGGAAGACCCTGATGTCCCCACCAACTGGCCGACCAAAGCCGGCAGAAGCAATACGTGGGATTTTCCCGATGAGGACAATAAGAACCTTCAGGCATACATCGACCGCAAGGTGCTGCCGCAATTAACCGAACTGCTGACCAATTACGGAGAAATCGCCATGATGTGGTTCGACACTCCCGAAATGGTAACCAAAGAGCAAAGCCGTTCCATCCGCCGGCTCATTGAGCGTCTGCAACCGCATTGCCTCATCAACAGCCGCATCGGAAACGGTCTGGGTGACTACCGCATCATAGAGCAGAAATTAATGAACGAGATAGACCCGAAACCTTGGGAAGCATGCCTCACCATGGGTGCCAACTGGGGATACAACAAATATGATACTGTCTACAAGAAACCCGACATGATGATTCGCAATCTGACAGACGTGGTCAGCAAAGGAGGAAATCTGTTGCTGAATATCGGTCCCAACCCCCAAGGCAGTTTTCCGCAGCAAACCGAACCCGGACTCAACGCTTTCCGCCAATGGATAAAGACAAACGGGGAAGCCATCTACGGCACTTCTCCCTGGCATACTTACGGTGAGACCTCGCCCCTTGCCCACGGAAAAAGAGAAGAGGTAAAAGAAGGATTCCACGATGCCGTGTTCGATGGTACACCCGTCAATGCCATTCCCGATTTCAGATATACTGCCAAAGGCAACCATGTCTACGTTATCGTACGCCACGTGCCTGCCGGTGAGTTTACACTCCGTGCCTTCAAAGGCTACACCGACCGCATCAAGCGCATCACATTGCTCGACAACAAGAAAACCGTCGAATGGAAGCCGACCGAAGAAGGATTACGAATCTGCCATATCCGGCGCTCTGCCGATGCTTTCCCTGTCTATGTGTTGCAGGTAGAAATGCAAGCAGAATAAATACTCTCTTTTACATAAAATCTCTTTTGCCGGTCCTTACTGCTTATCCTACACGTTCAGTGATAAAAAGCAAGAACCGGCTTTAAGCATTCCCCACCCTATGAATAAGCCTTTCACACCCTAAACACAGATCTTTCCTTCCTTACATATATTACAGTCCGCCGTAACAGACCGTACAGTCCACTGCAACAGACTGTACGGTCCATTATGGAAGACTGTACAGTCTACTATGGAAGACCGTAATAACCGACAGGAGGAAAAACCATAACCGGCAGGAGGAAAGGAGGTAATATACAGAAAGAAAGGACATAAAGGAGAGGAGAAAGAAGAGTACTCCCGCAAGCGGTGGAAACGGGCAAAAAACACAAAAAAATAAGGGAGAATGCTAAAACACCGAGACACTGTCCTGTTATACAGAGCAACAGTAGTCAGAAGTTTGGCACACTCCCTTATCAATCATCCTTCCGGACGAAAGACAGAACGGATTATTATTTAATCACGCCCAATTCCTTACCCACCTTGATAAATGCAGCAATCGCTTTATCCAGATGTTCACGTTCGTGACCGGCAGACAGCTGAACACGGATACGAGCCTGACCTTTCGGCACAACCGGATAATAGAAACCGGTTACATAAATGCCTTCTTCCTGCATCTTGGCAGCGAAGTCCTGAGACAGTTTTGCATCATACAGCATCACTGCACAGATAGCGCTCTGAGTCGGCTTGATATCGAAACCGGCAGCCAGCATCTTGTCGCGGAAATAAGTTACATTGTCCATCAACTTAGTATGCAGTGCATCGCTTTCTTTCAACATCTTGAACATTTCAAGGCTGGCGCCCACGATGGCAGGAGCAACCGAGTTAGAGAACAGATACGGACGAGAACGCTGACGCAGCATGTCGATGATTTCTTTTCTACCTGTAGTGAAACCACCCATAGCACCGCCGAATGCCTTACCCAATGTACCGGTAAAGATATCCACACGTCCGTAAACATCATATTGTTCAGCCACACCATGACCGGTCGGACCCACTACACCGGCAGAATGCGATTCGTCTACCATTACCAACGCATCGTATTTTTCTGCCAATTCGCAAATCTTATCCATCGGAGCCACATTACCATCCATAGAGAACACACCGTCAGTAGCAATGATACGGTGGCGTTGAGCTTGAGCTTCCTGCAGGCAGCGTTCCAAGTCAGCCATGTCTGCATTGGCATAACGATAACGTTTTGCCTTACACAGACGCACGCCGTCAATGATAGAAGCGTGGTTCAATGCATCGGAAATGATTGCATCCTCGTCGGTCAGCAGCGGTTCGAACAAACCACCGTTTGCATCAAAGCAGGCAGCATATAATATTGTATCTTCGGTCTTGAAATAATCAGAGATAGCAGCTTCCAGTTGTTTGTGCAAGTCCTGGGTTCCACAAATGAAACGTACAGACGACATACCAAAGCCATGAGAGTCCATTGCGTCTTTTGCTGCTTGGATCAAACGCTGGTTGTTTGACAATCCTAAGTAGTTGTTCGCGCAGAAGTTCAATACTTCTTCTCCTGCATTTACTTTGATATCAGCCTTTTGGGGAGTTGTAATGATACGTTCGTTTTTATACAATCCGGCTTCTTTGATGCCAGCCAGTTCCTTCGTGAGGAACTCTTTCATTTTACCATACATAGCTTTGATTTTTATTAAGTATTAAAGATTAAGTTCAGATATTTCTCTTCGACGGACAAAGTTCTTATTTTTTTTTGAATTTCTGCAAAAATATAGAGAAAACTTTGATAAAATCTGAATGCTTCTGCCTATCTTTGCTCTCAAATAGCAAACTAACGTATTATAATTACACTATGAAAAATGTATTGATTATCGGCTCTACCGGTCAGATTGGCTCAGAGCTAACAATGAAATTAAGAAGTATTTATAATGGTAACATCGTAGCGGGATACATCCCGGGTGCAGAACCCAAAGGCGAACTGGCAGAATCAGGTCCGTCTGCTATCGTTGATATCACAAACGAACAGCAGATTGCCGAAACTGTTTCAAAGTATCATATTGATACCATCTACAACCTGGCAGCTTTGCTGTCGGCAGTAGCAGAAGCCAAACCGCAGCTTGCATGGAAAATCGGTATGGGCGGTCTGTTCAATGTACTTGAAGTAGCCCGCACCATGAAGTGCGCCGTATTTACTCCGAGTTCTATCGGTGTATTCGGCAACAACACTCCGAAGGACAAGACTCCGCAGGACACTATCCGCAATCCGCGCACCATGTACGGTGTAACCAAGGTTTCCGGCGAGTTGCTGAGTGACTACTACAACATCCGTTTCGGTGTCGACACCCGTTCCGTACGTTTCCCGGGATTGATTTCTTACGTGACTCCTCCGGGCGGCGGTACAACCGACTATGCTGTAGATATTTATTATTCGGCAGCCAAAGGTGAAAAGTTCGTTTGTCCTATCGGCAAAGGTACTTACATGGATATGATGTATATGCCGGATGCTTTACGCGCCGCCATCGAAATCATGGAAGCAGACCCGAGCAAGTTCGTTCACCGCAACTCATTCAACATTGCTTCAATGAGCTTCGATCCTGAAATCATCTTCAACAAGATTAAGGAATACGAACCTAACTTTGAAATGGAATACAAGGTAGACCCATTGCGTCAGGCTATCGCCGAATCATGGCCTAACTCACTGGACGACACTTGTGCCCGCGAAGAATGGGGCTGGAAACCTGAATACGACTTGGATACCATGACCAAAGACATGCTTGCCAAGTTGAAAGAACGTTTCAAGAAATAAATACTGTCTTAAAGAATCCGACAGCCTTCATACACCGGTAAGAAATCCGGTTGTGAAGGCTGTTTTTGATTTAAAAGAAGCTATGGACAAAAAAATGATTTCAACAAACCGCAAGGTGGTTACATTTGGAGAAGTGATGCTCCGCCTTACTGCTCCCGACTTCCGCCGTTTCTCCCAGACCAACGAATTCATTGCCACGTATGGTGGCAGCGAGGCTAATGTGGCTGTATCGCTCGCCAACTTCGGGATTCCCACCGAGTTTGTCACCCGGCTGCCCGACAATGCAATGGCGCAGGCATGTATCGCATCGCTCCGTGCCAACGGGCTGGGTACGGAAGGAATCGTATTCGGAGGGAAACGCATGGGACTGTATTTTCTTGAGAGTGGCGCTTCGTTTCGCAATTCCAATGTGGTATACGATCGTGAAGGGTCTTCTTTTGCCACCCTGCGTCCCGGCATGATAGATTGGGAAAAGATATTTGCCGATGCAGACTGGTTTCACTGGTCGGGCATAGCGGCTTCACTGTCACAAGAGGGTGCCGACGCCTGTCTGGAAGCTCTACAAACGGCCGACCGCATGGGCTTAACCATTTCCTGTGATTTGAATGTGCGCAAAAAACTATGGAATTACGGGCGTTCGGTTGCCGACGTCATGTTGCCCTTGGTGCAATACAGTGATGTAATCTTCGGTGCAGAGCCGGAATACAAAGAAGTTTTCGATATTGCTCCGGTAGGCTTTCAAGCTGTGGATACTGCTTATCCGTTGGATTTGAAAGGATTCGAGACATTCGGACAGAAAATATCGCATATAGTGCCGCGTTGCCGGAAAGTCTTTTTAGAATTGCGCAATACGATTACTTCCAACCACAATCTGCTTGCAGCCGTGCTTTATTCCGACCAAACATTAAAATATACCGGCATTTACGATATTACTCACGAAGTCGACCGTGTAGGTACCGGAGATGCTTTTGTAGGAGGAATGATATACGGTTTGCTTACATATCCCGACAATGACCAGAAAGCACTGGAATTTGCTCTTGCCGCATCTGCATTGAAAAATACCGTATACGGTGACTTCAATCAGGTGACTGTGGAAGAAGTGGAAAGTCTGATGAAAGGAAATACCTCGGGAAGGGTAACCCGATAAAGAAGAGAAGATAAAAAGAAAGGAGGTTTCCATGGCGGAACCTCCTTTCTTTTTATCTCTTGGCAATTATAATCCTTCTTATGCTTTCGCTTCTTCTTCAGGCATCTTATTACCCAGTGTCAGGTAAGCAACCGGAGCAGCAATGAACAATGAAGTCAACGTACCGATAACGACACCCAGAATCATTGCAAATGCGAAACTGCGGATACTGTCTCCACCCAATACAAAGATACACAACAATACAATCAATGTACTCAATGAAGTATTGATAGTACGTGCCAAAGTAGTATTCAATGAATCATTGAACAACTGCAAACGGTTACGTTTCGGGTACAAGCCGAAGAACTCACGGATACGGTCGAAGATAACCACCTTATCATTGATAGAATAACCGATAGCAGTCAGGATAGCACCAATGAATGTCTGGTCGATTTCCAATGAGAAAGGAACCCAGCCATAGCACAATGAGTAAGCACCGATAATCAAAACGGTATCGACAGCCAATGCCACCGTTGCACCGACACTATATGCCACATTGCGGAAACGCAACAGGATATACAAACCGATAGCAACCAATGCGAACAATACAGACCAGATAGCGGAAGTCTTGATATCGTCAGCGATACTGGGACCCACCTTCTGAGAGCTGATGATTGAGCCGCCTGCACGATTATCACGGTCGATAAATATTTCCAGTGTAGTGCCTTCGCCCAGCAAATTACCGTCTTTCAATGACTGATACAGGAACTCTTCGATTTCAGAATCGATATTGGGAGAGTCTTCAGTGATACGGTAGTTGGTAGTGATACGGATTGTTTTCTTGTCTGTACCCAAAGCGATAGCCTGCACGTTATCTTCGGTAATCTTCTGTTTCAGCAGGTCGCGAACAGTTTCCGGTTCTACTTGCTGTTCAAACTGAACCACAAAGTTACGTCCGCCGGTGAAATCGATGCTCTGAGCCAAACCGCGGATAAAGAACGAAACCACACATGCTGCAATAATGATACCGAATACAGTGAACGAACGTTTCATCATACCCATAAAGTTATAATGAACATTCTGCATCAGATTCTTGGAAATACCTGTCGTAAATGTCAATCCCAGCCATTTGTCTTTGTTCATGAAGTGTTCGTAAACCACACGTGTCAAGAACACAGCAGTAAAGAACGAGCAGAGGATACCGATAATCAGTGTGGTAGCAAAACCGCGGATAGGACCTGTACCGAAATAGAACAGGATGATACCGGTAAGGATTGAAGTCAGGTTAGAGTCAAAGATTGCAGAGAATGCATTCGAGTAACCGTCAGCCAAAGCAGCCTTGACACCCTTTCCTGCTCTCAGCTCTTCTTTTGTACGTTCGTAAATCAATACGTTGGCATCCACCGCCATACCCAATGACAGCACCATACCGGCAATACCCGACATTGTCAATGCAGCCTGGAACGAGGTAAGAATACCCAGCGTAAAGAAGAAGTTCACAACCAAGGCACAGTTGGCAACCATACCCGGAATCAGTCCGTACATAGCACACATGTAAACCATCAACAGAATCAATGCCACAACGAATGAAACGATACCCTGGTTGATAGATTCCTGACCCAATGACGGACCAACGATATCTTCCTGAACAATGCGTGCAGGAGCCGGCATCTTACCGGATCTCAATACGTTAGCCAAGTCCTTTGTTACTTCGGGAGTAAAGTGACCGGTAATCTGAGAATGTCCGCCGGTGATTTCACCGTTTACGTTAGGAGCACTATATACATAACCATCCAATACAATGGCAATGGCTTTTCCTACATTATTTTTTGTCAAAACAGCCCAGCGACGAGAACCGTCAGTATTCATCGACATACTCACGCAAGGTTTGCCGAAGTTGTCGAACTCATCCTTGGCATCAGTAATCACGTCACCTTCCAACGGAGCACGTCCGTTACGTTCGCTTGACTTGATGGCATATAATTCGAAGATACGTCCTGTCTTGTCGAAATCGGCACCTTTCACACCCCACTTCAGGCGAAGGTCTTTCGGCAACATTTCTTTTACCTCTTTCATGGCAAGGTAAGTATTGACCTGAGCTGTATCTTTATAATCAGCATAACCTACCACACAGCTGCCGTTCGGGTTCAGCTGAAGAATAGAAGCCAACGGATGTTCTTTCTTCATTTGCTCCATGGCAACAGCATTGTCTGCAGGCTCTCCCTTCAAAGCAGCAGCCAGACTATCGGCAGCAGATACCGCCTTTGCATCGTCAGTTTCAACGGCAGTAGAATCTGTAGCAGCATTATCGGTAGCAAGGATAGCACGCAATCTGTTATCAACAGCAGTCAGATAAGGATAGATTTCCTTGGAGTCGAAAGTTTCCCAAAACTCAAGATTAGCAGAACCCTGCAAGAGCTTTCTCACACGTTCCGGTTCTTTGATACCCGGAAGTTCCACCATGATACGTCCCATCTTACCTTCCAAAGCCTGAATATTGGGCTGAACCACACCAAAGCGGTCGATACGGGTACGTAATACATTATAAGAGTTATCGATAGCAGCTTTGACTTCTTCACGCAACACCTTTTCTACATCAGCATCAGAGCTGCGGGTATTTACTTTGTCTTTCAACTGCTGAGTAGCGAACAATTCTGCCAGCTTTCCTTGTGGAGCTTCTTTCTTATACTCTCTGATAAACAGAGTAATAAAGTCATCCTGGCTGGTAACAGACTGTTTGGCAGCTTCTGATATAGCCTTGTTAAAAGCTTCGTCGGTTTTGTTGTCAGCCAATGCCTTCACCACATCCGGTACAGAAACTTCAAGAATAACGTTCATACCACCTTTAAGGTCCAGACCCAGACCAATCTCCATCTCACGACACTGTTTCAGCGTATAACTACCCAGATAAACTTTTTCATTCTGCATAGAATCAAGGTAATGTGCTTCACCCTTCGGATCTTGCGCCGCTTTATTCATGTGATAGCGGGTCACAAAAGAGAAAGAAAGATAAAACACACATACAAGGGTAAGTAATACCGCAAAAACCTTTACAAATCCTTTGTTTTGCATGTTACTTTGAAATTTATTATTTTTACTTTTTGATTAATTCTTGGTTTATACAAGGTTGCAAATATAGTTTTTTTTTCACATTCGCACGGCATGAAACACAAATATTTGAATTTCAAATAAGAAAAAAGGCTGCAAAAGTATAGTTCGCAGCCTAATTTGTTCTATTTCATGGGGTATTTTATTTCAGCCCTCTGTTTTTAAGCAACGGTTCCAAGCTCGGTTCGGCACCGCGAAACGCCTTGTAAAGCACCATAGGATCCTCTGTTCCACCCTTTTCCAGAACATTCCGGCGGAAAGAGTCGGCAGTATTTTTATCGAACAGTCCATGTTCTTTGAAAGCTTCAAAAGCATCAGCATCCAATACTTCCGCCCACAGATAACTGTAATATCCGGCAGCATAACCGCTAAGGATATGATTAAAATAAGTGGCACGGTAACGAGGAGCGATTTCAGGAATCAAACCCAATTTGTCCATCACCGCCTTTTCAAAGGCCACCACATCCAGACTTGCGGTGTCGGTCAGATTGTGCAATTCCATATCGAGCAATGCAGCAGCCAACAGTTCGGTTGTCATAAATCCCTGATTGAAGGTATTTTGGTCTTGTATCTTCCGAATCAATTCATCGGGAATCACCTCACCGGTCTTATAGTGCTTGGCATATACCTTCAGTACTTCCGGTTCCACCGCCCAATGTTCCATTATCTGAGAAGGAAGTTCCACAAAATCCTGTGCCACATTCGTACCCGATACTCCCAAATAGTTACATTTGGTCAGCATTCCGTGAAGAGCATGTCCGAATTCATGAAACATTGTTTCCACTTCATCCAGTGTCAGTAACGAAGGCATATCACCTGCGGGCTTCGTAAAGCTGGCTACATTATAGATAAGCGGCCTCACATCGCCTGCCTGTTCACGGAAGTTGCTCATCCATGCCCCTCCGCGTTTACCGGTACGGGGAAAATAATCGGCATAAAACAAGCCCAAATAAGCGCCATCGGCATCTTTCACCTCATACACCTTCACATCCGGTTCGTAAACAGATACATTATTCAGTTCGGTCAAGGTAATGCCGTACAATTTATTGGCAACATAATACAAACCGTTTCGCACTGATTCCAAGCTAAAGTAAGGCTTAATCTCATCCTCATTCAGATTATATTTTTGCTGACGAAGTTTTTCGGTATAATACCACCAATCCCATGCGGCAAGCTTCTCTCCTTTTCCTTCTTTATCCATCATTTTTTGTAATTCGGCAGCTTCCGTCTTTGCGTTTTTCAAAGAATACCCCCACAGATTATGCAGAAAATCCATAACCGTCTCGGAATTCTTTGCCATATTTTCATCCAACACAAAATTGGAATAACAGTCAAAGCCCAGCAAATTGGCTTTTTCCAGACGCAAAGAAATGATTTTCTTCAAAATCTCTTTATTATCATTGGCGTCTCCGTTATTACCACGATTGATATAAGCTTCATAGATATCCTTTCTCAACTCACGGTTGTCTGCATATTGCAGCAGTGGCAAACGGCTTGAGTTCTGCAAGGTAAACAGCCACTTGCCTTCTTTTCCGACAGCCTTCGCCTCTTCCGCCGCACCTGTTTTCACCCATTCCGGCAATCCTGCCAGTTCTGCTTCATTGTCTATAACCAGCCGGTAAGCATTATTTTCATTCAAAACATGGTTGCTGAAAGTAATAGCCAATGTAGACAATTCTTTATTTATCTCCCTAAGGCGGTTTTGCTTCCCGGCATCCAGTCCTGCCCCCGAACGGATAAACGCCTTATAATATCTATCCAAAAGACGATGCTGCTCTGTGGTCAGCGTTATTTTGCCTTCTTGCTCCTGTTGCCACACAGCAGCCACACGCTTATATAAATCCTGATTCAGATAAATATTATCGTTATGTTCGGAAAGCACAGGAGCAATCTTTTCGCTCAATGCGCTCATCTCATCATTCGTATCAGCCTCCGTCAATGCATAAAAGACACCCTTGACACGTGCCAGTGTCCTTCCGCTATTATCCAGTGCCACAATCGTATTTTCAAATCCGGGAGTTTCCCGGCTCTCCACAATTGCTTTTATTTCGGCATTCTGTTCTTCTATGCCTTTCAAAAACGCAGGTTCATAGTGTTCTATCTTGATTTTATCAAAATCAGGAGCACCATACTCTGTCCGGAACTCCGTAAAGAACGGGTTCGTTTCGGTTTTCTGTTCACATGCACACATGATACAACAAGTCGCTAACGTAAATACTAGTTTCTTCATACTTATATTAAATTAAAGGTCTGCTAATTATTTCTTCGCCACAAAACACCAGATGGGATAATGATCCGAACTCTTTATGGTTTTGTCTACCGTACATTGATAAGATTCCAGATTTTTACTCAATAGGATATGATCGATACGGAAATAAAAATGATTCTGATTATAAGATATCCCGAATCCGTTGCCCGACTGTACAAAAGCATCATCCAGTTCCTTCCCGATTACCCGGTGAGCATAAGACAAAGGAGAATCGTTAAAATCACCGCAGACAATCACTCCTCCACCCCTAAAACCGGCAACCAACTTTGCTATGGAATCGGCTTGCGAAGCACGGATAGCCGAAGCCTCCGCCAGTTTGCCTATCAATATGCGGGCCCCTTCCGACACTTTAACCTTATCCGGGTCTTTTATCATCTCCCGATAGACAGCCTTATCTTTCTCTGTCAGTTTATTGGATTCCAAATGATTATTGACCACCAACAAAGTATCTCCCTTCACATTTATTGTATAAGCAACAGAGCCATTGTTTCGGCTGTCATACTCAACAGGATGCGCCGACAGGATAGGATAGCGGGAGTAGCACCCCAGTCCATTCGCACCGGTCAATTTATAATAATGCTTATAGGGATAGTTTCTCAGGGCATAATCCACATCCTTTTTAGCCAGCCGATTGCTCAATATATATTCTTGCAAACAAATAATATCCGCATTGCTGTTCCGCAGGTATTCCAATACCGAATTAGGGTTGTCCTTCAAATTAGGATGTCCTTGTTCAAAAGCCATCGTATTGTATGACAATACTTTAACGGCATCCCCGGGAGGTTCTTTCTCGAACAGATTGATAGGCATATAAGTACGGATGGCACCAAAGCAGCAGAAAAAAGTCAGGAGAGACACCAAAGCATACCTGCGATATACCACCAACCAAAAGAAAAAAAATAAAACATTCGTTATCAGAAAAGCCGGAAACGCAAGACCGGCACACGACCACACAGGATGCGCCACCGGATTGATATAAGAACTATATGCACAGATCAGCAATAACACCGCCATGCATATATTTATCCCCAATAATATCCAACCTAAAACCCGACCGATATATTTCATATTCTATTTTTTACTTGCATCAAACAAGCTTTTCTTCTCATCCGACGTGAGACTGTCATAACCGGACTTCCTCAGTTTGTCCAATATGCGGTCTATCTCGTCACTATTCTGCTTCTTACGGGCATTATATTCATAGTCTTTCGCCTTATCGCCATAATGCACTTTCATTTTGGGCTTCTTCGGAGAACGGTGTACCGTAAATCCGCTTGCTACCCAATCGATAAAACGGTTAATCCACGCCGTTGCATCATGCCCGCGGGTCAATCCGGAAGCAAACCACCATCCGGCCAATGCCCCTCCCAAGTGTGCGATATGTCCCCCGGCATTGCCCGAAGTCATAAAAAGCAAATCGGTCACCACCATAAACAGGGCTACATATTTCAACCGCACCGTTCCGATAAACATGAAATGTACCGGATAGTCAGGCTCGCGGGCAGCCGGTG
>ERZ780021.274-NODE-274-length-15321-cov-3.790318_pt1 | contig 15321 bp, 13 predicted proteins | sample MGYA00511864_ERZ780021 | MGnify/ENA primary metagenome ERZ780021 (study PRJEB29588, sample SAMEA2156186) | human gut metagenome | biome: human gut; feature: human-associated habitat; material: faeces | place: Denmark | collected 2008/2010 ...
GTGCCCGACCGGAAACCGCCGCCCCCCCCCCTCAACCCCCCCCCACCACAATCCGGAATTGAAAAACAAGATTCTGGCTTGCAGCTCCACGGAAAACAACCTCCGCATGTACTCCCAGTACTCCAACTTCACCGTACATAACTCTCTGGAACGTCTGGAAGACATCTGCGATGAAAATATGCTGTATAAGATCATTATTCCCTCCGGGCGGAAACAATACTTTATAGAAAGCCTGCGGGTATTCGGCATCTCCGAAAGCTTCGTATATCCCGACCTGGATCATATATCCAGTGATTTGAAGGACTCCTATGGGATTTAGATTCATTAATTAAGAAAGGAAATATACACATGAAAATCGTATTACAGCATCTGACCAAGAAATTCCCCGCCCGCGGTTCTGTCCGCGGCAGGAAGAACCGCGAGGATGTCATTGCCGTGAATGACTTCGACTTCGAGATTCCCGACGGCAAGCTGATCGGACTCTTAGGTCCCTCCGGCTGTGGCAAAAGTACTGCCCTGAATCTGATCTGCGGTCTGCTGAAACCCACCGAGGGCAAGATCTTTTTCGGCGAAGATGATGTCACCGGACTTCCGCCCGAGAACCGCGGTGTCGGCATGGTGTTCCAGAACTATGCCCTCTACCCCCACCTCACTGTGGAAAAAAACATTCAGTTCCCTTTAGAGAACCTGAAAGGTGCTGACAAGCTTTCCAAAGAAGAGATGAGTAAGCGCGTGCTGGAAGCGGCAAAGCTGGTACAGATTGATCACCTGTTAGAGCGCAAACCCAATGAGCTCTCCGGCGGTCAGCAGCAGCGTGTTGCCATCGCCAGAGCCTTAGTCAAGCTGCCTCGCGTTCTTCTTTTGGACGAGCCTCTCTCCAATCTGGATGCCAGACTCCGTCTCCAGACCAGAGAAGAGATCCGCCGGATCCAGCAGGAGACGCAGATCACCACCATCTTCGTTACCCACGATCAGGACGAAGCCATGAGCATCTCCGATATGATCGTCGTGATGAAGGACGGTATCGTACAGCAGATCGGCAAGCCCCAGAACGTATATGATGATCCCGTGAATCTGTTCGTTGCAAAGTTCCTCGGCACACCTCCCATCAATGTATTTTCCGGTGAGGTAAAAAATGAGCAGTTATATATTGGCTCCGAAGCTGTCCTGTCCACTCCCGGAGTATCGGATCAGCCCGTGCATGTCGGCATCCGCCCGGAAGGCTTCATCTTAAAAGAGGACGGACCGCTCTCCTGCGATCTGGTACGTCTGGAGGTCATGGGCCGGGATGTGAGCATTGTTTCCACCCATGAGAAGTCCCAGAACGTTACCATCCGTTCCATCATTGATGCGGACGAAGGGAAATCTCTTCCCACCGGAAAAGTGCATTTCGGCTTAAAGCCCGCAAAAGTATTCCTCTTTTGCACCGACACCGAAGAACGCATCCGTTTTTAATATTTTATCCGATTTTGCAGTCCGGCGGTATTCATGGGCTGCAGAAAGAATTGAGGTTTCTTATGGAAAAACAAAATATGAAAGCCTGGCTCTATCTATTGCCGGCATTCCTGTTTCTGGGTGCTTTTATGATCTATCCTCTTATCGACGTATTCGTGTACTCCTTTGAAGAGGGTTACAATTCTGCATCCCAGACCTTTTACGGCATAGGCATGTACAATTACTCCTATGTGCTCCACGATCCGTACTTTTTACAGGCATTGAAAAATACCTTTATTCTGGTCATCATCACCGTTCCGGTCTCCACCGGACTGGCGCTTTTGATCTCCGCCGCCTTAAGCTCCATCAAACCGCTGCGGGATCTGTTCCAGACCATATTTTTCCTGCCCTATGTGACCAATACTCTGGCGGTCGGTCTGGTCTTCATGATTCTTTTCAAAAAAACTCCTTACTCCGACGGTCTGATCAATCTACTGATCCAGTTTTTCGGCGGCAGCTCCGTGGATTTCATCGACGGACCCTACTGGGCGAAAATGTTCGTGCTGTGCTTTTACACCATCTGGATCGTTATGCCCTTTAAGATCCTGATCCTGACCAGTGCTCTCGCCAGTGTGAACCCCATGTACTACAATGCAGCAAGAGTGGACGGCACTTCCCGTTTCCGGATGTTCACGAAGATCACACTGCCCATGATCTCCCCCATGGTATTCTACCTGATCATCACCGGCTTTATCGGCGCATTCAAAGCCTACAGTGATGCCGTGGCACTCTTCGGCACGAACTTAAATGCCGCAGAGATGAATACTATCGTCGGCTACGTCTACGACATGCTCTACGGCGACAGTGGCGGATATCCTTCCTATGCTTCCGCTGCGGCGATCCTGCTGTTTGCCATCGTCCTGACCATCACCTGCATCAATCTGCTGGTCAGCAAAAAGCATGTCCACTATGTATAGGAAAGGAGGTCTTTGTGATGTCTGATGTTACATCTGATTATGAAAGAATCGAGAAACGCACCCGGATCCACGGCAATATCCGCAATGGGGTCATCTACTTTTTTCTGTGTCTGTGGGCGCTGATCGTACTGTTCCCCTTTTACTGGATGGTACTGACCTCCGTAAAAAGCTACGGCTCCTATAATGCGGAATATATTCCGAAGTTTTTCACCCTGTCTCCCACTTGGCAGAACTACGTGGACGCTTTTACCACTGTTTCTCTGGGAAGATACCTGTGGAACACTTTGTTTTTCACTGTGGTCACCACTGCCATTATGCTGGTGGTCATCACTCTGGCGGCCTTCGCGTTTGCAAGGTTGAACTTTGCCGGAAAAGATCTGATCTTTACGTTATTTTTATCCCTGATGATGATTCCGAACGAGCTGGTGGTCATTACGAATTTCACCACTATCACGAACCTGGATCTGCGTAATACCTTCACCGGCCTGATCCTGCCTTCCGTGACCAGCGTATTTTATATCTATCTGCTGCGAGAGAATTTCGCACAGATTCCGGACGAGCTGTATTATGCCGCCAAGGTGGACGGTACTTCTGATCTGCGATATCTGCGCAAGGTCATGGTGCCCATCTGCAAGCCCACACTGATCACCATCGTGATCCTGAAGGTTATTGAATGCTGGAACTCCTATGTGTGGCCCAGACTGATCACCGATGATCCGGATTACTATCTGGTGTCCAACGGTATCCAGGAGATCCGTGAGAATGGTTTCGGCAGAGAGAACATCCCTGCCATGATGGCTGCGGTGGTCGTGATCTCCGTTCCTCTGGTGGTGTTGTTCCTCGTATTCCGTAAAAAAGTCATGGCAGGCGTTGCCAGAGGAGGTACCAAAGGATGAGTCGATTTAGCAAAAAGCTGGCACTCTTATGTGCCCTGGGCGGGCTGTCCCTGTCTCTGACCGGCTGCCATGGTTCCAAGGGGCTGCCGGAATTCACCGTTCCGGAGGAATTCGATACTTCCAGGAACTATGAGATCACCTTCTGGGCGAAAAACGATACCAACAAGACCCAGACGGAAATCTACAAAAAAGCCATTGCAGATTTTGAAGCCTTGTATCCCAATATCACGGTGAACCTGAATCTATACACGGATTACGGCAAAATTTACAACGATGTCATTACCAATATTTCCACCAATACGACACCCAATGTCTGCATCACCTACCCGGATCACATTGCCACCTACCTCACCGGACAGAATACCGTAGTTCCTCTGGATGACCTGTTTGCCGATGAGAAATACGGTCTGGGCGGCACGGAGCTTGCCTATGACGGTCCTGCCAGAGAAGAAGTCATTCCCCAGTTTCTGAATGAATGCTCCATCGACGGTCATTACTATGCCGTACCCTACATGCGTTCCACCGAGGCCTGTTACGTGAATAAGACCTACGTGGAAAATCTTGGATATACTCTGCCGGATGTACTGACCTGGGACTTCATCTGGGAAGTCTCCGAGGCTGCCACCGCCCAGAATGCGGACGGCACCTATGTGGTCAATGGGCAGAATGTACTGATCCCGTTTATCTATAAGTCCACCGATAACATGATGATCCAGATGTTAAAGCAAAAGAACGCGGGATATTCCACGACTGACGGCAGCATTGAACTTTTCAACGATACCACCACGGATCTTTTGTATGGTATTGCCGGACATGTAAAGAGCGGTGCCTTTTCCACCTTCAAGATCTCCGGTTATCCTGCGAACTTCCTGAATGCCGGGCAATGTATTTTCGCCATTGATTCCACTGCCGGAGCCACCTGGATGGGTACGGACGCTCCGCTGTCGGATATCAGCGAGGATTCTCTGGTGCAGTTTGAGACCGCCGTGCGGATGATTCCCCAGTTTGACCCGGAGCATCCCGAAATGATCTCTCAGGGTCCTTCCGTCTGCGTTTTCAATAAATCGGACTCTCAGGAAGTACTGGCATCCTGGCTGTTTGCCCAGTATCTGCTCACCAACGATGTGCAGATCGCTTATTCCGAGACAGAAGGTTATGTACCTGTAACCTCTAAGGCACAGAACTCCGCAGAGTATCAGGAGTATCTGTCCGAATGCGGTGCGGATAACGGTACACATTATGCAGTGAAGATTGAAGCTTCCAAACTACTTTTGGATCATGTGGACAATACTTTTGTCACACCGGTATTTAACGGTTCCGCATCCTTACGTGATGCTTCCGGACAGTTGATTGAAAACGTAGTGAAGTCCACCCGCAGAAAAGAAACTGTGGATGATGCCTACATGCAAAAGCTTTACAGTGATGTGGAGAGCCTGTACCGTCTCGGCCAGGGAAGTGACGCCTCCTTCGGCAAAAAGGAACTTGGTGCCATGCCCCGGACTTCCGTGATCCTGTTAAGCACACTTGCAGTCACCTGGATTCTGATTCTCCTGTATGTAGGGCGAGAATATTTAAAAAACAGAAAAAAGTAATTTTTCAGCCCCATTCGTAAGATAACTTCTGATGGTATTTCTCCTGCGGATGGGGTTCTTTTTGCAAAAAGCCTTGATTTATCTTGTGTTTCAGGTATAATGGAACTGTTCGGTGTCTGAGCGCACCGGATAAATTGAGGAGATGTCTGTGTATCTGCACAGACCCATATGCGCCACAAAGCGCAGGAATGGAGGATTATTATGAAAAAGAAGACACTTGCATTAACCATGGCTATGGCTTTGGTTCTGTCTCTCGCTGCATGTGGAAACAGCAATGCAGACGTTGCTGCTGAATCTACCGCTGCTGCCACCACTGAGGCTGCTACCGAAGCTGCTACTACCGAAGCTGCTACAGAAGCTTCTACCGAGGCTGCTGAAGCTGTTGCTGATGAGAAGTCCGAGGGTGTTATGACCTATGAAGAGTACATGGCTGCTGATCTCGATTCCGAAGTTGTGATCGAGGCTTATGTTCAGGCTAAACAGTCCTGGTGGGAAGACAAGGCTACCCTGTACACCCAGGATCAGGACGGTGCTTACTTCATTTATAATGCCGCATGTTCCGAAGAGGATTATGCAAAGCTGGTACCCGGTACCAAGATCAAAGTAACCGGTTATAAGACCGAGTGGTCCGGTGAAGTAGAGATCGCTGAAGGTGCTACCTTCGAGATCGAAGAGGGCAGCTACATTGCTCCCGTTACCGATGTGACCGATCTGTTAGGTACCGATGATCTGATCAACTACCAGAACCAGTTCGTAGCTTTCAAGGGCATGACCGTAGAAGCTGCTGGTCAGGATGCTGACGGCAATGACGTTGCTTTCCTGTACAACTGGGACGGTTCCGGCGAAGACGGTAACGACCTGTACTTCAACGTATCTCTGAATGGTCAGACCTATACCTTCACCGTTGAGTCTTATCTGTGCGACAACACCACCGATGTTTACAATGCTGTAAAGAACTTAAAGATCGGTGACACTGTTGATATGGAAGGCTTCCTGTACTGGTACGAAGGTGTGAACCCTCACATCACTTCCGTAACTGTGAAGTAATTTCATGGTATCGTCAATAAGAAGATCGTAATATAAAAGAGCTGTCCTCATTAGAGGACGGCTCTTTTTTTACTCTGCCTGTCTGAATTCTTCCGTTGCCTGCTGTATGGCATCGTAATACACCAAAACCTCCGGCGTCGAAATCATCTCTCGCATGTGCTGCGATTCTGTCTGCCAGTCAGACCTGTAGAGACAGTTTAATTATCTTCTGCTCTCCCACCATTTTTTTGCAATCTGGAAGCCCTCCATAGGGACGCAGAACCTTTGGTCTCTGGGAGGTTGCAATGCGGCGTCCAGTTCCTCCATATCGAACCACTCCACGCTCTCCACTTCCTCTTTTTGCAGGGTAAGCTTTTTAGCATCTACAGGCTTGGTGTACATGTAGACGAATGCCACTTCATTGTCCCGGAACATTTTTCCATAGAATTCTTTTTCGTATTGAATATCAAAACATCCGGCGAATGTAAGATCCTCCTTTGCTGCCCGGATTCCCAGTTCTTCGTGAAGTTCCCGGATTGCGGACTCTTTCGGCTCGTCCCCCGCCTGAATATGCCCGGCAGAAGATGTATCGAACCGCCCCGGAAAACTGTCTTTCTCAGCGGAGCGCTTCTGCAATAACAGCTGGGCTTTTCCGTCCTGTTCCCTCACGATCCAGATATGGGCGGTTCTGTGGCGGACACCTTTTTCATGCGCCTGTGTGCGTTCTATGGTCTCCCCTGTGGGAATGCCTTTTTCATCTACGATGTCAAATATTTCCATGGTGTTATGGCTCCTTTGTGTTTCTTTGCGGTTCTTTGGGTCACTTTGTATTTCTTTATATTTCTGTGTTAATGCATCTGTACTACGATCGTGCTGAGTTCTGCTCCGCTATCGTCGCTCCTTCGATGGTCTTTGCGATGATGGCCGCGGCGATAACGATAACTACCGCCTTTCCCTTCTCAGGTCTAATACCATCAGATCGAAATCATAATATGTTCCGTCCATCTTATAATACGCCGGTGAGGTCCCTATTTTCCGGAAGCCATATTTCTCATAGACATGAATAGCGCGTATATTATCGCTTCGGACTTCCAGATTGATCAGTTCTATCGCATGTTCTTTAGCATACATAATGCATTTCTGTAACAGCGCACTACCAATTCCCTGCCCCCATTCCGACTTGACCACAGAGATTCCGAATTCGGCACGGTGGCTCATCCTTCTGGAGAATCCGCTTAGGCTGGCATCTCCGATGATCTCTCCATTTTTCCATACTACATAGAGAACGGAATGTTCCTCCTTATTTATATTCTGTATAAATTTCTCTTCCTCTTCTATCGAAATAGGAAGTCCTTCTTTTCCAAAGGACAGATAATCTGTCTCTCCACCTACCTGTGCTAAATATGCGATGATCTTCTCCGCATCTTTCGGCGTAGCTTCTCTGATATCAAATTCTTCCATAACTGCCTCCAGCCCTTCTGTCATCTGTTAATTGATCTGACCTGCAATCATATTCTGGTTTTCTTTCATTCTCGTTTTCTCCTATCTCATAAAATTATATACTTTATTCGTAATCAAAAATGGTCTTAGTCTGAATATACTCCCCGTACTTTGCCTTCCATTCCTGATGAGCCGCGGAATCATCGTATACAGGCAGCGCCTCCTGAGCCATCTCCATCTCGATCATCAGGTCATGCCGGTTCGGTCTCGGCGTCACATTTTCATAAATGTTCACTGTATGGACGCCTTCGATCTGCTTCGTCCGATCGAAGATTTCCCGGATATCCGCAAGCATCTCTCTGCTCGCCTCGCTTTCCCTGGCCCATACATTTCCTTTAAACTTTACAATGATCAGGTGCTTCATTTTGCATATCCCCCTTATCTTACTATTGCTGATATGTTTTATCCTATCACGGCATTGCCTCTGCTACAACCAAAATATTCCTGCAAAATCATTTCTACTTTGTCTGCACTCAAAGGATACTGTTTTGTTTCATATGTAAGAATGAGGTTTACGGATGGAATGATACCATGTTGACAATATAATTTTATTTTGTCGCAGGCATGTTTGCAATAATCCGGGTTATCCATCATTCCAAAATGCTCCCAGTAAAAATATTGTCCTGTGATTGGATGTCGTATCATAAAATCAGGATATAAAATAATTCCATCCAAAACTAATTTTTCTTCATAATGAAACGGTATTTTATTTTGAAACAGCATTCTGTCAATAATTGCTTCTGATTTAGACCGTAGCATTTTCCCATGAGTTCCCAGTACCAATAGGTCTTCCGGATGTTTTGTACTTTTTTCATATGGTTCCTCCTGCCACCGCTCCAGTTCCCTGTTTAGTGGTCTAAAATTCTTAGCCAGCAATCTTCCATACTCCGGATGATTTAATAAATATTCTGAACTTACTTTAATCTTGTCTGTTTTTCTCAAATAAGCTTTCCATCCAGCAGCTTCGCTCTCCAATTCCTTTTTCCTACATTCATAATATTTCTTCAATGCCAACATTTCCGCCTGATTTCTTTCGGTTTTAGGAAGATAGCGTAGTCCATTTTCCTCCTTTATTTTCCATTTATAGCGGTTTTCATTTTTGAAGCATTGAAGTTCTCCCTGGGGAAACTTTTTCTCCACTTTTCTTATTTTTTCCAGTTCCTTATTAATTTCCTCTATTCTGCTTTCTATGTTTTGGTCTGTAATCTTCACTTTTCCTCCTTCTGCTCCGATCCTATAGCTACCGTCTGGCATATTCTTATTTTTTCTTTTATTGTGCCCCGACATTGCGGCTTCCCCGGGGCTTATCCTGACTTTTTCTTCTGTCGCGCCCCGGCTTTGCGGCTTCCCCGGGGCTTATCCTGACTTTTCATTCTATTTAACCCTGACCTCGCAATTCCTGAAGCACTTATTTCCGCCTCAGGTACCCACGCAGGCGATTTCCATGAGAATCGACATTCACTGTCAGGGCTCCGTAATCCATGGTGCCATACCAGGGCACCCGGGCGTCCTCTAATCGCTGCAGCGTCTCGACATGGGGATGTCCATAGGAATTGTTGCGGCCACAGGATATGATCGCGGTGGCAGGACTGGCGGTGGTAAGGAACTCGGTGCCGGTGGAATAGCCGGAGCCATGATGAGCTACCTTCAGTATATCTACCCTGAACTTCCTCTGTCCGCGCTGTTCCTGCAATCTCCTGGTTAACTGTAGCGACTGCGATTCTTGTAGCGACTGCGATTCTTGTAGCGACTGCGATTCCTGTAGCAACCAGGATTCCTGCAGCGACCGGGATTCCTGCAACGACTGCGATTCCTGCAACGCCTGCAATTTCTGCGTCAATTGCCGTTCCCCTTCTCCTTCCACATCCCCGGTCAGAAGAATGCTGATCTTCCCAATGGCAGATGCCCCACTTGCGTCATTGGCTTTCCTGTCGTCTATTGCTTCCTGCTTCATCTTCTTCGCAAATACCTCCACATAAAAGCATTCCGAATAGGCGTTGGCATCTGCAAGGGTCGTATTCTCCTCTGGGTGCAGACACAACAACCTAAGTTGACTGTCTCTGATCTCATCGCCGCATTTTATGTAGCTTACCGGTATCCCGGCATCCTCCGCCGCAGCCAGCAGCTGCTCAAAGGTTTCCCTGCGCTCCGACTCTCGGATCGCTGGTAGGAACAACTGCTCCGCAGTAATCCCCCATTCCTCACCATTCTCCATCAATTCCAATACTCCATTCATATGGTCTTCATCAGGGTGGGAAACAAATACACCGCGAAGAGATGAGATGCCACGGCTCTTGAGATAAGGCTTCAGCACATATTCCCCGATGTTCTTCCGGCTGGTGCTGCCACAGTCGAACAGATAGGCTCCCTGCCCGGTCTCCACCACGATGCCGTCGCCCTGCCCCACGTCCAGGAAAGTCACGCGACTCCCACAATCAAAATTTCCTGTGAGCAAACCAATCAATAATCCTAGGATCATCACAGCTGCGATCAGGTGCGGGGTTCTCGCAGAATGCAGCCTGTCTCCCGGAACATTTTCCTCCCCATACGTTCCCCATTTCTTCCATGCTTCCACATATTTTCTGCCGAAGACCAGCAGAAATATCCCGGCATAATAACATGCAATCTGCCATCTCTCAGGCTGCCCCACACACCATACCGCTCCCGGCAGTTCTCCGAATCTTTCACAGATCCACTCATACCACCACAGGATCAGACAATCCACCGTCCCCACAATACCAAGTCCCGGAATCAGCGACAGGATTCCCCCCGCCACTACCGCACTCATAAATGGCAGCACCAACAGATTCAACAGTACCGAATAGACCGGGATCTCATAGAAAAACCATAACTGTACGGGCAGTGTAAACAGGATGACTCCCACACTGGCAGCAAAGCCTCCTTTGACCGCAGACACCATACGGCGAATTTCTTCATACGCCACCTTGCGCCAGCCTTCCCGGTACTTGTTTCTCTCATAGGCGGAATCCCCCAGAATATCTGCCACGGTACGAAGCCATGTCGATATCCCTTTGACTTCTGACTCCGCATCTGCATCCCTTTCCCAACAACCCCTGGAAAACACCGGCGTCAGAATGCAGATCCCCAGCACCGCTCCGAAGGACATTAAAAAGCTCACATCAAAAAGTCGCTCCGGTTCCTGTAAGACGAGCAATAGTGCCATCAGTCCCAGCCCTGTCAACATGTCATAAGTCCTGCCCACAAATATCCCGAGCATCTGCAACAGATACATTCCGATGGCACGGCTGGCAGACACACTCATGCCCACCATCACACCATATATAAAAAGCAGCATTGCACCACCCACTGCTGCCGCCCTGACAGGTAACCCCAGTCTCTTAAGCAACCGGTATACCCCCATTCCAAGCAGAGTAATATGTAATCCCGAAATACTTAAGATATGGGCAATTCCGTTTTTCTGATACAGCGCCTTTACCTCCGCGTCCAGTTCCTCCTTCTCCCCAAGCAGCAATGTCTGCATAACGGAGGCTTCTTTCGCAGGAAAAACTTCTGCAAGCCTGTCATGCAACACCTGCCGGAATCCATACAGTTTTTCCCGCAAAAAGCTGTACTTCTCCCCTGCGGCCAGAATCTGTGCCTTCCGTACTCTGCCACCAATACCCTTGGCCGCATAGTATGCCTGCGCATCAAATTCTCCCGGATTGGTCGCGGTCGAAAACAAAGCAAAAGTCCCTTCCAGAACGATCTGTTGCCCGATCTTAAGGGTTTTCTCTTCTTCGGTTACAGCACCTGCAGTGATCATTGCCGTTTTCATATTTTCCAGTTCACATTGTAATTTTCCAGAATAGGAATATTCTTGATCGTTTTGAATAATAGAAATTGATTTTAGAATAATTTCTTCAGAACTTCTTGTGTCTATCCGTCCCGTGATCTTCACCGGACTTCCGTCAGGCGGCAGGCCGGTATCTTCACCGGTTCCCACCCCTGCCAGTATTCTCATTATTGCGATTATTGTCACGAGACACAAACACACTGTAAAAAGTGGTCGTCTCATTAAATTCCTTTCTGCATACGTCTTACGCGCCTGCACCACAGAACGGACTGTCTCTGCGATAAAGCACAAAGCAATCCATATCCGTAAATATTTACTGTTCCAATGTCGTAACATAATCCAGGTTTCTTTCAAACGTGGAATTGCTGAAAGTAGGCGGCACTTCGCCATTGACCAGAATCTGTACTTTATTGATATTGTCAAGTTCTACCAGCGAATTCACGATAGAGTAAACTGCCACTTCCGTGGATACGTTATTTATCACCGTGAGGAAATTGGAATCCAGATTTACATAACAGATTCCATCCTTAGTCAGAATATTGACGATCTTCGTCTCCGGATTGATCACCGGATATAATCCCTCGATCTGTCCGCTGGGACCGGCGATCAGCTCTTCCACTACAAAACGCTCCAGAGGTGTATTGGTGGAATAATGCTTTTCTCTGTATGAAGCGATCAGTTTATCCCCAGCCGCATTGGCAAAATACAGCTTTACCTTCACCAGTTCGTAGGTATTGATCTCGTTACCGTCATTATTGATGAACTGATCGGCATTCATCCAGCCTACCATCTCCCCGGCATTATCGTACAACTGGCTGTCCTCTACGGTAATGCCCACATACTTCACATTGGGCAGCTGTGTAAGCGTTCTTACGATGGCCGCACGCACCAGCACCTCCGTGGTGGGAGACAGTTCCGAATACGCCTTGTCTACGTTGATCAGTAGTTTTCCATCTTCTACTTCATAATCCAAGACCCGGAATCCCATATCCAAAGGTGCCTTATATTCCAGCTTTTCCGGAGTCGTCGAGAGATACCTCATGGTCTCATCCAACTGTTCGTCCAAAGTCTTCGTGTTCAGATACTGTTCATGTACCTCAACCTTCGTCTCCGCTGTATTGATATAATACATGGACATTTTCTTCCCGGTCTGGGGTTCTGGCGAACCACATCCAGTCAACAAAAACGACAACAGCAATATTCCTGTCATCATATAACTTACTATTTTCTTCATAATTCACAGTCCTTCTAAGACGCTATATACATTAGCGGAATCTTCACCAGGAAACAGGATCCCTGTCCTTCTGTACTGGTCACCGTAAGGGAGCCTTTGTGCATCAGCACCGCACTCTTCGTGATCGCCAGCCCCAGTCCGGTTCCTCCGATCTCTCTGGAATGGGACTTGTCCACACGATAAAAACGCTCGCAGATGTGTGCCAGGGATTCCTCCGGAATACCGATTCCGGAATCGCTGACTTCAAAAGTAAAATACTGGTGATCCGCATCCAGTACCACCTTTACCCAGCCATGATCCTTGTTGTATTTGATGGCATTTTCTACCAGATTCGTCATGATCAGCGTCATCTTGACCTCATCAACTTCCGCTACTACGGGGCGAACGCTCTCAAATACGACTTCCACATCTTTTTTCCGGGCGATAGGACGCAGTCTTTTCAGGATCAATTCTGTCAGATCATTGATATTCAATGATACAATGTTCAGGTCCTGTACCTTTTTATCCATCTTCACCAGTGCCAACAGGTCCGTGATGATCTGATTCTCTCTATCGATTTCAGATGTAATGTCTTCCATGAACTCACGATACAGCTCCGCAGGAGCGTCGTCCTGTGCCAGCAGGGAATCCGCCAGTACTTTGATGGATGTCATGGGAGTCTTCAGTTCGTGGGACACATTAGCTACAAATTCCTGTCTCGAGTCGTCCAGTGCTTTCATGCGCTTCAACAGTTGGTTAAAAGCATCCACGATATGTACCGTCTCCACATAATCAGGCACAGAGATGGTCTCATCACTGAATCCTTCCCTCACCGCATTGATCGCCTGGGTAACTCTGTTGAAAGGCATCGTCAGCACTCTGGACAGCAGAATTGCCAGCGCCAGGATTGCCACGATCATGATCACTTCCATGATATATGCCTTGCGGTTCAACACTTCCCTGGCATTTACAATACTGTCATTAGAAATACTGGTCAGCATGACACCTCGGATCGCATCGGGATTTTTTTTGCCGTTCTCGTCCGTGGTATTGGCTGTGGTATCCATGATGGGAGTAGTCATCTCTATGTAACCGTGCTCCGGGTCGTAGTGAGAGATATTTTCCCCCTGAAAGCACTTAATGACTTCCTCGGAAATGATTGTCTTCCCCTCACTGATGCCGTAGGTATCTTTTTCCACCTTAAAGTTTTTGTTAATGATCATCACACGGCCTTCGTACAGATTGGACAGCATCTCCAGCTCCGCATTGATGACCTCTCGGGAATTGCCGGTATCCTCTCTGACGCCGTGGCTGCTCAAATAATTGTTGCTGACCAGGTGGTTCGCCAGGATCATCAACTGGTTCTGCACCACCGTGATCCGCTGTTCCACCGCCATATCCTCATAATTGCTTACGATACCGTGCCGCATGACAATACAGGGGATCAGTCCGATCACCAGAATCAGCAGGAAAATTCTTGCCCGCAGACTTCGCAGTTTGATCATGCTCTCCAGATTTTCCCATATCGTCGCAAATCGTTCTTTATTCCATTTCTTCACAATATAAAAACCTCATGTTTGTTCACTCAGCTCATGGACAGAATGCTTTGCCTGCAAGCAGTCACGCATTCTGTCCATGGCTGAGTTTATCATTAAAATAGTACCCGACTCCCCACTTGGTATGGACGTATCTGGGTTCGCTGGGGCTCAATTCGATCTTCTCCCGCAGTCTTCGGATATGTACATCCACGGTGCGTACATCTCCGGGGTAGTCCGTACCCCACACGAGTTTTAACAGATTCTCTCTGCTGTATACCTTGTCCGGATTCAGCATCAGAAGCTCCAGTACCTCAAACTCTTTGGCCGTCAGGCCGATCTCTTTTCTCTGAATATAAGCTCTTCTGCCATCACGATCCAGCTTCAGATCTCCGCTTTCGAGAATACCGCCGCTCTCTGCGGACGTTTTCTTCGGCTCCATGCGGCGCAGGATAGCTTTAATTCTTGCCTTGACCTCGAGAATATTGAAAGGCTTCGTTATGTAATCATCCGCACCGTATTCCAGTCCCAGAATCTTATCCATATCATCGCCCTTGGCGGTCAACATGATCACCGGTACATTGGAGAATTCCCGGATCTGCTGACAGACTTCAAAGCCTGTCAGTTTGGGAAGCATGACATCCAGCAATATGATGTCGTATTCCTTGTTATGTGCCATCTCCAGTGCTTCCTCTCCGTCATAGGCACAGTCCACTTCCATATTGTCCTGTTCCAGACTGAAACGGATTCCCTTCACGATCAGCTTCTCATCATCCACTACCAGCACTCTCTTGCCTGCCATCTTCCTTAACCTCTTTATTTTACCTTTCTATTCCCGATGTATGATATTCTCATTGCACCGTAATCCTATCACATAACTTATCATAAGCATTCTGTTTGATCCCGGACACCTTCATAATGTCCTCCTTCGTCTGAAAAGCACCGTTTTTCTCCCGGTAGCGCACAATATCCGCTGCCCTGGATGCTCCGATTCCCGGAAGCGTACACAATTCCTCTGCGGATGCCGTGTTGATGTTCACGAGTCCCTCTTCTGCCGCCTTCCCCGCAGCTTCCAGTTCTTCCGCCTCCGATGCTGTGGGAAAATACAATTTCTGTCCATCTGTCACGATTTCCGCCAGATTGACATAAAAAGGATCCGCCTCCGTTGTCATGCCACCGGCCAGTTCCAATGCCTCCGCGGCTCTGCTGCCCTCCGGCACCTCCACGACTCCCGGTGTCCGTACCGCACCACAGACATAGACATACACTGTCTGCGGCTCGGCCACTCTGGTCTCTGCAGCCTGTTTCGCAGCTTCCAGCTACGGGGATTCCGC
>ERZ780021.285-NODE-285-length-14875-cov-6.169838_pt1 | contig 14875 bp, 15 predicted proteins | sample MGYA00511864_ERZ780021 | MGnify/ENA primary metagenome ERZ780021 (study PRJEB29588, sample SAMEA2156186) | human gut metagenome | biome: human gut; feature: human-associated habitat; material: faeces | place: Denmark | collected 2008/2010 ...
AAAAAAACCCCCCCCACCCCCCCGCCGTATCGGGTACGTCGATATGGGCGTCACAGGCAGCGCACAATAACGCCGCCACTACCATTGCAATCCATTGAATCTTTCGTATCATGTCATTTCCGTTTTTTTGTTTTTCCTTTATTTTATCGGCAGTTTTACACCCAGCACGATACCTGTCCGCAGCAAATCCGCCCCTTTTATCATCATGTCACTCTTGACCTGCCAGTACAGCGTCCATCCCGACCGCAGCTCATAATTGTGCTCGTAACCCACATGGATTCCGGCAAGAAACTTGTTCGTGTCGCTCCCTGCCGAAGCTCCGATACGCAAGTTGCCGTAATGGTTGCGTCCACGCACCACACAAGGTTTGTACGCCACACCGAAACCATAAGTGCGGTAGTTGCGCCAGAAGGATTCCGGACAAATATGACCGCAAGATTTACATTCCGTCCATTTCAGATAGCCGTTGGCGAAGAACTCCCACGCATGACGGTAGTTCATTTCATGCTCGTAAGCAAGCGTTACGTCCATGCCGTTCTCATACAGCAATCCCACGCCGAGCGAGAGGCGGCCGCCGCTGGGGGTCGGGTGCGCGGGGGGGCGCCCGCCGTTGCGTTGCGCATGGGCATTGGTGGCAAACCCTATGCAGACAAGCATCAGTAACAAAACTGTTTTCAACGTCTTTTTCATCGTCATTCCTCCTCCAATAAAGCGGTGTTAAATGAATCGGCCGACAGCACATCCTCGTAGTCGATGTTCAGGCTGATATTGCGCCCGCTGATTTGTTGTTCCGTCATTTCGATAGTCAGCAGCTTGTCGTTCGGAAAGGTCATCTTTTTCACGACAATCACGTTCCGGTAGCCGTGCTTGAACGTCTTGCCGTGTTCCAATACCAGGGCAGGAGTCAGCTCGATGGTCTGCGCGTTAGTTGCCTTCGAAAGTTTCTTGTCCGACAGTTTCACCCGTATCTCGTCGATGTCGAAACGGATGTTCGTTTTGTTCTCGATGGAAAAGTCGATGAAGAAGTAGTCGCCCACCGAGTAAATATTGTTCAGGCGCATCACCATTCGGTGCGCCTTGGTCGCCACGTTGCGGATTTTCGCGGGCGAGTTCCACACCCGTCTTGCAAAACGCACCATGTCGGCTGTGGACATCGAGACCGTAGGATTGTTGTAGGCATCCCGTTCCTGTAGCTGAATTTCCTTGTCTGCCACCGCCTCGCTTATCCGCGTGGTGTAGATGAGTGCATACTGCGTGCGATAGCGTTCCGTTACGATGGTGACGATGGCCAGCACTTCACCGTCCTCGTGTCCCGTCTCTTTGGGCTTTAACCGGATGATGTTCTCAATGGGTTGGTCGCCCGCCACCTTGTCTGTGGAAATATCCACGAAGCGGACCGGTTCCGAGGCTGTGATGACGGTCGTTACCTGTTCATTGACAGTCAGCCGTTCCATCTCTTCGTATGTACGCTGAGCCTGTGCGTTCCGTGTGGCAAAAAGTCCTGCCGCCAGAAGAAATGCAGTTATAATTATTTTCTTGTTCATATCGTTTCTGTTGATATTTTTTATTTTTTTATTTCTTTATTTCCCTTATTTCGCTTTCTTTAATCCCATGACCACGTTCCAGTTCCTCCCGAATCCGTCGTCCGGCAATTTCGCAATACGTCGGTTCAATCTCGAATCCGATGTAATGCCGTCCCGTGCGGATGGCGGCAATGGCGGTCGTACCCGAACCGATGCAGTTGTCCAGCACCACATCGCCCTCGTTGGTATAGGTGCGCATCAGGTACTCTATCAAGGCTACCGGCTTCTGTGTCGGATGATAGAATGCTCCTGTCTTGTGTTCCTTGGGTATGGAAATGACAGAGGTCGGGTACTTGTCTTCGGCAACACGCACCGGAGCCAGTTTCATTTCACCGTAACAGCGGTTCGTGAAACCGTCCGTCTTGCGCCGTCCATGATTTTTCCGTTCCGGTGGACACGGCATCATCTGAGGATGATATACCGGCTGACGGTCGTAGAACACGATGATGTCCTCATGCTGGCGTAGCGGCATCCGGTTGGCATTCAGGTGACCCGTTACCCGGTCTTTCCGCCACACGAGGTTATACCGCCACATCCGGGGTTGCGAGAGCATGAGCCGCGCCGAGAAGATGCCCTGCGCAAAGAGGATAACGGGGCTTCCCGGCTTGGTGATCCTGCGGTACTGTTCCCACAACGCTTCGAGCGGTATCTGCCTGTCCCAGTGTACCGCCTTGTTGCTACGGTTCAACACGCCGTAAGGCAAATCCGCTATCACGGCATCGACACTGCCGTTCGCCATGAGCTTCATGCCCTCGATACAGTCCATATTATATATGTTGTCAATCTCTATCATGGCTTCCGTTTTTACTGTTTCTCACGTCCGTTCACCAGATAGACGAAAGTGCCGTATTTCAGCTTTACCTTATTTTTTTTGATAGCTTTGCCGATGGCATTGCTCGTTTTCTGGTAGGCATTCGTAGCGGCTTGCATTCCCCATTGCGAGAGACTGTTGCCGTAACTGCCGGTATTCATGTTCAGATTCCCCGACACCGCACCGCTTGCCACATCCTTGCTCGTTTCCCGGAACTGGCTGTTCGGTACATAAAGCCCCTCCATGCCGTCCGTGTCGTAAAGGGACAGGCTGACCTTCACCAGTTCGTCCTCGATGAGAATGCTGGTGATGTTCCCCTTCACACGCCCCGACGAGAAGCCGCTCATGGTGGCATACAGATACGACCCTCGTTTGACCACGCACTCGTTGATCTCCACGTCGTCGAGCAGACGCAACCGCACACGCGAGCCGTCCACCGCTTTGATGTCCTCGTCGATAATGGCCTTTATCAGTTTCGGTTCACGGGCATTGACCGCAAGCGTATTGAAGTAATCCGAAGCCGTCTTTACCTTGCGTACCACTTCGCTGGGCGGTTCGTTCTCTGACGGGGCTTTTACCGAACGGCTCTCTTCCTCTATTTTTCCCTTAACCTCTATGGTTGCCGTCGGGGGTTGCGCCGATGCGGTACTGTCCGTATCGGTCGCCGGTAATACCTCATTGCGTCCTCTCAACCTTGCTTCGGCAAGGGCTTTCTCCAGTTCCGCGAGAGCTTCTTGCTCGCGCGTCTTGGCATCGGCAATTTGCGCTGCCGCAGCCTTTTCCTGCTGTTGCTCATCGAGCAGGGCGATGTCATCCTGCGTGTATTGTGATTCATATTCTTCCTTGTTTTCATCAGGTTCGTCTCTTTCTATGTTGCCGACCGCCGAGTAGTCCTGTATCTTGCCCCACGATTTCTCCATGTTCTCGTATTTGCTGCCAATGCCGTCATCCTTGATCTGCGCTTCCGGCAGTTCCGGATTCAGGAATTCCGTTGTCTGCAGCGTCTTGTCCGGTATATCAGCCGTTTCAGTATGAAACAGGTCGAATATGAAGTAGGACGCACCGAGCAGAGGGATATAAAGAATGGCAGGGAGCATGTACTTCGGCTGTCTGAAATTGATTTTCTCAAATATCTTTTTCATGGCAAGTCTGTTTTGCTACGGTTTGTATTTCCTGTCCCGGTTTCCCTCAGTTCCTCTTCCTGCAACATCCTGTGCCGCTCCCTCAATACCGAATCCTGCATCTCTGTCGCTGTCCTCCCCGCCGGCTGGTGACGATATACCACTGTTATACGGTAGATGTTCCATGCCAGCCCGCCCAGCACGAAAGCGAACACGATGACCAGAAAAAGAGTACGGTGCACGTTGGCAAAGCCCTGCACCTTGGCTGCCGCCTTGTCTATACGGGTCGCCTTGGCAAACTTGCGTCCGGCTTCCACATCACGCTCATAGCGTTCCTTGTACTTCGGATCATTCCTGTCAGGCATCTTTTCGCCCAGCAGCATCCGTCTGAATCCCTTGATGTTCATATCCTTGATTGTTTAATAGTTGCTCTTGCTTTTCTGTTCTATATCCTTGTTAAGGAGAGTGCGCCAGTTCACTATCAGCAGACCGTGAGGGTTGTTCTCCGTTCTCGGTACACGCTTGAGCTGACCGGCTGTCACCAGCTCACGCATCAGGATGTTGCTTCTGCGTTCGATTCGCTGGCGGCCGTAATAGGTGAACTCCATGGTGCTCTTGTCAAAGCGGATGCTGTCACAATAAATCGAGAACACGGCACTCGTGCCGAGGATGTTGGAGTAAAAACCTTTCTCCTTAAGAGTGTTATATTGCGCCAGACCTGTTTCGTCCACCAGATACATCGCCTTTTCCATCGTGTATTTGATGTATTTATCATCAGGCGGCAAGGTGAAGAAATAGTGGTGGAACATCTCCACATGGCTTTTGGCTTCCACATCGAGCGTTTCCTCCATTGTGGTGCGGTTGACAAGAATGGGCACGTTGCCGTCCAGCACGTACACCTTTTTCTGTGCATCCGACACCATTGTCCTGGCTGTCCAGATGCTCGATACGCTGATGATGACACATCCCACGAGAAAAGCCGTGCAGATAATGCCCACCAGCCGTATCTTGTTTTCCAGATGCTTGATAATCATATCGGTTTATTGTCTTATTCTATTCAACTTCATTACATATTCATTGTGCAGCATCGGTATGATTGCTTCGTATGACTCCTTTTGGAGTTTCTCAAACTCCTTGGTGGTGATTTCCGTATAAAGTCTCAGTATGACTATCTGCACAAACACCCACCAGATGCCACGCCTGCGTTTCGATCTGTTTTTCTGCAACTTGGCGAGTTGCAGGCGATAGGTCAGATAAGTCGTCAGTGGGACGAAATACCGATCATCCAGGTCAAAGGCATCGTCCAGTTCCTTGTACTTCTGGTCGGGACGTTGTTCCGATACATGACGGATTTCTTCTTGTACGCGCTTATTCACATAGTTCACGAACCGTCTGTCTTGATACCATTCTTTGATTTGTTCTTGTACGTTCATACTTTTTTATTTTTAAGGATTGTTGTTTATATGTTTTTTATCTTATCTCATGATTGCCCCGATACCGCCTGTCGCTGTCATCTTGGCCTGCTGTGCCACGCCTTCTCCAAAATTTCTCGTACTGAAGGCCGTGTCGCCCTCCGGTATCATCCACGCCGCAAGGTCAGGTACAAGGTTCAGACATTTCAAGGCTACAATGCTTGCCGCCATCAGATAACCGGCAGAGAAGAAACTGTTCTGCAGGTAGGCCGCCATTGTCTGCTCGCTGGCCGTGATTGCGGTCAGGTTTTCCACCTGGATGCACAGCACGATGTCGAAAAGGAGCAATACATAGAAGCCCACGAAGTAGAGCATGGCTCCGTAGAAATGTACCGTCAGGTAACGCGTCAGCCATTTTGCCCAGGAACCTTCCCATTTCGGCAGCAGAGAGAACGCCCATTGCAACGGGCCGAATATTGTCAGCATACCGAGCAATATCTGCTGGCAGTAGATCGTTGCCCACCAGCCTATGCGGAACACGACAAGGGCAATCAGCATGATGATTTTGTCTATTCCCACGACGACACCGGCCGTCAAGGAGGTGAACCACAGTTCCGCGGCATCCTTTTCCATGCTGGTCACTTCATCCACACCGGTCTGCTCCATGGTCGCCTCGATAAGGTTGGGGTCTGATGTTCCGGTGTGGCCAACATCCGCCTGTGCCTGCAGGCTGTGGTACATCGTGTCCCTTACGTGGATGAGCTGCTGCACTTCCTCGAACTTGTCCGCTATCTGTGTGGCTTCCGCCTCGTACAGGTCATGCGTGTACGAACCGATGCAGTTCGGGATGTAGGAAAGGAAGTCCAGAAAACACCAGTTGCTTCCGCTGCCGGCCATACCCGTGTCTGCAGGCGGATACCACCAGCAGAGAACGATGGAAACAGCCAGCGGCCTGAACAGCTTCATCACATCCAGCGGCTCATGCTTCACCATCATCTTGTAGGCCATGCCTGCCGCCATGACAAGCGAGAACAAGGCGGCCAGAGCCATGCACATCTGCAGTATCCACCAGTAACCACCAATTATCCCAAGCGGGTCTAACCATCGGAAATGAAAGGATAGCAAGGTGATGTAATATCACTGATTTACAGTCTATTAGGAATGAAAGCCGATTTTGGATTGGTTCGTTATTCTTTCCTAAATTAGCGGATTGTTTATCCACTTTTGTCTCGTTTTTGTCCCTCGTTGTATTATCTTTGTATCGCAAGTTAAATGCTTGATAATCAGTGATAAAAGAATATATTAACATCAGAAAAGAAAGGAAATAAAATGGGACGAAAGAAGAAGGAAATCCGTTTGAAGGAGCCTGTGCGCATCCGAGAAAAGAAGATAGCAGGTGGCAACATCAGCCTCTATCTTGACATTTACCAAAAGGGATTGAGAAAGAAAGAGACGCTGAAACTCTATCTTGTGCCAGAAATCAACGCTGCTACCAAGTTGCAAAACGCCAATACAAGAAAGTTGGCAGAGCAAATCAAGGCGCAGCGCATTCTTGACATCCAGAGAGAGGGTCTTGTGGATTGGGACAAGGTGAAGAAGTCACGCATGACACTTACCAAGTGGATGGATGACTTTGTGAAGTACAATGCCGAGTTGTCTGAGTCTTCCATGAAGACAAAGCGAAACACTCATGCTCGCATTGACCAATACCTCTTATATATAGGAAAACCAGAGTTTCTGTTGAAAGACGTGGATAAGGAGTTTTGCAAAGGCTTCATTACTTTTTTGAAGACTTGCACCTACAATGATGGAAAGAAACAACTCAGCACCACCACTTGCCGTATGTTCGTCAACTATTTCGGCTCGTCATTGGCAAAGGCAGTAAGGGACGGACTGATTGAGCAAAATCCATTCTTGCTGTTGGAGGCAAAGGAGAAGCCACAGAAGCGAGTGGCAGAGCGTGAGTTTCTGACGATAGAGGAAATAAAGAAAGTGATGAATACACCATGCCGTTATGAACTGGTAAAGAAAGCCTTTCTATTCTCCTGTTTCACTGGTCTGCGATATAGCGACATGAAAGCCTTGAACTGGAGTGAAATCCACAAGGCTGCTGACGGCAAGACAGAATACATTGACCACATCCAAGTCAAGACCAAGGATAGAGTAACCATCCCATTGTCGGAAGAAACAAAGAAGTGGATGCCTAAAAGAGAAGAAGGTATAGACAACATCTTCCACAATTTGACAATCACATCTACAACTGTAGAAGTGGTGCTGAAAGAATGGATGGAGGTAGCAGGAATATCCAAGCATATAACCTACCATTGCTCACGACATACGGCGGCAACTATGCTCCTGACACTCGGTGCAAGTATCTATGTAGTAAGTAAGATACTCGGACACAAGAGCATCAAGATGACGGAGATTTACGCCAAGATTGTTGACAAGAAGAAGTTGGAAACCGTGAACCTCGTGAACGGAATGTTTGACCAAATACCAGTAATACAATGAAGATAGAAATCAAGGAACGTAAGCTGACGGAAGGCAAAAGAGCCTTATATCTGGAATACTACGAGACTGGCTTCCGCAAGAGAGAAAACTTGCACCTCTATCTCTTGCCCGATGATGCCGTTGGTGCTGCAAAGCACAATCGGCTTACATACAACAAGGCTATGGAGATACGAGCAGAGCGCATCCTCACCCCTCCTGTATTGGAGAAAGAGAATGCCAAAAGCGAAGAACAAGGCAACGGCTTGACTTGGCTACAATGGTGCGATGATTATATCAAATGGTCTGTTGATTGTGGCAACTGCAAGAAGATGATAGGTCATAAGAATGTTGTCCGCAAACGTATAGCCACTTATTTACGGAGAGTAGATAAGAAAGACATCCTGCTGAAAGATGTCAGTAAAGATGAAATTTGCGGTCTTTTTGATTATATGCGCAACAAGTATCGCAACAAACGCCAAATCAAGACCAACGGAGGACGGTTGGCTGATTACACATTACTGTTGTTTGAGGAAACTGTCAAAGCGATATTTAACAAGGCTATGCGTGAAGGACTTGTAAAATTCAATCCTGTACACAGTCTAAACAAATTGGAACGCTTCCATGCTCCTGACAAACACAGAGAGTATCTTACGCCCGAAGAACTCACACATTTCCTGGCGGTGGAAGCAGAATGTGAGAATGAACGAACCGTACAACTGGCATTTGGGTTATCATCCATGACTGCCCTTCGCCTTGGCGATATGCAGCATCTGAGGTGGTGTGATATTAAAATGATAGATGGCGTGCCGACAATCAGCATCATACAGCGAAAGACAAAGCGTCCTGCCATTATTCCGCTCAATGAAATGGCACAATCGTTGTTGCCACCTCGGACGGATGACAATCCGGAAAGTCTTGTGTTTCACCTTGTCAAGAAGTCAGACAACGTATCGAAATACGTAAGAAGACTTAAAGAAAAGGCTGGCATAGAAAAGGATTTGACCTACCATTGCTCACGGCATACGACAGCATCGTTGGCTATCTCAGCAGGAGCAGACATATCAGCAGTGAAGGATGTTTTGGGACATGGAAGCATCACTTCAACCGAAGTTTATGCAAAAGTGGCTCTTGAAAAGAAGATAGAGGCGGTCAATCTGTTTAATGGCGTGTTTGATTGAGACATACAGCAGAGTGCGAACAATGGGGAAGTCTTACTTCTTCCCTTTTGTTGGAAAATTGCCGTCAGGCTGTATTCAAAAAACGCTTGTGTTCAAATAAACCTAAAATCCGCAACTATCATCCAATACACGATTAAGGGTAGATTTATGAGTCGTTAGTAGCAGCTTTCAGTAAAAAGCAACAGCACAACATCAATATGTAGCCACCATCCCCTTACCCCACGATGCGACTTGAGGTAATACGCAGATTCTAACCGGAAAGAAAGGATTCTTATCCGAATTCTGTTTTGAAAGGTTTTGCATAAGCTCGGTTCTCTGTGTAGATATTCAGCACGTATTGCCTTGCAGTCATGATCCACTTGGCAGGTACGGAGATGAATCTGAAGACAAAAGCCTTTATGCGACTCGTTTTCTTGAGCCCAAAAGCCTTGGTGTCAAGCCTGCTCATGATGGTCTTGTAGAAATTGTGTATCAATGCAGTAAGCAGAAGAAAGACAGTATTCTCCGCCATGAATGACTTGGGGAGCCTGCTCCAACCGAATCCGTTGTTCATGTCGTCAAAGATACGTTCCTTGCCGCCACGCAGATTGTAGAATTCAACAATGTCCCTTGTCGATGACTTGTAATCGTTGGTCAGAATACAACGGTAAGTGTATTCGCCTTCCCACAGGTCAAGGTCGCCACTGTTGCGTCTTTGTCTCTGGATGACAAGACGATAGCACTTGCCTTCCCATTTCTCAACGAGAATGGAATTGAGTTCGAACTGGATGCCGTTAATCTCCTCCGTCTTCCATCCTCTCAGAGCAAAGATGTCATTGTAGAGCGAACTGCATCGGTTGGCACGGATGTAGAAATGTTTGCAATGCTTCTCTATCTCACTGACGATTTCCTTCGAGCAGGAACCGCAGTCTGCCCTGAAGCGATTTACACGGATGTTCTGGGATTCCAGAAGAGCGAAGAATCTCTTATGGGTGTCTGCCTGATGAAAACGCACATTCGTGTTACCATCGCTGTTCTCGATATAGACTATCTTGTCACCGATAACATATACGCCAGGCCTGTAGCCGAGGAACTTTTTGTAGGTCGGTTTTGCATCATACTTCTCCGTTTCAAGGAACTGATGGTCAAAGTCAACATCGTATTCCTCAATTTCCTTCAACTCGCCTGTAGAAACCAAAGCGTTTATAAGCAATGTGTTGAGTTTGTCTGCAGTATTGAAATCATAGGTCTTGCCTTGGTCGGAAGTATAGGAGATGTTTTCCTGTGTCAGTTCCTTGATGGCTCTGAGGATGGTATCAGAGCTGCATGTACGAAGGGTAGGATGATACGAGAGATGGCGCATCAGTTGTGACGTTACATCTTCCACGCATGAGCCGCCACAGAAATAAACGCTCATCAGCGAACGGACTATCTCGCTGAACTGATATCCGAAGATACTGCTGCATCTCTGACCCAGTGTTGAGTCGATAACGGGTGAAAGCATGGAGTCAAATTTCTCCATGATTGAAAAAATTCCTCCAAAAGGTGTGAGTTTTTCGAATTTTATTTGTACCCTTGCAGCGCCTTGTTACGATTTTCGCTTGTTTTCTAATTGCAACACTAAGATAAGTGAAAAATCTGACATGGCAAAATCCTGAGCAACTTTTTGTTGCTCAGGAACTTATAAATAAAGTTAAATCAAAGTGTTGCGGAATTAAGGTATAAATGGAAAAATACAACAATTGGAAACTTAAGTTTTATACAATATGGGCAGGGCAGGCAGTATCATTAATCACTAGTGCCATCCTGCAAATGGCGATTATTTTTTACCTTACAGAAAAAACAGGATCTGCGATGGTCTTGTCTATGGCTTCACTTGTAGGTTTTTTACCCTATGCGGTCTTTGGACCAGCCATTGGTGTATTAGTGGATCGTCATGATAGGAAGAAGATAATGATTGGTGCTGATTTAATTATCGCAGCAGCTGGGGCCGTGCTAGCTATTGTTGCATTGTATATGGAGTTACCTATCTGGATGGTTATGGTAGTATTGTTCATCCGTAGCATTGGAACAGCTTTTCATACCCCGGCTCTCAATGCGGTTACTCCACTTTTAGTACCAGAAGAACAGCTTACGAAATGTGCAGGCTATAGTCAGTCTTTGCAGTCTATAAGCTATATTGTTAGTCCGGCGGTTGCAGCACTCTTATACTCCGTTTGGGAACTAAATGCTATTATTGCCATCGATGTATTGGGGGCTGTGATTGCATCTATTACGGTAGCAATTGTACGTATTCCTAAGCTAGGTGATCAAGTGCAAAGTTTGAAACCAAATTTCATAAGAGAAATGAAAGAAGGAATGGCTGTACTACGGCAAAATAAAGGATTATTTGCTTTATTACTCGTTGGAACATTATATATGTTTGTTTATATGCCCATAAATGCATTATATCCTTTAATCACTATGGAATATTTTAATGGTACACCGATGCATATTTCTATTACGGAGATTGCTTATGCCTCTGGTATGTTGATAGGGGGTCTATTATTAGGGTTATTTGGGAATTACCAAAAGCGAATCTTATTAATAACGGCATCAATTTTTATGATGGGGATAAGCTTAACCATTTCAGGATTACTTCCTCAAAGTGGATTTTTCATATTTGTAGTCTGCTGTGCAATAATGGGGCTTTCGGTTCCGTTTTACAGCGGTGTGCAAACAGCTCTTTTTCAGGAGAAAATTAAGCCTGAATATTTAGGACGTGTATTTTCTTTAACTGGAAGTATCATGTCTCTTGTTATGCCAATTGGGTTAATTCTTTCTGGATTCTTTGCTGATAGAATCGATGTAAATCATTGGTTTTTACTATCAGGTATTTTAATTATTTGCATTGCAATAGTTTGCCCAATGATAACTGAGATTAGAAAATTAGATGCAAAATAAAATAAAGGGCGTGTTCGTATGATAGATAATATTATTCAATCAGTGACAGAAAAATTATCCTCTTTGCCTTATATAGAAACATAAATGCTATTAGACCACTTGAAGTTACGGTCATAAATCAAAAGGATGTTGTCCCTTGGAAATTTCCTCCTAAACATGAATTTATGTATGGTGAGTGGCTAAGGGAGCAGTTTGATAAGGGAGCAATTCCTGAGCCAACTTATGATCCCGATTTAGCAATTCTTTTATCTCAATTAAGAGAAAATAGTATTAACCTTTTCGGACCAGAGGCAACAGAAGTGATTGAGCCTGTACCAATGACAGATATTCGAAGGGCGATTAAAGAATCCTTACCCGGGTTGATAGCTAGCATTGAAGGTGACGAACGCAATGTGATTTTAACTTTAGCCAGAATGTGGCTGACATCCTCTTCCGGTAGAATTTGCTCAAAAGATCAGGCTGCTGAATGGGCGATACCTAAATTAGCCAAAGAGCATGCTACTTTACTTGAAAAAGCAAAAAAGGCTTATTTGGGAGATTATGATGACAAGTGGGAAGGAATGGAGACTGAGATAATTGAACTCGTTAATTATTTGAAAAGATCTATAGAGTCTTCCCTTAATATTTAAATCCTTTTCGAATAGTTTAAATACAACAGTGATTAGTTTTTAATGCGTATTATTGGTGTTTATTACTTCGATATGTTCCCTCATACCTCGTTTTCTCAAAAAACAGTAAAAAATTGATAGATATGTTTCCGCATACGTCGGGCTCTAAAATTAGCCAAAGACATCAATTCCATCAACTCGAGCCACGTGGAGTGCGTAGTTTTGATGTCAAGGGTAAGCAAATAAAGGGCGAAAAGAAAGCTATAAAACTGCTTGAAACTTTTGAATATAAACCTGGTAAATTTAATTGTGATGAGAATAAGCAAACCTAATCTCTCGCCATATCCTTACGGATACAGGCGTGGGGTTGTTGCTTATTTTATCGCAAGGCTTTACCAGAGCCCAACATCGAAATGAGCGTACAGCCCTGCGCTTTCTTTTTCTGTAATTGTCGTTTGTGGGTTCGGACGACAAAATTTTTTGAGACTAGTTATGTTATCTACGCTTAAAATCATCCCTGATTCTAATTGTGAATTTTGGCTTGATGGAGAATATCAAGGAGTTCTTATTGCAAATGAAATTTTTAAAATAGAATTACGCAAGGGGCGTTATGCATTTGAGTTCACAAGTCAACAAAATAAGAATGATAAACTTGCAATTGATTATTATATGCAAGAAAATGATATTGAGGATCTTATACGAATTGATCTAATAACCATTCAAAAGAACCGAATTATAAAAGAACAAGAAATTGTAAGACGTGCGAAATCTTGCCATATTAGAAAAGTCTCATGCGATCCAGTAAAAGGAGTTTGTTATAAAAAAACTTACAGATATGAAATATTCGATTCCGATACTCAAGAAACTATCGAATTAGATCCGACCTTCTATTCTGTTAACGAATTTTGTTGTGGGTTGGCTCTTGTCAGTAAATTTTATGGAGCTGGATTGCCAATAGATAATATAGAATATGGCTACATTAACACTTATGGAGAGATTGTAATCCCTCTAAAGTATAATGATGCAGGAGATTTTCATGAAGGATTGGCATGGGTCTCGGATAATGCTATATACCATGAATATAAATATATAAATAAAAAAGGAGAAACTATTATTGATATTAATCATCCTTCTCAGCCGTCAGACTTTGTAAATGGTCTTGCAAAAATAATATGTGATGATAGCATTAGTTTTTGTGGGGGAGAATGCAGCACTGAATGGGATGTGGTAATTAATAAATATGGGAATAGAATAGTAGATCATATTGCAATACCATTGAAATATGATTGGTTTATATCGGAATTATTAGAGCCATCATTGAATGAGGGTGATTATACAACTTGTTGGTTAATTGACACAAATAAGTTTCAGAGAAATCTTTTACTCGTTAGAAGTGATGACAAATATGGATATATCAATCGATCTACTCAAGAAGTAATTCCATTGCAATATAGTAAGGCTACATCTTTTGATGAAAACGGATTAGCTGCGGCGTGTTTAGATAAATGGGGAATTATTGATATAAATGGGAATAATATTGTTCCGCATAAATACGATTATATCAGCAAATTCCGTAATGGCCTTGCCGTTTGTTATATTATCGATGATAAAATAAAAATTAAAAAATGGGGAGTGCTCTGTATGTCTGGAATTGAAGCCGTTCCTTGCGAATATGAAAATGCAAGCCAGGCTCTCCAAATGTTAACAGCCGAATACCTTAAGTAATATAATTACGCTTTTAAATTAACTTCTGAAGAGTTTAAAAATCAGTCTCTTATGTTGATTATATAGGAGTGTGATGTCTTGAGTTGATTCGTCATCAAAAATTATTTAATATTCCATGTTTAAGAAGACTTAATACTCCTACTCATAGAAAAGCGGGGCATATTTACTTAGCCAAATTATGAAAAACTATTTACTCCTTATCCTCGTTCTGTTGATAGCAGGATGTGGCATATATCTTTGGGCTAATTCCATATCGCAAAAGGAGAGGTTGGAATTACTCAATGGAGACTACGAATTAGTTGATTGGCAGATTCGTCCGAAATCAGCTATTCCTGCGGATTCTCTTACGGTGTACGATGTCCCCCAGCGTGGTGAACGTTTGACCCTACAAGCTAACGACGACGAAAATTTCCGCTTGACGACGGAATCATCGTTGCCAGTCCTGCAACAGTTAGCCGTTTTGGAATGGCAGCCGCTCTATATTCAGCGCACATGGCTGGCATGGCGGCATCGTGTGATTGGTCAATATCATGCGGACGAACAATCCGCAACGGTCTATTGGCATCGAGCGCTCATTAATCAAACGGATGTCGGCATCACGTTGCAACTTTCCGATCCAACGAATGAAAAAATCGACTGGTTCCTGATTTTTCAAAAGAAATAGTTTTGGACCAACTTGTTCAGAGGGACTTCATATAGGCCCTTTGAAAATGTTGGTCTGACAACAAGAGTAGAATAAACAAAAGCAAGGGAACAGCTGCATGTGTCTGTAGTTGGATTGCATCGTATCCATAAAGGATAAAGAGAGAACCGAAAAAAGCGGTTTTCCCCTCCAGTCACCCCGACTGATGAAAAGGCTTGACAATCTGACGGTTGTCGAGCCTTTTTCGTTTTCGGCGGTTGTGCATGCCGCCATCCGTGCGCTATGCTTCCGGCATGGTTGGTAGTGTTTCAAAAAGTGTGTCTGGGAAGGAGCCTTCAGATTCTTCAGATATGCAAATATAACAATTCTTGTTTTCAGATCC
>ERZ780021.291-NODE-291-length-14690-cov-3.915272_pt1 | contig 14690 bp, 8 predicted proteins | sample MGYA00511864_ERZ780021 | MGnify/ENA primary metagenome ERZ780021 (study PRJEB29588, sample SAMEA2156186) | human gut metagenome | biome: human gut; feature: human-associated habitat; material: faeces | place: Denmark | collected 2008/2010 ...
GAGGTAAATAAACGAAAAGTCTCAATCGGATAGGAATGCTATCGGTTGAGACTTTATTTTATTCGTTATCAAACAATCCCTTTTCTTTCCATAACTTAATTTCCTTATCGAAATCTGAAAGATATTCTTTATCTTGAATCAAGCGAAATTTGTCATATTCAGCATACGCTTTTTCCTTTGCTTGTTCAGCAGAAATGATACGAGAATCATGAAATTTGTCATAGCCATATACAGTCAGGAAATCATCCAATTGTTTTTTCCAGTCTTCCATAGTAGAAATTATCTGACGTTCCGCACGCGCTTCTGCCAAATCAAGAAACGAGGTTGTCAGACGGTTTAAAGAGATTACTTCTTTATCCGATAAATAATTCTTTGCGATAATCGTATCTGACTTTTGAACTCTTCCTTCCGGTGCATTTTTCCATGTAGTAAGTCCCATATGAGGCATTTCTGCATCTGCTCTTGTATATACGATTTCAGCAGCAGTTTGATGAGTAACCGCCCAATGCATCATATTTTGCACCATTTTAAAGAATAGCTGAGTCGTCTCGGCCTTAGGATCATAATCGGAACTACATTCTGCATATACATCAGTGATTTTTTGATAATATCGACGTTCAGAAGCCCGTATTTCCCGGATACGCTCCAATAAGTCATCAAAATAATCTTTACCAAAATATTTTCCTTGTTTCAAACGTTCATCATCCAAAACAAAGCCTTTAACTATCATTTCTTTAAGAACAGATGTTGCCCAGATTTATGTGCTGCTGCACATAAATTTGGTTATGAAGAGTCGGAGATTATGTAAAGAGAAAGGACCGTACTATTAGCAGCCCGGTCCTTTCTACATTTTACTCTACATAATTTATAGGCTTTTAAGCCAATCCAGTAGATTCGTGTCTTTTAGCCAAACAGGTTCATTTGGTTCTTCAGATGTTGGAACAAAAGCATTTGTTATGACTTCCCGTTTACGTTTTGAATCAACTCTTGCATAAATTTCCGTTGTAACGACTGACTCGTGTCCAAGTAGGTCTCTGATATATATCAGAGGCACATCTGCCTGAAGCAAATGCATCGCTCTTGAGTGTCGTAAAGAATGGCAAGAAACCTTTTCGGGTATCAGCGTTGCACTCTCAACTCTTGCTTTTGATACATATTTATTTAGTATGTAAGAGATACCACTACGTGTCAGTTTTCTGCCACATCCGCTTGAAAATAATGGCATCTTTGCTTTCTTAGAATCAAAAAGACATTCATCAGCCATGTACCTTTGCAAATGTAGGACTTGCTGTTCTATTAATGGTACTATTCTGACTTTTTGCCCTTTTCCCATCATTCTTATCGTATAAGGTTTTGTCAACCGAAGACATTCAACGGTCAAGTCAGCTATTTCTTGCACTCTTGCGCCTGTATCATACATGAGAGATAGCAGTGCCATATCACGTCTTCCGCTTTTTGTCAGAAGATTAGGCTGTTTCAATAAAAGCCTGATTCCATCAACCGTGAGGTAGTTAATAGACTTTCTCCCTGTCTTTTTTAGTGGTATTGTGTGGATTTTCAGTCCTTCATTCAAGAAGGTGGGATCTTCATATCCGACATACGAGAAGAACGATCTGAGAGCAGCCAACCTTGCATTTCTTGTACTATCCGAGCATTTATTTTCATTTTGGAGCCAATCAAGGAATGCCACGATATCTTTCCGTGTCAGCTTATCCATAGTCAGCTTATTAACAGAGATGTGTTTTGCATCTTTGTAATACCGTATCAGTAGTATGAAAGTATCTCGATAAGCCAGTATGCTATTGTGACTCATACCTCTTTCTCCCGGGAGATACTTACTCAAGTAATCCGATAAATACTTACTAAAATCAGTCGGTTTCATCTTTGTATAGATTTGGATAGACATTCATGCTTTCTATATCTATGCGTTGTATCAAGTCCGGATACATACTTTCACATAACCTTACATAGTTATTTGTAGACTGTATCGAACTGTGTCCCAAGTATGTTGAGAGTATTGGAAGCGAGCAATATAGGTCGCCTCCTTCATGATGCATTTTCATCAATGAGTGTACGCTGAAGGTATGTCTGAGATCATGCACACGTGGTCCTTGATGTCTACCATTGTGAGGTATGCCAGCATTTTTGAGTATTGTCCTGAACCAGAAATAAATTGTGCCGTCACTCGCACATGGTTTTCCAGATAAAGCAAGAAAAAAATACTCCTTATCCGCGATTATAGGCAGCCGCTCCCGATAACTCTTATATTCACGACATACAGTAGCCACGGAGTCTGAGATGGGAACCAATCTGTCTTTACGACTTTTTGTATCGTGCAGGACTATATATTTTTCTTCAAGGTTGACATCACAGTTTTTCAGACGGATAGCTTCTGTTACCCTTATGCCGGTTCCATACAACAAACGAAAGATGGCAGGAAGCATAATAATTGCCGAATTCATTTTCAGACTGTGTAAAATAAGGTTGTCACATGCAGTGAAGAAACGGTCTATTTCCTCTTCTGTAAAGATGTGGGCTGTAAAACCATTTACTTTTATATTGGGCATTCTTGGAATATAGCATGGTTTGCCAATATCTGACATATATTGGACGAACTGCATGACTACGGTGCAACGTCCTTTATATGTCGAACCTGATTCATGTTTCCGCCTTGTCATCCATTCGTCAAAGATTTCTTTTGTCAATATTGGATATGTAATCTTTTTGCGTACGAGGAATGTGTCAAATTCTCTAATAAGATATTCTGCGGTGCTATACTTATACCCCAGATTTCTTTTCAGTTTTATGAACTCAGTAAAATGCTGAGCCATAATGCTCTCAAAAAGTAGATTACTCATAGAAATGCCCTCCATTTTGCATATAGAATCCATCTGCTACCGGTGGCACATCAAGAGCGCATTGCTTCAGACTTTCAATATCAAGCCGAAGGTACAGCTTTGTGCTTTCACTATCTTTATGACCGAGGATTCCCGTTATTACAGGCAAAACAACCTTTTCTTTTAATAAGATAGTTGCAAGACTATGTCTAAGCGCATGTGGTCCTTGCTTTCGACCGGAGGTATCTATACCAGCATTACGGAATACTTTCTTTACGATCTCATACACTCCTTCTGTCGTAACTGGTCTGAACGGAGATATTCCCTGAACAAATACATGGCAATCGTCACATTCAGGTCGGCCTGACTGAAGATAGTCTATAATAGCCTCTCCAACTTCTCCTGTCAATGGCAACTCTATCGGCTTTTTTGTCTTATATTGTGTAAGGTGTATGTTACATTCATCCCAATTCAGATTACTGAAAGTCAAGCCACATATATCTGATGCCCTCAATCCATATCTGGATAAGAGCATTAATATGGCAAAGTCTCTTTTCCCTAATGGGTCGCACCTGTCAATAGAAGAACAGACGGTGTTGATTTCTTCTCTTGTATATATAGATGGTAACCGCTCCATTTGCCTATATGCATCTGTTGGCAACAGACGAGAAAGATTTATTGCTATCAAGTCATTCTCATGCAAATAGCGCAAATAAAGCCGCAATTCTCTGATTACATGATGTCGGAGAGACTTCTTACTAATGTCAAGTGAGGATAAAAAGTTGTTGATAACTTCAATCGTTAGAGAAGATAATCGAATGACATCATGCTTGTTCATATAATCAAGAAATATGGATAGATAATACCTATCATGCTCTATCGTATAGTTCGAGAACCGTCCACTATTCGTTTTATGGTACAAAAAGTTCAAAAGATGCCGACCAATTTCACTGGCAAAGGACGGGGATAATTTTATTCTCTTTTTTATTACTCCCGTTTGCATATACTCCGTCAGCCATCCAATCCTTGATTTTACTGTTTGTCCCCATTCATAGGAAAAGTCTATTCCAACTTTCTCAAGTTTATGTGCAATATACTTTTCCCCTATTTGAGATGAATAAAATTGGATATTGTGTTCTTCCATATATGGAATCAACATTTTCCATGTGTCTGTCACAGACTTAATAGTACTTTTTTTCAAGCCCTTTTGATGAAGGTAACACGTAGCTTCTTCAATCAAACGACTGACTTGAGTCGTTTGAGGTAATGTTCGATTAATATGACTCATATATATAATATTAGTGGGAGCAACATTACCCCCGACAATATTATGCAAAGAAATCTATAATCTAAATGCTATATTACAACTATTTATAAATCTAACATTACATAATCTCCAACTCTTCATAACCATATTCTAAACTGAGTAGCTTGGTAGCTATTTACACGATAGCCCACAGCTATGATAACGTCCAAATTATAAAACAGTGGTGTGCGTTCCACTTCTCGTTCTCCCTCTGACTGAACTATCCCAATTTTTCGGATAGTTGCCTCTTTAGTGAGTTCGCCTGTTTCGTAAATCTGACCAAGATGATAATTGATGGTTCGTACATCTACCCCAAACAAATCAGCCATGCGCTTCTGCGACATCCAGAATGTTTCACTATTGAAGACTACCTCTATACGCACTTCCCCTTGTCCTGTTTTATATAATAAAATATTAGCAGATAGACTATTATTAATTGATTCAGGAGTAGATATCTCTTGCTTGAAATATTCTCTTGCCATTTGTACTTGTGGCTTCTTTCCATCTGCATTTTCCGCAATAATCAAGCAAGCGATACGAGATAAATGGATATTTTCCACCTTGCGAAAAGAGCCAGAACCAACCTTAACCATTTCAACCGTTTGGTTAAAATGCTCCGATACATTAAATCCTTTATTATTGGCTATCGCAATGGCTTTGTTTATAATACGAGTGAATTTTTGATATGTACTATATCCTAATACAGCACATAAATCCCTTGACGACCAATATTCTTTTCCGCCATCCTTCCGTTTCTTAATCTGTTCGAAATCAGAACTCAAGAATTCAACATTATCTTCTATCATACCAAAATCTTATTCTTTTAAAGTTGCTTTAAATCCTGACACAAAATCTTTATTAATGGAAACTTTCATCGATTACTATTAATCACTAGCAAACATCACTGATAGTTATAAATTACTCTATTCTTTTGCATTTGATTTAATAATTACGTTTATGGCTTACACGAAGTTTATCATCATCTTCTCTATATGATGAGATATATCCAATAGTTTTTAGCTTCCCTAAAAACATTTCATTCATGTGATTATTTTCTATAGTAGCCTTTTTTGATTTATCTGTAATACTTCGATAAGAATCGCCTAAAGACTCTATTAATTCTGTCACAATGTCAAAATCATCTCTAAACTTTTCAACCAAGTCTATCAAAAAAGACAATCGCTCTGGCAAATTAGTAGAGGCGACCAAAATGTTCTTCTCTATGTCATAATCAAATTTTTCAATATTGTTTTTCAACACAGGAAGAGTGATATTTGCCAATTCGTTATCCCACACAATATGAGGAAGAAAGTGTTGAACTACACTTAGAGCTTTTTCACCGATTACTCTTGGATTTTTCATAAGATGCTTGTATAGCCTCATATCTGTAGGCAACTCCTCTATTTCTATAATACACTCATCCAAATACTTATCTACATAATAAGTAAGTACATCACTATGATTGTCTCTAATTGTAGTCGTATAATATGTGCTATATGGAAGCATATCGGCACAAAGTAACGATTTAAAATGAGCGTTATCTACACTGTTAATATTCGCATCCTTAAATGTAACTCCATCAAAGATTTTGATAAGTTTATCGTATACCGACATTTCAAAATCTGATGTCAACAAAGCACTGTTTGCCAGTAGTTCTTTCTGAGTATCATCCAATTCAGATATATCTGTTAATTCATCAATATGCTTCGTAATGAATATTCGCAAACTAGCAATCATTACATTATTCTGACTCTCATAGAATGCATATATCTCAGGCCATGCTGGTGTAACTATATCAACTTCAATAGCGGACTCCCACTGTGTATTGTTAACATAGGAAAGAGAAACTCTATTATGTTGCCCCGAAAGGTATTTGCGTTTTGTCTCCTCTGTTATATCTTCAGAATTAATAATTTCAAGAATAATTTCCACACTCTCTTGTTTCGCTGCATCTGTGATAAATACATTATTTAGTGCATCATCAAAACGTTCATCTATATAATCTGACACTGGTTTAGCAGATTCACAACTCCTCAGTATTGTAACATTTAAAGGATAATTATTCAATGCTTCCATCCTTTCATTTCGATAATGAACAAATGCGCATACAACATTTTCTGGTGTCAACATATATGCTTTGTTTTCTACAACATACTCAAGCAAACACCTAGACTCTGCATCTATATCTGTAAAAATCAGTTTTCCATTCGACACTATTTGTTTGATTGTATCAAAACCTATGAGATCTACTCTATGAGATATAAATGCGAAGTGTTTATTCAACCAATTACGACTTTCTTTGGTGGAATGGTTCAATTCGAGGAATCGTAACCAAGACTCGAATAATTCATCGGAATTCTGTTTCACGAAGATCTTCCATAATCCATCAACGATACTGCCCAAATGGTTGAAAAGCGAGCTTGAATCTTCAACTGATTTATAGAAGTCAATCAAAAAGTCCCACTTTTTATTATGCATAATAACTTGTGCTATCGAATGAAGTTTTGAGTTATTTGCTTCTTCAAGATGCTGACAAATACAATCGACCACCTGAATATTCAATATACTTACATCGTTGTAACATTTATCAGGAATGTTTTTTACGCACTGCCCTACTTTATCTATATGATAGTCATACGGCAAACTATGCCGAAGTTTTAATTCAAGGATAAAATCATGGTCGTGCTTATTAATTGACTTACCAAAAAAGAAAGATATATAATCAAAGTAATCTTCATTTATAAGTCCTTCTTTCAAGAAAACTTCAAGCATTTTAGAGACATTGAGTTCACTAAAAATTTTATGCGTCTGCATATCAACATCCAGCAACAGTTCTTGTATTGGAGTAGCATAATGATTATTACGAGATAATTCTAGTATCTTGATTTGTTCACGATATCTTTTTTCCCCTTCTCGCAAGGCTTCTAATCGCTCATGGTAGGTAAAGGTAGAATTAACTATTTTCTCTATTTGACTGAATTGAATATTGCAACTATCTTCAGATGTATCATAATAATATCTAACACCATAATATGTGTTAGTTTGATGCCTCTTAAAACATTGATATCGAAATGAGGATTGCGATATAAAGGAATTAAATAACGTTTCATTTTCTGCGATATCTTCAAGAGGTATAAAATTGTTTTCGACAAAAAACAAAAAGGCATTATTTTCATTTTGTTTTGATAATTTTCTACGATACCCTTCAATATAAATCAGCCTTAATTCTTTTTCTTGTATGGCATGTGTCGCTTCTAAAGATTGAAGTTTTTTAGTTATTCCATTAATACGCTCGTCAATCTGTCTATTGCGCTCAACCAATAATTCACTTTTCTTATGCAAACAATCATACAAAACACCCTTTCCTTTATGCAGATCTGCAAAATCCTTTGGATGGTAGTTTTTATATACAATCATTGCAAGAAGTTTGTTTTGATCAAGTTTCTCATCAAGTTTTTCTCTATATTGGGCATATTCATTGACAATATTCTTCAGTAATCTCATATCGTCAATGAAAAAAGCCAAACTGTCTATTACCTCGACATTAAGATCTGAATAGCCTTTTATCTCTAGTTCCTCTTTCAGTTTGTCTGCCGAGTTTGAAGAATTGATTATTGGGATTACAGTTGTGATATAATCAAAGAATTTAGTACGTTCTTCATCAAAAAACATATCATCTTTAACCGCATAAATGAACGTAACTTTACGCCCCACAGAGTTTGACTGATTCAAGAGTTGATTTACCTCTCTTAACTTAAGAAAAATATCCGTATTATCAAATCTATCTAAATCTTCTATAATCACAACATTATAATCAGTAACCTCAAAGAAATAGACAATCTCATCCATGTGCTTATTGAAAACGGATGTATCTTCTTTGTTTTCTTTTAATTCAATCTCTCCATTCTTTAGATTTAACTTATTCAGTTTACTATTACTCAATGATTTGACAGTCTTTTGAACGAATATTATTGTTGCAACAAATATATATGATAGAGCAAAAATATCAGACCATTTATTTAATACCGGATTATTTAAGCGATTGCAAATCCAATCCACTTTCAAAAACGATGGTTCAAATACAATAATTAAGGCAATAGTATAAAGTATTATTGCAATAGATAAAGCATATTGAGCCCAGTGTGATTTATGATAAATCCTTTTTAATCTGGAATTATAAAGCGTCTCTTGTTTCTCTTTATAAATAAGCTGTTGAAGAATGCTGTATTCAATACGATTATTCATCGTATCAATATCTATTTCATTCTTTTTGTCATCTAATGGCGACTTTAGTGTTGCAAGAGATATTGAAAGATATTTGTATTTAGGATAGTCTTTCTTCAAAGAGCGAAGAATGGAACTCTTACCGGATCCATAAGGACCAGTAAGAGCAATGTTCAATATGTCTTTCTCTTCTAGTTTTCGTGCAAGATTCAAAACACTCCTATACTGCTTCTTATCACTTTCACTATCACGATTAAGCAGAGCAGGAGTTAATGATACTTGTTTATCATCCTCCATCGAATTATTTGCACATATTTTCTTCCAAAATCTACAGTTCATTTATTTTCAGCTATTTATTAATCATATTTTTCTAGTTTGTTACAAATGCTATCTATATTAAAGCAACACCAAATTCACGGATTGTTTCTTCGCTATCTCTTCCTGAGACAGATTTGCCTGTCGCTTGCTCTATTCTGTCAAGCAATTGTTTTGCTCGATCTATGAAATAAGCATTGAAATCATCTAATACAAGATGAGCATAATTTACCTTATGTGACTCTATGGCTTCCTGTATCTCAACTTGTTTTAATCCCTTATTTGCCATAGTCCCAATATAGGTACTTGGTGCATGTCCTCCTATTGAACGATTGGAAGATGCATAAATTGGGGTCTTATTAATGACAGAATTCCATTTTATACGTGGAAGGTTATTTTTCTCGCAATAAGTTTGAGGGAATATATGATGAATATCAGCATCTTCATCAATGTAAGATGCTATATCCATACGATGACCTGTCATAAAATCAAGTGGTGAGTCTTGTAAGATAAGTGCCATAACACCTTTATACGCTGCACTATTCCTTGTCTGCATGGTCAACAAACGAGTTGGTTGTATATTGGAACGATATACAGTCTCTGGCATTTCACCACCTTCCATCCAACGGAATATGCCCATTATATCAGTTGCAAATCTAGCTTCATTGGCACCACCATATAGTTCACCCATTACGCCACACCAATACCAACGAGACAATAATTCCTGTTTGCTTCCAAGATGAACATTTTTTTATTTTCGTTGTCGTATGCAAAGATTGCAGCAAGTGGAATAAGTTGTGACGAATATGGAAGATCTCTGGAACGGAAAATCCCCTGATGTACTAAGAAATCAGCTGCATCACAGAAACCTTTAATCAAAGCGTCATGATACTTCAAATAATCTTTCAATTCAAGCCTAAGAATGTCTTTTTTCTTACATGTTACAGCCACACGCTCATCATCACCTGAAACCACTCTTTTATAATATGATACCAACAGAGTCATTGCTGCCAAAAAATTAGCACCAGTGATTTCTTTCAATAGCTCGCCATTTACTTTTTGAGCAAAAATATGACGAATGGTCTCCCAATCTTTTCTCAATTCATGTCCTTCAGCAGCAAATGTAGCTGTGACGAGTTCGAAAACCGTAAGAGGTACACCACCAGTGTTTACATTCTCAAAAATCTGGCAGACAGCTTCTTTCGGGGTTTCTTTATCAAGCTGAATTATAGGTATGTTATACTCTAAAATTGGGCGAAGAATCTGCTGTGAGAAATCACGGAATAAATTTCTATACTCTCTATCACCTTTGTAATAGTCTTCCATATCATAATGCCAATCTTCCGTATCATTATGAGAAAACGTAATATTCAAGGGAAACATCAGGTTCTCAAATTCTTTCTCTCTTGTGGATAAGTCCAGCGTTACATCACGACCAATATTTGTTGTAAGCTGTTTCTTCTCTGATACAGATATGATTGCTTCCAATCTGTCCGCAGTAGAGTCTAGACATTTACGAATATCTAGATAATAATAGCGTTTGATAATTGTATCTCGATTGGTCTCTAATCGAGTATTAGTTGCTTTCTTACTTTTCAAGACCTGATATAAGGTTGTGAGTCGCTGTTGTCCATCGAGCACAAGCCACTCAGGTGTAACTTCTGATATAGAATCCACACCTTCAAATGTGCGATACTTAAAACGGATATGCTCACCACCATTAGCCAAAAACATCGCTGCACCCATTGGGAAGCCAGATGTGATACTTTCTATTAGTTTACATATCTTCGTGTCATCCCAAACCCAACTACGTTGAAAGTCGGGTAATTGAGCCTTACCTTCTTCAACCATTTTTAGAAGGTCATCAAGTTTCTTATCGTGTGATTCAACAGCCATAACAAATTTATTTTATCAACCAATTAATAATACATCTCAATATACTGATAAGCCTTATCAAAAACTTCTTGATCTTTAATCTGGTAGTTAACCCACAGAATAGAACGTAGTTTCTTTTTTATCTCTCGCTGAGCTGTAATGCTTTTAAAAGCATCTTTAAACTTACGTACAATAGCTACCACATTTTCATCTATATCAGCAACTACACGTTCTACAATGATAGGAGTATCCTCAGTTCTAATTGATTCAAACAACTCCGTAAGAGCAGCTTTAGCTTGTTCCCTCTTGTCAAGAGGTTGATTTGAGTTTTTTTCTTCCTCAAGCACTTCTTTAGCAAGGGTGAGCAATCCTCGGAGGAAATCAATACTAGTTATAAGATTTTCCTCCATATGACGGCGCAGTTCATCCAACTTCTCAGCAAATGCCTTGTAATTAGGGTCTCCATGATGCTCTCCTAACCTCAAACGAAGCATTTTTTCCACTTCCAATATCTTTTTAGGATTGTCTTTGGCTTGCTCCAACACCATATCAATTACATCTCCATCTACCACAAGATCCTCAAGTGGAGTCCCAATATCAATTGTATCAATGTTACGATGAATGATTTCAATGGTTTTAGCACCCAATAAAGTCCATATGAGTGAACCGCCGGTACTAACAGGACGTACACTTTGATATACCTGAGCCAGCCAAGTATAATCCGCCTGATAAGCAGCCAGCATTGCATCCGGGCTTACTGTTTCCCAAGCTTTAGCCAATCGTGAAAAATGTTTTGCAAAATTCGTTTTTGTAGACTCATCAAGTAAACATTGCTGAGCAGCCTGCAAACCTTCCCAACCACCGATTGTCCGGTCTACACCAGGGAAAAAGTCAATACATTCTTGCAAAAATTGAGGTATCAACACTTTTATCTCATCAATATTCTTTACAACCGTTTTTACCGTCTCCTCATCAAAAGCAAGGCTTTTGGCTACATTATCAAATACACCAACGAAATCTACAATCAGACCACATTTCTTATCAACATTGTACTTTCTATTCGTGCGGCAAATAGCTTGTAACAACGTATGATCCTTCATTGGTTTATCAAGATACATACATTGCAAAATCGGAGCATCAAAACCTGTTAATAGTTTTGAAGTGACAATCACCATTTTAATCGGTGACAATGGATCACGGAATTGATCAAGAAGTTTTCTTTCTTGTTCTCTATCACGACGGTATGTCTTATACTCATCAGCTTTATCACCAGCCGTATGCATAACGATAGTGGTTGCATCTTCCGTACCCCAAAGAGCATCAATCGCTTTCTTATATTTTACACAGCAGTCTCGATTATATACCACAACTTGGGCTTTCATGCCACTGGGCTCTACATACTCTTTGAAGTGATTTACAATATAACGTGCGACATCGTTAATTCGCTTCTCTGCTGTAAAAAATGCTTCAACAGAAGTTCGTTTTACTAATTCGTTCTTTTCGTCCTCGGATATTTGATCGGTCAGTTCATCAAATTCTTCTTGTAATTGAGTTTCGTTAAGATGCATCTCTACCGGCACTGTTTGGAAATTCAATTCAAGCGTAGCTCCATCTTCAACAGAATTTTGGAAAGTGTATTTTGAAATATATCCACCTTTCTCTAAATCCTCATCAGCACCAAACGATTGAAAAGTATTCTTATCTCGTTTGTTGATAGGCGTTCCGGTAAGACCAAAGAAAAATGCATTAGGTAGTGCATTGCGCATTTTTTGTCCTAAATCCTTTTCCTGAGTTCGGTGTGCTTCATCTACCAATAAAATGATATTATCTCTTTCATTCAGTACACTATCAACATCTCCGAACTTGAAAATTGTCGTTATCAGAATCTTGCGCTGATCCTGCTTGAAAAATGCAACTAACTCATCTTTTGTCTTTGCAGATTCTATATTAGGAATATCAGCACGAGTAAAATCGCCCGTTATCTGATCTTCCAAATCAATACGGTCATCAACGATAACAACTGTGGGAGCATGTAATTCGTTTTGCAAACGTAATTTTTGGGCAGCAAATACCATCAACCATGATTTTCCCGAACCTTGGAAATGCCAAATAAGACCTTTCTTCGGACCTTGTTTCTCTCGATATGTATTTAAGACACGCTGAACAATAGCTTCACCTCCTAGATATTGTTGATAACGGCAAACTATTTTTATTTTTTTGCCTGATGATGTTCCTGTAAAAACACTATAGTAACGATATATGTCAAGTAATCGGTTTGGTTGAACTAACCCCATTACATTACTTTTAACCGACTCTATTGTGCCATGCTGACGACCTTCATCTTTAAACCAAGGCCCCCATTTGTCAACAGGAGCACAGATACCGGCATATTGAAGTTCTTTGCCTTCAGTAGCAAAGGTCAATATATTCGGAACAAACATTTCTGGAATGCTTTTTTCATAATGCAGCATATCGATGGCTCCGTCAGCCCATGTTATCTGAGGGCGAACAGGAGATTTTGCTTCACCAACACAAATCGGAATTCCATTTATCAGATAAACCAAATCCAAACGTTTACCTCCATCAACAGAACTACGTGGAAACTCCCATTGATTGGTCACTACACAATAATCTTCGACCGCATCTTCGCTAAAGAATCTGATAGGTATATATTCACCATCCTTTCCAAAAGGCTCTGTGTTTTCATTAAATAGCAATGTACGAAAACGATCATTGGCAGTCACCAATTCATCATAATTACCTCCACAAGTAATAGCAGCACGGAGTTTATAAATAACTTGCTCCGCTTGTTGATGTGTTATCGGATTCAACCTAATAAGAGCTTCCAATAGCCATGATTCAACAAGGACAGAATCAGAACTACGAGGTATATCCTGTGACTTTACATACTGCCAACCACTTTGGGTTGCAGCTTCTATGAGCATTTGCTCCACTGTATTGTCTTCGTTAAACATATCTATGATTTTTATTGTTATCAATTTAATAATTAAGCGATTTTCCCTAATTCGTCACTTTGTATGTCATTCAAATATACTAAAGCTTTTTGAATGACAGATTTTGATTTGTCAGCTTGTTCTGCTATGGAAACAAACTTTAGTTGATCCCTCATTTGAGGGATAGCCATTTTTACTTTCTCCAAGTCCTTTCTTGTAAGACTTGGAAGACCCCCCTGTTTGTTAAGCTTCGTAAAATCGTATTGACAACACCAATAATAGAAGAACTTTGGATGAAGTTTAGCCTTGTCAACATCGATACTAAAGGCCGTATCAACTATCCAGTAACCTGATTCCATGAAGATTGGATTGTTGATATTTCCTTTTCTGCCAAGAATCGTAGTATTTCCATTACATAATTTCTTTTCACCATAACACATAATACCACCACTACCACAAATTGGATAAGCACCTTCTTCCTGATATTCTTCAGGATAAGCTTTTCCATTCGTAATAGTAACGACATCAGACCATGGTGTATCTTGACAGAGACCTCCAAACATCTCGATAAATTGCGATTTGAAGTCGCCAAATTTTGATTTATCGACCTGTTCTGCTATGAATACGAATTCAAGTTGTTTGTCCATTGGCGGTAAGATACAATCAAAGTTTCTTAACTCAGTGAGCGGCATTCGTGGCATTTTAGTACCTCCTGCTATATCATTTGCATAATTAACGAACTGATTACCCCGCAACAGATGACTCAAAAATACTTTATGCAATTTACTAGGCTCTGGACGTAATGGAACCAGTTCTGTCGTTGCCATTCCAGGCTCATCTGGTATCACAACCTTGTTTAAATAAGGCCTTAATTTTGAGAATAGTACATTCCCTTCATCAAAGGATTGAACAGATAAAGCATTCTCAACATCTTCATAGACCTTCTCTATTATCCTACCAGTATTTGATTCTATCATATCAAGATTCAATAGCCAGATTTTGCCAGATAGTTGCTCTTTAGAAGGCATTTCCGGGGCGACATCTTTAATCTTAGCAGTCTTCCAACCTTTTGTATTCGTAACAGGATTACCAAACATCTCGATAAATTGCGACATACTAACCAATAAATTTGCGGTGAGACATTTTTACATTTGTCTGATTCACCATAGCATATTGCAA
>ERZ780021.293-NODE-293-length-14679-cov-4.278583_pt1 | contig 14679 bp, 10 predicted proteins | sample MGYA00511864_ERZ780021 | MGnify/ENA primary metagenome ERZ780021 (study PRJEB29588, sample SAMEA2156186) | human gut metagenome | biome: human gut; feature: human-associated habitat; material: faeces | place: Denmark | collected 2008/2010 ...
ACAAAAATACACTTTTTACAAACCGGAATCGCTTCTATTTGCTTTTTTCAAAAAATTGCGTTATAATGTTTTTTATAACTTCAATTTCAGACACCATTTATTTTTATGGAGGACATTATGAAAAAGAACAATGAAGAAAGCATCATGGACATTATAAGCAAACTCCGTGATATTGACTATATTAACCCGGAAGACATTCCGAACATTGATCTGTACATGGATCAGGTGACCACATTTATGGATGCCCGCCTTGCTTCCTGCAAGCGCTCCGACGATGACAAGATTCTGACAAAAACCATGATCAATAACTACACCAAAAACAATCTTCTTCCGCCACCGGAAAAGAAGAAATATTCCAAGGAGCATATGTTCCTTTTGATCTTTTTGTATTATTTTAAAAATAAATAACTTTATTTATAGAAATAAATTTTTCTATACATTTTAGTAAAAAATAAAGTGAAAATTTTAATTGAAAACATTTATTTTTATGAATATTATAAATGTGGCAATAATTGTTGAGCTCATTTAAGTTGCTGCAATCCTGCTTCATCTGCTATTAATTTAATAGTGGCTATTGTTTTATTTACAATTGGAGGATCATTCTTAAAATGAGCAAAAATTTAGTAAAAAGTTAAAGAAAGCTTTTACTTTGGTTGAACTAGTAATTGTCATAGCTATAATTGCTATTTTAACCTCTGTTTCTGTCGTCACTTATTTCCGTGTTACAAATAGTGCTAAAAAATCTGTATTAACCGAAGAAGCAACGAGCTTAAAAAAGGAATTACAAGCTGTCTCCGTAAGTGCAGGAACCGGTGATTATGAAAAATTATCCTGGAGTAAAGTTAATGGTTTTACCTTTTCCACTTCTTCTGAAACAAAAGATGTCGATCGATTAAAAGATCTTTTGAAAGAAGATGGATTAAAAGGGACTATGGAAGAATATTCCAATACCAAAGATAATTCGATTAAAGAAATTATCTATTCTTCTACTAATTATAATCAAATTGCCATTATCGATACTACAAACTGGAATATCAATTATGAAAATAAACCTGGACAAGGAGAAGCTATCCCTGCCCAATTAAAAAATATAAAAGATTATGAAAACGGCACCAAAATAAAATCCCGTGGATATTTCATGGGGGGCAAATGGCAATATCGCCTATGTTTCTAGTGGTACCAATAATTTTCGTCTCACAGGAATCAATTCTTCTGATATAGCAAGTTTTATACCTGAACAAACCATCATTGAATTCGAAGGTGATTTAAATATTAATAAAGGTTCAGATTACGTAGATTATGCTTATCCTACTTATATAATTAAAGTAGAAAAATATAGCAGTGTTACAAAAAAAGACAACTTAGAAACTCCTGTTGTCTATAATCTTAATAAAGATTCAGTTGTCGAATTAAAAGAAGATTTAATCAATGCTAAAGTCAATGTTACCGATGCAATAGTTAAATCATACAATTCACCTTCTAAAAAGAATCGTTCAATCAAAAGCGCAAAAGTTAATGAATGTTTCCAATTCAGTATTGCAAATAGTGACGTGGATTATTACTTATATACAAAAGGAGATACTGATAATCAAGAATTTCTCGGTTCACTAAAAATTGGTGACCGCTTTAGTTTCTCTGCTTTTGTTACTATTTATAAACAATTTTTCGAATTCCAACACATTACTCACATTGAAAAATTTTCTCTTCCTTCTACTTCAGTAGCCATTAAATCCAGTAAAGATATCGCCACAATAGGTGAAACAATAGATCTTAGCTATGATATCAATCCAGTTAATAGCACCGACAAGGTTGAATTTAAATTTGCTAATAACATTGCAAGTGATATAGCAACAATTAATGGAAATAAATTAACAATTTTAAAGAAACCAGATAATGGTTCCTTAGAAATTACCGCTACTATTACGGATATTAATGGCAATGAGAATACTAATTCTTCTATTACAAATAAGATAATTACTGTTAAAGAAGAAGTTAGTACCAATGATAAAGTAACATTCGATTATACTCAAAACCATAACAATAATAAGAATTTAGAAATATCAAAAGTAAACGTTTTACTTTCAAAAGGAACAGGTACTTCTGAGCCTTCATATCAATCTAGATATAATGAAACTCGCGTATATGCAAAAAATACAATAACAATTTCTCACCCAACACTTAATATTTCCAAAGTTGAATTTGATTATGGTGTTGATAATAGTTCAAATTACTTAACTTATAACGGTGAAAAAATTTTAAACAATTCCATCACAGGAAACAATGAAAAATTTGTTTTCACTGTTACTGGATCAAGTGGACACGTTAAACTTCGTTCAATAACAGTTACTCTTTGTGAAAGACCAGTTAAACAAATTGAATCTATTAATATCAATGTAGACAATAATACTTTATTAATTAACGATAAAACTCCTTTAAACATAGAAATTCTCCCTACTAATTATCAAGGAACTATTACTCCAACAATTGAGTCATCAACTAATTCAATTGAAATAATTGAAGAAAATGAAATTAAATATGTTCATGCTCTATTTTTAGGAACTGCAACAATTAAATATACAAGTGACAATAATATTACAAGTAACGAAATAACAATTAATGTTATCGAAGTTACTCCTGCTGATGTTGATTTAATTGCCTTCGATTTCATTAATGTAAAAGGCGGAACAAGTAAAAACGGAATAACATTTAATGGTGATACTAAAAATTTAACAAGTATTACTTCAAATTATTTTGATATTACTTTTGATAAAAATTCTGGTAATAATCCGGGATTTATTAGCAATTTAGATAATGCTCTCAGATTTTATGTAAATAATTCTATAACTATAACAAATAAAACTAATAAGCAAATCCAAAGATTAGAAATAGAATTTTTAGCAAATACCAATTCTAATTTTAAAAATATAACATGTACAAATGGCAAATTATCTACCAATTCAAAAAATAATGTAGCTATTTATTCAAATTCTTTTGATGAATTACAATTAAAAATAACCCAAAAACAATTCCATATTAAAGCAATAAAAATTTATTACAATTACGATGTAAAAACCGTTTCAATAAGTGATTCTACAAATGGTTCAATTACTTCAATAATTGATTCGGCAGGAAATATAATTGAAAAAGGAGCATCAGTTTCTAGTGATGAAACATTAACTATTTCAGTTAGTCCAAATAAAAATTACATTACAGAAAAAGTAATGGCAAATAATAAAGAACTTCAAATTAATGCTGACGAAAAATATGATTTAGTTTTAAAAGACTTTGAAGAATTTACTATAACAATTTCAGCCACATTTACTATCGATACTAATAAAGAATTTAATCTTAGTTGGAAAATTGATATTCCAGAAGACTACTATACTTTATATTTCTTAAATAGTGAAGGCAAAGAATTATCTAACAACTGCAAAGTTAAATATGGTTCTGAAATAAAAATAATGTTTGAAATAAATAAAGACAAATTAGATGCTGGTTACAAACTCATAAGTATTATTAGTAATAACAACACAGAAATAATAGATGAAGGCGATGGATTTTATTCATTTACTCTTACTTCAGATACAGAAATAACTTTCAATATTGAAGCACCTAAACCAAATCCTGAAACTATAGAAATATATAAAAGTTCAGATAATACTCTTGTTGAAGACACTCTAGAGATAGAAGTTGGAACTTCAATTGAATTACTTGCCGTTGTTAAGCCTGATAATGCTGATCAATCTATAACTTGGAAATCTGATAATTCAGATATAGTAAGTGTAGATAATGGAACATTAACTGCCAATAAACTTAATGATACTAACAAAGATATCTATATTTATGTAACTTCAACTATTAACTCTGAAGCCTATACTCTTTTTGAAGTAAAAGTAATAGAAAAGAAAGAAATTGAAACTTTACAATTAAAATATACTTTTGAAAAATCAAAAACATCTTCAAATGATATATTATCATCAGATACTTTATCAAATCTTATGACACAACCAGAAGAATATAAAGATTTAGTTTCATTTAATCCAGTATTAATAAGTACTAAATATTCAAAAGTCTATGCAGATGATGGAAAATTAAAACTAGGAGCTAAAAATACTCCAGGACAAATACAAATTACCTTAAATAATAATATATATTGCATTAATAAAGTATCAATAGAATGTGTAAATTATAAAGACGATTCATTTAAATTAGTTATAAATAAGAGTAATTTTGAATTATCTAAAGCAAATAATATTGCAATATATGAAAATACAAATAAATCAACTGATCCAATTACTGTATCATCAGTAAATAGAATCTACATCAAATCCATCACTATAACAATAGAAAAGATTTAGCACATCATATCTTTCAAATATTCAAAGAAATAATCAAAATACCCTTTGGTAAGAACATCTTCTTTGATAACAACATCATAATTTCTTGTAATATCGTTATAAGATATTACAAGATAGCCTACAATGTCATTAGCTTTTAATGGTGCAGAAGATTTAGTTATAACTATTTTATAATCTAAATCTTCTGCTTTTACGTTTATAGGAAATACAGGATTTATTTTCTCTTTCGGATATAATTTTGTATCTTTTGTCAAAGCATTTTTGAATGTAAAAGTAGCTAAAGATGTATCTTGATCAAATATTTCTATCGCTTTAACTTTAGAAAATCCATAATTTAGCAAAGTTACAGTATCTTGACTTCTCTCTTTAATTGTTTTAGCGCACATAATAACAGAAATTAATCTTACACCTTTTCTATAGGCAGTCGCTGTTAGGTTATAACCAGCTTTATTGGTAAAACCAGTCTTTAAACCATCTAATCCTTCATAATTTCCAAGAAGTTTATTTGTTGAAACAAGCCAAAATGGATTTGCTGTATCTTTTCTTATATAGGCTTCTTTCATCCTTGTATAGCGAAGAACATCTTCTCCGTGTTTTAATAAATTTCTAGCTAAAATTGCCATATCTTTAGCTGTTGTATAGTGTTCTTCATTATCAAATCCTGTGGCGTTTTTAAAATTAGTATTGACCATATTTAATTCTTTTGCTTTTTTATTCATCAAGTCAATAAATGAATCGATATTTCCACTTACTTTTTCACCTAGAGCAACTATGGCATCATTAGCCGAATTTATCGCTACGGCTTTAAATAGATCATCTACGCTCATTTTTTCATTCGGTGCTAAAAATATTTGTGTTCCTCCCATTGAAGAACTTGTTTCTGATCCTTCGACAATATCATTCCAATTTAATCTATTTTCATCTATCGCTTCTAAAACTAAAAGCATTCCCATCATTTTTGTCATCGATGCTGGATAAAGTTTTTCTTCTTCGTTGTGGGAATATAATATTTCTCCAGAATCAAAATCCATGAGAATATGGCTTTTAGCATTTAATTTCAATTCTTCATTTTGTGGTAATTTATACTTTTGTGTATCAGTTTTAATGCTTAAATTGAATAGTAAGACAAATAAAATAAGAATAAATTTCATAATATCTCCTTGTTATTTTATATGTATTTTTATGAAATTTATTCATTTAAAAAAGTTGGTTTCCCAACTTTAATGGTTTTTGATAAATCTTATCGCATCAATTATCCAATTTTGAGCATCTTTTTCCACAACATTTGTAATTTCATTAGCTAAGGCTAATCCGTGGACACCATGAGGATACATATGCAATTCTACTTCAACTTTATTTTCAAGCAGCTTCTGCGCTAATATCAAAGAATTTAGAGGTGGAACTAATTTATCCTCAGCTGTACACCAGATAAATGTCGGTGGATAATCTTCGTTTATATGATCTTCTATAGAATATTTTCTAACAAGTTTTTCATCTTCGAGTGTTCTATTATATCTTGTCTCTAGATGTGTAAGTTCTTTTTTCATCGAAATAACCGGATAAGAAAGAACTGCTATATCAATTTTTAAGTCTTCTTTATTGCATCCTAATACTTCCAGATATTCTTCAGAATATAAAGGCAAACAAGAAGCAAAATGACCACCAGCTGAAAACCCAATAGCACCGATTTTATTTTCATCAAGATGGAAATTTTCAGCATTTTGTCTTATATATAAAATTGCTGTATACGCTTCTAAAAGTGGAACTTTCTCATCTTTATAAGGACCGACAGTATATTTTAAAACAAATGATGCAATATCTTCTCCGATAAGTCTTAAGGCGATTGGTTCGGCTTCTCTTTCAGAGACAAAAGTATATGCACCACCGGGAATAATTAACATTGCTCTTCTTTTTCTGTTTTGGCAATATTCTTGAAAATTATCAGGGATATAACAGCATAACTTAGCTTCTGTTTTAATAGCATTATTGATATCTTTTAAATATATTTCTTGATATTTCATATTTAATTCTCATAGCCAAATAATCTTTTAGCATAGTATTTATAGCCATTGCTATTTGGATGAATATTATCCATGTGGAAAGCACCTTTTTCTTTATCGATTTCTTCCATTTTTTCTCTCATATCGATAAATTCAAAATTCTGCTTTTGGCAATATTCTTCTATAAGCTTATTATAAGAAGTTTCTTCTTCTAAGAAGTTTTTAAAAATCGGACTAGAAACAACACTTAAAACACCGATTTTTGCATCTTTAAAAGTTGTTTTCAAAAATTCTAAAACAACTTTTGCATCTTTAAATACTTCATCTTTAGTACGGCTTTTATGGAGATCATTAAATCCTAAATTTACATAAATTTGCTGAACCGATTGAACTTTTTTCATCGAATCTAAAAGTGGTATAAATTCAGGATATGTATATCCGCAAACTCCTAAATTCAAAATATCTTTATGCAAATTTTCTAATTTATAATCACCTGCAAAATCGATATTATCAAACAAATCGAAATATGAATCACCGATAAGCATATACTTCGGATTAATATGCTCTCCTATATAACTTGCAAATGACAGAGCTGGTAAAGTGGTTGGAGTATTTTTAAATTCCTCAATAACTTCTTCATCCACTTCAGCTTCATCGATTTTCTCAAGTCCACTATAAATTCCTGGAACATGGGCTAATGGTTTATTTTCATCATCGAGATAATATAAAATGCCTTTCCCATAAATCCAATCGGTCTTGCGGTAATCATATTCTCCAGAATATAAATATCTTTGAATGGAAAACTTTCTTAGATCATATCTAATTCCAGAATAGGAAAAGTCTTGAAATCCTTTTCCTAATTTATTGAAATTTTCTCCGTCGTAATAGATATCACCATAGTAAATAGATCCTTCTGGATATTTTATAATTCCATATCCATGGGATTTTTTACCTTTGATAAATTTCTCTTCTTCCGGATTATAGACCCAACAACCAGCAGATTTTGTAAAAAAGGCATCAAATATCATTTTAGTTTACCTTGAAAAAAGAATATTCAATATACTCTTTCTTAACTTCATCTTTATGTAAGATTGGTTTTGTATATTTATTATTATTTATTGCATTTGGAACAAGTTGAGGTTCGATGGCAAAGCCTCTTTTAGCTGGACCACCAGAATAAAACTGGGCTCCAGGTAAATTTGAATAAATCTTCATACCGATATTTGTCAAAGTACTTCTGGCTTCACAGATTAAAGAATCGTTGCAGATGAAGTTATGATCATACCCAGCAAATGGTTTTAATTCTTCGTTATCGATATCGGTGGCAATCTTTTTGAGTTTACGGAAATCAAATATTGTTCCTTCAACACTTTTTTTCTCATCAGGAATCAAGTTAGCATCAACTGGATTATAATAATCGGCATTGATCATCAAAAGATTATTGTGACAATAACCTTTTTCCTGTCCATCTAAATTAAAGTAAGCATGATTTGTTGGGGACCATAAAGTATCTTGATCGGAAGTAGCTTCATAATCGACAAATAATGTATTTCCTTTAACACTATAAGTTACTTTTAAAGACAAATTACCAGGATAACCTTCTTCCATATCTTTGCTTAAATATGTCATAACTAATTTATCTTCTTGTACTTCGCTCTTGAAGATTTTTTTGTCAAAGCCTTCAATTCCACCATGAAGATGGTTTTTACCATTATTTACTGCAACGTGATATTCTTTTCCGTTGAGAGTAAAGACACCTTCAGCGATACGGTTGCCAACTCTTCCAATAGTACCACCGCAATATGATGCATTATCAATATAATCTTGGCAATCTTTATAAGTTAATTCGACATCGATTCCATCAAATTTTATGAAATTGATAGTAGCACCATATTCAATGATACCAACTTCAATATTATCTCCTTTTAAAGTAAATAAATGGATATCTTCGCTCTTATATTTATCAAAAAATGTTTTAGTAATCATAATTTTCTCTTTCTATTTTATAAATTAATGCTGGTTAAGAATTTCTTCAAAGCTTTTTGACCTTGTTCATCTTCTTTGAAAACAGCGGTATTTTTCAAAATATTGATACAAGTGTTATTGACATATTCAGTGATATGTTTTTCAGCTTCTTCTAGTGTATTTCTTCTTCCATAAGACAAAATTAATTTTTCAATCATATCTTTATGAACTTTCATATCTTCAGAAGTTGCATACATATTTTCAATATCATATTTATCATTGGATAAAATATTCTTGATATTATTGAATTGTCTTTTAAGACGGGCTGGAAGAATGAATAAGCCCATGGCTTCAATCAAACCGATGCTCTCTTGCTTGATGTTATGATATTCTTTATGAGCATGGAAAATACCTTCCGGATTTTCTTCATCTGTTCTATTATTTCTCAAGATTAAATAGAGATTATAAAGTCCATTTTCATAAATGGCAATCGGAGTAACTGTCGAATGTTGCTCGGTTGTCTTATGGATGATTTTAACTTCTTGATCATCATAATTTTTCCAAGCTTCAAATATTTTATCAGCAACTTCAACAATCTCTTCTTTATTTTTGCCGGAAATTTTAATAACTGAATTATACCAATCCAAATATGTTATCTTTAAATCCTGGAAATTTTTATGTTCAATTTCAAATAAGTCAGCACTATCATAAACTGGAAGGCGATGTCTTCCACCTTGATAATGCTCATGGGCTAAAATAGATCCTCCGACAATTGGTAAATCAGCATTGGAGCCAACAAAATATGTTGGGAAAACATCGAGGAATGATAAAAGATTAGCAAAGGTTTGACGGCTGATAAACATCGGTGAATGCTTAGTATTGATAACTATAGCATGTTGATAATAGTAGCCATATGGCGAATATTGTAAAAACCATGGATTGCCGCATAAAGTAAGAGGTACAATACGAATATTTTCTCTTGGAGGCTTTCCGTTTCCACCTTTGAATCCAAGATTTTCAATGCATAATGCACATTTTGGATAACCGGTAGCTGGAGCAGCTTTTGCTTTAGCAATATCTTTATTGGTCTTTTCAGGCTTAGACAAATTGATAGAAATTTCTACATGTCTTTTTCCATCTTGGCAAGACCATACTATATTTTTATCGATAGCGCTTTTGGCGATATAATTATTTTTTATTTCATAATCATAGGCCCAATCAAGTGCGGCTTGTTTATCTTTTTCTTCCGCAATTTTATGGAATTCATCCACAAAATTTTGGGGAAGCAAAGAAAGGTCTCCCATGATTTCACAGGCGAATAAATCTTCATCACCTTCGTCGACTAAGTGCTCTTCTTTGCCTAATTCTTTAATCTTTTCAATTAGAGTATCTGGTAATGAAAGTTCTTCAATAGCTTTTTTATCTATTTCTCCATCATAGGTTTTATCGACTTTAAATTTTCTCATTAAAATATTGCGAACATAATAGGAATCAAGTTCTTTCAATGAGAGATTTTTTGTAGCATAGCAAATTAATTCTTCAATAAGTTTGGCTTTATCCATATTTTTTCCTCATTAAAGATGGCAGGTTCCATTTTCAGTAAGTGCAACGCGCATGACGTTATTCTTACCATATTTTTCAACTAAGATATTATAATTTTCTTCAAAGTCTTTATCAGCGATAACAACAAGCATAGTTCCAGCAAAACCACCGCCGTGGACGCGGGAATAAATTTCACCTTTTAAGGTCTTAACAAATTTAAGTGCTTGCGGAAGCTTTTCTTCTTCGCTTTCAACATAGCAATTTTGTAAATTGTTATATGATGATAAGCCGCTTTCATCCATCATCTTAAAGAATGTCTTAAAGTCATTGACTGTTAAAGCTTCATAAGCTCTGGCAACGCGTTTATTTTCTTCAAAGTAATGAGTAGCTCTGAGGACAGCACGATGTGAAGTTTTCTTTTCAACTTCATCGATGTGCTTATAGAATTCTTCTTCATCGACTTCGCGCAAAACTTTTTGACCAAAATAATGACTGACCATGGCCATTTCATCTTTGATTGCAGCATAGCATGGTGTAAGTTTAGAATGATCGTCACCAGTATTGATAAGTAAGAATTGATATCCAGGAATTTTTACTTTAATATTTTTGATAACTGGTTCAACAAGATATTTGAAGTCGATATAATTGATACCACCTAAAGCAATTCCTGATTGGTCGAGTAAACCGCATGGTTTATTAAAATATACCGATTCAGCAAACTGGCCAATTTGTGCTAATTTGAAGGCCGCTATAGAATCTTCATTATAGTAATAGGAAATAATTTTGCCAATTAAAATTTCAAAAGCTGCTGAAGAAGAAACACCGGCTCCTTTGAAAATAGTAGAATCGGAAACTACATTAAAGCCACCGATCTTATAGCCTAATTGTTTCATCTTAAATAAGACACCGCGAATTAAGGCAACAGATGTACCATATTCATTTTCGTGTAATTTCAATCTCGATAAGGTGACTGTCATCTTAGGGAAGCCTTTAGAATAAAAGACTACGCGATTATCATCTCTTTTGCTGGCGACAGCTAAAATATTTAAATCGATTGTAGAAACCAAAACTTTGCCATTATTGTGGTCGGTATGGTTTCCTAAAAGTTCAATTCGACCTGGGGAAGAAAAAACATCAGTAGCTTCTTCTTTAAATTTTCGAACAAATCTTTCTTTTAACGCTTCTATTCTTTGATCAGTATTCATATGTCCTTCTCTTTCTATCTAACTATTTAGATTACACTATAATTTTACTATATATAGTCTTTGTAATCTTCACATTATTTTTATTATGAATTACAAATTTTTAATGTTTCTTAGTGTAAATTTTCACTTGGTGATCAGCATTTAAATCAACTTTGAAATGAGCGGAAGATACCTTGCTTTCTCTAGCTTTATCACCATAGGATAAGACAAATAATTTATTGTCTTTTGAATAATTTCTATATGTGATTTCTCGGCCATCTAAAACTATTTTTTCTACTTCATATCTTTTTAAAAGATGGAATTTCAATATATATTCTCTTTCAGAATATGGTTGATATTTTCCTTCCGCCTTAAATAGATCAAGAACAAAGGCTTGTTCTTTTTCATCGAAGCTGGTCTTATATCTATTTTTTCTATATTCACCGAATTGATAACCGGTAGTTTTACCATCATCTTCATAGATTTCATCTTCGATGAAATTTGTCATCGAAGGGTAATAATCTAAAGTCATCTTAGAAAAGTCTAAATCTTCCACATGATTTGCTTCTTTTAAAAGTGAATATATAGTACCTAATTTTAAATACATCGGCAATTCATCGATTCCAGCAACAACATGGATAGCTTTATTTCCTTGAATGATTTTTCCATTAAATGGATTAAGCCATTCACCTTCTGGAAGATACATCTTATTTTGTTTTGAATAATCATAAGTTGATTTGAATAATTTGAGAAAAGCTTCTCCTCCAGCTTGATAATATTCGATCTTCAGATCATGAATTCCTTTTTCAAATTCACCGATAGGCATAATTATTGCCCCATGGTTATTCCAATCGTCAAAAACTAATTTATTGTCGATATAAACTCGAACGCCATCATCGTTTTCCACCAAGAGAGTGACCTTTTTAGTGAGGTTGATTTTACCTTCAAAAATCGCTGAGAAGTTATAGGTTGGAACTTCTTTTTCTGGTGGAACATTGACTAGTTCAAAATTGATTTTTTTATATTCTTTTTCTAATATTGGTTCGCCTTCTAAATTTGTTCCTAAATAATAGCGGCATTTAATTTTTCCAACATAATCTTTTCCGCTGAGCAAGGATTTTTGGCAGAAATTTGCTGAGGCATAATCTAAATAACCAACAAGAATATCTGCGAAGAAATATTCGCCGAAATATTTAGTGCAATTTTTATCTTTTGGATAATCCCATGATAAGGATTTAACAAGTGGTGAACCATCTTCATAGGATTTATGCGCATCCTTATAGATTTTTTCTAAAAGACGATAACGCAAAGAAAAATAGTTGCGGCAGATATCTTCTGTTTCTTCATCGTAATTCCATGGTTCTCTATATCTTATGACCATATTTGAACAATGTGGTCTTAATACTGGTAAAAGCGATCCTACTTGCATCCATTTTAAAAATAATTCCTTATCTGGGTTGCCGATATGACCTCCACAATCTGGGTTAGCATAAATTATTTCATTTAAGTTAGCACGGCAGATATCATAGATATTTTCCATCAGGGAAGAACTAGATGAAGTGATATCTCCTGTCCATTGGAATGGATAGCGATGTGAGGCAGAATTGGTAATATGATAATAATAACCATTGGATACATTGTCGATATTGCTCATCGCTAATGCCCGGAGTGGATATTTTCCCTTTTTATTTTTTTCATAATAATGACGGGTGATATCATGGAAAAGATATTGTCCCCAGGTTTCAGGATTAATAACTCCATCTAAAGAAATCAATTTAGTATGCCAGTTTCGATCATACCACCAGTAATCTAAGCCCATTTCTAAAAGACCAGTTAATTTCTCTTCACGGAATTTAACTTCATTAGGACTGCAGCAATTTTTAGCACCATCTTGAGGTTCAGGATGATCGTTTAACATTACTTCAACTTTGTTATCATGAGCAAAATTGAAAAAGCCTTTCATATCTGGGAAAAGATTCTCATCGATATCATATCCTATTCCCCTATCGCTCGCTTTGCGCCAATCAGTATCGATGACAATATTGTCCAAAGGTATATTGTGATTTTCATAATCTCTAATTACTTGTTCAGCTTCATCTTGTCTATACGGATAATATTTAGAGTTCCAGCTTCCTAAGGTTTTTAAACGGACCATATCAGGGCGACCAGTAAGTTTTACATATTCTTTTCTCAGCAATTTATAATCACCTTCGACAAAAAACAGATAAAGGTCATTGGCATTTTTATTGACTTTAAAACCATTGTTCTTTTTATTTAAATAAGAATATCCACATTCAGGAACAATGATCTGAGGTTTATCGATCAATGGGAAAATAAGCGGTGTTTTTTCAATTGATGGAAGTTCACCACTATTAGCAATTTTCTTATATTTATAGACTAATTTATTGTTTTTATAAACTGCTATTCCTGTAAGTTGTTTTAAATTTTTATCAACGCGGATTTCATAATCTTTAAAATCTAATAAATAATTATATTCATCTTCTTTATAATTTAAATTATATTCTTCAGTAAATGAACTTTTTCCAGCAACTAAAAATGTATTTTCATCGCAGAATTCTCCATATTTTGAATATTCTATTCTTAAAATGCATTCATCTAATTTTTGTATTCTTATATTTTCATTCAAAATTAAGCTTTTCATTAGAATTCAACCTCCAAACCATCGTAACTTATAATTACACCCAATTCTTTTTCTAATTTTACAAGGTCGTCGTAATTTGCTCCTCCATTATGGGAGAAATGATTTAAAACTATCTTTGTTTTATCATCGACTATGCCATCTTTTTTTAAACGTTCTATAACTTCCTTATCGACATCGATCGACATATGATGATCTTTCCATCCTAGTTTTATTGCTCCAGTGCAATCTAAACTCACCAAATCCAAATGCTTGACATTATGATAGAGATAATCGAAGACATCTTCAAAAAAGAACCCAGAATCATGAGCATATAACATATGTTTTTTTGTCTTTAATTCTTCAATCAAAAAGATAAAAGGCGAAGCATTTTGATCATGATTAGCCGGAAGCGACGTAATACGATATCCAGGGATAAACTCTTGATTGAATGCCCTGAGCAATTTGCATCTAGCTACATCTTTCATAAAATCCGGTTCTATTTTCTCTCTTATCATCCGGCATCCTTTATCTCCGCTGTAGAAAGTAAATTCATAATCAGGATGATAAGAATAATCCGGTCTCATAATTTGAATATCGCCAACATCAAGATGATCATAATGAGAATGGGTGATAAAGCACCATTTGACCTTGGTAAAATCAATTTTATGAGTAATAAAATGAGAATAAGTATCAGCATTGAAATCGATGAGAATTTTATCATCGATCAAAGCTTGTGAGCGTGTACGAATATTTCTTCCACCTTTTTCCATAGCTTTTAAGCATATTGGGCACGTACAAAATAGTGCGGGAATACCTTCATAGGCTCCGGTACCTAAATACTTAATCTTCATAAAAACACCAATCCAATCTATTTAAAATCAAACCCGCCATTGAATAAGTGTTTCTTAACAAAAAAACAGGTGATTTTATATATGTAACCTCTTACATACATATAAATAATACCAATTCTCTATCTATATTGGAATTAT
>ERZ780021.305-NODE-305-length-14275-cov-7.078200_pt1 | contig 14275 bp, 9 predicted proteins | sample MGYA00511864_ERZ780021 | MGnify/ENA primary metagenome ERZ780021 (study PRJEB29588, sample SAMEA2156186) | human gut metagenome | biome: human gut; feature: human-associated habitat; material: faeces | place: Denmark | collected 2008/2010 ...
TGCCGGTCCGAAATTGTAATCTGAATTTTACAGATTTAACATATAAAAAGTGGTTCCTATCGGGAACCACTTTTTTTTATGCTTGAAAATGCCTAGATTTGTTGCAAACCAAATATGATAGCAAATGAAATTATTTAGATTAATGTTAGTTGGTGCAGGTATGTTCGTATTATGCAGCTGTACATCGCAAGGTTCTCAACAGAAGGAAGTTGTTACGGATAGTGTTTCCGTGAGTCAGGTAGACCCTGTAATAGAAACTATTATGAGCCGCCGTAGTATACGGAAGTATAAGCCCAAGGCTGTGGAACATGAAAAAATGCAGACTATAGTGGAATGTGGAATCAATGCACCTAATGGAATGAATAAACAGTCATGGGAGGTTCGTGTAGTAGATAATCCGGAATTTATCAATGGTTTGACTGAAATTTTCAAAAAAGAAAATCCCAAAGCGGCAGAACGTCCGGGATTTCAGAATATGTTCAATAATGCTCCTACAGTAGTGTTTATTGCTAACGATCCTGCATATGATATGTCACAGATAGATTGTGGTCTGTTGGGTGAGAATATGATTTTGTCTGCTTGGTCAATGGGAATAGGTTCCTGCTGTTTGGGGGGGCCTGTGCGTTTCATGAAATCACCTGCAGCTGCCGAATATATGAAACAGTTGGGATTCAGTGAAGGGTATGAGTTGCTTTATGCGATTGCTTTCGGTTATCCCGATGAAATGCCGGCTGCTAAACCTAGAGAAGTTAGTAAAGTAAAGTTTGTAGATTAAATATAAAAAATCCCGAAGGTAATATGGTCTCCGGGATTTTTTATATTAAAGGTAGATTGATTAGCTTTTGTTAGCTCTCTTACGTTCTGTTTCGTCAAGAATCACTTTACGCATACGCATACTCTTTGGAGTAACTTCTACATATTCATCTTCCTTAATGTATTCCAATGCTTCTTCCAACGAAAATACTACCGGAGGAATGATGCGTGCCTTGTCATCAGAACCTGATGCGCGCATATTGGTAAGCTTCTTCGATTTAGTTACATTGATAACCAAGTCGTTTTCATGAACATGTTCACCTACTACTTGGCCGGCATATACTTCGTCTTGCGGATAAATGAAAAATTTGCCACGATCCTGTAATTTGTCAATAGCGTATGCAAAAGCTGTTCCGCTTTCCATAGCAATCATAGAACCGTTGCTGCGACGTTCTATCTCGCCCTTGTATGGTTGGTAGCATTTAAAACGGTGAGCCATGATCGCTTCTCCGGCCGATGCTGTCAGTACATTGGTACGAAGACCGATAATACCGCGCGAAGGCATATCAAACTCAATGTTTACACGGTCACCCTGTGTTTCCATAGAAACTAAATCACCTTTACGGCGGGTTACCATATCGATCATTTTACTGGAATATTCTTCGGGTACGCTGATCGTTAATTCTTCGATAGGTTCGCATTTTACTCCGTCTATTTCTTTGAAGATAACCTGAGGCTGGCCCACTTGTAATTCGTATCCTTCGCGGCGCATGGTTTCAATCAGGACAGAAAGATGAAGCACACCACGTCCTGAAACAATCCATTTACCGTCCTCCAGTTCGCTTTTGCGTACACGCAATGCCAGGTTCTTATCCAATTCTTTGGTCAAGCGGTCTTGGATGTGGCGTGAAGTCACAAACTTACCTTCTTTGCCGAAGAAAGGAGAATCGTTGATAGTGAATAACATACTCATGGTCGGTTCGTCAATGGCGATGGGGGGCAATGGTTCCGGATTTTCGAAATCGCAGATAGTATCACCAATTTCGAAGCCTTCTACACCTACTACAGCACAGATGTCTCCCGATGAAACGGCATTTGTCTTTTTACGTCCTAAGCCTTCAAAAGTATGTAGCTCTTTGATTTTAGACTTTATCAGACTACCATCACGCTTTGCTAGTGTAATATTCATACCTTCTTTCAGCGTACCACGATGTACACGTCCTACAGCAATACGACCTGTATATGCTGAATAGTCTAAAGAGGTGATTAACATTTGAGGAGTTCCCTCCAACTGTTTCGGTGCCGGAATATGCTCAATAATAGCGTCCAACAACGGAACCAGGTTTTCTGTCGGGGTCTTCCAATCAGTACTCATCCAATTATTTTTGGCAGAACCATAGATAACGGGGAAATCCAACTGATCTTCTGTAGCATTCAGGCTGAACATCAAGTCGAATACCATTTCGTATACTTCTTCCGGACGGCAGTTGGGTTTATCCACCTTGTTCACTACAACTACAGGTTTCAATCCGATCTGTAATGCCTTTTGCAATACGAAGCGTGTCTGCGGCATCGGGCCTTCGAATGCGTCTACCAATAAGATACATCCATCAGCCATATTGAGTACACGTTCTACTTCGCCACCGAAGTCGGCGTGTCCCGGAGTATCAATAATATTGATTTTTGTTCCTTTGTAGTTAATTGAAACGTTCTTTGAAAGGATAGTTATCCCTCTTTCGCGTTCCAAGTCATTATTATCCAATACCAGTTCACCATTTGTCTGGTCGTTGCGGAACAAATGTCCCGCCAACATCATCTTGTCCACGAGTGTTGTTTTTCCGTGGTCTACGTGGGCGATGATGGCAATGTTTCTAATGTCTTGCATACTATACCTAATATTTGACTGCAAAGGTACGATTTTTAGTTGAAAAAATATTTGGCTGTTAACGTTTATTTTTTATCTTCGGTCTCTTCTTTGCTGTTAAATGTAGACGGAGTCGTTCCATAGAAATCGACAAAGTGCTTTCTGAAAGTTGGAATGTCGTTATAGCCTACCATTTCGGCTACCTCCTGCACACTATATTTTTTAGTTCGTAGCAGCTCTGCCGAGCGTTTCAGGCGCACGCCTCTTACCAGCTCTATAATGGTAAAGTTGGTGAGCTGCTTCACTTTCCGATAGAGGGTAGGCTGACTCATATTTAGCATTTCGGCGAGTTTCTTCACATTGAACTCCTGGTTTTGCAGGTTGTCATTTATAATTTTCAGGATTTGTGTGACGAATGGGTCTTCAATTTTTATGGCTATGTCGTTTTCTTCTTGAATATCTCCGATAGCGTTGATAGACGGCATCAGCAGTTTGGTATAGATTTGTTTCAACTCCACTCTGCTCTTGATGAGCCGTTTTACTTTTGTGCGCAGAATCTCCGGATTGAACGGTTTCAAGATATAATCATCGGCGCCCAGTTCGATACCTTTCACCACGTCTTCGTCACCTACCAATGCTGTCAGCAGGATGATAGGGATATGGCAGGTTTTCAAATCTTCTTTTAAGATGCGGCAACATTCAAATCCGTCCATAACAGGCATCATGACATCGGTAATAATCAGGTCGGGTATCTCTTTGCGAGCAATTTTTACTCCTTCTTCACCGTTTTCTGCCATGATAATGTTATAGGTCCCACCGAATAACACTTTCAGATAAAGCCGGATATCCGCATGGTCCTCGATAACGAGTATTTTATATTTTGTTTCAGGGCTTTCAATCGGTCGGGGGATGATACTGTCTTGCAATTCTTGTTTCTTTTTATCCTCCACAGTGATAATCTTTGCCCGGCTGTCATCTATCTGTATATGTTCCGGTTTGACAAATACGACATATTCTTCTCCTTTAAAATGCTCTTTGCCTAGCGGAATATATAAGGTGACGGAAGTACCTATTTCTTTGTCTTGTTTGATTTGAATATCTCCATGGTGATCGAGTGCCGTTCTTCTCATAATTTCAATACCCAGTTCAGGATGCAGATAGTTACTCGGCAAGATATACCTGTCTTCTCCCAGATAGGTGACAGATGATTCTTCTATCACTTCTTTTCCATCGTCTTCTATGGTGAAAAGGCAGTACTCTTTTCCTTTCAGACTTGTGATGCTGACGACAAAGCGGATGGCACCGGCATAAGAAATATGGCGGTATGCATTCGACATTATATTCCTGAGGACAAACATAATTTTTTGCCGGTCAATCCATATTTCCGTATTTATCTTGTTGTCCTTGTCGTAATATAGATTGATGGGGCTGACATTCAGCAATTCATACGAAGCCCGCACCACTTCATCGGCTATTCTGCTCGCCGTATATGGAGCTACATTCAGGGTAGGACCGTAGTTTTCTTCCTGATGAATATTGAGCAATTGGTTACAGATATCCTGCATACAGATTGAGTTACGATAGGCCACTTTTACTTTCTGCAGGAACGATTCCGGTAAAGCCGAGTTGCTTATCATTTCTTTCAGCGGTGCAGTGACCAGTGACAGAGGGGTTCTCAATTCGCGTGCCAGCATATAGCTGATTTGGTCACGCATTTGCCGGTTCTTTTTCTCTTCTGCTCTTATTTCCGTAGCTTTTTCCAGACGTTCTTTCATTCGCACTTCTTTTTCTTTATACATCTGTCGTTTCAGTGCTTTGCTGTTAAAGTAGAGCCAAGTCAGGAATATGCTTCCCATAATGATAAGCATGTAGCCGGTAATTGCCCATCCGGTGGTGGCCCAATACTTACCTACAGTGATGGCAATATGGGTGATTTGTTCATTTCCTTCCATCGGATAGGAAGGCTTTATCTCGAGTACGTAGTTTCCCGGCTCAATGTTACTCAATCTCACTTGGTCATAATCACCGAAATGCCATTTTCTATCATTGGGCAGCAGGCGATATTCCACTTTATTGGGGGAAGTGCTGTAACGCAAGTCGCTCAAATAAAACACGAGATTGTTATTGTTGTAGTTCAAGGTCAGTCGGTCTATTAAATGTGCCGGTTTGTCCAAAATAATTTGTCCGTTTATTTTTTCGCCTATTTCCACCTTATTATAATTTACATTGATGTCAGCGATATAATATTTATGCTTGCTGGAAGTTTCTTTCAGCATCCGGGGATCAAAGTAAAGCAGCCCCGTAGAGTTTACCCACAATAATTTTCCGTTGTTCAGCCGGCAAACCTGATAGTAGTTTTCCGGAAAAGCATATAAGTAGAAAGAGTTATTTTTATTGTTGATTGTTATAATGCCCGAGTTGGTGCCCAGCCATGTATTGCCGTTTCTGTCGTCTATCATGCAATCGATGTGTCCGTTGGGTAGGTCTTGGTTAAGAAGCATGGTAGACACAACGTTTTTTTCTTTTCCGTCTATTTGTATAATCTTGTTGGCGTATGATACGAATAGTTGGTTGTAGTTATTCATATAGATAGTCATAACTTTACCCGGAGTCAGACTGCTCTTTTGTTCGTATCCTCCGTTCAGTGTCACTTTTTTGCCTTCTCGGGTTGCCTGAAACAGTCCTTTTTCTGTTCCCAGCCACATGGTGCCGTCTCCATCCTCACAAATGGCGGTTATTTTCTCAATTTCTTTTGTATAAGGCATATATGCCAAACAGCTTTTGCCCTGATAGTCGTACACTATCAATGCATTTTCCGTTGCAATCCATAAGTCGTTGCGCGAGTTGAGGAAAAGTATTTTAATGGCAGAGACTTGGTTTTCTGTTGCTTCCGGTTGGGGATGAAAGGAGACTGTTTCATTGGTAGTGGGATTCATCAGGAGAATATTTCCTTTTTCATCTCCAAACCACAGGTGTCCGTTTTTGTCTTTGAACAAGCAGTAATTGCCGTTCTTTTCCGCTTTTGCCCATGGTACGAACTGTATATTTGGCGAGAGGTTTTTTGTCTGACTTTTATATATCCCCTTGTTGTCGGTGGCCAGCCATATAAATCCGTTGCTGTCTTCTGCTATTCCATTGAGAGATCTTATGTCGTTATCCAGTTGGATGCGGTTTACATTATCTCCCAGCAGATTTAATTTCAGCAGTCCTCTTCCGAAGGTGCCGACCCATAACACTTGGTTCTGTTTATCGAGATAAATGCGGGTAATTCTGTTTTTGATGATAGGTTCGTAATAACTGTCATTTTCAATCAGGTCGATGGTTTTAAAGGGAGCTTTCAGATAATCTTTATTTTCAAATTTTATCAAAGCCAACGAGGTGCCTGATGCCATTACAAACGTTGTGTCATCTGCTTGTATAATATCGCGGATACATGCATCCTGCACTATGGGGGTGCTTTTGTTCAGTTTGCGTGTAGCTTTTGTGGTTGTGTCATAGCAGATTACTCCGTTGTTGTGGCTGCAAATCCATAAGTAGTTATTATATATATGTATATTGCAAATATCTTCTGCATTAGTAATTCCTAGTTCGGCGCAGTCCAAAGATTCACTTTTCTTTTCTGTCAGATTATAGAGTATAAGTTTGTTTTCGCGGGTAAGTATATAGAGGTTATTGTCGCAACCATAGAATTTGAATGGAATCCCCTTTATATTCGGCAGTAGATTAGGTGTAATGCTTACTTCGTCTGTCTCATATTTGGTTTTCAATTCTGCCACTCCTTGTGAGGTGATGGCATATATTTTGTCTTTTGTCACACATAAGTCCAAAATGTCTGTCAGCACTTCCGGGGTGGACGATAAAAGTGACATGTAGCATCCTTTCATTTTGTTGAAACACGATAACCTGTTCATATTCGCTATCCGTGACCAAAGCATTTTGTCGGAAGTCTCATAAATGCCGGTAATGGAATATGGCTCTTTGTCTGCCGAATTGTAGTTGTGGAAGTGTATTCCATCGTATCGGCTCAGGCCGACATCTGTTCCCAACCATAAAAATCCGTCTTTGTCCTGATGGATTTCGGTCAAGGTATTATTGCTTAATCCCTCTTGTTTAGTCAATAATTGGATTCCTGTCTGTCGGAAAAAACTTTGTGCCTTGGTTATTTCCATACCCATCAGCAGGACAATTATAAGTAGTCCCGTAACCGGTGTTGTTAATGTTCCGCTTCTTTTCATATTCCCCTTCATTCATTTAAATATAGTGCACTTAACAATGCTATGTATTCATATCATGTTTCTTAGACTATTTTAAGGATAACTGCAAAAATAGGCTTTTATTATGTTATAATCAACGTTTTAGGTTAGAAACTTTTTAAAAAGTCGGATAAGTCAGAGGGTATACATCTGTCTTGATAGGGGGTATATCATTCATTGTTTTATCTATTTGCTGTTAATCAATATATTATGATTGAATGAAATACCATTGAAGTGCCATACGTTAAATAATAATTCAAAAGAAAGGAAGTGAAGAACCCATGTACACCTATTACATACACAGCTTCTTCCTTCCCTTCATAAAGCTTAATATCACCTCACAATCTTTTCAGCCCTGATTGATTTATAGAATCTGATACCTATAGTTTATAAGTGAATGAAGCGTCATGGCTTTTCGGGTTATAAGTGCCCCGGATGCTGACAGGAATCTGCATATATTTGATTCCGTTGTCTGCCACCTTCATATAAATATAGCTTTCCGATTGGAATATGAAGTTGCCTTCACTGTTGTCGCTGGCCAAACTGAATCCTTTCACATACCATTTCATGAGTGAAGAACTGCATTCAGCATTATATCCGTTGTAATATAAGTCACCGTCGGCATAGCCGGTAAGGTTGAGCTGAATTGTAAAGGTGTACTTACCATTGATTGTCTGGCTGGTAATCACTTTCAGTAAAGTCTGATTGCCTTTATCGGCAGCCAATATATTATGTTCTTCTTTCGCATTGGTATGTTTGCGAAGGTTCGATAAGATTTCATCTGCCTCCTTTAAACTGATAGCAGGTAAATCGTTTAGATTTAAATTGTCAGAATTGTTTTCCTCGTATGTAACACTTCTGGCGCCATACGTTCTTTCCAAAAAATACGTTGAACTTGAGTTGTCAACGGGGTCACTACTTTCTGCTGTGCAGGATGCCAAACTCATCATGATGAGTATAGCAATCAATAAATGAATTGCCTTCATAGAACTATTTTTTATTATTTTTTTATACGTTTGAATGATTGACCCATTATCATTCGCTTCAAAAGTAGGTATTATTTTCAAATAAACAAATTATTTCAAAGATTTTTTGAAGAAAATACCCTCTTCCTGTGAATAAAATGCCTCTGATTGAATGGAACGGGGGTGTTTTGAGTGTGAAACGATGGATTATTCATAATGAATGAAACACAGGTGGGTGATGAAGAAAACACCATCGGTGTTTCTTTCGTCCCAATAAATAATTCTTCGTGAACAATTCCCCGATACTTTATTCCGATGAGGGGTAAATTGATTTTCGGACTACCTTGCATTTTGCTGAAACTACCTCTTAATAAAGACTGATTCGCCAACTTCCTGTTAAAAAAATAGAGTTTATCTTTGCAACAGTAGAAAACAACTTTAGGTGAAATGAATATGGTAATAAGAAGAACTTTATTTGTATTGATGTGTCTGTTGGCTTCTTCCTTATATATGTATGGACAGATAGCCGTTAAGACCAATGTGGCGATGGATGCAGTTGCTATACCGAATTTGGGGGTAGAAGTAGGTTTGAGCAAGAAGCTGACTCTGGATGTGCCCATGTACTACAATCCATGGAAATATAGTGATAGCAAAATGCTGAAACTGGCAATGCTTCAACCCGAACTCCGCTATTGGCTTTGTGATAAATTCAACGGTCACTTCTTTGGCGCTCATTTGATGGGAGGTGCTTATCATACCACCGGCATCGATTTGCCTTTTTCACCTTTTGATGATTTAAAAGACTTTCGCTATAAGGGTCAGTTCTATGGCGGCGGTATCAGTTACGGTTACCAGTTTGTGTTGGGACGTCATTGGAACCTGGGAGCAACCATCGGCATCGGTTATGCTTATGTGCGCTATAAGAAATATGAGTGTGAAGAATGCGGTGACATGGTAGAGAAATCCCATAAGAATTATTTCGGCCCTACCAAGGCTGCCCTCAACCTTATTTATATATTCTAAAAACAAACGGATTATGAAACTGATACGCTATATCCTTTTAACATTGTTGCTGCCGGTATTTCCGGCAGGTGCGCAGAATCTGTGCGGCAGCCGGGTTCAGGTTGCAAATCCTTCTATCCTGATAGGTGACAACGGCCGGGTGATGATAGGAATGGATGTTACCTTTCCGGCCGATATGCAACTCTCTTCCAACCGTGTGGCTACACTTACTCCGGTGTTGAAGACTCGGGACAACAGTTATAACAAGGTGCTGCCTGCCATCCGGGTATATGGTCGCACGCGTAGTATTGTGCAGCAGCGTGAGCATAAAACTCCTGTGGATGCCTTCTCGGTGTTGCGCCGCAAGAACGGAACATCACAGACGGTGAATTACTCGGCGCGTATTCCTTACGAAAAATGGATGAACGGTGCAGAGCTTGAACTGCTTGCCGATGTGCGTGGTTGTGCCGACTGCCAAAAAGAAGAAAGCAATGCTTTCATTATCCGTGCCGATTTGGAACGTTACATCATGCAGCCGACTGTTGCTTTTGTTTCTCCGGCTGTCGAAGCTGTCAAGAACCGTGCCGAAGAAGGTCGTGCCTATCTTGACTTCCCGGTGAACCAGACAAAGATTTATCTAGAATACCGCCGCAATCCTTCCGAACTCGAAAAGATTAAGGCAACGGTAGATGTGGTGAAGAACGATGCCAATACGCAGATTACCGAGATAGACATCACCGGCTATGCATCTCCCGAAGGTCGTTACGCCTCCAACGCTCGTTTGGCTCAAGGCCGTGCTGAAGCATTGAAAAAATATGTGATGGACTCTTACGGTTTCAAGTCAGACCTGTTCCGGGTGAATTCTGTAGCCGAAGACTGGGACGGCCTGCGTGACTATGTGGCAAAGAGCAATTTGCCGCGCAAAGACGAAATACTGTTCATAATAGATAAGGATGAAAATGATTTGGATCTCAAGGAAGGACGCATCAAGGCGCTGGATGGTGGCAAGATTTATGCTTCACTGTTGCAGGACTGCTATCCGGGCTTGCGTCATTCGGACTATACGGTGCGCTATGTAGTGCGCGGATTCAATGTAGAAGAAGCGAAACAAATCATAAAGACACGTCCTCAGCAGTTGAGCTTGCAGGAAATGTATCTGGTGGCTCAGACTTATGCCAAAGGCAGTAAGGAATTCAACGAAGTGTTCGATGTGGCAGTGCGCATGTTCCCTGATGACCCAACAGCGAATATAAACGCTGCCGCCATCGAACTCCAACGAGGTGACTTGCAACAGGCAGCCCGTTATCTGGATAAGGCTGATGCACAAGCGAGTGCAACGCTGAACAACAGAGGCGTGCTGAATCTGTTGCAGGGAGACCTCGACCAAGCTGAAATTAATTTCAAGAAGGCACAGAGCCTGGGTTCTGCCGAAGCCGGTGCCAACCTGAAAGAAGTCTCTAAAAAAAGAAAAGATAATGCTATATTTGGAAACAAATGAACAACAAGTGAACAAACAGTACAATAAAAGATGTTAGAAGAAACTTGCTCTTTGTGAAAAGCGTAAGGTAAAATCCGGGACAGCAGAGGTTGTACCGGATTTTGAATTTTATAAGAAACAGAAGCAGCCCTGCTTATTCTGATATTGAGACAAAACTTGCAGACTCATCCCCGTGTCAGAGCCCTCTTTTTACACGTACGTCTGCATGAGGATATACATACGTAAGCGTGAGGCTATGCGGACGTACGTACAGACCTACGCATACGTACGTACAGGCTTACGCGTACTAACGTGAAATGATGCACTTCCCAAAAGACAAGGACGTTTTTTTAAAAGACCAAGAGCTTTTTAAAAAAGATAACGAGCTTTTTAAAAAAGACCTTAGTCTTTTTTACCTCTGCCCGGACTTTGTGCACCGTTACATTCCATGAAGGTACACATGTACACTTTTTGAGGAAAAACGCTTAAAATGTCCTATTTTACATCACCCCGGGAAACTCATAAAATGAAAGGAATGTAGTTGACAATTAGTATATTATACGGAGGCGTATTTCAAAATGTGGTGAGAGTATGAGAGCATAGGTGAGAGCAAATGTTTTTACTATCACCATATAACACATTTATAATTAACTTGTTACGCGTAAGGTGAGAGTATGAGAGATAAATGGCTCAAACTTTCCGGAGAGAAAGGCTGATGCGTACAGCTTAGCTTTTCGCTTAATATGTATTTATTCTTAAAAAAAACAAGGCTTTTCAGGGTTCCTTTTCTATATAAATTGCTATCTTTGTATGTTGTAGAAACACATTAAAACATAATGGGAAAGTTTATCAATCCGTTCACCGATTACGGCTTCAAGAAAATATTCGGCCAGGAAGTATCCAAGGAGTTGCTAATCGAGTTCTTAAATGATTTGTTGGAGGGCGAACGGGTGATAACCGACCTTACCTTTCTGAACAATGAGCAGTTGCCTGAGTATCCGGGAGACCGTATTGCTATTTACGACATTTACTGCACTACGGACACTGGTGAGAAAATAATTGTGGAGATGCAAAACCGCTCCTAGGTTTATTTCAAGGAACGTGCTCTGTATTACCTTTCTCATGCCATTGTTCGTCAGGGTGTGAAGGGAGAGAGTTGGAAGTTCGATATAAAAGCGGTGTACGGAGTCTTCTTCATCAATTTCCTGTTGGACGAGAACCATAAGTTGCGCACCGATGTTATATTGACAGACCGTGAGACCGGAAAATTGTTTTCGGATAAACTGAGGCAAATCTTTATCGCATTACCCCTGTTTAATAAGACAGAAACAGAGTGCGAAACGGATTTTGAACGTTGGATATTTGTATTAAATAACATGGAAACATTGAATCGTATGCCTTTTAAAGCTCAGAAAGCCGTATTTGAGAAGTTGGAAGAGATTGTTGATGTTCATTCTCTCTCCGAAGAAGACCGTGTGCGCTATGAAAACAGTGTAAACGCCTATCGTGATTATTTGGCTACCATCGACTATGCAGCAAAGAAAGGAAGTGAAGAAGGGTTTGAAGAAGGGTTTGAGAAAGGAATCGAGAAAGGGTTTGAGAAAGGAATTGAAAAAGGAATCGAAAAAGGGATCGAGAAAGGAATCGAGAAAGGAATTGAAAAAGGAATCGAAAAAGGAATCGAAAAAGGGATCGAGAAAGGGATTGAGAAAGGACGTCGAGAAGCAAAATTTGAAACGGCTCGCAACCTGAAATCCTTGGGAATGACCTCTGAGCAAATCATGCAAGTCACCGGCCTTTCCCTTACAGAAATCGAATCTCTGTAACCTACTTTCTTCATCTTCCATGAGAAAGACTTAAAAAACAGAGACCATTCGGAGTTCCGCCGGAGAAGATTCCATCTACTCCACAAGGAACTCCTCCCCCTCAAAAAAAGAACGGAGCATGTCGAAACAAACTTCATTAATCATTTGACAATCAGAGATTTTATTGTTATATTTACATTAAAGAACAATAAATAATCATAGTAAGAATAATGAAGAAAGAAGAAGAAACATTCGCCATCCGCACTTACGACAAGGCGGAACTGGCGTCGCTCTATTGCCCCGGACGCGAACCCGGAGCCGCCCTGCAGAACCTTTATCGATGGATACGGCGTATCCCCCGCCTGACGGAAGAACTCAATGCCACAGGCTACAACAAATACCGCCATTGCTACCTGAAACAGGAGGTGGAAATCATTGTGAAATACCTGGGAGAGCCTTAGCGGAAAAGAAAGCTGCGAAAGAAAAGCAGCACAAAAACGCACTAAAGTGTTTCCGGAAAACTCTTCCGTCTTTCAGGAAAAGACTATTATGTTTGGGAAAAAGACCTTGATGTTTTTCGAGAACATCAAGGTCTTTTTTCAGGGTGAATGCTATCGGGCGGACACATGGGTCTGCCCTGAATCCCACACATACACCATAGAAATCCACCCACTCAAACCAACAAAAAAACGGTGCAGCGGAGGGTTTCACAGGTGCCCTCCCGGTGGTTGCGGTTATTCCCAATACGATTCACAATCAACAGACTGATTATCAATATAATGACATCTAACTTTGGGACCACTGGGACCAGGGCCCACCTTTATGAGTTTCCGGACCAGGATTTACAGAGTTTACGATACATACCATCCTCTTTTTCAATGATTTGCATCTCAAGCAAACGGACAAGGTATCTTTTAAGCGAACTGGAAGGTATTCCATGTTCCACGGCCCCCTCCTTCAACTGCGTATAAGTGAAGCTTTCGGGAAGCTTTGCCAGTACCGAACGTATGCGATAAAACTTCTTCATCGGCTTGGGTTCCTTGCCCGACTCCACGGCAGACACGGTGGTAGACAACAGCAAGCTGTGCTCCAACAACACTTTCACCATATCCATTGCCGTATGAAAATCCTCATCCGTACACCGGCACTGCTGCACATTCCACATCGGCTCACACTTGCGCAACGCCGTCAGCACCATGGCTATGCGGGCCGCTATCAACCCGTGACGAAACACAATCGCCCCATGCGAATCATCATCTTCACTCACCACTTCCTGAAGAACATTGCTGAAACGCTGCGTATGCTCCTCCCACTGCCCGGGAGTGAAACACACCTCGGTGGGCGAACCGGACAAAAAGACAAATATACGAAGCACCTCTTCACTCAATTTCCTGAACAGCTTCACATGGTCGGTGCTGCCCTCCACGGGAGCTGCCGAAATCCATTTCCACCGTCCCTCACCGATATAAAAAGCCATACGACTGTACATACCGTTCTCCAACGACGAAATGAAACGGTGAAGCTGAGAAGGAGTGCCCGTAAGACACAATGCCAGATGAGGAACATGCGCCACCACCATGCGCTTATCCGTCTTATAATAAGACGATGCCTCCTCGTGGTGAAAAGCGGCACGAAGCACATCATCATGCTTTCCGCAGTCCTGCTTCATGGCATTGGTAAGCATATCCAGCTCCGAAGCATTAATCACCACCCCTTGCGCACCGGCCTCCTCAAGCGCAATAATCAACTGACTCTTCGAGATATTGGGCGAAATCTTGAGCATGCGCTTCACCGGAGGCTCGGGACGCTTGTCGATGTCGGGCACACGCTTCTCCTGAATGGCCAAACGCTCTTCCAGCGCCCATGCCAACTGCTTCTTGTCATACTCCGACTGCACCGTCTTGTTCTTGTCTTCCAGATAGCGCTGAACGGCATCGGGCAGAATAGAGCCGAGCGTCACAATCCCCTTGCCGCGCCCCGCACCGGCAAGGCTCATCGCATAAAAATGAGGAGTGTAGCACATGTCGGCATAATTCATCCACACACCGGGAAGACAAGCACTCAGATTGGCAAGCATCCCCAGCAGCAGACGGTCTTTTTCACGGCTGTTTTGAGCTGCTTTCAAACCACGGACAAAAAGGTGGGGGAGGGGGTGG
>ERZ780021.308-NODE-308-length-14233-cov-5.981873_pt1 | contig 14233 bp, 10 predicted proteins | sample MGYA00511864_ERZ780021 | MGnify/ENA primary metagenome ERZ780021 (study PRJEB29588, sample SAMEA2156186) | human gut metagenome | biome: human gut; feature: human-associated habitat; material: faeces | place: Denmark | collected 2008/2010 ...
TATTGTCACGTTGCTCTGCCGATTTTGACAGCATAAAAGCTCAGGTAGATGAATTTACCCGAAAGTTTAATGCTATTTCTCATGATGGCTATAAACTGCTTTGGCATGGACAGCCTTATGCTTACTGGAAAACATTATTCCGTGTGGACTCTATGACGGACTTGGATTTTATGAAGATTTTCCGTCAGATAGGAGCTGTTTTGCTGATGCTGTTATTAGTGCCGGCATTGAATTTATCGGGCATGATATCGGGACGAATGGAAAAACGTTTGCCCGAGATAGGAGTGAGAAAAGCATTTGGAGCAACGTCTTGTGTCTTATTTTCACAAATAATCTGGGAGAACCTGATTTTGACTGTTATTGGCGGTTGTCTGGGTTTGATTATATCTTATGGAATGGTGTTATTATCTAAAAATTGGCTGCTTACTTTGCTGGACGACAATGTAGCGGCGTTACCTGATGGGGTAGGTGTGAGTATAACTCCTCAAATGCTGTTCAGTCCTGTTCTGTTTATGGCTGCCTTCCTGATATGTGTGGTGATAAATTTGTTCTCAGCCGTTATCCCGGCGTATCTTTCTCTGCGAAAAGATATTGTGTATTCCATTAATAAACAAAAATAAGAGGTTATGTGGCATCATATATTTAGAAACCTTTGGAATTCGCGTAAGCGTAATGTGTGGATATTGTTGGAGTTGATTGTTATTGCCATTGTATGTTGGATGGTAATCGATCCCTTATTTGTTATTTTCTATAATAAGTCGATTCCGGATGGCTATGAGGCAGATGGGTTGTACAGGCTTCAGCTTTCTGTGGTTCCTTCTGATGAAGAAATTCGCCCGGAAGATTTCCGGAAATTGATGGAACGGCTTCGAAGTCATGAGCAAATCGAATCGGCTACTTATGTAGTCAATAACCACTATCCTTGTTCGCGTGGAAACAGTTTTAATAATCTTACTTTGGACACAATGAGTGTTCGTGTTGCTTTTATGGATTTTGTTCCGCACACCGATTTCTTTCAAACCTGGCGGATACGTTCGGTCAAAGACGGTACTTGGGAAAGCCTCGAAAATGCCGAATATACGGTGAATAGTATTTTGATGACTTCGGATGCTGCCGCTTGTCTTTCGCCCGATAAAGATCTGACCGGAGGTGTGGTTTATGCGAGAGATAGTGTTCCTCTGAAGGTAACGGCGTTAATTCAACCGGTCAAAATGAAGAGTTGTATGCAACCTTATTATCTTCGTCTCAATGCACGTACTGACGGCATTCCGTCATGGGCCTATGAGGGAGGTTTGATTGTCTTTGCCCGTACAAAACCCGGAGTTGCGGAAACTCGCTTCATTGAGGATTTTATTCCTTGGATGGAAGAGTATTTGGCAGTGGGGAGGTTGTTTATCAGCAAGATTGAACCTTTCAGTAAAGTACGTGAGCAAAGTGATTTAAAAGAAGGAGCTACCAGTGAGATTCGTATTAAATATGCCCTTTGCTATTTCTTTCTGGTGAATTTGTTTTTAGGAGTCAGCGGGACATTTTGGTTGAGTACCCGTACACGTCGGGAGGAAATGGGAGTGAGATTGTCTTATGGGGCGTCTCCTAGACATATTCGTCTTTTATTATTGGGTGAAGCCGGTATGTTGACTACTATAGCAGTATTGATAGGTTGTCTTGTTTATTTTCAATGGGTGCTGAAAGATGGATTTTATGTGTTGTCGAGTATGACGCCCGGTGATAATATGCGTTATATTACTAATCATTTTACAGTTCATTTTTTGATAGTGTCGTTGATTGTATATCTTATCATGATGATAGTAACATGGATTGGAGTATGGATACCGGCTTATAATATCAGTAAAATATCTCCTGTAGAAGCACTGAAAGACGAATAATGTTTTTATATTTGCCGTATGAATATAGTAATGAACATATTGTGGATTGTTTTGGGCGGACTGCTTATTTGCATAGAATACATTATAGCGAGCCTGTTGTTGATGGTCACCATCATTGGAATTCCTTTTGGTCTGCAGACATTGAAGCTGTCAGTTTTGGCACTTTGTCCGTTTGGTATGCAGGTGCGCAGTTGCCCCGGCGGTGAGGGTTGCTTGAGTGTTTTGATGAATATACTTTGGATATTGGTAGGAGGTATTTGGATAAGTTTGTCTCATTTAGCTTTTGGTTTGTTATTATGCATCACTATTATCGGTATTCCATTTGGTTTGCAACATTTCAAGTTGGCTGGCCTGGCACTTACTCCTTTCGGGAAAGAGATAGTTTAAGTCGTGCTGTCATAGAAAAAGAGTGTGTCAAAACGTGAATAATACTGTCGTTTAGTTCGTAGGGGCGAGGTTCGCTCGCCCGAAAACAGTTTGCTTCGTGTATTCGGGCAGGCAAGCCCTACCCCTACAGCCGACGATGGGATAGACCGGTTGAGTTTTTGATACACTCCCATAAGAAACATACCAAACCGCTATCGTTTATACCTGCCTAAATTAAAATACATAAGCAAGTGATAACTGCCAGTACCTATTTTTACTTTCAAATACATCACCATCAAATATCTGGTCTATGACGTCATGCTTATTACCTCCTATATTATGTTTGGCAGACTGAGTCAATCCTATATTATAGTAACAGCTTACCATCAGATGCTTCACAATCTTCACACCGCCTCCCAAGTTCAATCCAACTTCAGTAGAGCGCCACCCCATAGATGAAAGATCCTTATCTATCGCATCTACAGCAATATGAGCAAGTTTACGTCCCCAATTATCCTCATCCACCAAAAAAGAGAAAGAAGGACCTGCTCCCAAAAATAAATCAAAATCATCTGATATCCCCATTTCCCATTTCAGCTCTATAGGAATATCAATACTTTGTGTTCTGATATCAGTGCTACGCCCATTAGAAGTATTGGTAAGCTTCACTCCGCGTTGTACATACAACAAAGAAAAATCCAAAGCAATGCCATGAAACCCTGTTTGATATTGCAACATAGGTCCTACTTGGAATCCGGTCAAACTCTCTTCCTTAAACTGATTACGCATACCGCTGACATTTGCTTTATTACCAAGCACACCGGCTTTTAAACCAAAATGCAATCCTTGAGCCATACTGTTGGCTACTCCAAGAAATGCCAAAATAGTAAATAAACAAATTAGTTTTTTCATTATCACTTATTTAAGAAGTTAAATTTATACCTTATTAATCTTTTGCCTGATGTACAGTGAGTTGTGGGAAAGGGAACCCGATGCCTTCTTCATTAAATGTCGTATAAACAATTTCATTGATATCATACAAAACACTCCAATAATCAGCACTTTTTACCCAGACACGAACGGTAATATCCACACTGCTTGCACTTAACGACCCCAAAACGATTATGGGAGCGGGAGTATCCAAAATACGGCTATCCGCATTGATAATACGTTGCAATACAGCTCTGACCCTTTTCACATCTTCTCCATATTCTACCCCAAATACCCATTCAACACGACGCATTTCCTGTTTACTATAATTAGTCACAGCGTTTCCGCTAAGCATTCCATTGGGAACATAGATCATTCGATTGTCAAGAGTAGAAAGTATGGTGTGAAAAATCTGTATTTCCTTTATGGTACCGCTCACCCCGGGACCATCTATATAATCGCCCACTTTGAACGGTTTAAAAACAAGTATAATCAAACCACCTGCAAAATTAGAAAGATTGCCGGAAAGCGCCATACCTACAGCTACACCGGCTGATGCCAAAAGTGCAGCAAAACTGGTAGTTTCAACTCCCAACTTGCTAATTATGGCAAAAGCAAGTACCATATTCAGTAAAATTTTCACCAGACTCTTCAAAAAAGTCTGCACACTAACCTCTATCTTCCTTTTTTCAAGAACTTTGGCAATTAATATACTTATCTGCCTGATGATAAAACGACCAATGGAATATATCAGAATGGCAACAAATATATCCTTACCTGCATCCATTCCAAAATCTACCAACTTTTCCAACGCTTGCTCAAGCTTACTGCCTGGAGCTGCATTCAATAACAACCAATTCATATTTTTCTTCGTTTTACAAATAAAAATCAATCAACTTATCTCTGTCGAATTATAAATGTGTAAACACATTCCAACTGCGCATATTGTCTTGTCTCAATAATTTGTCTGATATATTCTTTTATATCCTTAAATAACCGAACATTTTGAAATTGCAAAGATACCATATATAATCAATAAAAACCATACCCATTATTCAAAACGCCATACCTCAAGACACAAAATATTTCGTATCCTACTGATAATTAAAAGCTTCTATCAAGCAATAATTAAATCTTACGCTGAAGTTCCAAGAAAAGATTGCTTGTTGTATATTTAATATCTATATTTGTGGCTCTAATGATTTTACTCAACGAATAATTTTATAACATTATGAGACGATTTCAAATTCTGTTATTATTCATTGCCATATCTTGTTCCATGTTCGCACAAGATAGGTTGTCGCTGTTTATAGGCAGAGCAAATAAATACGCTTCTGTAGAGTTATCTGATTACCGGAAGCGTTTATGTGTAGAATATAATGTGTCCAACCGTTCATTGGATGACTATTATAGGCGATGTGGAAGCGATTGGGGAAATGTTGGCTTGGCTCTTGAAATAGCCAGAACTTCCGGCAAGCACATGCGGGATGTATGTGATTACTATAAACGTTATCACCGATATGGCTGGAATCGTATTCTGGTAGAAATAGGTATCAAACCCGGTTCAACATATTATAACCCGTTCTATGACAGGATTCATTATCATAGCAACTGTTGGCATGAACATTATTGTTCCTATTGCGATCATCACAATAAACATCATCACAAACACTATAAAAAGCATAAACGCCATAAACACCCCAAATGGCATGATCGTGACGATGACGATTGGGATGATGACGATGATGATGACTAACACTTTCCATCATATATCTGTCACACTCCATCTATTGAAAAAGAATAAGGCAAATCCACCTCCTGTATTCCGCGCTGTAAGTTGGGGTGGGCAGACATACGAAACTCTGCCTTACCGCCCTTCAACATCTCACCATGCTTGAGAAAGTTTGCCGTATAGACCCGGCCGTTGACCAGCATTTGGTCGATATAACGGTTTACTTCACTATTTTCGGGAGCAGAGAGTACCCAGTCGTTGCCGTTTTCAAAGTGAAGGGTTGCCTTGCGGAAAAGCGGTGCACCGAGAACATATTCATCCGTTCCGGGACATACCGGATAAAAGCCCAATGCCGAGAACACATACCAAGCCGAAGTCTGGCCATTGTCCTCGTCTCCGCAATATCCGTCGGGAGCCGAAGTATACATACGATTCATCACTTCACGCAACCAATATTGCGCTTTCCAGGGTTGTCCGGCATAGTCGTAAAGGTAAATCATGTGTTGAATGGGTTGGTTGCCATGTGCATAGTTCCCCATGTTCATTACCGTCATCTCACGTATTTCGTGAATCACCTGCCCGTAATAGCTGTCATCGAAAACAGGAGGAACGGCAAACACCGAGTCAAGCATCGTGACAAACATTTCTTTACCTCCCATCAGGTTTATCAGCCCCTGCGGGTCATGAAAAACCGACCAGGAATAATGCCAACTGTTTCCCTCGGTAAATGCATCTCCCCACTTCAACGGAGAGAACGGTTTTTGGAATTCTCCGTTCCGGTTCTTGCCACGCATCAGCTTACTTTCGGTGTCGAAAAGATTCTTATAGTTCAAGGCACGTTTGGCAAAGAGAGTAATTTCTTCCTGCGGCCGTTTCAATTCCTTTGCCAGACGGTAAATGCACCAGTCATCGTATGCATACTCCAGTGTGCGGGCAGCATTCTCGTTGATGTTCACATCGTATGGGATATAACCCAAACGGTTATAGTACTTATAGCCCAGTCGCCCGGTGGAGGATACTTCGGGATGCACATTTTCGGTTCCGTGCAGCAACCCTTTATACAAGCTTTCCACCTCTTCCACACGCACACCTTTCATATAAGCATCCACTAAAACGGAGGCCGAGTTATTACCCACCATACAACCGCGATGCCCCGGACTCGCCCATTCGGGAAAGAAACCGCTTTCTTTATAAGTATTTATCAGACCTTCCTGAATTTCCTTGTTGATGGACGGATACATCAGGTTGAGCAATGGAAACAGGCAGCGGAATGTATCCCAAAAGCCGGTATCGGTATATAGATAACCGGACAGCACCTTGCCATTATAAGGACTGTAATGTATCGGCTGTCCTTTCGCATCCATTTCATAAAACTTACGCGGAAAAAGCAACGAACGGTAGAGACAGGAATAGAAGGTGCGATATTGTTCGTCTGTTCCGCCTTCCACCTCTATCTTGCCCAACACCCGGTTCCAGGCATCCTTGCCTTTTCGCACCAGCGTATCGAAATCATCGGCACCCAGTTCACACAGATTCGCTTCCGCCTGTTCGGGACTGATAAACGAAGAGGCGACCCGTGCATGCACCACTTCCCCTTTACGGGTCTTGAAGCCGATAACGGCTCCTGTGTGAAAAGCATTCTGCTCCATGACGTCTCTCTTTAAAGAAAGGGAAACCTCATCCTTTTTCCTTTTAGGCTTCTCATCATTGGAGAAGGTGGCCCGATAAGTAAACGGCTTGTCGAACTCAACGACAAAATAGTTCTTGAAGTTATCGGGCACGCCGCCACTGTTGCGTGTGGTATAGCCTATAATCTTATTCTCTTCGGGAATAATCCTGATAGACGACCCACAGTCGAAAGCATCGACCACAATATATGAATCATTTTCAGGAAAAGTGAAGCGAAACATCACCGCACGTTCGGTCGGTGTAAGCTCGGTCACTACATCATGTTCCGCCAGATACACCTTATAATAATAAGGACGCGACAGTTCGGCCTTATGGGAAAACCAACTGGCACGCTTGTCTTCATCAAACTCCGGCTTCCCGGTAACGGGCATCAGAGAAAACTGACCGTAATCGTTAATCCACGGACTGGGTTGGTGAGTCTGCTTAAAGCCACGAATCTTATTGGCTGTATAAACATATTGCCATCCGTCACCCATCTTTCCGGTTTGTGGTGTCCAAAAATTCATTCCCCACGGGCGGGCAGTCGCAGGATAAGTGTTGCCGGTGGAAAGTTCGAAGGAGGACTGAGTTCCCACCAACGGGCTCACATAATCGGCATAGTCCTTTGCCTGCACCCATAGAGTGAGGCAAAGGAGTACAACTGACAGGAAAAGTTTCTTTATCATCATATCGCCTGATTCGTTTACGGTTTAAATGGTTCAGCTCCCATAGTGATTTCCATCACTCCCCCCGCCGTCAGGTCGCTGTGCGTAAAGAAAGGCCGTTCAAGCGGTTTCCCGTTCAACAGAATGGACTGAACATATTTGTTTTCTTTTGAGTTGTTCTTCGTGCGAATCACAAACTCCCTCTGACCGGGCTGGTGAATGGTCACTTCCCTGAACAAAGGACGGCCAATGGAGTAAACCGGCTCACCGGGACACACCTGATAGAAGCCCATCGCATTCAGAATATACCAGGCTGACATCTGGCCACAATCCTCATTGCCCGAAAGACCGTCGGGGGCATTGCGGTACTGGCTATGCAGCACGCTGTCTACCAATTCCTGTGTCCGCCACGGACGATTGACATAGTTATACAGATGGATGATGTGATGGCTCGGCTCGTTGCCGTGAGCATATTGCCCGATAAGACCGGAAATATCTGCCGAAACCGTCTCCCCTTCAAGCTCGGAAGAAACAGTAAACAGGGAATCCAGCTTACCGGCAAAAGCCTCCTCTCCTCCCATCAAGCCAACCAGACCGGGCACATCGTGAGGCACAAACCAAGTCCACTGCCAAGCCGTACCTTCGCAATAATCGTCACTGCGATGGGTAGACGAACGAGGATTGAACGGAGTACGCCATTTCCCCTTACTGTCCCGCCCGCGCATAAAACGGGTTTCGGGGTCGAAGTAAGACTTATATGCCCCGGCAAAACGAGCATATTTATCTCTTGTTTCCACATCTCCCAAACTATCTGCCAATACGGATATACACCAATCATCGTATGCATATTCCAATGCCTTTGCCACCGATTCGTTTTCGAGGTCGCAAGGAATATAACCCAGCGCATCCTTGTAATAACGGGCACGGGGCATCACAAAAGGAACCAGCCACTTCGGACCGACAATGCCGGTCGTGTCGTATTCGGCAGTACGGAGACAGGCTTGGTAGGCTTCGCGAACATCGAAATCGCGATAACCCTTCACGTATGCATCGGTGATGATAGAGGCAGCATGATAGCCAATCATCGTTCCCGTGTAGTTGGCAGCACAATCCCATTTCGGGAAAACACCTCCCTCACGCTGTTTCTTCAACAATGAACGGATATAGCTTTCGTTGGTATGAGGGTCTATGATGGTGAGCAAAGGATGCAACGCACGAAATGTATCCCAAATAGAAAAAGTGGTGTAAACAGGATCTTCCTTATCGGTGGTGTGCACTTTTAAATCCATCCCCAAATAACGCCCGTCTACATCGGTAAACAAGTTCGGACTCAAGAATGCATGATACATGGCAGTATAGAAAATAGCAAGTTGGTCGGGGTCTTCCGTTTTCACCTCTATCTTTGAAAGACAATCATTCCAAGTCTTTCGGGCATCGGCACGCACCTTGTCGAAATCCCAGTCGGGCAACTCAGCCAACAGATTCTGCCTGGCTCCTTCACCATCGACAGACGAGATGGAGAAACGAACCATTACCTGTTCATCTTCAGCCGTATCAAAACGGAGCAACATTTTGCAGACGGGAATCTGCTGTCCGCCTTCCTCGATGGTATCGGTATAAAGAGTATGGGTAAAAGGCTTTGAGAAAACAGCATAAAAATAAAGATCTTGTTGCCAAGCCCAATAAGCACTGCGCTTGTATCCGCAAAGCACGGTATCATTAACAGCCTCCACCTCCATGACCTGATTGGTTTGCTGCTGAATATTATAGTCCATATCCAGAATGAAACCCGATTCCTTGCTTTCAGGAAACGTATAACGGTGCATGGCGGCACGCTCAGTGGCCGTCAGCTCGGCTTTCACACCGTAAGTATCCAAGAAAACCGAATAATATCCCGGTTCGGCATACTCGTTCCTGTGCGAAAAAGCAGAAGCGAAAGGACGCTGCTGACTCTCTTTCCCAAGATATTCCACCTTCTGCTCACCTACGGTAGGCATCAAAAGAAAATCACCGAAATCGGCACAGCCCGTACCGCTAAGGCGTGTGTGGGCAAAACCATTGATGGTGGAATCTTCGTAATAGTAGCCCGAACAGGAGTCCCAGCCATCGATACGCGTATCAGGACCCGATTGAATCATTCCGTGAGGCAACATGGCACCCGGATGCGTATGTCCGTGTCCTCCCGTTCCGATGAAAGGATTGACATAACCGGTGTATTCTTTCATTTCCGTTGTTTGGGTAGAACATGCACTCAAACATAATAACCCTACCAAACAACCGCTTACGAGTCTATTGAATTTCATTGTTTTCTATTTGATGTTATTTTATTTCCGATGAAACGGATTATCGATACCAAATCTCTCCCGGTTCGGAACTCATCTCGAATTCCACAGTAGCCCCGTCCATTATCTGTTGATGGGTGATATAACTCTTATCGTATGGCTTTCCGTTCAACTTGACCGACCGAATATAGATATTCTCACGGTTGACAGCCGGTGCCAGCACTGTAAAAGTCTTCCCGTTGTCAAGATGCATACGCATTTCGGGAAATAACGGAGTTCCTATTTCATACTCACCACTTACGGGATTGACCGGATAAAAGCCCATGGCACTGAATACATACCAGGCAGACATCTGACCGCAATCTTCATTGCCGCACAGTCCGGCAGGTGCATTGAAATAAAGATGATGCATCACCTGTGCCACATACTTCTGAGTCTTCCACGGCTGACGTACTTTATTATACAAATAAATGACATGATGGCTCGGCTCATTGCCATGAGCATACTGCCCAATCATACCGGTGCTGAAAATAGGCAAATCCTCCTTCCCGGCAGGGATATACGTAAACATACTATCGAGCTTCTCTGCAAAGCGGTCTTTTCCTCCGACCAAAGTTATCAGTCCGCGAATATCCTGAGGCACAGACCATAAATACTGCCATCCGTTACTCTCGCAAATATGGGCTGTATAGTCATCGGGACAGAAAGGCCGGATAAAAACACCCTTGTCATCAACGGGCTGCATAAATCCTGTAGCGGGATTGAATACATTCTTGTAGTTTTGAGAACGCTTGTAAAACTCTTCCGCCAGTTCCGTCTTTCCCATCTTGCGCGCCATCTCTGCAATGCAATAATCATCAAAAGCATACTCCAGTGTTTTGGAAAGCGACCAATTGTCGGCATTATACTCATCTTTTATATTATAAGGAATATAACCGAGCTTCTTATAAAGCCCGATTCCCCGATAATTGTCCAAGTTGGCAGTGGCGACACAGGCCTTCAATGCTTTCTCTGCATCAAAGTCACCTATTCCTTTCAAATAAGCATCCACAATGACGGGAACAGCATGATAGCCAATCATCATATCAGTCTCACTACCCCAAAAGTTCCAAACCGGAAGCCGGCCGTTTTGGTCATAAAAAGCAAGAAAAGACTTTATCATGTCATTGGTGCGGACAGGCTCGGTATAAGTAAGAAGCGGATGGGCGGCACGATAAGTATCCCATAAAGAAAAAGTACCATAGTTCACCCAGCCATCGGCTTTATGTATTTTCTTATCAGGTCCATAATACGAACCGTCCACATCACTAAAGACAGTGGGCGCTATCATGGTGCGATACAAAGCCGTATAGAAATTCACCTTGTCATCCAAGTCACAGATGCCCCTGACCTCTATCTTCCCAAGCTGACGGTTCCAATTCTCTTTGGTCTCCGCCACATACTTATCAAAGTCATTATGAGGAGCCTCAGCCGCCAGGTTTCCAGCTGCCCCTTCCATGCTTACTCCCGAAAGAGCCGTACACAACACTATCTCTTCCCCATCGGTCGTATCAAAGTTGAAACGTGCCACGTATGCAGTACCTATGGTCTTGCCATCCTGTATGATGGCGGTAGTATCTATTTCGGAAGACCGGAACGGTTTGGAAAAACGGGTACGGAAGAAAACACGCTGTCCACGTGCCCAACCGTCAGAGAACCGATATCCCTGTATGGTGCATGAGTCCACCACCTCGATATGGGAGTCTTGTGTGAAATCCCAGTTCATCGCCTTCTTCAAATTCAGGAATACGGCAGACTGCGCTTTTGGGAAAGTGTAACGCTGAATGCCACAACGCTCCGTGGCAGTCAACTCCACATTTATATTATAATCTTTCAGCAATACACGGTAATATCCTGCAGAAGCCTCTTCATCCGAATGCCGGAACTTGGAATGAATGCCCAAAGGCGCTTCAGCTTCACGATAAGGAAGGGTGACAGGCATGTAGGAAATGTCGTACAAATCACCGGCCCCTGTTCCCGACAAATGCGTGTGACTGAAACCAGCAATGGTACTGTCGGGATAATAATAACCCGAAATACGGTCCCAACCGGGCAAGCCGTTATCCGGACTCAACTGAACCATGCCAAACGGTGCCTGAGCACCGGGATAGGTATTCCCGGTAAAATCTGTTCCGATAAACGGGTTTACCAATAAACTATAATCAACAGCCGACGCCGGTTTCCTATCGGATATACATGCTCCAAATATCACCAGAAAAAACAAAAACGAGAGAAGAGGTGTCTTCATACTATACAAAGAATTTCATTATTACTCTATTACAAAAATACATATTATAATCACAACAGCAACCTTTCCTATCAAACACTTCATTTTTTTCCGATTATTTTTCTCATTCCAGGTATAAGAAACAATAAAATAAAGAAAGTCTTTTGATAGGAACCTAGAAGTTTTTTTGTATGTTTGTCCATTATATTATTGAAAAACACAACTTAAACAATGAAAAAGAGCGATTTTATCTTTCTTTTGGTGGTTACAGCCATTTTTCTCCCCTTCTTTATAAGCGATGATGCTTATGAATGGTACAAAACCTTTAACGCCACCCATGGCATGGTCATGAGTTTCCTGAAGTTTGCCATCCTTTCTACCATGGGCGAAATGATCGGACTGCGCATCAGTACCGGTGTCTATATCAACCGGACTTTCGGAATCATTCCCCGGATGGTGGTATGGGGACTGCTTGGCATGGGCATCAATATGGCAATGATTATCTTCTCAAAAGGAGTGCCGATGTTTATGGAATATATGGGTATGGCAAATGCTTCCTCCACCATCAACGGAGAGATGTGTTTTGAGAAAATAATGATAGCATTAGCCATATCGGTAGCCATGAACAGCATTTTTGCCCCCGTCTTTATGACTCTTCATAAGATAACCGACACCCACATAGGTCACTGCGGCGGTTCGGTAAAGGCACTGCTCACTCCCATCCCCATGAAACGGATTATGACGGAACTGAACTGGGCAGTGTTGTGGGGATTCGTATTCAAGAAAACCATTCCTTTGTTCTGGTATCCGGCACATACCATCACTTTCCTGCTCCCTCCGAATATGAGAGTACTGTTTGCCGCCATATTGGGCATCGTACTGGGAGTGTTGTTGGCCGTTGCAGCCAAAAAGAAATAAAAAAGTAAGCGAAAATCCCGATGTCTTTCAAGCCGGACTTTCGCTTACTTTTCATATTATCCTTATCTCCCGCCTTATTTTCCTTCGAATAAACAAAAGCAAAGATTTATAAATTACAAAAGAATGAAACAAACACAGGAACACTCATGTCAATCAAGATTCCATGAAAAATAGCAATCGGAATCATGTCTTTTCCCGAATACCGGGTAATAGAAGGTAATAATACATCCATTGAATTAACTCCGGCAGCAGAAATAGGTGCCAGCCTCCCAAAGTATTTCCGAATAAGAGGAGCACCGAGAAGTGCCATCATTTCACGAAAAATATTTGCCAAAAGAGCAATTGTTCCTAACTCTGTGGCTAACTGTAATCCCATAGAAGGTTCTTTGAACTGTGTAATCAAAATAGAAGAAAGTGAATAATAGGCAAAGCCACTTCCCACCGCCATGCAGTCAAAAACACTCCACTGGGTTAATAACAAACTAGCAAATGCCGAAAAAAGCAACGTTCCTGTAATAGTAGCAACAGGCACCAGCAGCATTTTGAATCGCAAACTTTTAATCAACTCTTTTAATTGTCTGTTACATCCAATCCCAATTCCAACTTGCAACATCAATGCATACAACACATACATGGAAACATTGTGTGTAGAAAACCGGAACTCATTGGCTGCTCCTATCAAACAACCGACACAGAAAAACGCCACAACAATCAAACTACCTTTCATTCGTTACCTCCTTTCTTAAAAAATAAATGAAACACCAGGAAAGATGCCAGTAAACTACCTAAAATACTTAAAGTTGCAAGTACAATGGCCTGCCATCCGAATTTCCCTATATTATTAATAATTAAGCTATTGGAACCTATTGAAAGTCCCAGAACAAAAAGCAACAGGAATATGGTAAGAGAAATACTTTTCTCTACTTTTTGCAAAAATCGCAAATCACGCAACAGATATCCAATGCCGATACCCATAAACATTATAGATATAATAGTAAACATAAAATAGCTACTTTTAGAATGAAACATAGATTCTGATGACTAAAAACAAAGTCACCACTAATATACTTTTCATTTCCACAGCCTGTTGGAATGAAGAAAAAATAGAATGGATAAAACTCAAATAAACCCGCTGAACCAATGCACGTGTACAATGAAGCTGTTACACAGGCTTTCTCGTTCCCATCTAACGCTATATGTGCTATATGTAGAGCATAATTGGTTCATATTATCTATAAATTTTGGTGCAAAGGTAACCGTTATTCGCATATTTACCAAATAAATATTCATAATTAACCCTATTCCACACAAAAAAGAGATGAAGGCTTCGATTTGTCGCAAACCGAGACCCTCATCTATTTTCAAACAAGTCACTTACTATGTTAAAACTATATCTCTTCCTTGTGTATCACATTAATATTCCACCTTATAATCCCTGTGCAAGTGTTCTCCTTTCCATGCCTTCTTAGTCGTCCAATCTTCATAAGGGGCTGTCCAAAAAGCATTATCAGCAGGAAGTC
>ERZ780021.309-NODE-309-length-14159-cov-3.693137_pt1 | contig 14159 bp, 9 predicted proteins | sample MGYA00511864_ERZ780021 | MGnify/ENA primary metagenome ERZ780021 (study PRJEB29588, sample SAMEA2156186) | human gut metagenome | biome: human gut; feature: human-associated habitat; material: faeces | place: Denmark | collected 2008/2010 ...
AGTTGAAACCGCTTGTAGCATTCAACGAATACTTAACTTACGGTTATTTCCCTTTTTATAAAGAAGATAAGATATTGTACCACGAGAGGTTATTAGCCATCTTGAATACAATTCTAGATGTAGACTTACCTTCTATTGAAAAAATAGATTATTATTCCATTGGTAAAATAAGAAAACTATTTTCCATCCTCGCAGGACTTGTGCCATATATTCCCAATATATCAATGCTCAGCAAAGAAATAGAAGTCAGTCGCATCAGTCTGTTGAATTATCTATCCTATCTCCAAAAGGCCCAAGCCCTCTTGCTGCTCGACAAAGAAGCTTCCGGCATCAAACAACTGACAAAACCGGAAAAGATTTATTTAGGTAATACAAACTATGCATACGCACTGGGAGGAGAAAAAACAGACATAGGAAATGTCCGCGAAACATTCTTCTTCAATCAAACAGCCGTAAAACATAAAGTTACCTATTCCTCTCAAATAGATTTCACACTGAATGAGACATACAATTTCGAGATTGGCGGGGGAAAGAAAAAAATAAAAAAAAATGGCCCCGCCACTGTGTTGCATTCTGCTTTATGAGCAGACGGAATGCGGTGGCAGCGCCATTTGGGTCTATAGCGAAAAAAGTGCTTTTCAGATACTTTTTTTATGTAGATATCATAGATTTTTGTGCTCTGTGGGTCTATACAGAAAAAATATCATTTTAGATACTCAAATCACGAAAAATGAGTATCCGGAGAGCAAATTTTTTTCTATAGACCCAAAGTGAATCTTCTGGAGTGACATTATGGCGGAAAAGGGGATCAGAAAACAAGATTTTTCTGTATAGACCCATGACTGATCTCTCTTTATAATCATGCACACCTGTTGTGAAAGTGTATCGATCAATTGCATCATGGAAAATGCAAAGGGAAAATTATGCATTTTCGAAAGATTCTATATAAAGTTTATACTTTCTTAATTGATTTTCTTACGCTATGTGTTATATTAACTATAGAACAGATGAAACAAGAGAGATTTTGAGATCGTGACATCTGTTTGACGAAGGAACGCTAAAAGAAATTTGAAGGTAAGGATTCAAACGAAAGCAGTTCATCGTCTAAGAAATTAACCAGATAAACAAAATTGCATAACCTTATGTGAGGAGGCGAACGATTATGAATATTGATAAATTTACACAGAAACCCATAAAAGCCGTCAACGGCGGTGAAAAGCTCGCCATGGAATATGGCAACCAGGAGATCGAGCAGGAGCATTTGCTGTACAGTCTGCTGACGTTGGATGACAGCCTGATCTTAAAGCTTGTGGAAAAGATGGAGATCCAAAAGGATCACTTTGTAAACCGTGCAAAACAGGCTTTGGAGAAAAGAGTAAAGGTGCAGGGTGGTCAGCCTTATGTCGGTCAGTATCTGAACAAGGTACTGGTCAGCGCATCAGATGAGGCAAAGCAGATGGGAGATGAATATGTCTCCGTTGAGCATCTGTTCCTTGCTATGATCAGGAATCCCAACAAGGAGATTGCCGAGATCTGGAAGGAATACGGCATCACAAGAGAGCGTTTTTTACAGGCTCTGTCTACCGTAAGAGGCAACCAGAGAGTTACCAGTGACAATCCGGAGGCTACTTATGATACTTTGGAAAAATACGGTCAGGATCTGGTGGAGAAAGCGAGAAACCAGAAGCTGGATCCTGTCATCGGACGAGACAGTGAGATCCGTAACGTGGTACGTATCCTGTCCCGTAAAACGAAGAACAACCCTGTATTGATCGGTGACCCCGGTGTCGGTAAGACCGCCGTGGTGGAAGGTCTGGCACAGCGTATCGTAAAAGGTGATGTACCGCAGGGACTGAAGGACAAGAAGATCTTCGCACTGGATATGGGCGCACTGGTAGCCGGTGCCAAATACAGAGGTGAATTTGAGGAACGTCTGAAAGCTGTACTGGATGATGTGAAGAACAGCGACGGACAGATCATTCTGTTCATTGATGAGCTGCATACCATTGTTGGTGCCGGTAAGACAGATGGCGCTCTGGATGCAGGCAATATGTTAAAACCTATGCTGGCCCGTGGTGAACTGCACTGTATCGGTGCTACCACACTGGATGAATACAGACAGTATATTGAAAAAGATGCCGCTTTGGAACGGCGTTTCCAGCCGGTTATGGTAGAAGAACCTACTGTGGAGGACACGATTTCTATCCTGCGTGGACTGAAGGATCGTTACGAAGTATATCATGGTGTTAAGATCATGGATAATGCGCTGGTAAGTGCAGCGGTACTTTCCAACCGTTATATCACCGACAGATTCCTGCCGGATAAGGCGATCGACCTGGTGGATGAAGCCTGCGCCCTGATCAAGACCGAGATGGACAGTATGCCTACGGAGCTGGATGAACTGCAACGTAAGGTGACACAGCTGGAGATCGAGGAGACTGCTCTGAAAAAAGAGGATGACCGGATCAGTAAGGAACGTCTGGCTGATCTGCAGAAGGAACTGGCAGAGTTAAAGGATCAGTTCAATACGAGAAAAGCACAGTGGGATAACGAGAAGGCATCCGTAGATAAGCTTTCCAAGCTGCGTGAGGAGAGAGACCGTATCAACAACGAGATCCAGATCGCAGAGCGGGAAGGAGACTATGAGAATGCAGGCAGATTAAAATATAGTGAACTTCCTGCACTGGAGAAACAGCTGGAGCAGGAGGAAAATAAGGTCGGCGAATCGGATATGTCTCTAGTGCATGAAAAGGTATCGGAGGAAGAGATCGCAAGGATCATTTCCCGTTGGACCGGCATACCGGTAGCCAAACTGACCGAGAGTGAGCGTAACAAGACCCTTCACCTTGACGAAGAACTGCACAAACGTGTAGTTGGACAGGACGAAGGCGTGACCAAGGTTACTGAAGCCATCATCCGTTCCAAAGCCGGTATCAAGGATCCCAGCAAGCCCATAGGTTCTTTCCTGTTCTTAGGACCTACCGGTGTAGGTAAGACGGAGCTGGCGAAGAGCCTGGCAGCAGCACTGTTTGACGACGAGAACAACATGGTTCGTATCGATATGAGTGAATACATGGAGAAATATTCTGTCTCCCGTCTGATCGGTGCGCCTCCCGGATACGTAGGATACGAAGAGGGCGGTCAGCTGACCGAAGCTGTCCGGAGAAAACCTTACAGCGTGGTATTGTTTGATGAGATCGAAAAGGCACATCCGGATGTATTCAATGTACTGTTACAGGTACTGGATGATGGGCGTATCACCGATTCTCAGGGTCGTACTGTAGACTTCAAGAATACCATACTGATCATGACCTCCAACATCGGCGCAAGCTATCTGTTGGACGGTATCAACGAAGACGGCACCATCAAACCGGAGGCAGAGGCAGCAGTCATGAACGATCTGCGTGCTCATTTCCGTCCGGAATTTCTGAACCGTCTGGATGAGACAATCCTGTTCAAGCCTCTGACCAAAGATAATATCGGCGGTATCATTCATCTGATCATTGCCGATCTGAACAAGCGTCTGGAGGATAAGCAGTTGACGATCCGTTTGTCGGACGAGGCTATGCAGTACATCGTGGATAACGCGTATGATCCGGTCTATGGTGCACGACCTCTGAAACGTTATATTCAGAAGTATGTGGAGACCCTGGCTGCCAAGATGATCCTGGCAGATCAGGTGGATGAGGGCGATACCATCGTCATTACCGTAGAGGACGATAAGCTTTCCGCCAAATGTGAGAAAGGCTCTAAAAATAAATAAACAGTAATACGAAAAGCGAAAGTGGCAGACTTGTCATTTTCGCTTTTTTCGTTTAAGATGTTATAGTAATAATATTTTAAAAGCGAGGTTTTTTTATGATACCACAGGATCCGGTCATGTTATTAAGCTTTATCAATCTGAAACTCCGTGACTACTACGGAAGCCTGGAGCAGCTCTGCGATGATCTTGATGTGAATGAACACGAGATCAGGGATAAGCTGGCATCCATCGATTATCATTACAATGAAGAGAGGAATCAGTTTGTATAATACAACCAGCAGTCTTACAGGGAAAAAGGGAACCAGATGTCTGATCTGCACCGGCTGCGGCAGATGTCCCGGAGTGATCCGGGGGATGCAGGTGGTGACGGAAAAGCTGGAGCTTCCTCCGTTATCTTTACAGAATCCGGAAGGTATCCGGCTGATGACAGTGGATATCGGAACGACTACCATTGCTATGCAGCTCTATGATGCAGACGGTAAAGTAGTGGACAGTTTTCCGAGTGTGAATCCACAGGTAAGCTATGGTGCCGATGTACTCTCACGGATAGAGGCGGCAAGGGATCCGGGGAAAGCAGCGGATATGCAGAAAAAAGTCCTGGGCCTCATTGAAAAGGGAGTGCAGCGGTTTTCCAAAAAAATACAGGAGAAGGAGTCTATACAGATGGTCATTGCGGCGACTACCACTATTCCCTTCTTCCTGGTCTTTGCGGGTGATATCACTATGACCTATCTGCTGATGGGCTGGGATCCGGCAGAGCTGGGCAGGGCACCTTTTCAGGTAAGTCATTGCGGAGCTGTGGACACGCAGATCGCAGGCATTTCCTGTCATATCATTCCCGGATTGTCTGCTTTTGTCGGCGGGGACATCACAGCAGGAATACTGGCCTGTCAAATGTTGGAGCAGGAGGAACCCATGCTGCTCATCGATCTGGGTACCAACGGTGAGATGGCGCTGGGTAATAGACAGAAGCTGTATGCCTGTGCCACGGCGGCCGGACCTGCCTTCGAGGGCGGGGCAAACCGTGGTATCTGGGGCGCGGATATGGTGAAATTGTTACAAAAGCTTTTGGAAGAGGGATTGATGGATCGGCAGGGACTGTTAAAGGAACCCTATTTTACGAAGGGGATCCGTATCGGAGATGTACTTGTCACGAAAGAAGCCGTGCGTGCGGTACAACTGGCGAAGGGAGCCATTGCCGCAGGCATAGAGATCCTGACGGAAAGCTATGGAATCAGATTTTCGGATATTTCTAAGGTAGTGCTGGCAGGAGGCTTTGGCTATTACCTGGATCCGAAGGCAGCTGCAGCCATCGGACTGCTTCCGAAGGAACTTACAGATCGTACCGTGACCGGCGGCAACACGGCACTTAGTGGTGCTGCACTGGTGGGAAACAGGATGCTGACCGGACAGCTGCGAGCATGGGATGATCTGCACCGGCGGCAGGAATTGCAGATTCAGATATTGAATCTGGCGGAGCAGGTAAAATTCACAGAAACATTCTTGAAAAAGATGGATTTTTGTTGAAATTGCGCAAAAAAGTATAACAAAACGCATAAAATGTTGTTTCATTATAGCAAAAATTATGGTATACTTCTTAATATGATTACATGTACCGGAGGATATTGTATGAGTACGAATGTTGAGAAAACAAAAAAATCTCTTTTTGCGGGGAAAAAAGAGAAAGCTTCCAAAAAGAAGCCAAAACCTGAGAAAAAGGTAACAAAAGTACCGAAGGAGAAGGCTGTAAAGACAAAGACACCGAAGAAGACATCCGGCAGGAGTGGGAAAAGCTCCAAACTGTTCAGTATACGCAATAAGATCGTAGTATGTTTCCTGGTGCCGATCGTGTTCATGATCATTATCGGCATTTCGGCATACCAGAAGTCTGCGGAAGGCTTAAGTGAGAAATATACAGATTCCACGTTACAGACTGTGCGCATGGCAACGGAATATCTGGAGATGACTTGTGATTTTATCCGTTCCGAGGGCTTAAAGTATGCGTATGACGATGATCTTCGGAAATATTTCCTGGGAATGTTCGAGGATAATCCGGTAGACAAGCTGAACTTCCTGACAGCTACGAAGTCGAATCTTTTATCGGTGCAGACGTCGAATCCGTTCATCAGTCATATGCACATTATTCCCAAGGAAGGTGTGGGACTTTTGTCTACCAAGCTTTCTTCCGGTGTGGATGGATTCCTGGATGAATATAAGGAGTCGGTAGCTTCCGGCGAAGGCAGAAGAAGCATCCCACAGTGGATCGACAGCCATCCGGTGCTGGATGAAAAGGTAAAAGAGACGCAGCAGGACTACATATTGTCTTTCCAGATGATGAGCCAGTCTAACAATGCCTGCGTTGTTATTGACATGAAGCCTTTGGCTATTACGAACTTTTTGAAGGAGATCGATATCGGTGATGACAGTATCATCGGATTTATCACTCCGAGTGGAAGAGAACTGGTAGTGGAGCAGCTGGAAGACGGTGAAGAGAGTACTCTGGCTGAGGATGAGAAAGTATTCGTCAATCAGGAATTTTATAATGGGGTAATGGAGCAGGCAGTATCGGATTCCGGCACTGCGGAAGTGGAGTTCCGTGGAGAAAAATACCTCTTTATCTATAGCCGCAGTGCGGAAGTGGGCTTTACCACCTGTGCACTGGTGCCTATGCGTGTGGTGACCAGCCAGGCTATGGAGATCCGTAATATGACCATTGGACTGGTGCTTCTGGCATGTGTGATCGTTGTGATCGTGGGTATCTTTATTACTGCCGGTATTGAGAATAACATGAAACGAATCTCCAGAAAGTTCGGTGATGTTGCACAGGGCGATCTGACCGTGACGGTATCTGCCAAGGGACATGATGAGTTCCAGGATCTGGCAGGATCTGCGACCAATATGATCACGAATACCAAGAAGCTGGTAAATCAGGTAAGCAATGCCACCGGAGAACTGGAAGTATCCGCACAGAATGTAGGACAGGCTTCCGAATTGATCCATGAGTATTCCCAGGATATTACCAGAGCCATCGGAGAGATCAACGAAGGCATGGAAGAACAGTCCAGACATGCACAGGAATGTGTGGAGAAGACAGATGTCCTCTCCAATGAAATGCAGGAAGTAAGCCGCGTGGTAGAACGTGTTGAGAAACTGGTGGATGAGACCGAGGGTATGATCAACAAAGGAATGGAGATCGTACAGGTACTGGGTGACAGAGCCGGTGAGACGACCAAGATGACTGCAAAGGTAAGTGACAGTATCGAATCTCTTCGTAAGGAATCCGCGATCATCAACAGCTTTGTCGGTACGATCACGGAGATCACGGAGCAGACCAATCTGCTGTCCCTGAATGCTTCCATTGAGGCAGCCAGAGCGGGAGAGGCCGGAAGAGGTTTCGCTGTGGTAGCGGAAGAGATCCGCAAGCTGGCAGATGATTCCGCCAAGGCGGCCGGTGAGATCAGCAATAATGTTGCGAACATTACTGCACAGACGCAGAACAGTGTAGACAGCGCAAGCCAGGCACAGGCGATGGTAGAGCTTCAGACCAAGGCAGTGGACGAGGTAATTGCAGTATTCCGTGAGATGCAGGCTCGTATGGGGCAGCTGATCGAGGGATTGAAGGATATTGCAGCAAGTACAGAAAAGGCTGATGGCGAACGTAGTGCAGCGGTAGCAGCAGTGAAGAATATTTCGGATATCATCGAAGAGACTGCGGGAAGTGCCGAGACTGTTAATGATGTGGCTAATAAGTTGCTTGCGCATGTAGAGAAGCTGAGCAATACGGCAAGTGTACTGGATGAGAATATGGAAGGTCTCAAGAACGAGATTTCTGTATTCAAGATTTGATGACAGACATAGAACAGAAAGGAACTTTGGAGTTTTGTGCTCCGAAGTTCCTTTTTTGCTGCGAGGAATTGCCGTTTGTCCGGATGCATATATTTTCTGTGAAAGCAGTAAGCGGATGGATGAAAATGAAAAAAACGCTGGTGGGAATTCTGGTTTTTGATATGATCATGGGAATGTTATGCCTGTGGGCCGGAGGAAAACGTCAGGATACTACAGCACCTGCTTCGCAGGAAGTATCGACCGGGAAGATCGCCGGAGAGGAAGATGTGGCGAAAAAGATTGCGCTGACGTTTGATGACGGTCCGCATCCGAGGTATACAGAACAGCTTTTGGATGGTTTAAAAGAACGAAATGTGGTGGCGACTTTTTTTGTGACCGGGGAGAACGCGCAGAATTATCCCAATATTATCCGGAGAGAACAGGAGGAAGGACATCTGATCGGAAACCATACGTACAGTCATATCCAACTCACCTCCGGGAACAGGGAAACGTTCCGGGAGGAACTGGTAAAGACCAATGAGATCCTGGAAAATATTACCGGGGAAAAGGTGAGCTTCGTTCGTCCGCCCTATGGAAGCTGGGACAAAAGTTTTGAAAAAGAATTAAATATGTTCCCGGTGCTGTGGAATATTGATCCACTGGACTGGTGCTCCCACAATGCAGAGTGTATTGCGGCAAAAGTGGTGGAAAAGGCTGGAGACGGTGATATTATTTTAATGCACGATTATTATGATACTTCTGTGACTGCTGCACTGGAAGTGGTGGATGTTTTGCAGAAACGTGGATTCCAATTCGTAACAGTGGAGGAAATATTGTTTGACTGAAAGCTTCAAGTGTGCGTATAATTGTCATGGAAATTACAGATGAGTTTGGAAACTGAGAAAGAAAACCTATGATAAAAATAGCATTTTGTGATGATGATCTGTCGGTACTGAGAGAACTTGGTGCGCTGATGGACAAGTATCGGGTAGAACGGAATCAGGATATTATGTATGCCTCATTTAACAGTCCGCTGGAGCTGCTGACGGAAGTGGAGAGAGGAACGAGGCTGGATATTATTTTTCTGGATGTGCTGATGCCTGCGCAGAACGGTATCAGTACGGCCAGAGAAATCCGGCAGTATGATACTTCGGTAAAGATTATCTATCTGACATCTTCGGCAGAGTATGCTGTGGATTCTTATTCGGTAGGCGCTTATTTCTACCAGTTGAAGCCTATCTGGCAGGAAAGTTTTTACCGCCTGATGGATTCTGTACTTTCGGAATGCCATAAAGATAAGGAAAACAGCTTGATCCTGCGCAGCAGAACCGGAATCACCAGACTGGATCTTGACCGGTTGCAATATTGTGAGGTGATGGGACGGACACTTTTGTTCCACCGTAAGGACGGAGAAGTACTGGACAGTATCGGCAGATTGGATGATCTGTGCGAACAGTTGAAAGATTACGAACAATTTGTCCGCTGCCACAGGTCCTATCTCATCAATATGGATTATGTGCAGAATATTTCCAGTAAGACCATCACCATGACAGATGGCATACAGATTCCAATCCCTCATGGAAAATATTCGGAATTAAAAGATAAATTTTTTGATTATTTCTTTCGTAAAAACCAAACATTTTTAGCATAGAATTACCCTGCAAGGCGACCGGAGAATCTTTCTCCGGTCGTTTCATTACATATTTGGGTCGATTGGTGTCATAAAGAGTCTAAAACAGGTAAAATACAGTACAATATATTCAGACAACAGAAAAATGTTGTAAGAAGGAGGAAATATATTATGAAGAACAAAACTTTTGCATGTGTGATGGGACTGGTACTGGCATTGTCTCTGACAGCCTGCGGTGAGGAAGAAGTGATTGTGGAGAACACCAACGAAGAAGTGTCTGTAGAAGTACAGACCCAGGAAGCAACAGAAGCTCCCACAGAGACTGTAGCAGAGACAGGTACAGAAGCAGAGGGCGGTCCCCTGTTACAGGTGGCAGTTATGGAGATCCCGGATCTGAGTGGTACAGAATGGAACTTTGCCGGCGGTATGATCGATGGTGTTGAGATGGAAGAAGAGGATCTGAACGCAACACTGGAGACTTATGGCGGTACCTTACAGCTTGTATTTGGTGAAGACGGTGCAGTTACCATGGTACAGGGCGGCGGAAATGCAGAAGGTACTTATGAGTATTCCGATGACAACACAGCTATCAAGATGACACTTGATTTTGGTGGAACAGAGGTTACCTATGCCGGATTTTTGTCTGAGGTGGGAGATACTGTAACACTGATCGCTATGTCTGATATGAATGGTTATGACGGACTTTATTTTGTACAGTAAGGTACAATAAGAAATTTTGAGAGCATAGAAGGAATGAAAAGGGGAGGGGAGAAGTAACGATGGAAATTATAATTATCGTATTGCTGCTTGCCTCCCTTTTTGGTGTCTGGCTTGTATCGGTACGGCGTAAGCTGGAGCTACAGGAAGAAAATATTCAGAATGCCATGCATCAGACTCTGGTACAGCTTTCTGCAGAACGGGAATCTTTGGAAAGATTGGCGGAGCTTCTCGGACATACCATGGATGCAGAGACTTTTCGAAAAATGAAACTTTCTTTGGAGAGTGCACAGAATGTCGAAATGACCGGGATGCCGGAGTGGATAGCAGAACAACAGAGAGAATTATTAAGAGTACAGAAAAATATTGCAGAGATCTCGGAAACCATGCCTCTTTTGCAGGCACAGGAGACTTATCAGAAATACTGGAAAGCAACAAAAAGTTATGAACATATGGTGAAGACCAGTGAACTGATCTATAACGATTCTGTGGAAAACTATAATTGTATGCTTCACAGAATACCGGATCGTGTCGCAGCGGGAATCTGTGGATATCACCGGAAAAAAATAATTGAGATCATGTAATCCATATACATTCTTAAGGAGGGTAAAACGATGGGATTATTTACAAACAACAAAAAGTTATGTCCGATCTGCGGAAGTCCGACACCGAGACTGCTGGCTTCAGCGGTGGAGGGGCAGAATCTCTGCAAGGAGTGTGCAGCCAAGATCGATCTGCCAGATGGTGTGTTCAATTCCATGACGCTGGATGATTTCCGGGAATATATCAAGTGTTATGATGCCAACAAGCCGCTGCGTGACAGCTTTACAGAGACTTACCGTTATGATTTCGGATTTTTCAAGGGAAGCCTGGTACTGGATATGGATCACCAGCTACTGCGACTGGGAGTTGTTGACGGAGCATTTGCCATGGAACCCTCTGACATTAAGTCCTTCCGTATTCTGGAGGATGGAGAGGTACTGTACGAAGGAGAAAAGGGGAACTTCCGGAGCTACAAGAGCAATATTAAGGAGCGTTTAAATGAGTTAAAACCCAGGATCGATGAATACAGAATGCTGCGGCATCAGTATGAGATGATGGAAGAAATGCGTCGTAACATGGAGGACAGCAGAAGAGACGATAACTTCAGAAGAGATGATCCGGATTACAGAGACCGTATGACCGAGCCGGATTTCAATATTCCGAATCCGGTAGAGAAATTCGCTGTGGAGATCACGCTGGAGCACCCTTACTGGAAGAGCTTCTATAAGGAGACGGGAGCACCGAAGTTCAATTCCGATCAGCCCAGCACCATCGATTATCTGGATGATTATACCCAGAAGACGGAAGGACTGCATGCACTGGCGCAGAACCTGATGCAGATCATCGATCCCAAGGTACAGGAACAGGTAATAGATCCCCACGCCGCAACCCAGAGTACGCAGAGTGCACAGCAGGCCGCACCCGTACAGGCAGAGGATCCCACCGTGGCACTGCCTAAATATAAGGCACTGCTGGATGCAGGTGTCATTACGGCAGAAGAATTCGAAGCGAAGAAGAAACAGCTGCTGGGATTGTAAACCTGATTTTACAAGAATACGGATTGGAGAAAACAGCTGAAAAAGATATTACAGAGAATCGGACTGCTGGCAGCGACAGTGCTGCTGCTTGCAGCTGCAGGTTTGGTGACATTCGGAGGAATTCTCTGCAGACGTAGTAAAATTCATCTTTAAAGGGAAACGCCACATAAAAATTGTGTAAAAAGTAGATATATTTTAAATTGACGAGCACATGGCTGTTGGATATACTATAACTGTATCGCGTTTTAAACGACGTGATACGGAAAGCAGGATCCGACAGCCATGAGCAGTTTACAAAAGAAAGAAACATTATTAATCGTTGATGATTCAAAATTTCAAAGAGTAGTGATCAGACAGTCTCTCGGGGAGTATTTTAACTTCGCAGAGGCTGTTTCCGGTGAAGAATGTCTTACGATCATGGAGAAGGAAAGCGATGCCATTGATCTGGTGCTGCTGGATCTGGTCATGCCGGGGATCGATGGCTTTGAAGTACTGCGCCGCAGACAGAATATGGAGGGCTTCAAGGATACGCCGGTTATCGTTCTGACGAATACGGAATCGGTGTCTTCCCAGTCGGAAGCATTTGCACTGGGGGCGGATGAATTCATTATCAAACCGGTAGATGCCCGGATCGCGCTTACCCGCATCAACAATACACTGGGGGTAAAACACAGACTGCAGAATAGCAGAGATGAGCAGAAGGCCTGGAAGACAAAGTCGCAGATCGACGAGATGACCAGTCTGTTCAACAAGATGACAGTAGAGAAGCTGATCACGAAGACTCTGACAGAACATGAGGATGGTCTGCATGCTCTTATGGTGATAGATATCGATAATTTCAAATCCATAAATGATGTATACGGTCATACTATGGGAGACCATGTGATCAGCGTCATTGCAGGAGTCATTTCTTCACAGTTCCGCAGCACAGATTATGTGGGACGTGTGGGTGGAGATGAGTTCGCAGTATTGATGGGAGACATTCCGTCCAAAGAGATCGCACTGATCAAGGCAGAGAATCTGGTCAACCTCGTAAAATATAAAGAGAACTTATCCATACCGGAAAATATATCCATCAGTGTGGGAATAGCATTTTCCGATCCAGAGGATCATTGCTACTATGATCTTGCGGCAAAAGCAGATCAGGCATTGTATGTATCCAAGAAGTCGGGAAAAGGACGCTACAGCGTGTTCGGTGAGGAAAATCAGACCCCTGATCAGAAATTACAGGCTTTTGTGTGGTCATCCTCCCGTAATGTTACCAGCATGCTGGATTTTGCACTGCCGGAGTTTGTTCATCTGAAGAAAGTAATCTCGGTGGAAGAGATCAGAGAGAACATGGGAGAGAAGACCGGCGAAGACATTCTGGGCCTGTTCGTGGATGTATCAGAAGAAGAGGACGGAGGACAGGCACGCTGGCAGGAGCTTGGAGGATTACAGAGAGAACATGCGCTTTCCATGATCGCCATCTGCAAGGAAGGGAATCTTGCACAGATGAAATGTGCGTTGGAGACGGAAGGGATCCAGGATCTGCTGCTGGCCCCACTGGAGGCAAATGTACTGAAGCGGCGGTTGAAGATTTGGACGCAAAAATAGAAACAGAGGATGTGATCATATGGATTTATTTGAATATATGCGAAGTACCAATATGGAAAAAGAGGCTCCTCTGGCGGCGAGAATGCGTCCCCGGACACTGGATGAGGTCGTAGGGCAGGAACACATCATCGGTAAGGATAAGCTGTTGTACCGCGCCATCAAAGCAGACAAGATCAGCTCCATTATTTTCTACGGACCGCCCGGCACCGGCAAGACGACGCTGGCGAAGGTCATTGCCAATACCACCAGTGCGGAATTCCGGCAGATCAATGCAACGGTAGCCGGTAAAAAGGACATGGAAGAAGTGGTGGAAAAGGCTAAGGAACTGCAGGGAATGTACGGAAAACGTACGATCCTGTTCATTGATGAGATCCACCGTTTTAATAAAGGACAGCAGGATTACCTGCTCCCGTATGTGGAGGACGGTACGATCATCCTCATTGGTGCAACCACAGAGAATCCTTATTTTGAAGTGAACGGAGCTCTGATCTCCCGCTCGGTGATCTTTGAATTAAAGCCGATTCCAAAGGAAGCGATCAAAGAACTGTTAAAAAAAGCGGTCTACGATACGGACCGCGGAATGGGTGCCTATAACGGAACCATAGATGAAGATGCGTTAGATTTTCTGGCGGATATCTCCGGTGGAGATGCCAGACACGCGCTGAATGCCATTGAACTGGGAATTATGACTACCGAACCTTCCGCTGACGGGAAGATTCACATTACTCTGGATGTGGCACAACAGTGTATTCAGAAGAGAGCAGCACGATATGATAAAAATGGTGACAATCATTACGATACCATTTCCGCATTTATCAAAAGTATGCGGGGGTCTGACCCGGACGCGGCGGTATATTACCTGGCGAGAATGTTGAATGCAGGAGAGAGCGTGACTTTTATCGCAAGACGTATCATGATCTGTGCTTCGGAGGATGTGGGAAATGCAGATCCACAGGCACTGGTGGTAGCGGTAAATGCATCTCTGGCGGTGGAACGGGTAGGTATGCCGGAGGCACAGATCATTTTGCCTCAGGGAGTAAACTATTGT